>Ga0209624_10000002_pt1 | contig 365898 bp, 346 predicted proteins | sample JacPinW_OM2H0_O1_FD_188565 | JGI IMG/M metagenome (GOLD analysis project Ga0209624, IMG submission 188565) | Forest soil microbial communities from Algoma, Ontario, Canada - Jack Pine, Ontario site 1_JW_OM2H0_O1 (SPAdes) (version 2) | ecosystem: Environmental > Terrestrial > Soil > Boreal... | reverse complement strand
CCTCGCTGTGCGCGCGCACCCGGCCCTGCCCGAGCTGCATCATGCGGTGCACGATGAAAAGCCCGAGCCCCGTGCCGTAGTGGCCGGCGCCGTGCAGGCGCGTGAACTTCTCGAACAGCCGCGCGCCGTCGGCGGGCTGAAAGCCCACGCCACTGTCACGCACCGACAGCTCCACCTCGTCGTTTGCCGCACGCGCGCTGAGCGCAATGCTGCCGCCGCCGGCGCTCCTGACGGCGGCCAGCGCGTTCTCGAGCACGTTGCGAACCACCACATCGAGCGCCAGTGCGTCGCTTGCGATGTGCAGCTCCGGCTGGATGTCGCTCACGAACTCGATGCGCTCTGCGCGCGAGCGCTCCTCGAGCTGCGCGATCACGCGCGCCACGGCACCCGCTAGCTGCAGCGGCTCGGACTTGAACTCGACCCGCCCGCGCTCCAGGCGCGCGCTCTCGAGGATCTGCGTGACCATCAGCTCCATGCGCGCAATGTCTGCGAGCATGCGATCGATCAGCGTGCGCGCAACCGGCGGCGGGGGGCTGCGCAGCGCCAGCGTTTCGAGCGAGAGCTGCAGGCTTGCGAGCGGGGTCTTGAACTGGTGCGATACCAGCGCGAGAAAGCTGTCCTGCTCCTCGTACACGTGGCGCTCGGCGCGCAGGGCGCGCGCGATCACGGCGATGCACAAGGCGAGTGCCAGCAGGAAGAATCCGCCCTCCCAGGCGTACTGGTTGGCACGGCGACGTTCCTCGGTGGTGAGCGAGCGGGCCAGCTCCGGAGCCAGCGCGGCGCGGCCCGCGCTGATGCGGATGCCCGGCAGCAGCTGCTGGACGCGCTGCGCGCTGCTGCCCGAATCGAGCAGCGCCTGCGCGGCGGCCGTCTGTGCAACGTATGCCGCGTGCGCCGCACTCACCTTTTCGACCGTGTAGGCATGCTGGTCGAGCAACCACCAGCCGACCTGCACGGCGGACACCAGCACCAGAGCGAGTGTCGTGAGTTGGAAGACCCGGGTCGCCTTCATTCGATCGCACCCAGCGCATCGCGTAAGGCGTTCGCAAAACGCGTCAGCTCAGCCGAGCCGTGCGCAAGGGACAGGAAACACGCCTCGTAGCCGGAAGGCGGCAGGTAGATGCCGCGATCGAGCATGGCGTGGAACAGCGCCGCAAAGCGCGCGCTCTCGCGCGCGCTCAGTGCTGCGGCGGTGCGCGGGGGGGCCGCCCCGTGAAAAGACAGCCAGAAGAGCGAGGCGACGCGCACCAGCTGCACCGGGAAGGGGCAGTTCGCCAGCACCGGTTTCAGCAGGCGCTCGAGTTCGGCGCCGCGCGCCTCCAGCTGCTCCCAGCCCGATTCGCGCATCATCAGGTCCAGCGTCGCCAGCCCCGCGGTCATCGCCACCGGGTTACCCGAGAGCGTCCCGGCCTGGTAGGTGTCGCCGTCGGGTGCGAGGCGCGCCATGATGGCGCGCGCTCCGCCGAAGGCCCCGACCGGCATGCCCCCGCCGATCACCTTGCCGAAGGTGGCAAGATCGGGCGCGATCGCGAGCCACTGCGCCGCCCCGCCCGGGCCCAGCCGAAACCCCGAGATCACCTCGTCGAAAATGAGCAGCGCGCCGTGCTGGCGGGTGAGGCGCCGCAGCGCCTCGAGGAATTCGCGGCGCTGCGGCAGCAGGCCGTGATTGGCCGGCAGCGGCTCGATGATGAGGGCGGCGATCCGCGCGCCGTCTGCGGCAAACAGTCGCTCGGCGGCCGCCTCATCGTCGAGCGGCAGCACGCGCGTGCAGGCCGTGAATGCCTCCGGTACCCCCGCCGATGAAGGACGGCCGAAGGTGGCCAGGCCCGAGCCGGCCGCGACCAGGAGGTGGTCGGCATGGCCGTGGTAGCAGCCGGCGAACTTAACGATCAGGTCGCGTCCCGTGAACGCGCGCGCCACACGGATCGCACTCATCACAGCCTCGGTGCCGGAGGAGACGAAGCGCACCTGCTCAACGGCCGGATAGGTGGCGACGATCCGCTCGGCGAGCTCCACTTCCGGCGCGCACGGCGCGCCGAAGCTCGAGCCGCGCGCCAGCGCCTCGGTCACGGCGCCGACCACGGCCGGGTGGGCATGGCCTGCGATGAGCGGACCCCAGGAGCCGACGAAGTCGAGATAGGCGCGACCGTCGGCGTCGAACACCTGTGCGCCCGCGCCGCGCGCGATGAAGAGCGGCGTGCCGCCCACGGCGCGAAAGGCGCGCACCGGCGAACTGACGCCTCCGGGAATGACGCGGCAGGCCCGTTCATAGAGCTCGGCGGAACGCGGATGCCGGGAATCGCTGGCCGCAGGCGGTTGGGGATTCGTCATGTCATACCTTGCGCCGCTTCGAGCGTGTCCCGTCAAAAAAAGCATCCACTGCATCGGCGCTCGCGTGCTCCGCGGCAGCACGCAGACCTGCGAGTGGCAGGTGCGCAAGGCGCAACGCCACCGCGCGTCCGAGCCGCTCGACCTGCCCGCGCTGGTGCTCGTCTAGTGTACGCAGCTCGTGTGCCAGCGCACGCGTGACCTCCTGCGCGGCGATCTGTTCGAACGTGCCGCGCAGGTCGGCCAGCCTCGGTCCCAGAGCGCGGGTCGCAAGCTCGGTGCGCAATCGCGCGAGCTGATCATCGATCGCCGCCCGCACCGGTGCGAGTCGCATCAGCTGCGCAAGCCGCCGCCCCTGGGCGGCTTCAATCAGGTGGTCCATCCCGACGCGTGCAATGCCTGCGTGCTGGGCCACGAGAGGATCGACGTTGGGGGGAACACCGAAATCGATCAGGAGCGGGGCCGGCGCCGATCTGGTGCGGGCGCCGAGCCTGGCAAGCGCGGACTCATCCAGCACCGGCTCGCCACCGCCCGCCGCGAGCACCGCAGCGGCAAGGGATGGTGGCTGATCACGGAATCGATCGAGCGAAAGTGCTTCCCCGCCCACGGCGGCGGCGAGTTCCTCCGCCGCCTGCAGGGTGCGATTGACGATGAGGAGAGGAACCTTCGCTTGGTGCAGTACTGCGGCGCAGCGGCGCGTCATGGCCGAGACGCCGATCAGCGCAACGCGTCCACCCGTGTCGCCCAGATGTTGCAGCACGCGATCCGCCGCGAGGTCCCCGAGCGAAGGTGCGCGCACGCCGGCACCGAGGCGGCGTACCCGGCGCGCCATGCCAAGGGCTTCCCCGATCAGCCGGTCAAGAACGGGGCCGCAGGTTTGCGCGGCGCGCGAATCCTCCCAGGCGCCGCGCAGCTGCGCGGCGATCTCATGCTCGCCGGTTTGAGCGGAGTCCAGGCCGCAGGCGAGGAGAAACAGGTGTTCGACGGCAGCCTCGCCGGTCCAGGCGCGCAGGATGCGCGCAGCCTCGCCCGGCTCGGGCTCGCGTCCCGTGAGGAGGCGAAACACCTCCCGCCGGGCATCTCCCGCAGCACTGCCGTCCTCGGTCGAGTAGACCACTTCGACCCGGTTGCAGGTGCCAATGTAGAGGATCTCGGAGGCCCGCAGCAGCGTGCGCAGTGCCGGAAGGCACGCCGGAATCTGCGCCCGCGGCACCGCAAAACGGGCGACTTCGTCCACGCCGGCATGCCGGTAGGACAGACCTACGACACCGATCTGGTGCATCGGACGAGCTTAACGGCGGCCGCGCGGCACGAATGTCACCGAATGGTCACAGGAACGGTCTGCCCGTACTGAGAATGTGAAGGGGGCCGCAGTTGCTCGCTCATCCGCGCGTTTCGGCCGGTACAAAAACAATCGGCCCCGGGAGGGGCCGATTGCTCAAGAGGCGACAGATCGGGGTCAGAACGTGTAGGTCGCCCCCAGCAGGAAGAACCGGCCCACTGCGCCGTCCTGATCGAGCGTGGTGTATCTGTACAAGGCGCCACCACCGTAGGTCTCCAGATCGACCGGTGGCTGCGTATTGAGCAGGTTACGGACCGAGCCGTGCACGGAGAAATGCTCAGACACCGCGTACCTGCCGTACAGATTGAAGGAGGTAAAGGAATGCACCGAGCAGTACGGGTTCCACTGCGAAGCCAGTGTCGTCACCCCGCCGGATATTGCAGCGCCATAACCGTCCCCGGAGGTCTGAATCGCTGCCAGGCAGGTGGTCCAACCTTCGGTGGGGTCGACAATCTTGAATGCCCCCGTGTAGTTCGCAGACAGCGTGACACTGGCAGGTCCTTTATCCCAGGTCACACTGGCGACCGCTCGCTGCTTGGGGTTGCCGGTATCACCGGAGATCTCGGAGGGGCCGTGAGTCCCGTCCACGTCGGCGAGAAACCCGTTGGCCGAGATCTCGTACTGGGAGATGTACGTGTAGTTGAACTCGGCACTCAGTTTGCCGACAGCGCCTAAGTCGAAATGGCTCTGCAGGTCGACATCGATACCCGAGGTCCTGGTGGTGCCCGCGTTGATGTAGGGGAAAATCGTATATTCAGGAATTCCAACCGGGGTCAGCACCTGGGCGGTGTTGCAGGGCGTCCCATTGGTGGTCGTGTTGGTACACACCGCCAGTACCTTCTGCGGTCCGCGTTGGATAAACACGTAATCGCCCAGGCCGCCGGTCTCCAGCGCCGAGACGATGTCGTTGTTCAGCTGGATGCGGTACCAGTCCACCGAGATGTTGAACTCCTTCAACGGCTCGAAGATGACACCAATAGTCGCGTTGGTCGAAGTAACGGCCTTGAGCGCGGGATTGGGCGGTTGCACACCCGTTATCGGATAAGCGCAATACTGGTTGTAACTGCCCGCCGCGTTGGCACCATTCGCACACAACTGCGGATCAGGGCCATTACCGAATCCGTACACTATCCCTGAATTACCCGCTTCGGAGATGGAGGGCGCGCGGAATCCCTTACCCCAGGTACCGCGAATACTGAGCATCTGGATGGGCGTGAATTTCAGCCCAAACTTCGGCGTGGCCTGCCCGCCGTAGGTGTCGTAATGGTCGTAGCGTACGGCCGCGTTCAGCTCCAGTTGGCTGATAGGCTTGCCACCGATTTCGAGAAAGCCTGACGTGTCGTCCTGGGAGCCGACGGTGAAGTTGGTAATGCCTTCCTGTATGCCCGCGGCAATCGAAGGCGGGTCCGTGTCGTTCTGAGCCTTGTGGAAATACTGCACACCGGTAGCGAGCGCCAGCGGACCGCCAGGCATCTGGAACAGATCACGCGAGGCATGGAAATCAATCAGATCAAGCGTGCTCGAAGGGCTCGTGGTGGCCTCGGGCGCGAAGGTGGCGATGGCGGCTGCGTTCTGGCCTGCTCCCGCTCCCGGGACGTAAGAGCCGTTATTGAGAGCCGCCTGCGCCGCTGCGGGGATGAGTCCGCCCTGAAAGCCCAGGTTCATCTTCGCGTACATGACACCGACGGTGGCGTCCAGGTCCCAGCCACCGGCGGTGCCTCGCAGATCGCCGAACAGCCGGTAGGTCTGCGTGTCGGTGTTGACCACCCACGGGCCAACATCCGGGAAGCTGTAGACCAGAGTCGCCGCGGCCCCGTACGGGTTCAGCGCAGAGCTGGCCGGCAGCGACAGTGGCGGATAGGGGATGGTGGTGCGAGTGAGGCCCGGGCCCCAGGCAATGAGCGGCAGCACCCCGTTTTCTGCGCCCGTCTGCTGCAGCAGGTGGCCGAAAGCCGGCTCGGTGGGTGGCGCAGTCTCCTGTGCGACGCTGTCGAACAGCGACGCGGTGACGGTCAGCTTCCAGTCAGCGGCGAGCGCTTTCGTCATCTTGGCCAGGAAGTTCGTCTGCTCGGTTGGCGGTTGAATCTGGCCGGGGAAGCTGAAGGTGCACTTACCCGCGGCCTGCAAAGCCGCCGTGCAGCCCGGCAGGAAGGTCTCTGCCGGCATACCGTTACCGGGATTGGGATTGAGCAGATAGCCTGTCGCGCTGTCGGTAAGGGCGAGACCCTGGGAGCCGATGACTCCGGGTGTCGTGTTCACGCCGCCGGGAAATCCGCTCCAGTTGAGGTTGGTCCATATGCCGGTGCGACTGGTACCCCAGATCAGGTCCTCACGATGAAAGTCGAGCGCCGCATAGATGTTGTAGCCGTCGTTGGTCAGATCGCCCCAGCCGATGATTGCGGCCCCATGTATGGTGTTGCCGTCCCAGTGCTGGCTCGCGCCGTATTCAGCCGTGACCTCCGCACCGACGTAGGTCTGCCGCAACTTGATGTTGACCACACCGGCAATCGCATCGGCGCCGTACAAGGCCGATGCGCCGTCCTTGAGCACCTCGACGCTCTCGATCGCGTTGAACGGAATCGCGCTTATGTCGACGAAACTGCGCTCGCCGTCGTCGCTCAGCGGGTAGGAGACCATGCGTTCGCCGTCGATGAGGGTGAGCGTGTCGCCCACGGTCAGACCGCGCAGCGCAATACCGTTGCCACCGGAGGCGAACGCCTGTCCGAAGCCCTGACTGAGCGCGCCCTGGCCGTTGGCGGCGAGGTTGCGCAGCACATCCGACACATTGTTGAAGCCGCTGTTCTTAAGATCTGCATCACTGAGCACCTGCACCGGGCTCGGCGTCTCGGTGTCGGTACGCTTGATCAGCGATCCGGTGACGACCACTTCCTGCAGGGGTGCCGTGTTCGTGCTGGACGCGGACGTCGCCTGCTGCGCGCTCACCGGCGCAGCCCACACAGCAGTGGCAACCGCAGCGGCCGAACCGAGCGCGCGCATCACGCGGCGCAGCGCGGCGTGAGCGGGTAAAGAGGTGCGCGCGAGCGTGCCGCCTGAAGTGATCTGCATGATGTTCTCCCCGAATTTTTCCCAAGAAGCCGTGTTGCGCCAGCGCAGCGCTGTGGCACGGCCCGGTCGCGTCATTTTCGACTGCGACGCCGTAGCATAGTCAAAAACATCAGCGAGACAAAGCGCCACAAGTAGCTGGGTTGCGTTGCAGATGCGCAACAGGGCGGCGGAGCGCCGCGCAGGGGATGGAGCGGGTGATGGGAATCGAACCCACGTTAGCAGCTTGGGAAGCTGCAGTTCTACCATTGAACTACACCCGCATCAGCGGCGAGTTTATTCGTGCACGCGAGGGGTGGGCAAACCCCAGCTCGCCGGCAGCACTGCCCGAGCTGCGCTTGGTCGCTGCGGCGGCTCGTCCCGGCGCAGCCACTCCGCGCACGCCGAGGCCCGCGGCGGTATGCAGGCGCCGCAGCGGATTGGTTCCGAGATTGGCAAACACTGGCGCGGCGCTGCGCGGGCGGAAGCCAGGCGCCGGCGCTCTATAATGAGGGTGTTCCCCATCAGGATCGCCGCCGCCCATGAGCTCGCGAGCCGCCGAACGCGTCATTGAGCGCGCCGTGTGTGTGTACTGCGCATCGAGCCGCATTGCGCACCCGGAATATCGCGCCGCAGCGCGCCGCCTGGGCGAGATCCTGGCCCAGCAGGGCGTCGGGATCGTCTACGGTGGCGGGGCTTCCGGGTCGATGGGCGCGCTGGCCGACGGCGCGCTGAGCGCCGGCGGGCGCGTGATCGGGATCCTGCCGCGATTCATGGCGGACCTCGAATGGGGCCACAAGGGCCTGACCGATCTGCAGCTGGTCGAGGATCTGCGCACGCGCAAGCACATGATGCTGACGCTCAGCCAGGCCGCGATCGCCCTGCCCGGCGGCTCCGGCACGCTCGAGGAGCTGCTCGAAGCCATTACGCTCAAGCGTCTCGGGCTGTACCTGAACCCGATCCTGCTGGTGAACACGCGCAGCTTCTTCACACCGCTGCTGGACCTGCTCGCGCGTGCGATCGAGGAGCGCTTCATGGATCCGCGGCACCTCGCCATGTGGCAGGTCGTGGCGAGCCCCGAGGAGGTCCCGGCCGCGCTCGCCAGCGCGCCCGCCTGGAGCGCCGACGCGCGCAGCTTCGCCGCCGTGTAGCGGCATACGCACACCACGCCATGACCACGATGCACAGCGCGCTTAAGCGCGCGGATCACGTGCGGGGGCATTAACGGAGTTTAATCAATCGCCCACGGAGGGAGAACCTCGGCCGGATTAGTGTCCCGACGATGCGACTCCCAGCGGGCGGCGCGCGACTGACGCGACGGGAACGCTGCGCGCCCCGGCGCGCGGCGCGCGCCGCCGTGTGCTTCGGCGCGACGCTCCTGTGCCTGTCGGCCTGCAACCTCGGGCCGTACTACCACCGCCCCGACATCCCCGCGCCCGCCGCCTGGGCGAGTCCCGCGGATGCGGACGCGCCGCAATGGCCCACCCGGGACTGGTGGCGCGGTTTCGCCTCCGACGATCTCGATGAGTTCATCGGCCAGGCACAGCGCGCCAACGACGATCTGCGCGCGGCGATCGCCAGGGTGCACCAGGCGGACGCGCAGCGGCGTATCGCCGGCGCGCCGCTTCTGCCGGCGCTCGACCTCGACGCCACAGCGACGCGCGCGCGCGCGCCGATAGCGGGTGAGCAGGTGTTCTCGACCGGCAACGATTTCAACCCGCTGCTCTCGGCCAGCTACGAGCTCGACTTCTGGGGCAAGAACCGCGCCGCACTCGCCTCCGCAACCGCCAGCGCGAAGGCCAGCCGCTACGACCGCACGACGGTGGAGCTCGGCGTGATGGCAGGCGTCGCGGGCACCTACTTTCTGGCGCTCGAGCTGCGCGACCGCCTCGCCATCGCCGACGCCAATCTCGGCAATGCCACGCACGTGCTGCAGGGACTGAAGCTCCAGGAAACGGCCGGGATCGCCACCGGGCTGGATGTCGCGCAGCAGGAGACCGTGGTTGCCACGGTGAACGCCAGCATCCCGCCGCTGCAGCAGCAGCTGCGCCAGAGCATCGATGCGCTGGCGATCCTCATCGGCAGCACGCCGGAAGATGTCGACGTGACGCACGGCAGCCTCGATGAGCTCTCCGAGCCGCCGGTGCGTCCGGGACTGCCCTCGGAGCTGCTCGCCCGGCGCCCGGACGTCGCCGAAGCCGAGGCGCAGCTGATTGCGGCCAATGCCAACATCGCCCAGGCGCGCGCCACTTTCTTCCCCAGCATCACGCTCACCGCGAGCGGCGGCTATGAGAGCGCGGCGCTCGCGGGACTGCTGACACCGGCCAACCGCGTGTGGTCGCTCGCGGCCGGGGTTACGCAGCCCATATTCCAGGGCGGTGCGCTGCTCGGCCAGTACCAGCTGGCCAAGGGTCGTTACGAGGAGCTGCTCGCCGACTACCACAAGGCGGTGATCTCCGCGCTGGGCAACGTGGAGGATGCGCTGGTTGCCGTCGGCCAGACCCGCGAGCAGGTCGCGCGGCAGCAGCAGGCGACGCGCACCGCGCAGCGCGCCTACGAGTTCGCCCGCGCGCAGATGCGCGCCGGCACGATTAACGTGCTCACTCTCTTGAATACGGAGACCGCCTTGTTCAGTGCCCGGGATGCCCTTGCGCAGGCGAAGTACGCGCACCTTCAGGCCCTGGTGTCGCTCTACCAGGCACTTGGCGGCGGCTGGCAGCTGCAGCAGGAGCCGGCATGACGCGCCCGCTACCGCCGCGCTACCTCGGCGCCGCCGCAGTCGCGCTCCTCGTGCTGTGCGGCGCCTGGTACTGGTTCGGCAGGAAGCCGCCCGCGGAGGCCAAGCCGCCGCCGGCCATTCGCGTCGACATGGCGACGGTCCAGCGTGCGGACGTACCGGTCTATCTCGAGGGACTCGGTACCGTGCAGGCCTTCTATACCGTCACCGTCACGGCGCGCGTCGATGGTCAGATCGACAAGGTTGCGTTCACCGAAGGGCAGGACGTCAGGAAGGGCACGCTGCTGGTGCAGATCGACCCGCGGCCCTACCAGGCGGCACTCGGCATAGCCGTTGCCACCCGCGCCAAGGACCAGGCGCTGCTGGCCAACGCGCAGCGCGACATGGAGCGCTATACGGTGCTCGCGCCCGAGGACCTGGCGAGCAAGCAGACGGTGGACACGCAGCGCGCGCTCATCGCGCAGCTGATCGCGCAGATCAAAGGCGACGAGGCGGCGATCGACAACGCCCGTACCCAGCTCGACTACACCAGCATCACCTCGCCGATCGACGGGCGCACCGGCATCCGCCTGATCGACCCGGGCAACATCGTCCACGCGAGCGATACCGCCGGCATGGTGGTGGTGACGGAGCTCGAGCCCATCTCGGTCATCTTCACCCTGCCCGAGGAGCAGTTCGGACAGCTGAGCGCCGCGCTCGCTCGCGGCTCGGTGAGCGCGACGGCGCTGTCGCGCGAAGGCAAGGAGGAGCTCGATACCGGGACGGTATCGCTGATCGATAACCAGATCGACCAGACCACCGGGACGATTCGCGTCAAAGCGACGCTGCCGAACAAGCAGCGGCGCCTCTGGCCGGGCGAATTCGTCGATGTGCGGGTGCTGACACAGGTCCGCAACCAGGTGCTCACCATTCCGGCGAGCGCGCTCGAGCGCGGCCCGGACGGGCTGTTCACCTACCTGGTGCAGCCCGACTCCACCATCAAGGTGGCGCCGCTCAGCATCGGCGAGCAGAACGGCGACACCGTGGTGGTCGAGAAGGGTCTGGAGGCGGGCCAGCGGGTCGTAGCAAGCAATCAGTACCGCCTGCAGCCCGGCAGCCGGGTGAGCGCCAACCCGGCACGCCCCAGTGCATCGCAGCTGGCCAGGGCCGGGGACGGCGCCGGGGAGCCCGCGCCGTGAACATGTCGCGGCCGTTCATCGAGCGCCCGGTGGCGACCACGCTGCTGATGGCGGCCATCGGCCTCATCGGCATGGCCGCCTTCCCGTTCCTGCCGGTCGCGCCGCTGCCGCAGATCGACTTTCCGACCATCCTGGTCAGCGCACAGCTGCCCGGTGCGAGCCCGGAGATCATGGCTTCCTCGGTGGCGCAACCGCTCGAGACGCAGTTCGCGCAGATCTCGGGCGTCTCGCAGATGACATCCACCAGCGTGCTGGGCACCACCCAGGTCACGCTGCAGTTCAATCTCGACCGCAACATCGACGCGGCGGCCCAGGACGTGCAGTCGGCCATCGATGCCGCCGGCGGGCAGCTGCCGAAGAACCTGCCCGCCCCGCCCACGCAGCGCAAGGTGAACCCGGCCGACTCCGCGATCCTGATCCTGGCGGTGCACTCGGACGTGATGCCGGTCACGGCGGTGGATGATTACGCGGAGACCGTGATCGCGCAGCAGCTCTCGCAGCTGCCGGGCATCGCGCAGGTGACGGTCGGTGGTCAGCAGAAGCCGGCGGTGCGTGTACAGATCGATCCGCTCAAGCTCGCCGCCGTGGGCCTGCAGCTGGAGGATGTCGCGAACCTCATCACCACCGCGACGGTGGATTCGCCCCAGGGCGCCATCACCGGCCCGGAGAAGAACTTCACCATCTACGACAACGACCAGCTGCTGAAGGCTGCGCCGTGGAACGATGTCATCATCGCCTACCACAACGGCGCGCCGATTCGCATCCGCGACGTCGGCATTGCGGTCGATGGCCCGGAGAACAGCCAGATCCGCGGCTTCCAGAACGGCAGACTCGGCATCCTGCTGCTCTTCTACAAGCAGCCCGGCACCAACGTCATCGACGCGGTGAAGGGCATCAAGGCGGCCCTGCCGCATGTCATGACCTCGGTGCCGCCGTCGCTCAAAGTCGACCAGGTGCTCGACCGCACCACCACCATCAAGGCGTCCGTGCAGGACGTCGAGTTCTCGCTGCTGGTGGCGATCGTGCTGGTGGTGCTGGTGATCTTCCTGTTCCTGCGCAGCTTCTGGGCCACGGCCATCCCCGGGGTCACGGTGCCGTTGTCGCTGCTCGGTACCGCGGCGCTCATGTACCTGCTCGGCTACAGCCTCGACAACCTGTCGCTGATGGCGCTCACCATCGCGGTGGGCTTCGTGGTCGATGATGCGATCGTCATGCTCGAGAACATCTACCGGCACATCGAGGACGGCCTCACGCCGTATGAAGCCGCCATCAAGGGTGCGGGCGAAATCGGTTTCACGATCCTGTCGATCAGCATCTCGCTGGTGGCGGTGTTCATCCCGCTGCTGCTGATGAGCGGCATCGTCGGACGGCTGTTCCGCGAGTTCGCCGTCACGGTGACCATGACCATCGCCGTCTCGGCGGTGGTGGCACTCACCCTCTCGCCGATGATGTGCGCCCTGTTCCTGCGCGACGAGCGCCACGCGCAGCACGGCCGCTTCTACCTGACGCTCGAGCGCGGCTTCCAATGGATGATCGAGCACTACACGCGCGGCCTGGATTTCGTGCTGCGGCATCAGCGCGGCACCCTGGCCACGTTCATCGTAACGGTGCTGGTCGCGGTGCTGCTGTACGTGGTCGTGCCCAAGGGGTTCTTCCCACAACAGGACACCGGCATCATCCAGGGCCTCACGGATGCGCCCCAGGACGTGTCGTTCGACAACATGATGCGTCTGCAGCATCGCATTACGGATGTCGTGGCGAGCGATCCGGGCGTCGCCAGCTGGGCCGCCTTCGTCGGCGGCGGCCGGCCGCTCAACAACGGCTTCGTGATCCTCGGGCTCAAGCCGCGCGATGAGCGTGACGCGACCGCTGACCAGATCATCGAGCGGCTGCGCAAGAAGATCGCCACCGTCCCCGGCGGCACGGTATTCCTGCAGGCCTCGCAGGATCTGAACGTCGGCGGGCGCCTGGCGCGCACGCAGTATCAGTACACGCTCCAGGACGCCAATATCGACGAGCTCAACACCTGGGCACCGCGGATGCTGGAGGAGCTGAAGAAGCTGCCGCAGCTGCGCGACGTGGCCTCCGACCAGCAAAGCAGCAGCAGCATGCTCGCGCTGGTCATCGATCGTGACCAGGCGGCGCGCTTCGGCATTCAGCCGGCGCTCATCGACAACACGCTCTACGACGCCTTCGGCCAGCGCGAAGTCACGCAGTACTTCACGCAGCTCAACAGCTATCACGTGGTGCTCGAGGTGACGCCGTCACTGCAGGGCGACCCCGGCTCGCTCAACAAGATCTACATCAAGTCACCGCTCACCAACCAACAGGTGCCCCTGTCCACCTTCACCCACTGGGATACCGGACACACCAGCTACCTGTCGATCAATCACCAGGGACAGTTTCCCGCCGTGACGCTGTCCTTCAACCTCGCGCCCGGCGTCGCTCTCGGCCAGGCGGTCACCGCGATCCAGAAGACCGCCGCCACCATCCGCATGCCGGCGGCGATCCTCGGCACCTTCCAGGGCACGGCGCAGGCCTTCCAGTCCTCGCTCAAGACCGCGCCGCTGCTGATCCTCGCGGCGCTGCTGGCGGTATACATCATCCTCGGCGTGCTCTACGAGAGCTACATCCACCCGCTGACGATTCTCTCGACGCTGCCGTCGGCCGGCGTCGGGGCGCTGCTGATGCTGATGCTGTTTCACTTCGATCTGTCGGTGGTGGGCCTGATCGGCATCATTCTGCTCATCGGCATCGTCAAGAAGAACGGCATCATGATGGTCGACTTCGCCATCCATGCCGAGCGCGAGCAGCACCTGGAGCCCGAAGCTGCGATCCGCCAGGCGTGCCTGCTGCGCTTCCGCCCGATCATGATGACAACCATGGCCGCGATCCTCGGCGCGCTGCCGCTGATGCTCGGCCGCGGCACCGGCTCGGAGCTGCGTCAGCCGCTCGGCTATACAATGGTGGGCGGCCTGGTACTGAGCCAGATGCTGACGCTGTTTACCACGCCCGTGATCTACCTGTACCTCGATCGCCTGGTGGTGCGCTGGGCACGCCAGCACCCGCACGACGAGCCCGCCCACAGCGCCGTGGCGACGCACGGCGCGCAGGCGACGCCGTGAAGATCCTCATCGTCGAGGACAACGAAAGGGTGGCGCGCTTCGTCATGCGCGGCCTGCGCGAGTCCGGGCACACCGTGCAGCACGCCGGCGATGGCCGCGACGGGCTGTTCCTCGCCTCCAGCGAGCCGCACGACGTCATCATCATGGACCGCATGCTGCCGGGCAACGTCGACGGGCTGGCGATCATCGAGGCGCTGCGCAAGTCCGGCAACCGCACGCCCATCCTGATCCTGTCCGCGCTCAACGATGTCGATGAGCGCATCCGCGGGCTGCGCAGCGGCGGCGACGATTACCTCACCAAGCCGTTCGCCTTCGGCGAGCTGCTGGCGCGCGTCGACGCGCTCGGCCGGCGCAGCGTCGAGCAGGGCGCCGAGCGCACCCTGCAGGTCGGGGACCTGCGCATGGACCTGCTGTCGCGGCGCGTGACGCGCGGAGCGCGCGCGATCACGCTGCAGCCGCGCGAATTCAAGCTGCTGGAATACCTCATGCGGCACGCCGACCAGGTGGTGACGCGTACCATGCTGCTGGAAGCGGTGTGGGACTATAACTTCGACCCGCAGACCAACGTCGTCGACGTGCACATCAGCAAGTTGCGCGCTAAGCTCGAGCACGACTCGGAGCAACCGCTGGTGCGCACGGTGCGCAATGCCGGCTACATGATGAGCGCCCATGAATAGGCTGATCCGCTCGTCCGCGCTGACCTGGGCGCTCGGGTACCTGCTGCTCGGGCTCGCGGCGCTGGTCGCGTTCGCCGTGCCGCTGTGGTACGCGTGGAACGTGAGCATCTTCTCCGGGCGCGAGGAGATCCTGCGCGATGACGCGCAGCGTCTCACCGAGGTGTTCGCGCACGACGGCGTTGCGGGCCTCACCGCGCATATCAAGGCGCGCGTCGCCATGCAGATCGCCGCCGAGCGCACGCTGCTCCTGACCGACAGCGCCTACCGGCCGCTGGCCGGCAACCTCGCGGCCTGGCCGCGGCAACTGCCCGACACAGCGGGCGTGCATGCCGTGATGGTCGACGACCTCGCCGGCCAGCACACCCACACACTGCTGGTGCGCAGCACGCTGCCCGGGGGCTATCACCTGCTGGTTGGCCGCGACCTGTCGCTGTTCCTGCCGCTCGAGCGGCGCTTCGCCTGGGGCCTGACCGCCGCGGTGACCTTCCTGTTCGTGGTCGGCGTCGTCGGGGCGATCCTCATGCGCCGCGAGCTGCTGGTGCAGGTGGAGGGCATCCGCCAGACCGTTGCGGCGATCATGCAGGGTGATCTGCGGCACCGCCTGCCGACCCGCGGCTCCGGCGATGAGCTCGACACGCTGTCGCGAACTCTCAACGGCATGCTCGATCACATCGAGCACCTGATCGCCGGCATCAGCAACGTCTCCAACTCCATCGCGCATGACCTGCGCACGCCACTCGCCGAGCTGCGCTCGCGCCTCGAGGAGCTCACCCTCACCCGCCCGTCGCCAGCGGAGACCTTCGCCGAGATCGAGGCGGCGGTGGCCGACGTCGACCGCGTGATGCGGATCTTCACCGCGCTGCTGCGCCTGGCGGAGATCGACTCGGGGGCGCGGCGCTCGGGCTTCGTGCGCGTGGATGCCGCCGCGGTGGCGGCCGAAGTGGTCGAGTTCTACGAGCCGGCGGCCGAGCAGAAGGGCGTGGTGTTCTCATTTCAGACCTCGGGCGAGGCGGCGGTCGCGGGCGACCCGGTGCTGCTCGCGCAGGCGGTCAGCAACCTCATCGACAACTCGCTGAAGAGCGTCTCCGAGCGCGGCGCCATCAGCGTGCGCGTCGGCGCGCGCGCCGACGGCTCGGTGGAGATTGCGGTCAGCGACGACGGACCGGGGATCCCCGATGCCGACAAGCCGAAGGCCGCCGAGCGCTTCTTCCGTGGCGACGCCAGCCGCGGCACGCCGGGGGTGGGCCTCGGCCTGAGCATCGTGGATGCGGTCGCCAAGCTCCATGGCGGCGTGCTGCACCTGCTCGACAATCATCCCGGCCTCATTGCCCGCATGGTGCTGCCGGCCGGCCCGCTGCGCGTTCCCGCCTGAAGAGCGCAGCGGCGCGCGCGGGCGACGCCGCACCCTGCCGGAACGGCGCGCCGCTAGCGGCGCGCGGTCGAGTCGATGAAGGTGTCGAGGTCGCGCTTCATCTTGGCGATCGAGGTAGGGTTCACGTACATCATGTGGCCTGCCTCGTAGTACTGCATCTGCACGCGCGCGCTCACCGCCGGCGGCACGCCGAGGTGCGTCATCACGTACTCGGTCGCGGAGAACGGCGTGGCGAGATCGTAGTAGCCGTTCAGCACCAGCACCCGCAGGCTGGCGTCCTTCATCAGCGCCTCCGCCAGATCCACTCCCGTGTTGACCACCGGCTGATCGCCGTGCGCAGTGTGGTGCGTCCACTTCCACTTCTCGCCGATGGCGAAGTTCGTCGTACGGTAGGTGGCGCCCTGGCCGAACTTCAGTTCCCCATGGTAGTAATCGAGGAAGGTGGAGGCGTACGCCGCACTGATGGCGGCGGACTGCGGGTCGTAGTCGGCCTCCCTGTCGAGCGGCTCCCACGTGGGTCCGACGAAGCGCCCGTCGAGCCGGCCGACGGTCAGCCGGCGCGCCTTGAGGAGCTCGTGGCAGAACTCCACCTCGGAAACGCGCAGGTTCGCCGCCTTGAGGTACTCGACCGACAGGCCCGTGTATGCATGCATCTTCTCGGCCACCGCGTCGCGTTCCGCGTCGCTCAGCGCGTCACCCTTGAGCAGCGCCGCGGTGTAGGGGCCGGTGGCGTAAGCGCGCGCCTCGGCGAGCAGCGGCGCGAGCTGCGCCGGTGCATCCGGCAGCATGTGGTGGTACCAGGCCACCGCCGCGTAGCCCGGCAGGTACCCCGCGTAGGGGCGCTCGTTGCCGGGAAGCTCGGCAAAGATCGCCTCGATGTCGGTGGCGACCGAGACGAGCATCAGGCCGTTGAAGGCGAGCGCGCGGTGCTCGCGCAGGTAGTTGACGATGGCCGCGGCGCGGGTGGTGCCGTAGCTTTCCCCGAGCAGGTACTTCGGCGAGGTCCAGCGGTTGTTGTCGCTCAGGTACTGCGCGATGAAGCGGCTCACCGACTCGATGTCCGGATCCACGCCCCAGAACTCGTCGTCCTTGTGATCGCACACGGCGTGGCTCAGGCCGGTGCCGACCGGGTCGATCATCACCAGGTCGCTCTTGTCGAGCAGTCCGAACTCGTTGTCGACCAGCTTGTAGGGCGCCGGGGGCGTCGGATCGGGGTCCGAGACGACGACGCGCCGCGGTCCGAGCACTCCCATGTGCAGCCACAGCGAGGAGGAGCCGGGTCCGCCGTTGAAGGCGAAGGTGACGGGGCGTGCGCCGCCGTCCTTCGCGCCCTGGCGCACGTAGGCGACATAGCCGATGCTCGCCCACGGCTTGTCCTCCTCGTCGCGCACGATGAGCGTGCCGGCGGTGGCCGTGTAGTCGATCGTGCGGCCGCCGACGCTCAGGTGATGCTGCGTCACGGAACTTTCCGCCTTCGGCAGGCGCATCCACTGCTCTTTCTTATCGCCCCTGATGTCGATGCGGCACAGCTGCGACACCTCGGCCGGCGTCGGACCCGCCGCGGGCGCGTGCGCGCTCGCGTGCGGGGAGTCGTCCGGATGCGACGGCTCCTGCGGGTAGGCCGTCGCCGCCAGCAGCGATACCGCGGACATGGCAGTCACCGCCGCGACCCGAGCGCACTTCGACATGGCACTTCCCCCGTAACGCCTTGAACGGCCGCGCGCTTATACCACGCAGGCCCGCTCAGCGGCGATGTCCGCGGGCCGGGGCACCGTACCGGCCGCTGCCGCCGGCCGCGGCGCTGTAAGATCGGTCGGCAAGTGGCGGACGCGACCCTACACCCGCGATCGATCCGTTCGTTCGTGCTGCGCGCCGGACGCACCACGGCGGCGCAGCAGCGTGCGCTGAGTGAGCTGTGGCCGCGGTACGGCATCCCCCACACGGCAGCAGTGCTCGATCTCGCGGCGCTGTTCGGACGCGAGGCGCCGCGCACGCTCGAGATCGGCTTCGGCAACGGCGAGAACCTCGCGGCGCTGGCCGCCGCGCGCCCGGAACGCGATTTTCTCGGCGTCGAGGTGCACCGCCCGGGCGTCGGACGGCTGCTGCTGTCGCTCGAGGCGCGCGCGCTCGCCAACGTGCACATCGTCTGTCACGACGCGGTGGAGGTGCTCGAGCAGCAGCTCGCGCCCGGCTCGCTCGATGAGATTCTGATCCTGTTCCCCGATCCGTGGCCGAAGAAGCGCCACCACAAGCGCCGCCTGGTCCAGCCGGCGTTCGCGGCGCTGCTCGCGAGCCGCCTCGGCGCCGGCGGCGTGCTGCGCCTGGCGACCGACTGGGAGCCGTACGCACGCGAAATGCTGGCGACGCTCGCCGCGCAGTCCGCACTCGCAAATCTCGCCGCCGACGGCGCCTTCGTGCCGCGGCCCGCGCAGCGCGCGCCGACGCGCTTCGAGCGGCGCGGGCAACGGCTTGGCCACGAGGTGTGGGACCTGGAGTTCCGCCGCGTGTGAGCGCGGGCGGCGCGTCCCGCTACCGTCCTGTAACCGTCCCGCAGCGGTCACAATATCTTCTTGAAAGCCTCACACGCGAGGCGCAACATCATTGCAGAGCGCACGCGGAAATCGTAAGAGGTGACGGCGATGGCGACTCCTCATCCGGGCATCGGCGACTGGTATCGTCTGAGCGGCGGCGCGTTGTTCGAGGTCGTGGCTTACGACGACGACGACGGCACGATTGAGATGCAGTATTTCGACGGCACGGTCGAGGAGATGGACATCGAGGACTGGCGGACGCAGTGGGAGGACGGTGCACTCGAGTCCGCCGAAGCGCCCGAGGACTGGTCGGGCTCGGTGGACGTCGAGTCGAGCGACGAGCAAGGCCGCGGCTCGGACTCCAACGGCGAGGATCGCGACCTGCGCGCGAGTCCGCTCGACGGCATCGACCTGTTCGAGTGAGATGCGGCTACGGCGGCGCGTCCGCCAGCCCCTGCACGTCGACGTCCGCGGCGAGCAGCACGTAGCCGGCGCGGATCTCGAGCGCCACCGGCGTCAGTTCACGTCCCGCACACGGGCCCGCCACGCAATACCCGGTCGCCTTCTCGAACAGCGCGCCGTGCGAGGAGCACAGGATCAGTGCGCCGTCGGGAGTGAGGAAGCGGCCGGGCAGCAGGTTCAGCGGGTGCCCGGCGTGCGGGCAGCGGTTGACGTAGCCGCGCACCCCCTGCGCGCAGCGCAGCACGAACCCCCTGAGCGGCCAGTCGCCCTCCCCCACGGTGAAGGCGCGCACCGCGCCCGCCTCGAGCTCCGCGAGGCGGCACACCACCCGCTCCAGATCGATCACCTCGCCTGCTGCGCTCACGCTGGCACCGCGCTGCGCTCCTGATCGAGCGCCTCGATGGGTCGGCGGTTCCACCACACCATGGCAAGCCCTGGCAGGGCCAGCATGAAACTGACGACGTAGTAGGCGTACCAGCCGCCGTGATCGGCGGTCCAGCCGGCGGGATAGCCGAGACCGTAGCGCGGCAGCAGCGCCAGCGCCGACAGCAGCGCGTACTGGAAGGCGCTGTAACGCACATCGCACAGCGCCATGATGAGCGCCACCAGCGCGATATTGCCCATGGCGCCGGCGATGTGTTCGATGACCACCGCGGCGACCATGACGCCGTAGCTCTTGCCCGCGACCGCCAGTGCGCAGTAGAGCAGATTGCTCAGCGCCTGCAGAAAGCCGAAGACGAGCATGGAGCGGAGCAGGCCCAGGCGCACCATGAAGATGCCGCCGAGCACCGAGCCGGCCAGGGCGCTCACCGTGAACAGCGCTTTGACGATCAGGCCGATCTCCTGCTTGGAGAAGCCGACATCCATCATGAAGGGCGTGAACAACTTGTTGGCGAAGGCGTCGCCCACCTTGAACAACAGCACCACCGCGATCAGTGTCAGCGCACTGGGTGTGCCGAGCAGCTCCTTCAGCGGCTGCACGACCGATTCGCGCAGCGAGCGCGGCTGGTAGTGGATATGCGAGGACGGCGCCCGGATCGTCGCCACCGTAAACGCAAGCATCACGCCCGCCAGGCTGAGAAACGCCACCCGCCAGCCGTAGTGTTGCGCCACCACCAGCGCGATCGCCGCGGCGATCCAGGCGGAGCTGCGGTAGCCGAGATTCACCGCCGCCGCAGCCAGACCGCGCTCACTGGGAGTGGTGACGTCGGTACGATAGGCGTCGTAGGCAATGTCCTGGGTCGCGGAGCAGAAGGTGATCGCGAGTGCGCACACGGCGAAGGGTGCCAGTGCTGCCGCCGGGTTCTGCACCGCGAACAGCGCGATGGTGGCCGCCAGGGCCAGCTGCATGATGAGGATCCAGCCGCGACGACGGCCGAGAAAGGGCAGCGGATAGCGGTCGATGAGCGGCGCCCACAGCGGCTTGAAGAGGTACGGCAGCGCGACGTAGGTCATGATGCCGATGGTGGTGTTGCTGACGCCGGTGTCCTTCAGCCACGCCTGCAACGCACTCTCGGTGATCTGGTTCGGAAAGCCGGACGCGGCTCCCAGCACCAGAATCGCCAACATCTTCGGCGTGGCGAGAACGTCGATCAGCCGCGGGCGCTGACTGCCGCCGGGCTGACTCAAACGTCGTAGTCCATGACGAGCGGCGCGTGGTCCGAGAAGCGCTGCTTGCGGTAAATGCGGGCGGCGCGCGCCTTACCGGCGAGCGAGCCGCTCACCACCTGGTAGTCGATGCGCCAGCCGACGTTGTTGGCGCGCGCCCGGCCGCGATTCGACCACCAGGTGTACAGATCGCCCTGCGGGCGCACCTCGCGGAAGGCGTCCACATAACCCGACGCGCCGAACAGCCGATCCATCCAGGCACGCTCCTCGGGCAGGAAACCGGAGTTCTTCTGGTTCGACTTCCAGTTCTTCAGATCGATCGGCCGGTGCGCGATGTTCCAGTCGCCGCTGAGGATGTAGTGACGGCGCCGCCGCCGCAGCCCCGCGAGGTGCGGCATGAAGGCGTCGAGGAAGCGGAACTTTGACGCCTGCCGCTCGGGTCCGGCCGAGCCCGAGGGCAGGTACAGCGACACCACCGACAGCTTGCCGAGCTGCGCCTCGAGATAACGCCCCTCGCGGTCGAACTCCGGCACGCCGAAGCCGCGCACGATGCGCGTCGGCAGCTGGCGGCTGTAGAGCGCGACGCCGGCGTAGCCGGGCCGCTCGGCGTCGCAAAAGTAGCGGTGAAAGCCGCGCAGCTCCACGTCGTGCCCGGGCAGCTGATGCTCCTGGCTCTTGGTCTCCTGCAGGCAGATGAAATCCGCCTGTTGGCGGCGCAGCCAGCGGAACAACCCCTTCGCCGCCGCGGAGCGTATGCCGCAGACGTTGACGGTGATGACGCGCATGGCGCAATCATATGACATGCAGCAACACCAGCTCCTGTTCATCGACCTCGCACTGCGGCGCAATGCGCTGCGCTTCGGGCGCTTCACGCTCAAGTCCGGCCGTGAGAGTCCGTACTTCTTCAACGCCGGCCTGTTCAGCGACGGCGAGTCGCTCGCGGCGCTCGGTCGCTGCTACGCCGCCGCCATCGACGCTTCCGGTCTCGGCTTCGACATGCTGTTCGGCCCAGCGTACAAGGGCATCGCGCTCGCCACCGCGACCGCCGTCGCGCTGTGCGCGGCGCACGGCCGCAACGTCGCGTTCGCCTTCAACCGCAAGGAGGCCAAGGACCACGGCGAAGGCGGTCGCGTCGTGGGTGCGCCGCTCGCCGGGCGGGTGCTGATCGTCGACGACGTGATCACGGCCGGCACTGCGGTGCGCGAATCGCTCGAGCTCATCCGCCAGGCGGGTGCGCAGCCGGTGGGCGTCGCGCTGATCCTCGACCGCCAGGAGCGCGGCGCGGGGGACCTGAGCGCCGTGCAGGAGCTCGCGCGCGAAGGATTGCGCTGTGTGAGCATCGTCACACTCGACGACCTGATCGAGGCGCTGGCGCATCCCGCGGACGGCCGGGCACGCATTTCTGAGGAACAGCTCACAGCCCTGCGCGCCTACCGGCAGCGCTACGGCGCTCGCTGAGCTTGCCAGCCGGGCAGCTGCCGCCGGAATATACAAAGGTATGGCCGCCTCCCCCCCGCGCCTGACCGTTATCGCGCTGCTCGCCGCCGCCACCCTCGGCGCGGCGGTTGCGGACGCCGATCCCAAGGACTCCTCGTCCAAGGGAATTGCTTACCGCTGGGTCGACGAGCAGGGAGTAGTGCACTACGGCGATCACATACCGCCGCAGTACGCCAACCAGGACCGCACGGTCCTCAACTCCCAGGGGCTGGAGGTCGGGCATCTCGATGCGCAGAAGAACCCGCAGCAGCTTGCCACCGAGGAGCGCCAGCGCGCCGCGGTGATGAAGCAGAAGCAGCACGACGCGTTCCTGATCTCGACCTACACCTCGGTCAAGGACATCGAGGCGCTGCGCGATGAGCGGCTCGACCAGCTCAAGGGGCAGCGCTCAGCCGCCGAGCAGTACGTCGACGGCCTGCGCGTGCGGCTCGCCGCCCTGCAGACCAGCGCGCTCAACTTCCGTCCTTACAACGCGCGCGCCGATGCGCGGCGCCTGCCCGATGATCTGGCGGAAAACCTGGTGCGTACGGTCAACGAGTTGCGCGAGCAGAGCAACGCGCTGAGCGCCGAGAGCCAGCAGGAGCGGGATCTGCGCACGCAGTTCCAGGCCGACATCGAGCGCTACCGCGAGTTGCACACCATCCACACGCAGTAGCGGCAGCTGCGCTTCCGCGCGGCGGCGCGTGCCCGGGCGCTGTCAGTGTCGGCCGGAATGCCCGAAGCCGCCGGCGCCGCGCTGCGACGCCGCGAAATCCTCCACGACCTCGATCTGCACCTGCACTACCGGGACCACCACCAGCTGCGCGATGCGCTCGCCCGGGCGGACGGTGAACGGCTGCGCGCCGCGATTCCAGCAGGACACCATGAGCTGTCCCTGGTAGTCCGAATCGATGAGCCCGACGAGATTGCCGAGCACGATGCCGTGCTTGTGACCCAGGCCCGAGCGCGGCAGGATCACGGCGGCCAGCCCGGGATCGTCGAGGTGGATGGCGAGGCCGGTCGCAATGAGCTCGGCACTACCTGCCGCGAGCACCAGCGGCGCATCGAGGCAGGCGCGCAGGTCGAGGCCGGCCGAGCCGCCGGTCGCGTACTGCGGCAACGGGAACTCCCGACCCAGGCGTGCGTCGAGGATGCGCACCTTCAGGGCGCGGCGCACCGGCGGCGCCGCGCTCAAGCGAGCGCCGTGCCGCGCTTGCGCGCCACGCCGCGCGCGGCGAGCTCTTGTGCAATCAGCTCCATGAGTCCGCGGGCCAGGGCGAGCTTGTCGGCGCGCGGCAGCTCGTGACGGGCGCCGCGGCTCAACACAATGAGCTGGTTATCCTCGCAGTCGAACGCCTTATCGTGACCGACCTCGTTGGCCGCGATCATGTCGAGATTCTTGCGCAGCAGCTTGGCGCGCGCGTTGCTCTCCACCGCCTCGGTCTCGGCGGCAAAGCCCACCACGAACGGCCGATCGGCGCGCGCGGCCACCGTTGCCAGCACGTCGGTGGTGCGCTCCATGGCGAGCTCGAGCGTCTCGGCGCTTTTCTTGATCTTCTGTTCGGCGGCGCGTGCCGGGCGGTAGTCGGCGACCGCGGCGGTCGAGATGAATACGTCGGTGCCGGGCAGCTCGCGCAGCACGGCCGCGAGCATGTCGGCCGCGCTCTCGACGTCGATGCGCGCCACCTGCGCAGGAGTCACCAGACTCACCGGACCTGCCACCAGCACCACGGTCGCGCCCGCCTCGCGCGCCGCCTGTGCCACGGCGAAACCCATCTTTCCCGAGCTGCGGTTGCTGATGAAGCGCACCGGGTCGATGCGCTCGCGCGTCGGTCCCGCGGTGATCAGCACGCGCCGCCCGGCGAGCGCACCGGGCGTGCGCCCGAGCACCGCGGCGGCGCGCTCCGCCAGGTCCAGCGGCTCGAGCATGCGACCCGGGCCGCTCTCGCCGCAGGCCTGGTCGCCCTCCCCCGGGCCGAGAACGTGTATGCCGCGCGCCGTGAGCGTCGCGATGTTGGCGCGGGTCGCGGCGTTCGCCCACATGAGGTGATTCATGGCCGGCGCCAGGGCGACCGGCGCCTGCGTCGCCAGGCACAGCGTCGCGAGCAGGTCGTCGGCCTGCCCGCCCGCGAGGCGCGCGAGGAAGTCAGCGCTCGCCGGGGCGACCAGCACCAGGTCGGCCCAGCGCGCCAGCTCGATGTGTCCCATGGCCGCTTCGGCCGCCGCGTCCCACAGCTCGCTGCGCACGCCGCGGCCCGACACGGCCTGGAAGGTGGTGGCGGTCACGAAGCGGCCGGCGGCCGGCGTCATGACGACCTGCACTTCGGCGCCGCGCTCGCGCAGCCGCCGCACCAGGTCCGGACTCTTGTAGGCGGCAATGCCGCCGGTCACGCCGAGAAGGATATGCTTGTCTTGCATGGAAACTCGCCTCGCGGCAATTATCGCACCCCGACTGCCCTGGCGCCCAAGAGGCGCTTAGAACCGACGGTAATGAGCAAAGCTGCGGCCGCCGCGAGCGTTCTGACCGGGCTGCTGTGCGTGGCTCTGCCGGGCATGGCCGGCGCGGCTGAGCGGATTCATGGGCTGTGGGTATGGAAAGGCCCCACCATCCTCGCCGCCCCGCGCGGCCCTGAGCGGCTGCGGGACTTCTGCCGCACCGCGAGCGTCAATGAGGTGTATGTCTCAGTCCTGAGCGGCGGGCGTCTGACCGATGCCGCCGCGCTGGCGGCACTCGTCGGGCAGCTGCACCGCGCGGACGTGCGCGTGGAGGCGCTGCTGTCGAGCACGGACGCCGATGAGCCCGGCCGCCATCGCGACAAGCTGCTGGATCACGTGCGCGCCATCGTGGCGTTCAACGCACAGCATCCCGGCAGTCGCATCGACGGCATCCACCTCGACATCGAGCCGCAGCAGCGCCCGGAGAACAAGGGCGCCGGCAACCTGGGTTTTCTCCCCGGTCTCGTCGCGACCTTCCGCGCGGCGCGCGCGCTCACGCAAGGCGCCGGCCTCACGATCAATGCCGACATCCAGAACAAACTGCTCAAAGGCAGTCTCGAGGAGCGCCGCGCGCTGCTGCAATCGATGCCGCGACTCACCCTGATGCTGTATGAGCTCAGCAGCGTGAACGATGGCAGCAGCAGCGATGAGCAGGCGCAGAAGCTGCGCACCGCAAGCCGCGCCTTCCTGGAGATGGCCTACCAGGGTCTGGAGGGGCCACAGCTTGCCGCCCTGGTCATCGCACTGCGCACCCCCGACTACGGGGAGCGGCTGCCGCAGATGCTCAAGACGCTGGACGATGCCAACGGCGCCAATCCGCACTACCAGGGCTGGGCTCGCCACTCGTATAACGACGTACTGCAGCCGCCACCCTGAAAGGGCGTGCAGCGCGAAATCCGCTACTTGCAGCGCTTTCTCCGACTGCCCGCAGTTGCACCGTCTCCTTAGACTGCAGCATGAGCATCCGGAACTGGCCGCTCACGGAGCGGCCGCGCGAGAAGCTGCTCGAGCGCGGCGCGCATGCGCTCTCGGACGCGGAGCTGCTGGCGCTGCTGCTCGGCTCGGGAGCCCGCGGACGCTCGGCGGTGGAGCTGGCGCGCACGCTCATCTGCGAGTTCGGCTCGCTGCGCAACCTGTTGAATGCCGACCCGCCGCGCTGCCTCACGCAAGCCGGGATCGGGCCGGCACGCTTTGCCGTGCTCAAGGCGGCCGTGGAGCTCGCGCGGCGGCACTTTCGCGAAGCGCTGCGCAGCGGACCGGCGCTCGCCGCCCCGGAAGCGACGCGCACCTTCCTGCTGGCGCAGCTGCGCGATCGCCCCTACGAGGTTTTCTGCTGCCTGTATCTCGACAACCGTCACCGGCTGATCGCGTTCGAGGAGCTGTTCCGCGGCACCATCGACCGTGCCGGCGTGCATCCGCGCGAAGTGCTGCGCCAGACGCTGCTGCACAACGCCGCGGCGCTGATCTTTGCCCACAATCATCCGTCCGGTGTGCTCGAGCCGAGTCAGGCGGATGAGCTCATCACGCGCCGGCTGAAGGAGGCACTCGCGCTGGTCGATGTGCGCGTGCTCGATCACTTCATCATCGGCGACGGAGTGTGTTACTCGTTCTCCGAATCGGGACTTCTCTAAAATGGCGCAAGCAGGGTGCGGGCGCGCCGCTGCTATTGCGGGTGATACTTCTTGTACGCCGGCAGGTCTTTGAAGAGGTCGCTTCGCGGCCCCGAATCACCCTGACACACGGTCCTTGTTGGAATCGAATGCGCGAGGATATCCGGTAACCCAAGTGGGGGAATCCCGGAGACGATGTAGCAACGGTCGCTGACCCACACGATCCACTCGCCATCCTCATCTCGATACTGTTCGCCCGCCGTGTGGGCCGGCGCGGGGTGCGCCCCCTGCTCAAGATCGGCCTTTGGGCTCCGACCAAACTCTCGGAAGTTCGGTGCGCTTGTCACGGCGGTGGCAGCACGCCGCGCCTCAGCGCTCCAGTCGATCGATGTATCCGCACCGATTGGAAAGTCGATCTGCGGTGGCGGTACATTAAGTGGTTCGACTGGCGCTAATGGGGCGATCTCGGTGGCAATCTGCGAACGTCGCCGGGCAGATGCAGCGGGAGGCACTGGCGTCGACAGAAATATCAACGTGCTGACGAAATTGCCTTGAGATGACGACCGGGTTGGGGGTCGCAGCGCGAGCGTCAAGGTGATTACGAGGCCTGCGTGTAACGCGACAACTGCGGCGAACGCGACGCCGCGTCGCAGGCTCCAGGTCCCCGGCCCTCCCATATCCGGTCAGCGCTCTCCCGGGAGCCGATACTCCCTGAGCATGGACCCCTGTCTCGGGAGAATCGTTCCCGTGCGATAGCTCGCACTGAGACAGTCGGCTGGCTTCGCAGACTGCGCTTGTGGCCCGGTCTCACGTCGGATCGTAAACTGGATGCTCCTCCAGGAAGAGGAGCCCACCATGATCGCTTCCCTTCGCTCGACGCGACCGGGACGCCGGCTATCACCATGCTGAATTCAGACGGTAAGGAGGTCTACCGCGCCGTGAAGTAAGGGATGGCACAGAGTTGCGCCGGTCCTCGCAGCTCGAACAACGCCTTGTTGATTGGGTTGCGAGCCGCACCGGCTGCGGCTCGATGCTGGGGCCTGCGCGCTCGGCGCGCCGCCTCAGGGCTTTGACATCAGGTCGGGCTTGTCGGTCGCAAGATCCACCGGAACGGACACGTGCTCCTGCACGATCAGCCATTCGCCGTGGATCCTGCGATACACGTCGCTCACCCGCAGCACGAGCTCGTGCTTCGAGCCGTCCTGCTGCGTGAACTGTGCGTGGTCGATGCGGTGACTGTAGGCGACCGTACCGGCGGCGCTGATCACGAGGTCCGCTACCGAGAACTTGACCGCGCCCGGGGAGGCCGCGAATAGCTCCTGCCAGTCCTTGCGGTAGTTGTCCCAACCGACAATCTCCCGCGGCGGGCTGACGTCGAAGACGAACAACTGTGGACCGGGTGCGTAGAGCTTCATGATGGAGTCGACGTCCTTGGCGTTGAATGCCGCCACGAAGCGCTGGGTGAGGGCCTCGATCGCACCCTTGGCATCCTTGGTGCCTGCCGCATCCGCCGCGGAGACCAGCGCCGCGGCGCCGCTCAGAGCAAGGGCTGTCAGTGCAACCCACGATGACTCTCGTATGCGGTTCATGAGATCTCCTCGTTGTTATTACTTCCGCCGTCGCAGCCACGCGCGCTGCCTAAGCATGCGCGCAATTCTGGACAATGCGCCGGCACCGGCGGACGGCCTGACGTCCGCCCGCCGGTGTGTCGCCGCAACGGGCTTGGCTCCCGTGCTTACTTGAGGATGGCTACCTGCTCGGTCCGCGAGCCGAGGATCGTGCGGATCTTGTTGCGCTCGGCCGTGGATTGGGCGGCCTTCTCGACCGAGCCCTCGACCTGCACGCTGATCGCATCAGCCTTGCTACCCAGATGATCGAGTGCCGCCCAGTTCTTGTAGGTAGTGACCAGCAGGATGTCCGGATCATCCGGGCCGCGCGCTTCCACCACGATCACCGAGTAGTCGGTGATGAGCCCGGCCTTCTTGGCCGCTTCCTGCGATTTCTTGAAGGTGGTCGCCAGGAAGTGCATGTAATCGTCGAAATGGCCGTCGACAGTGCGGATGGAGGAGACATTGAGTACCGGCCCGTCGTTCCAGTCCCGGCCGTCGGCGAGCGCCGTGGTGGTAGTGAGAGTGGTCGCAACCAGCAGCGCCGCTGCGGCGCAGATACCTTGAGTCAGACGCATATAGAGTCTCCCGAACGTGGATGTAAACTCGCTTGGCCGTGCTTACTTGAGGATGGCTACCTGCTCGGTCCGTGAGCCGAGCACCGTGCGGATCTTGGCGCGGTCGACCTCGGACTGGTTGGCCTTGTCTACCGAGCCCTCAGTCTGGCTAAGGAGCGCATCGAATCTGCTGCCGAGGTGATCGAGTGCCGCCCAGTTCTTGTAGGTGGTGATCAACAGGACATCCGGGTCGTTCGCTCCGCGCGCTTCCACCACGACAACCGAGTAGTCGATGATGAGGCCCGCCTTCTTGGCCGCCTCCGACTGCTTCTTGAAGCTCGTCGCCAGCCAGTGCATGTAGTCGTCGAAGTGGCCGTCGACTGTGCGGATGGAGGCGACATTGAGCACCGGTCCATCGCTCCAATCGCGGCCGTCGGCGAGCGCCGTCGTGGTGGTCAGCGTGGTCGCCACCAGCAGCGCCGCGGAGGCGCAGATAGCTTGAGTCAGACGCATAGGGGGTCTCCTGGATGTTTTAATTGGTATGGTTAGGCTCGAGCGGGTGCGCAAGGCAGCCCAGGCTCGGGCGGGAGCGCGACCCTACGCTGTTCCCGCAGGCGTTACCACGCTGTTTCCGCCCAACGGAGGGTCCGGATGCGACGGGTGGCTTCTTGTGGTCGGCCGGCCGGGCTGGTATAAAGCCCGGCCCGGGAGTCTACGAAGCACCCTGAGTAGACTCAAGTTATTGAATTTTCAGGAACTATCCCTATGTCGCGCGTCTGCGAGGTTACTGGCAAAAGGCCCGCCGTGGGCAATCGTGTCTCCCACGCGAATAACCGTACGCGTCGCCGCTTCCTGCCGAACCTGCACACGCAGCGCTTCTGGGTCGAGACCGAGAAGCGCTGGGTGACGCTGCGCCTGACGACGAGCGGCATGCGCACGGTCGAGAAGAAGGGTATCGACAAGGTGATCGCGGAGCTGCGCGCGCAGGGGCGCAAGCTCTAGTTCTGCCCCGAGGAGATCTCAGGAATGCGCGACAAGATCAAGCTGCTGTCCTCCGCCGGCACCGGTCACTTCTACGTCACGACCAAGAACAAGCGGCTGCATCCGGACAAGATGGAAGTGCGCAAGTTCGACCCGGTGGCGCGCAAGCACGTCGCCTACAAGGAATCCAAGATCAAGTAGGCGCCGGCGGAAGCGAAGGCGCTCTTGCCCGAGTTGCCCGAGGTCGAGACGACGCGTCGCGGCCTGGCGCCGTACCTGCGGCGCCGGCGGGTCACCGCTCTCACCGTGTACCAGCCGCGCCTGCGCTGGAAGGTGCCCGCCGACCTGCCGCGCCAGGTCGCCGGGCAGCGCATCCTGCGCGCCGGAAGGCGCGCGAAGTACCTGCTGCTGCGACTCGAGTCCGGCACGCTGCTGGTGCATCTGGGTATGTCGGGCAATCTGCGCGCGGTCCCAGCTGGCACCCCGCGCCTCACCCACGACCATTTCGACCTGGTGCTCGATTCCGGGCTGGCGCTGCGCTTCAACGATCCGCGCCGCTTCGGCAGCCTCCTCTATACGAGCGGCGATCCGCGCGCGCATCCACTGCTGGCGAACCTCGGGCCCGAGCCGTTCTCCGCCTCCTTCGATGCGGATTACCTGTGGCGCATCACCCGTGGCCGGCGGATCGCCATCAAGCAGCTGCTCATGAACAGCCGCCTGGTGGTCGGCGTGGGCAACATCTACGCGAGCGAGGCGCTGTTCCGGGGGCGTATCCGCCCGCGCCGGCAGGCGCGCTCGTTGTCGCGCGCGGATGCCGCGCGGCTGGTGCGTGCGGTGCGCGCGGTCCTCGCCCAGGCCATCCGCGCGGGCGGCACGACGTTGCGCGATTATCTCGGCGCCGACGGTGCGCCCGGTTATTTCCGCCAGCGGCTGTACGTCTATGAGCGCCGCGGCCGGCCCTGCCGGCGCTGCCGCACACCGGTGCGCGCGCTGGTCCAGGGGCAGCGCTCCACTTACTATTGCCCCTCCTGCCAGAAGTAGCCGCGCACCCGCCGTCTTCAGCCCTCCCGAGGAAACCGTGAGCCAGCACATCCTCGCGCATCTGTCTGCCGCAGACCCGGTGCTCGCCGGCCTGATTCGCGCCGTGGGACCGTGCGCGCTCGCGCTGCAGAGCGAGTGCCACCCGTTTGAGGCTCTCGCCCAGGCCATCGCGCACCAGCAACTGAACGGCACGGCGGCCAACACCATCCTCAAGCGCTTCATCGACGGCTGCGGTCAGGGCGCATTCCCGACTCCGCAGATGGTGCTCGCGGCCTCCGCGCGCAGCCTGCGTGCGGCAGGCTTCTCGTTCGCCAAGGTGGCGGCGCTGCGCGACCTGGCTGACAAGACCCTCGCCGCCGTGGTGCCCGAGGCCGCCGTGCTTCTCGCTCTGGGCGATGAGGAGATCGTCACGCGGCTGACCCAGGTGCGCGGCGTAGGCCGCTGGACGGTGGAGATGATGCTCATGTTCCGGCTGGGGCGGCCGGACGTACTGCCGGTGGACGATTTCGGCGTACGCAGCGGCTTTCGCGCTGCCTACGGCCTGCGCAAGCTGCCGCGCCCGCAAGTGCTCGCGGCCTGGGGCGAACGCTGGCGGCCGTACCGCAGCACTGCGGCCTGGTATCTGTGGCGTGCGCTCGAGCTCGAGCGCGCCGGGCAGCTGACCCCGCCGGCGCAGCGCGTGCGCCTGCCGCGCGTGCGGCCCAGGCGGCGGCGAGCGGCGGCTGCGACCGGCCGACCGCGCGCAACGCGCGCCGCGCCCGCGCGCCGCCGCGTCAGCTGCGGCGCATCTTCTTCATCTCCGCCTCGACGATCGGGTGGACGAAGCGGCTCACGTCGCCGCCGAGCACCGCGATCTCGCGTATCAGGCTCGAGGAGATGAACGTGAACTGCTCCTGGGGCGTGAGAAACACGGTCTCGAAATTGCGGTCGAGATGGCGCGACATGTTGGCAAGCTGAAACTCGAACTCGAAGTCCGACACCGCACGCAGCCCGCGCACGATCACCGCTCCCGGGTACTGGCGTGCGAACTCGACGGTGAGGCCGGCGTAGCCGTGCACCTCGACGTTGGGCAGATCCTGCAGCACGCGGCGCGCCAGCTCGACGCGTTTCTCCAGCGTGAACATCGGCGTCTTGTTGCTGTTGGCGGCGATGGCGACGATCACGCGATCGAAGATGCCGGCGGCGCGGCGCACCAGGTCGTGGTGCCCGTTGGTGATCGGATCGAACGTGCCCGGATAGACGGCGTTGCTTCTCATACGGCCCGCGTAACTCCGCGCGCAGCGTGCGCGAACAGATGATAACCGACCTCGCCGGCCTGCTTGGCCTTGAGCGGCTGCCAGCTCGCCGGCAGCGGCGGCAGGGGGTCGCGCGCCGGGCACTCCACGTAGACCAGGGCACCCTCGCGCAGCCAGCCGTGCGCCAGCAGCGCCGCCGCGCGCGCCAGCAGTCCGGCCGCAAATGGCGGGTCGAGGAACACTATGTCGTATGCTTCCGCGGGCGGTGCAGCCAGGTGGCGCAGCGCATCCGCGCGCACCACTAGGGCATTCCCCGCGCCCCATTCCGCGAGCCGCTCGCGCAGCGCCGCGACGGCCGCGGCATCCTGCTCGATGAAGGTAACGTGCGCAGCGCCGCGCGACAGCGCCTCGAGTCCGAGCGCACCGCTGCCGGCAAACGCATCGAGGCAGCGCCCGCCCGCAGTGGCCGCGCCGAGCCAGTTGAACAGCGTCTCGCGCACGCGGTCGGGGGTCGGCCGTATCGCGGCCGCTGCCGGGAAACGCAGCTTCCTGCCCCGCCAGGTGCCGCCGATGATGCGCAGTACGCGTGCACGCGCGGCGCGGCGCGGCGCGGCGCTGGCGCGCTTGCCTGAGTTGCGAGAGATCACCTTGAGCGCGCTCGCGTGCTGACGCCGTCGCACCTTGCCACTGTTCTCGCCGGGAGCGTACTCTAGTCTGCCTCGTCCAGGAGCGCTCAACAGCCCCGGCGGGAAAAGGGGATATGAAAAGAATCATCGCCGCGGGCGTCCTGGCGGCCGCGTTCCTCATCGGTGGTTGTGGGTCGGGCGGCCGCGGCACCATCGGCGCGCCTGACCTCACCGTGCTCAACGGTAATCCCGGCGGCTCGACGCCGCCCGAACAGCCGACCTCGAGCACCGCGCTGTTCCAGCCGGCCGCCGGCGTGTTGCCGTATCCGACGGACCTGTATTTCGCCGGCTCCACCGACGGCACCCTCAACATCCAGCCGGCGAACGCCCTGATGCCCAACCAGGCGGCGGTCAACGCGCTCGATGGCTTCTCGACCAACGCGGTGATCCGCGAGCGCTTCGGCGGCGCGCTCAATCCCGCCTCCTTCACTGCTGCCTCGGTCATCGTCGTGCCGGTCATCACCGACAACGAGACCAAGGCGACCACCGGTGTGCTGGGCGCGCCGCTCACCCTCGGTACGGATTTCACGGCCGCGCTCGCCACCGATGCGCTGGTCGGTCCCACCATCCTCGAGATCACCCCGCTTCACCCGCTGATGCCGAGCACCTGCATCAGTAACGGCGCTTTCCTCGGCGCCAACTGCAAGAGCGGCACCGGCTACCTCGTGATCCTGACCAATGGCATCACCGACACTTCGGGCAACCCCGCGGTGCCGGATGTCGATTACGCCGCCATCAAGAGCGCGCTCGCGGGCGGCCCTACCTGCCCGAGCATCACCGACCCGACGCTGAACGGCATCTGCCAGCTGACCGGCGCGCAGCTGCAGATCGCGCAGGCGCTGCACATCAACCCGGCCAACATCGTGCTCACCTTCAGCTTCACGACCGAGTCGACGACCGACACGCTCGAGCTGCTGTCGGCCACCACCCGACCGTCGACGCTCACGCTGAACGCCACCGGCCTGCCGACCAGCGCGGCGAATCCCCTGCTGCCCGGTCATTCGGACATCTACGTCGGCGTGCAGAGCATCCCGTACTACCTGAGCAAGAGCGCGCCGCTCACCGGCTCGTGGCAGGCGCCACCGTTTCCGCTTGATCCGTCGAGCACCTTCGTGACGCGCTTCAACCCGCTGCCGGTGGCGACGCAGAACCTGCTGATCCCGGTGCTGGCCACCGTGCCGAACGCGAACTCGCTGGCCGTCAAGGCCGGCGCGACCGGGCCGTGGCCGGTGCTGATCTTCCAGCACGGCATCACGCGCAACCGCGAGGACATGCTGGCGGTCGCGGATTCCTTCGCCGATGCCGGCTTTGCGGTGGTGGCGATCGACCTGCCACTGCACGGCGTGACGAACACCAAGGATCCTCTGTACGCCACGGCTGCTAATCCTCTCTACGCGGGCTTAGGGTTGCCGACGGGTCAGATGTCGATCGAGCGTACCTTCGATCTGGAGCTGATCACTCCGGGCAGCATCGATCCGTCCGGGTCGCACTTCATCAACCTGACGAGCCTGCTCACCTCGCGCGACAACCTGCGCGAAGGCGCGGCGGATCTCATCACCTTCGAGCGCAGCGTGGCGGGCGCGACGGTTGCCAACGCCGGCGGAAGCACGCCGTTCGTCGGCGGACACACCCACTTTCTCGGGCACTCCCTCGGCGCCATCGTCGGCGGCGTGTTCCTCGGCGTCGTTCCGCCGAGTGACGTCAGCACCGGCTCGCTCGCCAGCCCGGGCGGCAACCTGTCGCTGCTGCTGCAGAACTCGCCGACGTTCGCGCCGCAGATCAATGCCGGGCTCGAAGCGCAGGGTCTCACCCCGGGCACCACGCTCTACGCGCAGTTCTTCCGCGACTCGCAGACCGTGATCGACTCGGGTGACCCGGTGAATTTCATCGCACTCGCCACCGTGCAGCATCCGCTGCACATTCTGCAGGTGGTGGGCAGTACCCCGGCGCCGGCGGTCTGCAATCCGGCGGCGCCGCAGAACGGCTGTCCGGACCAGGTGGTGCCGAACTCCGCCACTGCGGCGCTGATCACCGCCTCCGCGTACGCGCCCGCGCCGCTGCCGGCAGTTGCGCTCGCGAGAATTCCCGCGAGCGACGCCCCGGTGCTGGTCAATGCGGCGGGCATCCGCGGCTACGTGAACTTCCTCGAGGGCGACCACGGCTCGATCATCGACGACGTGGTGCCGGCGGTGACCGCGGAAATGCAGGGGGAGGCGATCAGCTTCACCGGAGTTCCGATCCCGCCGGCGGGCATTCTGGCAAATACGCCGGGGACGACGCTGCTGCTGGCGAATCCGGCGGTCATTCAGCCCTGAAGGGGCGCACCGGCGCTGCGCCGGCGCGTCACCACCGGCTTCGCCGTCCACGGCGCCGATCGCCTGATCGCCGCGGCCCGCTACAATGCCCGCATGTTCCGCCGCGCGCCCGCAGCAGCGACTGCGACCGAAGATCGTCCGGGGTTTCTGCGCCGGCTGCGCCAGCGGCTGAACCGCGGCAATTCCTGGCTCAGCTACGACCTTGCGGATCTGTTGCGCGGTCGGCAGATCGATGCGGCGATCCTGGAAGAGCTCGAGACGCGCCTGATCAGCGCCGACGTGGGCGTGCAGGCGAGCGAGCGCATCCTCGCCGAGCTGCGCACGCGCGTGGCGCGCCGCGAGCTCGCCGACGTCGGCGCGCTGATCGCGGCGCTGCGCGGCAGCATCGTGGACATTCTCGCGCCGTGCGCCCGGCCGCTGTCCATCGACCGCGCCCACCGGCCGTTCGTGATCCTGGTGGTGGGCGTCAACGGCTCCGGCAAGACCACCACCATCGGCAAGCTCGCGCGCCGCTGCCGCGCGCAGGGGCTGTCGGTGCTGCTCGCCGCCGGCGACACGTTCCGCGCCGCCGCCATCGAGCAGCTCGAGGTGTGGGCGCAGCGCAGCGGCGCCGATTTCGCCGCGCAGGCGGCCGGCGCCGATCCGGGGGCGGTGGTGTTCGACGCGCTGCAGGCGGCGCGGGCACGCGGTACCGACGTCGTGCTCGCCGACACGGCCGGGCGGCTGCACAGCCAGTCGCACCTGATGGAGGAGCTGAAGAAAGTCCGGCGCGTCATCCAGCGCTTCGATGCCAGCGCGCCGCACGAGGTGCTGCTGGTGCTCGACGCCAATCAGGGGCAGAACGCGCTGACCCAGGCGCGCGAATTCACCGAGGCGGTGGGCGTCAGCGGTCTGGTGCTCACCAAGCTCGACGGCACGGCCAAGGGCGGCATCGTCATTGCCATCGCCAACAGCCTCAGGATCCCGATCCGCTACATCGGCATCGGCGAGGCGCCTGAGGACTTCGGCGAGTTCGATCCGGCGGTCTTCGCCGCCGCGCTGGTCGAGGGGGGCGAGGAGCCCGCGGCCGGCGCGGCGCCAGGCGTGCAGACATGATCGTCTTCGACCGCGTCAGCAAGCGCTACGCCAACGGCCGCGAGGCACTCAACAGCGTGAATTTCGAGGTGCATACCGGCGAAATGGTATTTCTCACGGGGCGCTCGGGCGCCGGCAAGAGCACGGTGCTCAAGCTGATCGCGCTGCTCGAGCGGCCGACGCGCGGCGCGGTGGTGGTGAACGGCCGCAACACCCAGACGCTCAAGGCGCGGCACATCGCCGCGTTCCGCCGCCGCATCGGCGTGGTGTTCCAGGACCACAAGCTGCTCGCCGACCGCCCGGTGTACGACAACGTGGCACTGCCGCTGGCGGTGGCGGCCACGCCGCTCAAGGAGATCGACAAGCGCGTGCGCGCCGCACTCGACCAGGTGGGGCTGCTCGGCAAGGAGCGCGCGCTGCCGCAGGAGCTGTCGGTGGGCGAGCAGCAGCGGGTCGGCATTGCGCGCGCGGTGATCAGCAAGCCGCCGCTGCTGATTGCGGATGAGCCCACCGGCAACCTCGACCCCGACCTGTCGCTCGAGGTGATGCGGCTGTTCAGGCGCTTCCAGGACGTCGGCGTGACGGTGGTGATCGCCACGCACGATCATCACCTGGTGCGCGAGTTCGCCCAGCGCGTCCTGGTGCTCGAGAACGGTCGGCTGCAGGGCACCGCGGTCGATACCCTGCCCTCGGTGGTGGCGACGCGATGAGCCTGGTGGTCGCGGTGGGGCGGCACCTGCAGGCGCTGCTCGGCTCGGTCGGCAGGCTGGCGCGCGCGCCGCTGGCGACGCTGCTGACGCTGCTGGTGATCGCGCTGGCGCTGGCGCTGCCCGCGGCGCTGCGGCTGTTCGTCACCAACGCGCAGTCGGCGAGCGGCAATTTCGTCAACGCCGTCGACCTGTCGGTGTACCTGCACACCGACGTGCCGCTCGCCAAGGCCCAGCAGCTCGCGCAGGTGGCGCAGCAGCGCCGCGAGGTCGCGGCGGTGAAGCTCATCTCCGCCGAGCAGGGGCTGCAGGACTTCCGCACCTACTCCGGATTCGGCGATGCGCTCGCGGCGCTCAAGGACAATCCGCTGCCGCACGTGCTGCACGTGCGGCCACGTCCCGAGGACAGCTCGCCGGCGGCGCTCGATTCGCTGCGCCGTTACTTCAGCGCCTGGCCCGAGGTCGACGTGGTGCAGATCGACGCCGAATGGGTGATGCGCTTCAACGCCATACTCGAGGTGCTGCGCCGGCTGCTGGTGATCGCCGCGGCACTGCTGGGCGTCGGCGTGCTGGCGGTGGTCGGCAATACCATCCGTCTGGAGATCACCGCGCGCCGCGCGGAGATCGAGGTCACCAAGCTGGTCGGCGGCTCGAACGCGTTCGTGCGCCGGCCGTTCCTGTACACCGGCATGCTCTACGGTCTCGGCGGGGCGCTGCTCGCCTGGGGGATCATCGCGCTCGCCATCGTGGTGCTCGGCGAGCCGGTGGCGACCCTGGCGCGCCTCTACGGCAGCCGTTTTGCGCTGCGCGGACCGACGCAGGAGGACATCGCCGCACTGCTCGGCGGCGGCGCGGTATTGGGATGGCTCGGGGCCTGGATCTCAGCGGCCCGGCACCTGCGCAGCATCGAGCCGCGCGCCTGAGCCGCCGCGAGCGGGAGAGCTGTGCGCCTACGCCTAGGTGGTAGCGGCGACGGTCTGGGTGGCGTGCATGAGCGTCGACTCCACCCAGCGGCGCACGCGGCGGGCATCGGCGACGCGGGTGCGCTTGCCGAAGGAGTTGAGCAGCACGATGACCACGGTGCGGTCCTCGATCACGGTTTGCATCACCAGGCAGCGGCCGGCTTCCGAGATGTAGCCGGTCTTCTGCACCATGATTTTCCAGTCGGGCTGGCTGACCAGCGAATCGGTGTTGTGATAGTGCAGCAGGCGCCGGCCGACCTCGACGACGTAGTCCGAGGCGGTCGAGTACTCGCCGATCACCGGAACCTGGGCGGCGGCCATCACCAGCTTGGACAGGTCGGCGGGGCTCGCGACGTTCTCGTCGGAAAGGCCGGTGGGCTCGACGAAATGCGCGCTGCTCATCCCGAGCTCGCGCGCCTTGGCGTTCATCGCCGCCACGCACGCGGCGATACCGCCCGGATAGTTGCGCCCGAGCGCGTGCGCCGCGCGATTCTCCGAAGCCATCAGCGCCAGGTGCATGAGATCGCCGCGCGACAGCTCCGTCCCGGGCACGAGGCGCGAAAAGGCACCCTTGCCGGAGGCGCGGTCCGCGTCCGTGACAGTGAGGCTCTCATCGAGCGGCTGCCCGGCCTCCATGACCACGAGCGCCGTCATCAGCTTGGTGATCGAGGCGATCGGCATCGCGATATCGGAGCGGCGCGAATACAGCACCGAGGAATGCGTGGTGTCGAGCACCAGCGCGGCGCTCGAGCGCAGCGCGGGCTCGGCAAGCGAGGCGCGGCCGGTGTACTTGAGGTGCGTGCGCACCGCCATCCCCTGGGGTACGGCGGCTTGCGAGACCGCAGCGATCAGCAAGAAGCAGGTGGCTGCCGCCAGCCTCAAACAGCGATCGTGATTCATCGAATTGTGCCTCGCCCCCTGCTTTTCATGAGTCTATCAGACCATCCCATATGTCATACAGGCGTGACGTACTCGGAGGTTTTTGCGCGCCTTGCATGGCCTCGCATCCGTACTTGCCGCAGGCGCACGGTCATAACATGCGCCGCGCGTGACGCACTCCTCGCTGCAGCTCGCGCGCATGCCGGCAGCGGCGCGGCGCCCCCGTTTCCGCGTTAGTGCGGCCACAGCCAGCCGAACGTGCCGCCGGTCAGCAGCCCGTAGATCAGCCCGTCGAGGGCGCCCTTCAGCGTGAGCGTCCAGGAGCGGCGGTACCAGATCGATAACTCCGCGAGTGCCAGCGAATAAGCGGCAAATGCGACCGCGGCGGCGACCTTGAAGACCCGCGGGTAGGGCGTGCCGGGCGGCAGCGTGTGCGAGGTCACGAGCGCCACCATCATCCCGACGACCAGCAGGAACACGAACCACTGGGCGAGGTTCCTGCGCATGTCGATCGGGCCGTTCGGCATCACGGTCACGATAGCGACCGGTCCCGCCTTGAGCTTCTCGATGAACTCGGGCGACTTGTAGGTCTTCATGTTCCCCGCCCGCGGCAGCATGTAGTCGCCGGGGGGAATGGCGAGCGGCCGCAGCGCGCTCAGCACGTCGGCTTCCCGGGGCATCGCCGGGAAGTCGCCGCGGTGCCAGAACGGCCCCATGTGGATGATGGAGCTGGCGAGGAAAACGATTACGGCCGAGATCAGGATCGGCAGCCACAGCGACGCGACGCCGGAAATGACGCTAGCGATCATGGGAACCCCCTGTATTTTTTTGACTCGAACGGGGCTGAGGACTTTGAGCGGGCAAGCGGACTCTAGCGCCAAACGCGCCGCCGCGTTACCGCCCCAGGTCGCGGCCGCCCACGCCCACCCGTTGAGCGGTCCGCCGCCCCCCGGAAGAGAGATTCGGCAAGCCCGTGAGCCGCGTAAGCTCTTGTCCGGTAAGCCCGAATGGACCCTTCCTGCGGGGAACTCCGGCCGCCGTTAGCACTCTAAGCCCCCGACTGCTAAAATGCCCCTCCAAGCCACGGGAGATTGCATGACCAGTACCGCATTGGTCGCCCGCCCTGGCGACCCCGCACTCGCCGGCCCCCTCGGAAGCCTCGACGCCTATCTCGAGCGGGTCAGCCGTATCGCCGTGCTCGACCGCGACGAGGAGCGCGCGCTCGCGGAGCGCTTTCGCTCGAACGCGGACCTTGAGGCTGCCCGGCAGCTGGTGCTGTCGCACCTGCGCTTCGTCGTGCACATCGCCCGCGGCTACAGCGGCTACGGCCTGCCGGTGGGCGACCTGATACAGGAAGGCAACGTCGGCCTGATGAAGGCGGTGAAGCGCTTCGACCCCTCGCTCAACGTGCGGCTGGTGTCCTTCGCGGTGCACTGGATCCGCGCCGAGATCCACGAGTACGTGCTGCGCAACTGGCGGCTGGTGAAGATCGCCACCACCAAGGCGCAGCGCAAGCTGTTCTTCAACCTGCGTCGCCTGAAGAAGAACCTCACCTGGCTGTCGGTGGAGGAGACCGCCGCGGTGGCCCGCGACCTGGGCGTCACCCCCGCTGAGGTCACCGAGATGGAGAAGCGCCTCGCGGCGCGCGACATGTCGTTCGACCCGGCTCCCGAGGCCGAGGACGAGGAGCTCTACAGCCCGGCGGCCTATCTGCCGGCGCCCGATGCGGACCCCGCCGCCCAGGTGGAGGAGGCAGAGAGCGCCGACGACTCGTCCACGCGTCTGCGCGGAGCCCTCAGCCTTCTCGACGAGCGCAGCCGCGACATCGTTGAGCGCCGCTGGATGGCCGAGGACAAGGCCACCCTGCACGACCTCGCCGGCAAGTACGGCGTGTCCGCCGAGCGCATCCGTCAGATCGAATCGAGCGCTCTCGGGAAGCTGCGCGGCCTGATGGCCGCGGCCTGAGCCGCCCTCGCCGGCGTCTGGCCATGCGCAGCGTGACCGACTGGCTGAGCGAGTACGGTCTGAGTCACCAGCACCCGACCAACAAACTGCTGCACTGGATCTGCGTCCCGCCAATCGTGCTGTCGGTGATGGGACTGCTGTGGTCGGTGCCGGTCCCGGCCGCTTTCAGTGCGGCCTCTCCCTGGCTCAACTGGGCCACCCTGGCCGCCGCCGCCGCCGTCCTCTACTACCTGGTGCTCTCGCCCGCGCTCGCCTGCGGCGTGCTCGGTGCATTCGCGGTGCTGCTGATCATCACGCAGTGGCTCACCCACCTGCCCTGGCCGCTGTGGCTGACCTCGCTGGCGATCTTCGTCGTGGCGTGGATCGGGCAGTTCGTCGGCCACGCCGTCGAGGGCCGGCGTCCGTCCTTCTTCAAGGACCTGCAGTTCCTGCTGATCGGGCCGCTGTGGCTGCTGGCAGCGGTGTACCGCCGCTTCAGCGTCCCGTACTGAGGCGCAGCTCCGCCTCCGCCGCCGCGCGCACTGCCGCGGTGACTTTCTCGTGCAATTCCTTGTCGAGCGGATCGGGCACCAGCTCATCGCCGCGCGCCTGCGCCGCGATCGCATGCGCCGCCGCCATCAGCATCGCGTCGGAGAAGCCGCGCGCGCGCGCCGCGAGTGCGCCTTTGAACAGGCCGGGAAAGGCGAGCACGTTGTTGATGCCCTTGCCGTCGGCGGCAAACGCGGCGCCGTGCGCGCGCGCCACCAGCGGCTCGATCTCGGGATCCGGATTCGACAGCGCGAGCAGTACCTGGCCCTTGCGTACCCACTCGGGCCTGATGAGGCCCTTCACCCCGGTGGTGGCGATCACGATATCGGCGCGCTGCATGAGCGCCTCGAGCGTCACGCCTTCCACGCCAGAAGGGGCGAGCCGCGCGACCGCGGCAGGATTGCGGTCCGTGCCGAGCACCTGGCGCACGCCGTAGGCCTGCAGCAGCCGCACGATGCCCGCGCCCGCCGCGCCGAGGCCGATCTGCCCGACGATGCTGCTCTTCAGGTCGATGCCCGCATGGCGCTGGGCGCTGATGAGCGCGGCCAGCACCACCACGGCGGTGCCGTGCTGGTCATCGTGCAGCACCGGCTTGTCCAGCCGCGCGCGCAGCTGCTGCTCGATCTCGAAGCACTCGGGAGCGGCGAAGTCTTCGAGCTGAATGGCGCCGAAGGAGCTGGCGATGCCGCTGACGATATCGACCACGCGCGCCGGCTCGGTCTCCTCGAGCAGGATCGGCACGCCGTTGATGCCGACCAGATCGGCGAACAGCGCGGCCTTGCCTTCCATGACCGGCAGCCCGGCGAGCGCGCCGATGTTGCCCAGCCCGAGCACCGCGGTGCCGTTGGTGACGACGGCGACGGTGCTGCCGATCGCGGTGAAGTCCCAGGCCGCCGCGGGGTCGTTGCGGATGGCGAGACATACGCGCGCCACTCCGGGGGTGTAGACGTCGCGCAGTATCTGGCGCGTGGTGATGGGCACGGTGGCGACGGTGCGGATCTTGCCGCCGCGATGCCGGTTGAACACGCGGTCCGACTTGCCCACGAAGCGCGCATTGGGTAACTGGCCGATACGCTCGAACAGCGAGCGATCGGCCTCCTCGTCCATCTCGAGCGTGATCTCCCACAGCGTGCGGCCCTGGTCGCGCCGCAATGCCGTCAGGTGCTCGATGGCGAGTCCCGCGTCCGCGATGACCTGCAGCACTTTGGCGAGGCTGCCGGGCTGGTGGATGGTCTCCACGATGAGGATCTCGGGGATCTTCATGGCGGCAGAGGTTGCACCAACGCCAGCCCCGTTGCCAGCGCAGATGTCCCGCCGCAGCGATACCCGCTATCATTCGCGCCCCTTCGCACCAGCCTTTTTTGAGGTATCGACCGTGGCCACCGCCGCCGCCCCCACCCCCGCCGCCGCCGGCAAGGCGGCCGCCCCCGTGCTCGATCCGCTCGACCTGTACGACGTGCGCGCCGCACTGAGCGAGGACGAGCGGCTGGTGCAGGCTGCCGTTGCGCGGCTGGTGGATGCCGAGGTGCTGCCGATCATCCAGCGCTGCTTCGAGGAGCATCGCTTTCCGCGCGAGCTGGTCCCGTTGCTGGCCGCGCAGGGATTACTGGGATCCTCCCTCCAGGGGTACGACTGCGCGGGCCTGAACGCGATCTGCTACGGCCTGATCTGCCAGGAACTGGAGCGCGGCGACTCAGGCATACGCAGCTTCGTGTCGGTGCAGTCCTCGCTGTGCATGTATCCGATCAGGGCCTACGGCAGCGAGGAGCAGAAGCAGCGCTACCTGCCGCGCATGGCGCGCGGCGAGGTCATCGGCTGCTTCGGCCTCACCGAGCCGCACGGCGGCTCGGATCCGGCCAACATGAAGACCCACGCGAAAAGGCGCGGGACCGATTGGGTCATCAATGGCTCGAAGATGTGGATCACCAACGGGGCGATCGCCGACCTCGCGGTGGTGTGGGCCATGACCCCCGAGGGCATCCGCGGCTTCCTCATCGATAAGGGCACGCCGGGATTCTCCACCTCCGAGATCCAGCACAAGTTCTCGCTGCGCGCCTCGGTGACCGCAGCGCTGTTCTTCGACAATGTCGTGGTGCCCGACAGCCAGCTGCTGCCCGGCGTCCTCGGGCTCAAGGGGCCGCTCTCCTGCCTCAACCAGGCGCGCTACGGCATCTGCTGGGGCGTGATCGGTGCGGCGCAGGCCTGCCTGCGGCAGGTGCTCGACTACACCGCGACGCGCGAACTGTTCGGCCGCCCGCTGGCGGCAAACCAGGCGGTGCAGCTGCGCCTGGCCGACATGGCCCGGCGCATCACCAGCGCACAGCTGCTCGCGCTGCACCTCGGGCGGCTGAAGGATGCAAACGCCATGCAGCCGGCGCAGGTCTCGCTCGCCAAGTGGAACAACTGCCGCATGGCGCTCGACGTGGCGCGCGACTGCCGCGACCTGCTGGGCGGCTCGGGAATCAGCGCCGAGTACGTGCCCATCCGCCACATGCTGAACCTCGAGAGCGTCATCACCTACGAGGGCACCGAGACGATCCACCAGCTCACCATCGGGCGCGAGCTGACCGGCATCAGCGCGTTCTGACCTTACTGCGCCACCGCCGGCGGCAACGTCATCGCCGCCGGCGACAACAGGTAGAAGGCGACCGCGACGACGATCAGGTAGGCGAGCAGGATGAAGGTCCAGCCCATGTTGTGGCGGATGACATCGCCTTCCTTGCGTACGAACTTGCTGGTCGAGACGCCGACGCTCGCGGTCTGCGGCGCTATCGGCTTGCCAATCTCCGCTCCCACCGAATTCAGCGTCGGCAGTAGCAGCGGCGGCATGCCGAGCTGTGCGCCGACCAGCGCCTGGAACTTGCCGAACATGGCGTTGGTGGAGGTGTTCGAGCCTGACAGCGCCACGCCGATGAAGCCGAGGATCGGCGCGACGATGATGAACGCGGTGCCCATGCTGGCGAAGCCCTTGGCGAGCGAGGCCGCCATGCCGGAGTAGTTGAAGGTGTAGGCGAGCCCGAAGATGTACACGCCCACCAGCAGCGCGCCCCACATCTGGTGGAAGGTGCGGCGGAAGACTTCGCCGAGCTGCCCGACCTTGAGACGGCCCATGACGATCAGCAGCAGCGCGACGATCACCCAGGAGGTGAGGATGGCCGTGCCGGCGATGTAGGGCGCGAAGTTGAACACGGCGGTCACGCTCGGTTTGGCGGCGCTGCAGGTGCTGGCGAGCGCCGAGCAGCCAACCGCCTGCGCCTTGAACCAGCTGATCTTCGGCAGCGGCGACCAGGGTCCGGTCCAGGCGGCCACCACGATCAGCAGCACCGCGAACGGCATCCACGCCTGCAGCACCTCGCCGGTGCTGAGCCCGTGCCCCTGGTGCTGCCGGGCGACGGCCGCATCCACCGGGACACCGCCGTAGCCGAGCACGCTCTTCGGCTGCCAGAACTTCAGCAGCGTGAGTAGCGCCGCGAAGCACACGATCGAGCCGGTGACGTCGGGCAGGTAGGGGCCGAGGTGCACCGCCACCGGATACTGGCCGGCGATGTAGCCGAGCGAGCCGACCACCGCCAGTGGCCAGGCGCCCTTCATCCCCTCGCGGCCCGATACCAGATACAACAGCACCCATGGCGGCAGCAGCGCCAGCACCGCCACCACCGTGCCCACCGAGCCCGACAGCGCGAGCAGCGGATAGCCGGTGACCGCGGCGAGCGCGATGAGCGGCGCACCGAGCGCACCGAAAGACACCGGCGCGTTGTTGGCGATCGCGGCGACGCGGATCGCGTTGAGATCGGAGATGCCGAGCGAGATGAGAATCGGCGCGACCACCGCCCACGGATAGCCGAAGCCGACCAGCCCCTCGAGCAGCGCGCCGAAGGCCCAGGCGAACAGCATCGTCTGCACGCGCACGTCCATGCTGCCCTGGGCGATCAGCCAGCGGCGGAAGTTCTCGAACACGCCGCATACTCCGAGCGTGTTGAACAGCACCATGCCCCAGAAGGTGATCCAGTCGACGTTCCACACGCCGGTGGCGGCGCCGTAGAGGTAGGCGTGGCCGCCGTCGCCGGCGGGCATCTTCCATACCCAGGCGGCGAGTGCGAACGTGATCACCGAGCCGATGAGCGTCGCCAGCCACGCGGGGGTGCGGAACACCGCCAGCATCACCAGCAGCGACACCACCGGGATGAGCGCCACGAGGCAGGTGAGCGTCAGGTTGCCGAGCGGGTCGAGCACTTGCGTGAACATGATGGCTCCCTACGGCGGCGGGGCGGAGTGGCCGGCCACGTCCGGCGTCGCCGCGGCTTGGTTTTTCTTACTCGACCGATCGGCCAGACAAGCTAGCACGGGTGCAGACGCGGCTCAAATGGCACCCCCGCCAACGGCACAGCTCACGTGCCGCAGGCGCATTTGATGGCGGCCGCGCCGTAAGCGCGCTCAGCTCGCCTGCTTCATCTCCGCCGGCGTCGGTGTGTGTGCTGACGTTGCACGCGCCCACGGCGTCGCGGCATCCGCCGGTGCCCAGACGATGCTGGCCGCGAGCAGGGCGAGCAGCGCCAGCCAGTTGGCAAGGCGCTGCGCGTGGCGCGTATCGGCTTGTCGTGACGAGCAACTCATGGGCACTCATTACGCACGCCGAGCGCTGAGTGCCCCGGGGCACAAAAGTGACGCGGCAGCGAACAATCGTGGCGCAATGTGGCGGCGTGCTGTAGGTCGCTTTAACCGCGCACGCCCAGCCTGTAGCCTAGTTGTCCAATGAAGCTCGTGCCATGAAGCGTCTCGTCGCCATTGTCGAGGACGAAGCGGCGATCCGCGACAACTACGCCGCCGCCTTCACCCGCGAGGGCTATGCGGTGCGCAGCTACGCCAACCGCGCGCAGGCGATGAGCGCGTTCGCGGCGCGCCTGCCGGACCTGGCGGTGATCGACATCTCGCTGCAGGATGAGCCCGAGGGCGGCTACGAGTTGTGCCGCCAGTTGCGCGCTCTTTCGGCGGAGCTGCCGATCATCTTCCTCACCGCGCGCGACAGCGAGATCGACGCGGTCTCGGGGCTGCGGCTCGGCGCAGACGATTTCCTCACCAAGGATCTGTCCCTGCCGCACCTCATCGCGCGCGTCAACGCGCTGTTTCGCCGCGTGGATGCGCTGCGCAAACCGGCCGCCGGCGCCGGCGAGCTCATCCGCCGCGGGCCGCTCACCCTGGATGCCGAGCGCATGCAGGCGCAGTGGGACGGCCAGGTGGTGCTGCTGTCGCTGACCGAGTTCTGGATGGTGCACGCGCTGGCGCGCCACCCTGGTCACGTGCGCAGCCGCCAGCAGCTCATGGACGCCGCCAACGTGGTGCTCGACGACAACACCATCACCTCGCACGTGAAACGCATTCGCCGCAAGTTCCAGGCCGTCGACCCGCAGTTCGACGCGGTGCAGACGGTCTACGGCATGGGCTATCGCTGGGTCGAGTAAGGCCGGTGCGTGCATGTCACTGCGCCTGAAGCTGCTGTTGCTCGGCCTCGCCACGCTGGTGCTGCCGTGGGCAGGGTGCAACTACGCGCGCGAGATGGAGTCGGCGCTGCGGGCGGGCGAGCAGACCTCGCTGCAGGCGGTCTCGCAGACCATCGCCGCCTCGCTCCAGGGCCGTACCGACCTGCTGTATCACGAGGCGCCGCTGGCCGCGGATCCGCAGGCGGATGCTGCACCGCCGGACGCGGTCGCCGCGCTGGCGCCGGCTGCCGGGCCCTATGACCTCAAGCCGATCGCACTCGCCACTGCGCCGCCGCTCGACGGCTACTCCGAGGACTGGCCGCGCGACCCGTCCGCCTGGGCGTACTTCCGCAAGGATGCGCACCATCGCTTCGGCATTCTCAGCGGCGTCTACGAGCGCATGCTGTACGTGCTGCTCGAGGTGCACGACGAGCATCCGCTGTTCGATGCACCGGGAACCAACACGCTCGATCCGGCGACCTTCGGCGATCGCGTGTGGATCGGCTTCGCTGACCCGCAGGGGCAGGAGCAGCAGCTGTTCCTCGCCGCCACCGGTCCCGGGGCGGTCACGGCGCGCCGCATCGAGACGGGTGAATACGGCCAGCGCACCGCGGTGCTCGAGCCGCGCGTGCACGGGGCCTGGCAATCCACGCACGACGGCTATCGCATCGAGCTGCGCGTGCCGCTGTCGATGCTCGGCAGCCGTTTCGGAGTGCTGGTGGACGACCGCGATGCCCGCGGCGCCGTGCCGGTGAGCTACGGCACGCTGCGCAGCGATGACCTGCACACTCTCGGCCGGCTGATCGTCGCCGACCCGGCGCTCGGCTCATACCTCACGCAGTTCCTGCAGCCGGGGCTGAAGCTGGCGGTGTCGACGCCCGACGGACGCGTGCTGGCCAGGGCGGACGCACTCGCGCAGTCCACCACGCTCGGCACCGAGGCGCCGCTGCTGGCGCGGCTGTACCGCCGCTTCGTCGACCGGCCGGGCGAGCGGCAGCTGCTCGAGTCGGATGCCCCGATCTACGATCGCGACCACGCCGCGGTGATTGGCCAGCTCGAGGTGACGCAGACCGCCGGCCGCTGGGTGCGGCTGCGCGACCAGGCGCTCACCCGCATGCTCAACTTCACCGTCAGTACCAGCCTGGTGGCGGTAGTCGTGATGTTCGCCTTCGCTGCGTGGCTGGCGCTGCGCCTCGAGCGGCTGCGTCGCGCGAGCGAATCGGCGCTGACGCGCGCGGGAATCGAGACGCGTTTCCCCGAGACCGAGGCGCGCGACGAACTGGGCGACGTAGCGCGTGCCTTCGCGACGCTGCTAGCGCGCCTCAACGAGTACACCGGCTACCTGCGCACCCTCGCCGGCAAGCTCGCCCACGAGATCCGCACCCCGCTCACCATCGTGCGCTCCTCGCTCGACAACCTCGACGCCGAGCAGGTGCCCGAGTCCGCGCGCGCCTACCTGGCGCGCGCGCGCCAGGGCAGCGAGCGGCTCAATGCCATCCTGCTCGCCATGGGCGCGGCGACGCGCGTCGAGGAGGCCATCGGCAGCGCCGAGCGCGTCGATTTCGACCTGGTGCCGGTGCTCTCCTCGGCGCTCGGCGCCTACCGCAGCGCCTTCCCGCAGCGTCGCTTTCTCGGCGAGCTGCCCGCGGGTCCGGTAATGCTGCATGGCGCACCGGACCTCATCGTGCAGATGCTCGACAAGCTCATCGACAACGCGGCCGACTTCAGTCCCGCCGACGGCGCGATCACGGTGCGGCTGCTGCTCGCTGCGCAGGCGGCGGTGATCGAGGTGGACAATCCCGGGCCGCCGCTGCCGCCGCAGCTCGCCGGCAGGCTGTTCGAGTCGCTGTGGCAGTCGCGCGCGGACGGCGACAGCCGGCCGCATTTCGGGCTGGGTCTGTACATCGTGCGGCTGATCGCCGAGTTCCACGGCGGCGCGGCTGCCGCTGGCAACCTCGCGGACGGCAGCGGGGTTCGCATCAGCGTGCGGCTCGCCCGCTGAAGGCCCGGCCGCCCCCGTCAGCGGGCCACGAGATTGCCGCAGCGCGGCAAAGACCGGAGCATTTTCAGCAGCTTATCGCGTAACCCGCACCCCTGAGGATGCCAGGCGCGTTGTGGGGAAGGCGCCACGCCTCCCCGTCACTTGTCGACAAATTGCGACATGGAAAAGTGTGCTGGAATTAGTACAATAACCTTCAGAAGGCACCGTCCGTAAAGGACTTTTTTGAGGTCGAGCGGAAGTGTCCTTGGGAAGTGATGCGTGCACGCAGCGCTAATTGGAGGCAATTTACAACAGAAAACTCGGGGATCGACGCGGGCACGGGTGCGCAACCTCCAACTTTTGTGGGTTGTCAGGAACGACACAACGCGTGGATGAACACGCGGGCCTCGCGATAGAAGCCGGAGCTTCTTAGCTCCAAGCGTTTCAGCCGTAAAGACTTAGATGCTCGTGATGACGCGACATGCCGGTGCGCAGCGCCGACTCTGATTGAGTTCGTAAGGCGCGCACCTGCCGGAAGCTGACAGCGAACCACCGGGTCACTCGACGATCGGTACTCCAGCCCCGCCTTAGCGCGGGGCTTTTTTTTACTTACGCCACGCCGAGCTGGTTGAGTATGCCGCGCGCGGCCTCGCGCCCTTCGAACACCGCGGTCACGACCAGGTCCGAGCCGCGCACCATGTCACCGCCGGCGAACACCTTCGGGTGGGTCGTCTGGAACGCATTGGCCGCCCCCGCGGATACGCGCACGCGGCCGTTGGGGTGCAGCCGGATGCCGTGCCCGGCAAGCCACGGCGGCGGGCTCGGCAGGAAGCCGAAGGCGATGATCACCGCATCCGCCGGCACGATGTGCTCGGAAGCTGCGACCGGCTGCGGCACGCGCCGGCCGCGCGCATCGGGCGCCCCGAGCTGGGTGGCAACCAGCTTCACGCCCTCGACGTGCTCGGCGCCGACGATCTCGATCGGCTGGCGGTTGAACAGAAACTGCACGCCCTCCTCGCGGCTGTTGCGATAGTCGCGCCGCGAGCCGGGCATGTTGGTTTCGTCACGCCGGTAGGTGCACGTGACCGACTCCGCACCCTGGCGCAGCGCCGTGCGGTTGCAGTCCATGGCGGTGTCGCCGCCGCCGAGCACCACCACGCGCCGCCCGGCCAGATTGATCAGCGCCTGCGCGGCGCCTGCGAACCCGAGCTGGTGATTGATGTTGGCAACCAGATAGGGCAGCGCCTCGTACATGCCCGGCAGATCCTCCCCGGGAAAGCCGCCCCTGACGCCGGTGTACGTCCCCATGCCCAGAAACACGGCGTCGAATTCCGCCAGCAGCTGCGTCAGCGAGACATCGGCGCCGACTTCGCAGCCGAGGCGAAACTCCACGCCCATGCCTTGCATGATCTCGCGCCGGCGCTCGACCACTTCCTTCTCGAGCTTGAACGGCGGAATGCCGAAGGTGAGCAGACCGCCGATGCGCGCGTAGCGGTCGAACACCACCGGCTGCACGCCGTTGCGCACCAGCACGTCGGCGCAGCCGAGGCCGGCAGGGCCGGCACCGACCACCGCCACGCGGCGCCCGCTTGGGCGCACGTGCGACATGTCGGGCTGCCAGCCCATCTTCAGCGCCTCGTCGGTGATGTACTTCTCGATCGAGCCGATGGTCACCGCACCGAGCCCGTCGTTGAGCGTGCACGCGCCCTCGCACAGGCGGTCCTGAGGGCAGATGCGGCCGCACACCTCGGGCAGCGAGTTGGTACGGTGGGACAGCTCCGCGGCCTCGAACAGGTTGCCTTCCTCAATGAGCTTCAGCCAGTTGGGGATGTAGTTGTGTACCGGGCATTTCCACTCGCAGAAGGGATTGCCGCAGGCGAGACAGCGTCCGGCCTGCTGCGCGGCGGACTCCGCGTCGTAGGGCGCATAGATCTCGCGGAAATTGCCGATGCGCGCCTCGACGGCGGCCTTCGCCGGGTCGGCGCGCGGCACGTCGAGAAACTGCAGGTTGCGGTCGGCCATCGGCTGAATCAGGCCGCGCGCCGCAGGTTCTCGATGAGCGAGTCGATCGAGGCCGCCTTGGGCTTCACCACCCAGAACTTCGGCAGGAACGTGCGCAGGTCGTTGGCGATCTCCACCGCCCAGCTGCTCGCGGTCTCGGCCACGTGCCGCTCCAGCAGCCCCTCGAGGTGCTGCACGTGCGACTGCATGGCTTCCGGGTGGATGCGGCTGATGTCGATCAGCTCGTGGTTGTAGCGGTCGACGAAGTTGCGCTCCAGGTCGAGCACGTAGGCGAAGCCGCCGGTGAAGCCGGCGCCGAAATTGACCCCGGTGCGCCCGAGCACGCACACCGCGCCGCCGGTCATGTACTCGCAGCAATGGTCGCCGGCGCCCTCGATGACGGCGACCGCGCCGGAGTTGCGCACCGCGAAGCGCTCGCCGGCGACGCCGGCGGCGTACAGCTCCCCGCCGGTCGCCCCGTACAGGCAGGTGTTGCCCATGATGACGGTGTCTTTGGCGACAAAACGCGCGCGCGCCGGATGGCGCAGCACGATGCGCCCGGCCGCCATGCCCTTGCCGACGTAGTCGTTGGCGTCGCCTTCGAGATAGAGGTGCAGGCCGCCGGCGTTCCACACTCCGAAGCTCTGGCCGGCGGTGCCGCTGCAGCGCACGGTGAGCGGCGCGTCCTGCATGCCGTAGTTGCCCCAGCGGCGCGCGATCTCGCCCGAGAGCCGCGCGCCGATCGAGCGGTTGAAGTTGCTGAGCTCGTAACGCCACTCGCCGCCGCTCTTCGCCTCGATCGCGGCCAACATGTCGCGCACCATGCGCTCGGCGAGCTCGCCCTTGTCGAAGGGCGTGTTGGCCGGCGTGGTGCAGAACTGCGGGGCGGCGGCGGCGAGCCCGGCGCTCGAGAGAATCGGGGTGAGGTCGAGCTTGCGCTGCCGGGACGTCACGCCCGCAGCGATGGCGAGGTATTCGGTGCGGCCGATGATCTCGGCGAGGCTGCGCACGCCGAGCGCCGCCAGCAGCTCGCGCACCTCCTCGGCCACGAAGCGGAAGTAGTGGATCACCATCTCCGGCAAGCCGGTAAAGTACTTCGAGCGCAGCACGTTGTGCTGCGTGGCGACCCCGGTGGCGCAGTTGTTGAGATGACAGATGCGCAGGTACTTGCACCCCAGGGCCACCATGGGCGCGGTGCCGAAGCCGAAGCTCTCCGCGCCGATGATGGCGGCCTTCACCACGTCCAGCCCCGTCTTGAGTCCCCCGTCGGCCTGCAGCCGCACGCGGTGGCGCAGCTCGTTGACGCGCAGCGTCTGATGCGTCTCGGCGAGCCCGAGCTCCCAGGGAGTGCCGGCGTACTTGATCGACGACAGCGGGCTCGCGCCGGTACCGCCGTCGTAGCCGGAAATGGTGATCAGGTCGGCGTAGGCCTTGGCAACCCCAGCCGCCACCGTGCCGACACCTGGCTCCGCGACCAGCTTCACCGACACCAGCGCCGCCGGGTTCACCTGCTTGAGATCGAAGATGAGCTGCGCCAGATCCTCGATCGAGTAGATATCGTGGTGCGGCGGCGGCGAGATGAGCCCGACGCCCGCGCGCGCGAAGCGCAGCCGCGCGATCATGTCGTTGACCTTGTGCCCGGGGAGCTGACCGCCTTCGCCGGGCTTGGCGCCCTGCGCGATCTTGATCTGCAGCACCTCGGCGTTGATCAGGTACTCCGGGGTCACGCCGAAGCGCCCGGACGCCACCTGCTTGATCTTGGAGTTCTTCTCGGTGCGATAGCGCGCCGGGTCCTCGCCGCCCTCGCCGGAGTTGGAGCGCGCGCCCAGGCGGTTCATGGCGATGGCGAGCGCCTCGTGCGCCTCGGGCGAGAGCGCGCCGAGCGACATGCCGGCGCCGTCGAAGCGCGCCAGCACCGCCTCCACCGGCTCGACCTGCGCGAGCGGCAGCGGCTGCGCGGCGGTCTTGAGCGTCAGCAGGTCGCGCAACGTGGCCGCGGGCCGCGAGTTCACCAGCTGCGCGAACTGGCGGTAATGGCCGTAATCACCCGAGATCACCGCCGCCTGCAACGCGGCGATCACGTCGGGGTTGTACATGTGGTATTCCCCGCCGTGCACGTACTTGAGCAGTCCCCCCTGGCCGATCGGCTCGCGCGGGTTCCACGCCGCGGCGGCGAGCGTCAGCAGGTCTGATTCCAGGTCGGCGAAATCCGCCCCCTGCACGCGGCTCTCGGTGCCGGTGAAGCACAGCTGCACCACTTCCTCGGCGAGGCCGACGATCTCGAACAGCTGCGAGCTGCGGTAGCTGGCGATGGTGGAGATGCCCATCTTCGACATGATCTTGAACAGCCCCTTGCGCACCCCGGCGCGGTAGCTGCGCCCGAGCTCCAGGCGCGCGGCGAAGTCGAGCTTGACGTGCCCACCGCGCATCATCTCGAACAGCACCTGGTACGCCATGTACGGGTAGACCGCGGTCGCCCCGTAGCCGATCAGGCAGGCGAAGTGGTGCGGCTCGCGCGCCGTGCCGGTCTCGACCAGCAGGTTGCACTTGCAGCGCAGGCCGCTCGTCACCAGCTGCTGGTGTACGGCGCCGGTCACGAGCAGCGCGTGCGCGGGGACGCGGCCCTTCACCAGGTAGCGGTCCGAGAGCAGCAGCACCAGCTTGCCCTCGCGCACCGCGCTTTCCGCCTGGGCGCACAGGCGGCGGATGGCGCTCTGCAGCCCTTCCGCCGGCTCGTACTGCAGGTCGAGAAACTCGTGCGTGACCTCCTCGATGGCGAGGATCTGGCGCAGCTTGCGCTGCGACAGGATCGGCGAGCCGAGCACCACCTGGCGGGCGTGCTCGGGGGCCGGCACGAAGATGTTGCACTCCGGGCCGATCTGCGTCTGCAGCGACATCACGATGCTCTCGCGCAGCGGATCGATCGGCGGATTGGTCACCTGCGCGAACTGCTGGCGGAAGTAGTCGTACAGCGAGCGCACCTGATGCGACAGCACCGGCATGGGAGTGTCATCGCCCATCGAGCCGACCGCCTCATTCTCGTCCTGCGCCAGCACGCGGATGATCTCCTCGCGCTCCTCCTGCGTGACGTTGAACATCTTCTGATAGAGCGACAGCGTGCTGCGGTCCATCGGCTCGGCGGCGAGGCGCGGGTCCACCAGGTCGCTCTCGAGGTAGCGCACGCCCTGCTTCAGCCAGGTCTTGTAGGGATGGCGCGTCTTGAGGATATGATCGATGTCGGTCGTCGACATCAGAGTGCCGGTCGTAAGGTCGAGCGCGATCATGTCGCCCGGTCCCAGCTTGCCCTTCTTCACCACGTCCTCGGGCTGGTAGTCCCACACCCCGGTCTCAGAGGCGATGGTGAGGCAGCGATTGCGGGTGATGCAGAAGCGCGCCGGCCGCAGGCCGTTGCGATCGAGCATGCACAGCGCGTAGCGGCCGTCGGTCAGCACCACTCCGGCGGGGCCGTCCCACGGCTCCATGTGCACCGAGTAGTACTCGTAGAACGCGCGCAGCTCCGGATCGATGGTGTCGAGGCCGTGCCAGGCCGGCGGGATCAGCAGCCGCATGGCGTGCAGCGGGTCGAGGCCGCCCATCAGCAGCACCTCGAGCATGTTGTCGAGGCTCTGCGAGTCCGAGCCACTCAGGGACACCAGCGGCAGCACTTCCTGCAGCGCGGGCAACAGCGGCGAGCGCAGCAGCGGCCCGCGCGCCGTCGCCCAGTTGCGGTTGCCCTGGATGGTGTTGATCTCGCCGTTGTGCGCCAGATAACGATAGGGGTGGGCGAGGCGCCATTGCGGCAGCGTGTTGGTGGAGAAGCGCTGGTGGAAGACTGCCACGGAAGCTTCGAGGCGCTCGTCGGCCAGATCCGGATAGAACTGCGCGAGGTGCTGCGGCATCACCATGCCCTTGAAGACGATGGTGCTTGCCGAGAGGCTCGGCACGTAGAACGCCGGGTCCTCGCCGAGCGCCTTCTCGGTGAGGCGGCGCGCCACGAACAACCGGCGGTTGAAGGAGGCCTCGTCGAGGTCATTGGCCGGGCAGTTGACGAACAGCTGCTCGATGAGCGGCAGTGATTTCAACGCCTCGGCGCCGCAGGCTGCCGGGTCGACGGGCACCGTGCGCCAGCCGGCGGGGCTAAGGCCCGCGCGCACCAGCTGCGCGGCGAGTGTGGCGCGCGCAGCGGCCGCCTGCTGCGGCTCGCGCGAGAGAAACACCAGGCCGGAGGCGAAGCGCGTGGTGAGAGTGATGCCGCACTCCGCAGCGACCGCGCGCAGAAACCCTTCCGGTCTCTTCAGCAGCAACCCGCAGCCATCGCCGGTCTTGCCGTCCTCGGCGATGGCGCCGCGGTGGGTCAGGCGGTTCAGCGAGGTGATGGCGGTGCGCACCAGCCAGTGGCTCGGCTCATCGTCGAGGCTGGCGATCAGGCCAAAGCCGCAGCTGTCGCGCTCGTAAGCGTCCTTATAGAGTCCACGGGACGGGGCATGCATGGTGAGGGCCTCGACGATGCTCGGGAACAGCCCGGCGTGCGCACGCCGCGGGTCACTGCGCCCGCAGCTCGCGTCACACCGGCAATTCATGCGCTCAGGAGATCCGCCGGACCCTCTTGTGAAGGGCTGCGGACGAGCAGTCGGAGCCGGACGGGAACGATGCGCCGTTAAGCCGTCGGCCGACTGTCTTACACCATCACTATGCGTTCGATAATACCGGCCTGCGAAGCTCTTGCAAGCGCTTAAATCTACGCCGTGCGGGCACCGGCACCCCCGATGGCGGCTTCATCGGACAGTGGACCTCGCGCACATTGTGCGCTCGCGCCTCTTGCATCGCAGCGGGCGCTGCCCCAACATGCGCGCCGCCGCAATTCAAGCGGCGAGCGAGGTGTCAGCACCTAAATGAAGCCGCGCAAAGCGTCGACTGACAGCGACCCTAAGCCCCGCCTTCAACGCCTGAACGACTACCTGGAGCGAAATTTTCCGGATTTCTTCGCCGAGGCACGCTTCCAGGTCGGGGATGACGATTACTTCCTCTACGCCCGCTTCGGGCAGTACCTCGCCCGCATCATCGAGCACAACCGCGTCCCCGGCCGGATCATCAACCGCGGCTTCACGCTGCTGAACCAGATGGCGCGCGCCTCGCAGCGCGATCCGAGCATCCGCCAGATGCTGGTGTCCGGGCCGCTCGAGTACATCGTGGATGCGCCCAAGGCGCGGGCGCTGGCGCGCAAGCGCCTCTCGCCCGCCGCCCAGGGCTATCTCGAGAGCCTGTGCGAGTAGCTGCACTTTAGCGCGCCGCGCTGTGTGCCGGCGCGCCGCCTTCAGGCCGGCGGTTCGCGCACGGTGAGCGGGACCGCGAGCAGCTGCGTGCGGCGCACGACCTTCAGCTGCAGCGCCGTGCCGGGGACCACGCGGCTCAGGTAGCGGTGCAGCGCGTCGATGCCATCGAGCGCCTCGCCGTCGACCGCCACGATGAGATCGCCGGGATGCAGCTCCGACTCAGCGGCAGGTCCTTGCGCCTCGCGCGACATCACTTCCACGGCGTTGCGGTTGCTGAGACCGAGGGCGCGCACCAGGCGCAGGTCGAGCGGGCGGTCGCGCGCCGCCACTCCGAGCCAGGCGCGGCGCACGCGGCCCTGGGTGAGGATCTCGGTCAGCACCCACTGGGCCGTCGCGGCCGGAATCGCAAAGCCGATCCCCTGCGCCATGGCGATAATCGCCGTGTTGATGCCCACGACACGCCCGCGCGCATCGAGCAGCGGGCCGCCGGAGTTGCCCGGATTGAGCGCGGCGCTGTGCTGCACCACCCCTTCGATCAGCCGTCCGTGACGACTGCGCAGCGAGCGTCCGAGCGCACTGACGACTCCGGCCGACACGGTCGATTCGAACCCGTAGGGGTTGCCGACGGCGATGACCAGCTGACCGGCGCGCAGACGCTGCGCGCTGGCGAGCTCGGCGTAGGGCAGCGCGCCGGCCTGGGCACGTAGCACCGCCAGATCCGTCGCCGGGTCACGCCCGGCGACCACCGCCGGCACGCTGCGGCCGTCGACGAACGCGACGCGCGCTTCGCTCACGCGCTGCACCACGTGCTCGTTGGTCAGCAGGTAACCGTCCGGCGTCACGACCACCCCGGAGCCGGCACCGCCGCGGGCGCGCTCGGCTTCGGCCGCGCCGCCGACGTAGACGCTCACTACCGCCGGACCGACCGCATCGACCGCGCCCACCACGGCCGCGGAATAGGCGTCCAGCGGATCACCCGCGTCGGGCAACCCGGAGGCAGCGGTACCGGTAGATTCGGGGGCGGGATGCGCTCCCGGCAGTTCGCTGTCGAGCATCGCCTTCGAATGGGTATCCGGCCCACAAAACTCAAGACCTGCGCCGGGCACGCCCCTGAGCGCCGCCCGCTGCCGTCCGCCATGCGCGCGCGGCATCTTCGCACGGCGATTCCTGCCAGAATCGCGAGCGACGCCATGATCACCCTGGCACAAACCGCCATCCTGCTGGCCGCGGCCGTCCTCGCGGTTTCCCTGTTTCGCTTCCTGCGCCTGAGCTCCATCCTCGGCTACGTCGCCGCCGGACTGGTCATCGGCCCGTGGGGCCTGAACCTCATCGGCGACGTCACCCGCATCCTGCAGGTCTCACAGTTCGGGATCGTGCTGCTGCTGTTCATCATCGGGCTCGAGCTGCAGCCCACGAGGCTGTGGGTCATGCGCCGCGTCGTCTTCGGGCTCGGTGCCGCCCAGGTGGCGCTGTGCACCGTGCTGCTCGGCGCGCTCGCCTGGGCGTGGGGTGAGCCGCCGGTGGCCGCGGGCATCATCGGCTTCGGGCTGTCGCTGTCGTCCACGCCGCTGGTGCTGCAGATGCTCGCCGAGCGCAAGCAGCTCAAGACGCAGGCCGGGCGCGCAGCCTTCGGCATCCTGCTGTTCCAGGACCTGGCCGTGCTGCCGGCGCTGGCGGTGCTGCCGATGCTCTCGCCGCTCGCCGCCGCCCATCCCGCCGGCGGCAACTGGTGGGTGCCGCTGCTGAAGCTTGCGGCCGTGATCGCGGCGGTCGTGTTCGCCGGCGGCCGGGTGCTGCTGCGCCCGGCGTTGCGCCTGGTGGCGCGCGCGCAGGTGAGCGAGGTGTTCACCGCCGCGGCGCTGCTCACCGTCATTGCCACGACGCTGCTGGCCAACAGCGTCGGGCTTTCCGCCTCGCTCGGGGCGTTCCTCGCCGGCGTGCTGCTCGCCGACAGCGAGTTCCGCCACGAGCTGGAGGCGGATCTCGAGCCCTTCAAGGGACTGTTGCTCGGCCTGTTCTTCATTGCGGTGGGCATGTCGGCGAATCTCGGGCTGCTAAAGACAGAGCCGCTGAAGCTGCTCGGTCTCACCGTGGTCTTCATGCTGATCAAGGTGGGGGCCACGACCGCACTCGGCCGGCTCGCGCGGCTGCGCGGGGAGTCGGCGCGGCGGCTGGGGTTTGCGCTGCCGACCGGCGGCGAGTTCGCCTTCGTGCTGTTCACGCTCGCGGCGGGCGAGCAGATTCTCGACCGCGCTACCGCCGACCTGCTGATCCTCGCGGTGACGCTGTCGATGTTGCTCGCGCCGCTCTTGCTCATTGGGCAGGAGTTGCTCGCGCGGCGCTGGTTCGCGCCCGCCGCCGCGCCGTTCGACGACATCGACGAGCACGACATCCCGGTGATCATCGCCGGCTTCGGCCGCTTCGGCCAGATCGTAGCGCGCGTGCTGCGGGTCAAGAGTCTGCCCTTCACCGCGCTCGACGTCAGCCAGACGCACGTCGATTTCGTGCGCCGCTTCGGCAACAAGGTCTATTACGGCGACGCCTCGCGGCTCGACCTGCTGCGCGCGGCCGGCGCACAGAGCGCCAAGGTGCTGGTGCTGGCGATCGAAGACGTCGACGCCTCGGTGCGCACCGCCGTGCTGGTGCGCGAGCAGTTTCCGCACCTGAAGATCTTCGCGCGCGCGCGCAACCGCCAGCATGCCTTCGCGCTCATGGACGCCGGCGTCAGCGCCGTGATCCGCGAGACTTACGCCTCCAGTCTGGAAATGGCGGCAGCGGTGCTCGAAAACCTCGGCGAGACCCCCGCCGCGGCGCGCGAGGCGGTGCGCCGCTTCCGCCAGCACGACGAGCGCACGCTCATCGCGCAGTACCAGGTCAAGGAGGACGAGGAGAAATTCCTCGCCACCTCGCGCGAAGCCGGACAGCAGCTCGAGAAGCTGTTCGATGCCGATCGCGCCGGCTCGGAAGCGAAATAGCGTGGACGAGGCGCGCAGCGTGCGCGAGTTCTGGTTCGGCCGCCAGCCGCTGTCGGCGGCGAGCGCCAGGCAGCGACTGCGCTTCTGGTTCGGCGACGGCAGCTCGCCGGTGCGGCAACGGCGTGATGCCGAGATCCGCCGGCGCTTCGGCCCGCTCTACGAGCGCGCCGCCGTCGGACAGCTGGCGCCCTGGGCCGATGGCCCGCGGCGGCGCTCGAGCCTCATCATTCTGCTCGACCAGTTCTCGCGCCACATGTTCCGCGGCACGGCGCGCGCGTTCGCCACCGACGACCAGGCGCTCGCACTCACGCTGTCCGGAATGCAGTCGGCCGCCGATGCGGCGCTCGGCGAGGTTGAGCGCATGTTCTTCTATATGCCGCTGCAGCATGCCGAAGCGCGCGAGGTGCAGGAGGAATCGGTCGCCGCCTACCGGCGGCTGCTGCACGAGGCACCCGAGGAGCTGCGCGAGCTGTTCTCCAGCTCACTGCGCTCGGCGCAGAACCACCGCGCGATCATCGAGCAGTTCGGGCGCTTCCCTTACCGCAACCATGCGCTCGGACGCGAGAGCACGGCCGCGGAGCGCCAGTGGCTGCAGAGCGGGGGCGAGAGCTTCGGTCAGTAGTCCGTGGCGAGCCGTTCGAGGTGGCGGATACGCCGCTCGAGCTCGCGCTGTGCCTCGAGCAGCTCCACGGCCAGCGCCGCGCCGCTCGCGTTCACTCCCAGGTCGCGCATCAGCCGCGCGGCGATCTGCAGCCGCGGCAGCGCCGTCGCCGGCAGCTGCCACTGGCCTTGCGCTTCGCGCGGCGTCACCACCCCGAGCGAGGCCAGCTCGCGCACGGCCTCGAAGTCGAGGCGGCACAGCTCGCACATCGCGGCGGCCGCGATCCAGTCGCCCTCACCAAGCAGCCGGGCTTCGAGCACAGCAGTCACGCGAACCATGTCATCACCTCGTATCAAGGGCACGCGGATCGAAGTTGAGCTTCGCACGCATCTCTTCGTAGAGCGCTTTCGCCTCGGGGGAATCGCCCGGCGGCAGTACCACCTTGAGCTGCACGTACTGGTCCCCGGGGGTTGACCCGGGCAGTCCGCGCCCGCGCAGGCGCAGCTTCTGGCCCGACTGCGCGCCGGGGGGAATGTGCATCTCCACCGCGCCGCCGAGAGTTGGCACGGTGACGGTGGCGCCGAGGGCGGCTTCCCACGGGGCGACCGGGAAGGTGAGCGTCACATCGCGCCCGTCGAGCGTGAAGCGCCGGTGCGGCAGGATGTGCACCTCGAGATACAGGTCGCCAGCGCCTGCGCCGCCCTGATCGGCCTCGCCCTGGCCGGCGAGCCGGATGAGCTGCCCCTCGCTCACTCCCGCGGGGATGGTGACCCGCACGGTGTGCGCGCGCAGCTCGAGCGAGCCGTCGGGCTTCACCTCCGGTCGCTTCAGCTCGAGCGTGCGCGTCGTGCCGCGATAAGCCTCCTCGAGCTCGATATCGAGGCGCGCGTGCTGATCGCGCCCGGCGCGCGCCGCGGCGCCGCCAAACTCGCTGCCGCCGCCGAAGAGCGAAGAGAAGAAATCGCTGAACTCCTCCTGCGTGAAGCTGCCGTCCTGCGCACCGGCGCCGGCGCCGCCACCGGGTGCAGCGCGGCGCCGGCCGCGCGCGCCCTGCGGGGCCCAGTCCGGCGGCGGCCGGAACTGCTGTCCGGATTTCCATTCGCTGCCGAGCTGGTCGTAGGCGGCGCGCTTCTGCGGATCGCGCAGCACCTCGTAGGCCTCCTGCATCTCCTTGAAGCGCGCCTCCGCATTCGGCTCCTTGCTGACGTCGGGGTGGTACTTGCGCGCGAGGCGCCGGTACGCAGCCTTGATCTGCTCCGCCGTCGCGGCACGCTCGACGCCCAGGATCTTGTAGTAGTCGCGGAATTCCATGGTTACCGGGGGATTCTAGCCGCTGTCACCGCACCACTTGAGTGCACGAGGCCAGGCAACCGGCACCTTCGCGAGGCAAACCGACTCCCTTACCGCCCGGGGCAGCCGCGGTTGCGGCGCACTTTTCATGGGGCACGGAACTTGCTTCCTCAAGTGCGGTGGCCCCCCATGATGAGACTGTCCCGACCTCCGCCGCTTCGCAATCTGCGCGCCTTCTGTGTGGCCGCGCGGCAGCGCAGCTTCAAGGCTGCGGCGGCCGAGCTGTGCCTCACCCCTTCCGCCGTCAGCCACCAGATGAAGGAGCTCGAGACGCTGCTCGGCATGCGCCTGTTCGAGCGGCGCACCCGCTCGCTCGATCTGACCACCGCCGGCCACCGCCTGCACGAGGAGGTCGAGCCGCTGCTCGAGGCGCTCGATCGCGCGCTCGCGCAGTTTGCCCGCCGCAACGGCCGCCAGACGCTGCGGGTGCGGCTGCCGGCGCTGTTCGCCAACGAGCTTTTCATCCCGCGGCTGGCGGATTTCTGTGCCGCCCACCCGCAGATCGACGTGCAGCTCGACACGCGCGACCCGCGCCCCTCGACTCATCCGCCGACCGCCGACGTCTCGATAGTGCTGGCGAATGCCCCGCCGCAGGGACTGAAGAGCGAGCGGCTGTTTTCCTGCCCGTTTACCGCGGTGTGCGCGCCGCGCCACGCCGGCAGCGTCGCCCGCCTCGGCCGGGAAGTGTTCGGCACGCTGCCGCTGATCGTGGACCGGACGCGGCCGTTCGCCTGGAGCAGCTGGGCGGACGAGGTCGGCCTCGCCACCCCCGAGCCGCGCCAGGTGATCGAGCTGGACACCATGATCGCGGTGGTGCGCGCGGCGGAGGGCGGTGTGGGGATCGCGCTCGTGCCGACGCTGTTGTGCGATTCCTGGATCCGCAGCGGGGCGCTCGTGCGCGTCTTCGCGGTGGAGCTCGCCAGCCCCGACTCCTATTACCTCGTCAGTCGCGTGAAGGATATCGAGCGGCCGGCGGTGCAGGCGCTCACGCACTGGGCGCTGACCCAGTACCGGCCGGGCTGAGCAGGGATCACCTGTGACACCAATTCTTTTCGCTTGCCGCGAGTGCTGCCGGATTTGTAGGGTAACGCGGAGGACGTTGATCGCAGCGCAGGAATGAGCGGAGGGGCGGCGGGGTGTCCAGTTTTCGATCCCCCTCGAACGTATGCCCCGTCGCCCCTCCGGTCACCTGCAGCTAGCCTTACGACCTGAGCACACAAAAAAAGGCGCCGCGAAGCGGGGGAAGTCGCATCGCGGCGCGCAGGAGCGAACACGGGGAAGTTGTTCGCAACTGATTGAGCTAGAGCAAGGCCTGTGCCAGCGACGAATAGCTTTTAATAACAACGACTTATCTTTATTCTCAGGGGCCGCGTCCGGTGACGTGAATTGTCACTTTGGTACCTTGGGCCGCCCTGTCGGGCCCTAGCGCGGCAGGACCGGGACACAGGCCTGGGCCTGCTCCTTCAGCGAGTCACAGATGGCCCGCGCCTGGGCCTCGCCGGAGGCGGGAGCCTGCAGGCGGTAGAGCTCACTCCCCTCGCTGCTGGCCACGACGATGCGCGGGGACAGTCCCTGCAGCTGGGCGCCGAAGCGACCCTGTAGTCGCTGCCACTCGCGACCGGCACTCGCCTCGCTACCAAAGGCGCCGAGCTGCACTGCGTAGTCCGCCTGCGGCGCTCCGCCGTCGCGCGCGGTCTGTGCCGAAGCCGCAGCGGGCTCCGGCGCCGCACTGTCTGCCGCGCTCTGCCGCGACACGTCTTCCTGCGGGGGGCCCTGCGGCGAGGTGCCTGGCTGCGCGGTGCTCTGGTGGGAGGGTGGCGCGGCGATCGTCGCCGCCTGCAGCGCGTTGACCCCCGAAGGGCCCCCCGCCGCGACCTCCTCCGGTGTCTGTGGCGCAATGCGCGGCATCGAGCCGAGCCCAAAGGACTCGATGCGGATGCGCGCCTCTTCGGCATGGCTGCCGCTCGGATGATGGGCCAGGAATTGCCGGTAGCCCTGCGCCGTAGCGATCGCGCTGGCGTGCTGCCAGTCACGCTGCTCGCCGAGCTGTGCGATCCGTGCGCGCGCCTGCGCCGCCAGCTCGCTGTCGGGGTGCTGCTCGATGAAGCGGCCCCACGCCTCGCTCGTGTCGGCACCTTCCGCCGAGCGCCAGTCCTGCTGCTCGGAGCTGCAGGCGCACAGGGTCCCCAGCAGTGCGAGCCGCGCGATTCGTCCTGCCCGGAATGTCATCATGTGCTCATCGCCCTGGCGGCTTACGTACTATGAACCCCCCGATTATGACCCCACCGACCCTCAACGGGAGCAGCGGATGAGCGAGACCCTGAAACGCCGGCTGATCGACCAGATCGGCGATACGCCGACGTTCCTGGCTGAGGGGTCGCGCCTCACCGGTGACCTCGAGACGGGCGGCCCGCTGGTGGTGTGCGGCGCCATCCGCGGCGACGGTCGCGTCGGCGGCGCTTTGCGCATGGCCGCGACGGCGCAGTGGGAGGGCGAGATTCACGCGCACGCCGCGATCGTCGCCGGCCGCATCACCGGCCGGCTCGTGGTGGAAGGCAAGCTCGAAGTCGGCGCGAGCGCCGTGCTGCGCGCCGACATCGTCGCCCGCAGCATTGCGGTCGCCAAGGGCGCCGTCATCGACGGGGCGGTCACGGTCACCAGCGGCGAGCCGGTGGTGCGCTTCGAGGAGAAGCGCCAGGGGCAGGACGGCTAGGGCGACTCACCCAGGGTGGCAGCGTCCACGGCCGGGGCGGCCGGCGTCGTACCGGCACCGAGCAGCGCGAGGATGCGCTGCTCGAGCCAGGTCGGTCCGCTCAGGGCGGCGAAGAAGCCGCAGTGGCCGCCGTAGCGCGTCATATTCACCGTGAGGGTGGGCGGGCGCGCCAGCGCGGCGAGTCCCGCGGCGGGAATGATCGGATCGTCCCGCGAGGTGAAGATAGTCGACGGAACTTCGAGCTGCGCGAGCCGCGCGCCGGTGATGGCGTAGCCGTTGAGGTAGTGCTCGAGCGTCGGATACTCGGTGTGGCTCTTCACCAGCTCGGCCGTCATCAGCTTCAGATCGCGCAGCCGCGCGAGCTCGCTGAAGTCATAGACGCCCGGCCAGGCGGCCTGCTTCTTGCGCAGCGAGCGCAGCCACTTGCGCACGAAGTAACGCTCGTAGCCCGGCATCCCCCGCTGCAGCACGCCGAGCGTGGCCACCGGATCGAGCACCGGTGACACCGCGACCACGCCGGCCAGGTTCAGCCGCGCGGCGCCGGCCTGCGCGGCCACGCGCAGCATGAAGTTGCCGCCGAGCGAGAAGCCGGCCAGCTGCAGCGGCCGGCCCGGCGCGAGCTGCTGCACGGCGCGCACCGCGCCCACGACCTCCGGCAGGCGGCAGGAATGAAACAGCTCGCGGTTGAGATGATGAGTCTCGCCGTGATCGCGCAGGTTGAGACGCACCACCTCGAAGCGCCGTTCGAACAGCAGCTGCGCGAGCGACAGCACGTAGTACGACTCGGCGCTGCCTTCCCAGCCGTGCAACAGCACCACGGTGCGCTGGCTGCCGTGCGCCGGCGTGGACACGAAGCACTGCAGCCGCACGCCCTCGCCGCAGTCGAGCAGCCGCTCGTGCGAGGCCGCCAGCAGCGGCGCGGCCGCGCGCAGCACGCGGCCGCGCCGCCACGCGGTGCTCGCCAGCATCGACTGCAGATGTGGATTGCGCAGCCAGCGCGACGGCTGGATGTCCTCGTCAGCCGGGCGCACGGCGGCCACCGTCGGCTTCAACGCACGCGGATCTCGATCCGGTTGTTGGCGCTCGCTGCGCGGTTCCACTCGCCCGCACTGAGCTCCGCCGAGGGTGGCGGATAGGGGGTGAGCACGCTGGCAGTGTCCCCGACCGACACCTGCGCGGTGAGCGCGCCATGAGTGGAGGCGCGGATCTCACCGATGAGGTTGGCAAGCGCCAGCGGGGTGCGCTGCAGCGCGGACAGTGCTTCCTCGGAAGGGTTGCCGACCTGGTCGCAGCGGGCGAACGGCGTCTCGTCGGGCGCCAGAGAATAACCGTCGAGCGCGTTGCCCACGAGGCAGAAACGCCCTGCAAAGCTCCTGATGTCGACAACGCCGCTCACCTTCTGCCGCGCCAGCCGGTAGAGCAGCTGGCGGATCACCTCGAGCCGAGCGCCACCGAGCGCATCGGCCCCATAGGGTACCGGCAGAATGGTCGGCTTGGCATCGCCCGCTGCGGGGGATGGCGCCACGGCAGCGAGGCCCGGTGCGGCGCCCGGCGCAGCTCCCGGCGCGACGCCCGGCGCTCCCGGCGCAACGCCCGGCGCGCCGGCGACGGGCTGCGCGCTCGGCGCCCCCTGCGCAAGCTGCGCCGCTGGCGCGCGCTGGCCCGCGTGCAGCTGCGTCATCTGCACCTGCAGCCCCTCGAGAAGCTGCACGCTGCGCCACCACAACATGCTGCTGAGCAGGGCCATGCCGAGCGCGGCGCAGGCGACGATCCACGGCCACGGCGACTGCGGTCGTGGCGGCTGCGGCGGCTGCGGCAGGGCTTCCAGCAGCAACGCACGCAGCTCGGCGGTGATGCGCTCGGTCTGCGTGTCGATACCGGCCACCAGCGCGCGGCGCAGCTCGGCGAAATGCTCGCGCAAGCCACTCTCGGTGAGCGCGCGCGGCGGCGGTGGCGCGGCCGGCTCGCGCGCGGTGACGTCACCGGTGACACCGAGGGGGGTGAAGCTCGACTGCTCGCTGCTGCGCCGGTCGGCGACCAGGTGCAGCTGGTACAGCACCTTCGACACGTCGGTGGGTTTGATCTGCTTGGGCAGCACGCCGACCGCACCGAGCGCGCGCGCCTGGCCGAGGTACAGCTCGCCCTCCTGCGAGGTGTACATCATGATCGGGATGGTGGCGGTGCGCGGATCGTTCTTGATGGCCTGCACCGCCTGCAGGCCGTCCATGCCCGGCATCAGGTGATCCATGAAGATGACGTCGGGACGGTTGCTGTTGAGGTAGTCGATGGCCGCTTCGGCGCTCTCCGCGCTATCGACATCGATGTCGTATTTCTCGAGGGCACGGGCCAGAAACAAGCGCGCGGACTTGGAATCGTCCACGATCAAAGCCCGCTTTGCCCCCATGCGCCGCTCCAACAGCCGCGGTCCGGTACGCTCGCGGATTCAGTGTAGCCCAGAACCGCCAAGGTTCAACTGCTGTCGCGGAGTGAAGACGATCGCGGCACCGCTTCGCGACTTAATCACTGCGTCGTCAGGCGGCCGCGCACGCCTGGCGCGGCGGCGCGCGCCAGGGGCGCGTACACCTGCGCGAGGCGCTGCGCCATCGCGCTCGCCGACCAGCTGCGCGCGTAGGCGCGCCCGCGTGCGGCCATGCCTTCGCGCAGGCTGGCATCGCTGAGCACGCGCACCACCGCGGCGGCGAACGCCGCACGCTCTTCGGGCACCACCAGCGCACCGCTCCCCGGCACGAGTATCGAGCGCGTGCCGAGCTCGGCGGTCGATACCACCGGCGCCCCCTGCGCCATGGCCTCGAGCAGCACCAGGCCCTGCGTCTCGGTACGCGAGGCGAACACGAACGCGTCGGCGGCGGCATAGCAGTCGAGCAGCGCGCCGGCGCGTTCCAGGTAGCCGGCGAAGTGTACGTGGCTCTCGAGGCCGAGTGCCGCCACCTGCGCGTGCAGCGCGTTGCGCGCCGGTCCTTCGCCCGCGATCACCAGCACCGCCGCCGGCACCGAGCGCAGCACCTCGCGGAACATTTCCACCAGGAAGCCGATGTTCTTCTCGTGTGCGACGCGGCCGATGTAGGTGACCAGCGGCGTTTCGGCTGCGATGCCGGCGCGCTCGCGAAACGCGCGGCCCTCGCCGCTGCGAAAGCAATCCGCCGGCAGCCCGGTCGGCACCACGTGCACCGGGGTGGTCACGCCGTAGGCCGCCAGCACCTCGCGCATCGGTTCCGAGGGCGCGATCAGCGCCTGCAGCGCAGCGCACTGCGAGCGCGTGAAGCGGCGCGCCAGCACGCGGCCGAGCGAGCGCGGCAGCACCGGCAGGTAGTGGTGCAGATACTCCTCGAAGAATGTGTGGTAGGTCGCCACCGCGGGGATGCCGGCGCGGCGCGCGTAGCGCACCCCGGCATAGTGCGCGATGAACGGCGTCTGGATGTGCACCAGGTCGAAACCGCCCGCGGGCAGCGCGTCGAGCGTGCGGTTCAGCGCACGCCACGCCATGCGGCGGTCCTCGGGATCGAGCGGCACACGCGCCGCCGGCACCCGCACTACGCCGGGCTCGTCCGCGTCCGCGGCGCCGTTGTACTGCGGCGCCACCAGCCAGGTCTCCACGCCGCAGGCCGCCAGCTCCCCGCGGAAGGTGCGGATGGAAGTGGAGACGCCGTTGACGCGCGGAAAGTAGACGTCGGAGATGAACAGGACCCGCACGCGCTAACTGTACCCGCGCGCGAGCCGCGCCGTGAGCGGGTCCGCGCAGCTCACGTCAGGTGAAGGCGAGCCCGAGCTCGGCGAGCGCCCCGCCGATGGCCGCGCCGGCGAGCACGTCGGAGGGGTAATGCAGCCCGAGCACCACGCGCGAGGAGGCGATGAGCGCGGCGAACGGCAGCAGCACCCAGGCGAGCTCGGGAAAGTGCACGCTCGCCTGCCAGGCAAACGACACCGCGTGCAGCGTGTGGCCGGACGGGAAGCTGTAGCGATCCAGCGGCGCGGCCGCCCGATCGATGGCGGTGTGGGTGATGAACGGCCGCTCGCGCACGAACAGCCGCTTGAGCAGCGAGTACAGCGCCACGCCGAGCGCCCCGGTGAGCGCCATGACGATCGCCGGGCGCACCGCGGTGACGCCGTAGATGAGCGGCAGCGCGAGAATCAGCACGTACCAGGCAACCCCGTCGCCCAGGCGGCTCGCGACCTGAAAGACCCGTCGCGGCAGCGTCCGCGTGGCCCCACGGTTTAGCGTGCGGCACAGGCCGTATTCGGCGGCGTCGATACGCGCCATCAGCGTGTTGAGGCCGGTCGCTTTCACGTGCCCTTCAGTCCTCCGGTGAGGCGCATGAGGTCGCGCGTACAGCTTCGGCGGAATGCGCGTCAGCCCGGTTAAGGAAATATGAAAGTTTTGTTTCTCCAATGACTTAGGACGTATTTTGTGTGTTCTACCTCACATAATTGCTGCGCCATGCCATAAATCGCCGGGCCCGCGGTCGGCCGTCGCCGGGCCCGTGGCGGCCGGCGCTCAACCTGCCCGAGCGCGATCCGAGTTGAGGTCGAGCCGGGCGAGCAGCGCCGCGAGCAGCTGCTCGGCGGCGGCCGGCTCGTGCGCGAGGTACAGGGAGGGCTCGTTGAGCTCGAGCTCGAGCACGCACGGATGGTGGGCCGCGTCGCGGATCAGGTCGACGCGCGCGTACAGCAGCTCGCCGAACGGCAGCCGCGCCAGCACGCGCTGCGCGAGAGCAAGCTCGGCGGCGTCCGGGATGCGCACGCTGATCTCCTCGGGCGCGAACAGTGCCGCGGTCGCGGGCGCACCCGTGGGCAGCATCGGCCCCTTGCGCACCGCGTGGCTGAAGCGGCCGGCGATGAAGATGAGCGCGCTCTCGCCGTGGTCATCCACGCCCTCGAGGTAGGGCTGCAGCATCACGCTGCGCCGCGCGGCGAGCAGGTAGCCGACGTGCGCGAGGATCTCGGCGGTGGCGCCGCGGGGGTGACGGCGCGCGTCGCGCGAGCCGGCCCCGATCGCCGGCTTCACGACCAGCTGCGCGCAGCGCTGCTGCGCCATAAATTCCGCGAGCAGCCGCGGTGCATCGGCGCCGGGCTCGGCGAAGGTCGTGGGTACCACCGCCGCGCCGGCCTGCGCGAGCTCGCGCAGGTAGTGCTTGTCGCAGTTCCAGCGCACCACCGCGAGCGGGTTCAAGAGCGTGGTGAGGGCGGCGGTGCGCTCCGCCCAGGCGAGAAACTGCGGCAGCCGCTCGGCGTAATCCCACGCCGAGCGCAGCAGCGCGGCATCGAAGCGCGCCCACTCCACGCCCGGATCATCCCAGTCCGCGATCTCGGCGTGCACGCCACGGGCGGCGCAGGCGGCCAGCAGCGGCGGCATGTCCTCATCGAGCCCGCGCGCGGCGCGCGCGCTCACCAGCGCCAGCGCCGCCGTCACTCGCGGATTCCCGTGCCGCGGTTCATCAGCCCGACCGCCGTGCTGAACAGCACGATCGCCGCCGCCAGCATCAGCGCGAAGGCGCTGCCGACCTCGACGTCGGAGACGCCGAGAAAGCCGAAGCGGAAGGCGTTCACCATGTAGAGGATGGGATTGACGTACGACAGCTGCCGCGCCCACCCGGGCAGCAGGCTCACCGAATAGAACACGCCGCCGAAGTAAGTGAGCGGGGTGAGCACGAAGGACGGAATCCAGTTCACCTGATCGAAGTTCTTGGCGAACAGCGCATTGAGAAACCCGCCGAGTGCGAAGGTCACCGAGGTCAGCAGCAACGCCGCCAGCACGACCCATAGGTGATGCACCGGCAGGTGCGTGAACACCAGCGACACGACCGTCACCGTCGCGCCGACCAGCAGGCCCCGTACCACCCCGCCGGTGGCGTAGCCGGCGACGATCACCCAGTTCGGCAACGGCGAGACCAGCAGCTCCTCGATGTGCTTGCCGAACTTGGCGCCGAAGAACGAGGCGACGACGTTGCCGTAGGAGTTGGTGATGACCGACATCATGATCAGGCCGGGCGCGATGTACTGCTTGTAGTCGATACCGTCCATGGCACCGACGCGCCGCCCGATGAGACTGCCGAAAATCGCGAAGTACAGCACTGCGGTCACCGCCGACGGCACGATGGTCTGACCCCAGATGCGGATGATGCGTCCGTACTCGCGAATGACGATGGTCTTGAACCCGATCCAGCGCACCACGTTCAGCCGCACCGGCGGCGCATCGGGAAGCGCGATGCTGCTCATGGCACATCCACTCCGATGCCGGCGGCCGCCGGCGGCGCAGCCGCGGCGCGCGGCCCCTCGCCCGGCGTGCCGCGCCCCTCGACCAGCTGCATGAAGATCTCCTCCAGGCGGTTCACCTTGTTGCGCATGGAGAGCACGCCGATGCCGAGCGCGGAGAGCCGCGCGAAAATGTCGTTGAGATTCTCGTCGTTGGACACCTCCACCTCGAGGGTGTGATCGTCGATCAGCGCGACCGCGTAGCCCGGCAGCGACGGCGCCGCGGCGAGCGTCTCGCGCACGTTGAGCACGAAGGTCTGCACGTGCAGCCGCCGCAGCAGGCTGCTCATGCGGTCACGCTCGACGATGCGCCCGCCGCTGATGATGGCGATGTTGCGGCACAGCGTCTCGGCCTCCTCCAGGTAATGGGTGGTGAGGATGATGGTGGTGCCACGCGCGTTGATCTCGCGCAGGAAATCCCACATGGAGCGGCGGATCTCGATGTCAACCCCGGCGGTGGGCTCGTCGAGTATCAGCAGGCGCGGCTCGTGCATCAGCGCGCGCGCGATCATCAGGCGGCGCTTCATGCCGCCGGACAGGCCGCGCGAGATGCCATTGCGCTTGTCCCACAGCTGCAGCTGTTTCAGGTACTGCTCGGCGCGCTGGCGCGCCAGCGGACGCGGCACGCCGTAGAAGCCCGCCTGGTTCACCATGATGGTGTAGGGCGATTCGAACATGTTGAAGTTCAGTTCCTGCGGCACGATGCCGATGCAGGCCTTGGCCGCCTCGAGATCAGTATCGATGTTGTGTCCGAACACGCGCGCCACGCCCGCGGTCTTGTTGACCAGCGAGGTGATGATGCCGATGAGCGTGGTCTTGCCGGCGCCGTTGGGGCCGAGCAGGGCGAAGAAATCGCCGCGCTCGACCTCCAGATCCACACCGCGCAGCGCCTGCACGCCGTTCCTGTAGGTCTTGGTCAGTCCCTGAACCGAGAGTGCATTCATGGCGGGGAGGATCGGGGCAACGACGGGCGAGCGCAAGTGACGGCCGCCGCACGCGCACGCCACTCATCGCGCGCGCCTTTTGCGCGCGCCTTGCCGGCCACGCGTCGCTCTCTGCCTGCCTCGGGCGGGGGATTGACTTTGCGGCCGCCGCGCTCAGCTTGCAGTCTTCAGCAGCGCACCATTGGCGCCACTGATCGCAGCAACCTCGACAGCGGCGACCTCGACGTCAGCCGCCGCGCCACTGGCGGCGGCGGCCGGATCGGCCGACCAGCCGTCGCGGCCGCGCGCCTTGGTGGCGTACAGCGCAAGATCGGCGCGCTGCACCGCGTGCTCGTGCGAATAGTCGCCGCCGCGCTCCACGGTGGCCACCCCCACGCTCACCGTCAGATAGGCACGCGTGGTCGAGCCGCGGTGTGCGATGGCGAGCTCGGCGACCGCACGGCGCACGCTCTCGGCGGCCTGCGCCGCCTCGCTGGCGTCCCCACCAACCAGGATGGCGATGATCTCTTCGCCGCCGTAGCGCGCCACCACGTCGAGCGGCCGGCGCCGCGCGGCGGCGCGGATCGTGTCCGCGACTACCCTGAGGCAGCGATCGCCCGCCTGGTGTCCGTAGCAGTCGTTGTAGGCCTTGAAGTGATCGATGTCGATCAGCATCACCGACACCGGCAGGCCGGCGCCCTGCGCGTGCTGCCACAGGCTCCTCGCCTGCTCTTCGAGCGCCGCGCGGTTGATGAGCCCGGTGAGGCCGTCGTGCGTGGCGACTTCGGCGAGCCGGCGCCGCTCGAGGAACGCCACGCGGTTGGCGTACTCGAGCGCGTAGCAGCCCGCGCCGCCGATGAGGTTCGCGCACAGCAGCACGAACAGCGAGTAGGTGGCCACCGGAGCTGCGATCTGTCCCAGCAGCGCCGCCGTGGCGTACGCGCCGATCATCAGCAGGTTGCTGCGCAGCGCCGCCTGGAACGACACTCCCAGCATGAAATAGAAGTAGAACGCGGCCAGCACCAGCCGCGCGGCCACCAGCGGCAGCTGCGCCGGTGTCGCCTCCACCGCCATCAGCACGGTGCCCACGCCGAACAACGGCGCGGCGACCTGGATCGCCGGCTGGTACCAGCGCAGGTACAGCCGCGGCGAGGTGAGCCCCATCATGATGAGCACCAGCGGCAGCTGCAGGCCGAAGCGCCACACGTCCGGACGCGCCAGGCGCGGGCCGACCAGCAGCCAGTGATCGATGACCGTGAAGCCGAGCACCGTGGACAGCGCCACGATCAGGCTCATGCGGATCCAGGGCCGCGCCGCCGCGCGGTAACTCAACAGGAACTGGCGTTCGAGCTCGCGGTCGCGAAAGCGCAGCTGCACTCGCCGCGTACGCAGCACCGTGCCGGACGAGTCGTCCTGTGCCTGCGTACCGCGCAAACGCCGCCCCCTTCAGCGCGCCGGAGAATTCCTAGCGCAGTGGATCGGGCTCACGCTCCTGACGCGGCCGGGAGGATGCCTTCACGCGCGTACGCCACACTTCGTACGGATCCCAGCCGGAACGTGAGTAAGAGATTGCATCGAGGCGATTCACCGTCCCGGTGAATTCTTCATTGGCCGCCCGGATCGCCGGTGGCCCTGCGGTTAGTCCTTCCGCGCCTTTCCTTTTCATCAGTTCGCACTCCTGCTTATTGTCGAAGTGACCCTTGGTGCTTCCATTCGGCCCGCCGCCCATCCGTAGTGCGACGTGGCTCACGAAGTTTATGTCGTCCAGAGGGCAAAAGCTAACCGGCCAAACTGCTGATTATGTTAAAGTTAGTGCGAAGTTAACGGCGGCTGAACAAACTTCATACGAGCGCGCCGTCAATCCGCGAAATAGCGCGCCAGATATTCGGCGAACGTTCCCCGGTCCGCGGCTTCGATCCTCTGCTGCGCTGCAAGGGAGTCCTCGGCTTCCTGCGAGAACTCGCGCAGGCGCTCCACGTTGGGCGGGTACAAGTCGAGGAAATAGGCCTTGTGTGTCGCGGACATGCGCAGCGCCAGGTCGAAGAAGGACTCCCCGGCCGTGAGCTCGGCCATCATGCGCGCGGACGGGGTGAGCGCCACGTCCTCGACCTTGGCCGACTGCGTGGCGAGCGCCTGGGAGTAGGGACGCGTCGCATCGCCCCGGTCGAGCACGTCGCAGATGCCCGACATCGAGTCGAGCAGCTCGCGCGCCCACTCGAGCATCGGTACCTCGCGCCCCTCGCGCGACAGCATCAGCCCCGGCTCGCGGCCGCGGCGCGCCACGCTGAGATGGTTCTGGTCGAGCACCGCGTGCTCGGCTGACTCGATCGGCGGGCTGTCCTTCATCAGGCACAGCGCGAGGAAGGCTTCGAGGAAGCGCAGCTTGTTCTGGTTCACGCCGACTGGATCGAACGCGCTCACGTCGAGCGCGCGCACCTCGACGTATTCGACGCCAGCGCGGCGCAGCGCCTTGGTGGGACGCTCGCCGGAGCGCGCCACGCGCTTCGGGCGGATGAAGCTGTAGTACTCGTTCTCGATCTGCAGGATGTTGGCGTTGAGCTGGCGGTACTCGCCGTTCACCAGCACGCCGAGCGCCTCGTAGGGCGGATGCGGTGTGGTGATGGCACGCGTCAGGTCGCGCACGTACTCATCGAGGCTGTTGACCGAGACCTCCAGGCCCGCCTGGTTGCGGTTGCGGTAGCCGACGTCGCTCATGCGCAGGCTGGTGGCGTACGGCTCGAACGCGGTGCCGGGGCCGAAGTCGGTGAGGCCCGCCGAGCGGCCGCGCAGGAAGGACTTGCACACCACCGGCGATACGCCGAACAGGTACAGCACCAGCCAGCCGTAGCGGCGGTAGTTGCGCAGCAGGTCGAAATAACTCGCCGAGACGAACGCCGCATCGTGCGCGGGCGCGGCGCGCACCGCCGCCCACGCTTCCCAGAACGGCAGCGGGAAGGAGTAATTGAAGTGCACGCCGGAGATCGCCTGCATCATGCGCCCGTAGCGCAGGCCGAGGCCGTTGCGATACACGGTCTTCATGCGCCCGACGTGCGAGCTGCCGAATTGCGCCAGCGGAATGTCCTCGTCGCGCGCGATGGCGCACGGCATGCTGGTCGCCCACAGCAGCTCCTCGCCGAGGTGGCGGTAGACGAACTGGTGCAGGTCGAGCAGGTACTGCAGCAACTCCCAGCTGTGCACGAAGGCCGGCGTCACCAGCTCGATGAGCGCCTCGGAATAATCGGTAGTGATGTGCTCGTTGGTGAGCGCGGAGCCGAGCAGCCGCGGATGCGCGCTAGCCGCCAGGCTGCCGTCGGGCATGACACGCAGCGACTCCTTCTCCACGCCCTTGCGGCCGCCCTGCAGGATCTGCGGCTGGCCGCTGTTGACGAGGCTGGAGAGGCGTCGCTCGAAGACGCGATCGATGCCGGGTCTGCTCATGATGTTGGCTACTTTAGCGCAACGCCCGCAGCAGGCTGCAGCCGACGCACAGGGTGAGCGCGGCGAGCGGCGTGCCGCGGCGGCTCTGCAGCACGAGGAACGCACCGGCGGCGATGGCCGCATCGAGGCCGTCGTGCACCCCCTGGGTCCACAGCGGATCGTAGAGCGCCGCGGCGAGAATCCCCACCACCGCCGCGTTGATGCCGGCGAGCGCGGCGCGCAGCCGCGCGGCGTGCGCCAGGCGCTGCCACAGCGACGCTGCGGCTACGGCGAGCAGCAGCCCGGGGAGAAAGATGCACACCAGCGCCACGGCGGCGCCGAGCGCGGCCGCGGCCGGCAGCGCCAGTGCCCCAAGGTAGGCGGCGACGGCGAACAGCGGGCCGGGCATCGCCTGCGCCAGGCCGTAGCCGCCGAGGAACCCGTCGTCGCTGATCCAGCCGTGCGGCACGAGGGCATCGCGCAGCAGCGGCAGCACCACGTGGCCGCCGCCGAACACCAGCGCGCCCGCATCGTAGAAGAGTGCCGCCAGCGCCACGGGACTGTGCGGCGCCAGCCACGCGAGCAGTGCGAGCCCGACGAGCAGCAACGCAAACACGCTAAGCGCCGGCCAGCCGGCGCGCTGCGCCCTCCATGCGGGCGCGACACCCGCGGCGAGCGGCCGACACCACAGCGCCCCGACGAGCGCCGCGGCCGCGAGCACCGCGAGCTGGGCGCGGCTGCCGCCGAGCCACAGCAGCGCCGCCGCGGCGGCGGCCGCGAGCAGCCAGGTCGCGGCATCCGTGCACAGCCGGCGCGCCATGCTCCACACCGCCTGCGCGACCACCGCGACCGCGACCAGCTTCAGCCCCGCGAGCAGCGCCAGCGCAAAGCGCCCCTGCAGCCGCGTGGCCGCGAGCGCCGCGCCATAGAGCAGCAGCGCCGAGGGCAGCGTGAAGCCCGCCCAGGCGGCGAGGCCGCCGCGCCAGCCGGCGCGCTGCAGGCCGATGAGAAAGCCCACCTGGCTGCTGGTCGGACCGGGCAGTACGTGACACAACGACAGCAGCGCGCCGTAGCTCTCGGCACTCAGCCAGCGCCGCTCGCGCACGTAGACGCGCTCGAAATAGCCGAGGTGCGCGAGCGGGCCGCCGAAGGAGGTGAGGCCGAGCTGCAGCGCGACGCGCAGCACCTCCACAGCGCTGCCCCGCGGTGCCTCAGCGGCGAGCGGAGCGGTGCCCGGCACGCGTGCCCGTCTCGCCGGGACGATGAAGCGCGCCGGCTGCCTCGCTAGGGCGAGGCGAACACGTCGCCGCGCCATGGCCGCCCGGCGCGGTAGGCGGCGAGCTGGGCGTCGAGTGCGCGCGTGTCCCAGCCGAGGTTGAGGGCCTTCTGCTGCGCACGCTGCTGCTGCGCCACCGCGGCGTGGAAGTCTCCCGTGCTCGCGTAAGCGGCGGCGACCGCTGCGAACATCTCCGGGTCGGACTGAATCTCACCGCCCTGCAGCTGCTGCGCCAGAGTGAGCGCGGTGTGCGGATCACGTAACTCATCCAGCGGCGATGCGGCGAGCAGCGCAACCACGTGCTTGCGCACGTAGTAGCTGCCCGAACCCGCAGCCTGCACGAGCGCGGCGCGCGCCTGCGCGATCTGGGTCGCCGTCGGCGTGCCGCGCAGCAGCTCGGACGAGAGCAGCACCTCGGCGGCGGCATCGCCGCCGGCGGCGGCGTGCGTGAGCCAGATCGCCCCATCCGCACGCGGATGGCACTCGGCCGTGGCGCGCAGCTGGCTGCCGACCCAGTACTGTGCCTGCGGACCGCCGGCGCGTGCGGCCGACAGCAGCATCCCCGCGGCGCGCGCGCTGGTGAGCCCGAGCGAGCTCTCGAAGGTCGCGGCGAGACCGAGCAGGTACTCGCCCTGGGTGTCGCCGGCCGCAGCCGCGCTGCGCGCCTGCTGCAGCGGCTCGAGCTGCGCCAGCGGCCCGCCGCCTTGCACCGCGAACACCTGCTTGGTCTGCAGGCGGTACGCGACCGGGTGGCCGTTGCGCATCGCGGGGGCGAAACGCGAATTGAGCCAGGCCTCGATCGCCGCCGCGGCGAAGCGCTGCTCCGGCACGGCGAGCAGCACTTCCGGGTCGCGCGCGAAGCCGTCGGCGCCGATGGTGAGCGCCGTGATGACGAGCGCCTGCTGGCGCTGCCCCGCCTGCTGCGGGTAGTCCGGCTCCGGCGCCGACAGCACGCGCGGCGCGAGCGTGTCGGCGCAGCTGAAGTCCGGATCGAATACGCCCTGCACGCGCAGTGCCTCGTGCCCGTAGTGACCGACGATCGCCGCGGCCGTGCTGGCATCCGCGGAGCTCATCCCGGCGCTGAGCGCAGCGAGGCGTTTGTTGACCAGCTGCTCGCAGCCGTTGCCGGCCGCGGCCTGCAGCCAGCCCGCGCCGCTGGCAGAGTCGCGCGGGCCGCCCTGGCCCTTGAGCGCCATGGCACCGAGGTTGAACTGCGAGGAACAGTCGCCGAGCTCGGCCAGCGCCAGGAACTCGCCGTGCGCCGCGTCGTAGCGCCCCGCGTTGTAATCCTGCATGGCCTGCTGGAAATCCGCGTACGCGCCCGCGCTGCCGAGCAGCGCCGCGGCGCACAGCACACACGCAACCGGCTTAGTCATGTGCATCCTCCCACGCGCACCCTCAGCGCTCGAGAATGGCCGTAACGCCCATGCCGCCGGCGGTGCAAACCGAGATCAGCCCGCGCTTGGCGCGCGCATCCTGGGCGAGAATCTTGGCGAGCGTCGCGACGATGCGCGTGCCGGTGGCGGCGAACGGGTGGCCGAGGGCCACGCTGCCACCCTTCACGTTGAGGCGCGCACGATCGATGCGTCCGAGCGCCGCGGCGAGGCCGAGCGCGTCGCGGCAGTAATCCGCCGACTCCCACGCCTTGAGCGTGCACAGCACCTGCGCGGCGAACGCTTCGTGAATCTCGTAGTAATCGAAGTCCTGCAGGCCGAGTCCGGCATCGGTGAGCATCGCCGCCACCGCGTAGGTCGGCGCCATGAGCAGGCCCTCCTTGCCGGTGGCGAAGTCCACCGCCCACGCCTTGCCGTGGCGCAGGTAGGCGAGCACCGGCAGGTTGCGCTGCGCCGCCCACTCCGGGGTGGCGAGCAGCACCGCGCTCGCCCCATCGGTGAGCGGCGTGCTGTTGCCGGCGGTGAGCGTACCGTTGGCGGCGAAGCTCGGCTTGAGCTTGGCGAGCTTCTCCACGCTCGCGTCGGCGCGCACGTTGTTGTCGCTCTTGAGCCCCTGGTACTCGACCACCAGATCGTCGTAGAAACCTTCGTGCCACGCGGCCGCGGCGTGCACGTGGCTCTCGTAGGCGAGCTGATCCTGGTCGGTGCGCGCGATCTGCCAGGCCTTCGCCATGATCTCGGCGCTCTGCCCCATCGACAGCCCGGTGCGCGGCTCGATCACCGCCGGCAGCACTGGCTTGAAGTACCGCGGCCGCAGCCCGAACCACGGCGCGAGGCGCTCACCCAGACCGCGCCCGCGGTAACTGGCGAGCAGCAGCTGCTGGTAGGCACGCGGGTAAACCACCGGCGGATCGCTCACGGTATCCGTGCCGCCGGCGATCCCGGCCTCGATCTGCCCGAGTGCGATCTTGTTGCCGATGTCGATAGCCGCTTCCAGGCTCGTGCCGCAGGCGCGCTGCATGTCCAGCCCCGGGGTGTGCGGGTCGAGCCCGCTCGAGAGCACGCACTCGCGCGTCAGGTTGTAGTCCTTGGAGTGCTTGATGACAGCACCCGCGGCCACGTCGCCGAGCCGCACGCCCTGCAGGTGGAAGCGCTCCACCACGGCGCGCAACGCGGCCGTGAGCATGTCCTGGTTGCCGACGGTGGCGTAAGCGGAATAGGAGCGGGCGAAAGGAATGCGTACACCACCGATGATGGCGACGCGTCTGACAGCGCTACCGACGAGCATGCGTTCTCCCACGGCGCGGCGCGCTAGAATGCCATTCCATGGGGCAATTCACCACCATCATGGCGCGCGACGGCCACGAATTTCAGGCCTGGCTCGCGGCACCTCCCGGACGGCCGCACGGCGCACTGCTGGTGATCCAGGAGATCTTCGGCGTCAACGGCCACATCCGCCAGCTGACCGACGGCTTCGCGGCGGAGGGCTACACCGCCATCGCGCCGTGCCTGTTCGACCGGGTGCGCCGCGGCATCGAGCTCGACTACACCCCGGCGGGCATGCAGGAAGGCGCGGGCTACGTGAAGCAGCTGCAGCAGGAGGCGACGCTGCGCGATCTGGCGGCGGCGCTGGCCGTGGTGAAGCACTCCGGCCGCAGCGGTGCGGTCGGCTACTGCTGGGGAGGCATGTTGGCGTACCTCGCCGCCTGCCGGCTGCCGGTGGCGTGCGCGGTGGTCTACTACGGCAAGGTTGCCGCCTGCCTCGAGGAGCGGCCGAAGTGTCCGGTGATGTATCACTTCGGCGCCGACGACCAGAGCATCCCGGCGGCCGACGTCGAGCGGGTGCGTGCCGCACACCCCGAGTCGCCGCTGTACGTGTACGCGGGTGCCGGCCACGGCTTCAGCTGCGAGCAGCGCGGCAGTTACCAGCCGCAAGCCGCCGCGCTGGCCCGCACGCGCACGCTCGAATTCTTCGCCCGCTACCTGCGCGGCGCCGCGGACGCCGGGCGCGCCGCTGCCAACCTGGATTCCAACACCTGACCTGACACCTATGAAACTGCGTGATCCCGATCTGCTGCGCACCCGCGCCTTCATCGGCGGCAACTGGGTCGAGGCGAGCGGCGGCGCGACGCTTGCGGTCGTCAATCCGGCGAGCGGCCAGAGCCTCGGCAGCGTGCCGGACATGGGCATCGCCGATACGCGGCGTGCCATCGAGGCGGCCGCGCGCGCCTTCCCGGCCTGGGCCGCGCTCACCGCCAAGGAGCGCGCCGTCATCCTGCGCCGCTGGTACGAGCTGCTGATGGCCAACCAGGAGGACCTCGGCACGCTCATGACCGCCGAGCAGGGTAAGCCGCTCGCCGAGGCCAAGGGCGAGATCGCCTACGGGGCCGCCTTCATCGAGTGGTTCGCCGAGGAAGGCAAGCGCCTGTACGGCGACCTGATTCCGCCGCACCAGGCCGACAAGCGCCTGCTGGTGCTGCGCCAGCCGGTGGGCGTGGTGGCCGCGATCACGCCGTGGAACTTCCCGCTCGCCATGATCACCCGCAAGGCCGGTCCGGCGCTCGCCGCCGGCTGCACCTTCATCTGCAAGCCGGCGAGCCAGACACCCTACTCGGCGCTCGCGGCCGCAGCGCTCGCGGCACGCGCCGGCGTACCGCCGGGGGTGCTCAACGTGGTGACGGGCCGCGATGCCGCCGCGATCGGCGGCGAGTTCACCTCCAACCCCGCGGTGCGCAAGGTGACCTTCACCGGTTCAACCGCCGTCGGCAAGAAGCTCATGGCGCAGTGCGCGGGCACGGTGAAAAAGATCACCATGGAACTCGGCGGCAACGCGCCGTTCATCGTCTTCGAGGATGCCGATCTGGATGCCGCGGTGGCCGGCGCCATCGCCAGCAAGTACCGCAACACCGGGCAGACCTGCGTGTGCGCCAACCGCCTGCTGGTGCAGGCGCCGGTGTACGAGGCGTTCACCAGGAAACTGGTGCAGGCGGTGGCAAAGCTGCGGGTCGGCGACGGCTTGCAGGGCCCCACCGACCAGGGGCCGCTGATCGACGCCAAGGCGCTCGCCAAGGTGGAGCAGCACCTCGCGGATGCGCTCGCCAAGGGCGCGCGCATCGCGCACGGCGGCCGCCGCCATGCGCTCGGCGGGACGTTCTTCGAGCCGACCGTGGTGACCGAGGTGACGCCCGCGATGCTCATCGCGCGCGAGGAGACCTTCGGGCCGGTGGCGCCGCTGTTTCGCTTCGAGAGCGAGGCCGACGCCATCCGCATGGCCAACGACACCGAGTTCGGGCTGGCGGCCTATTTCTATACGCGCGACCTGGCGCGCTCCTGGCGCGTCGGCGAAGCGCTCGAGTACGGCATGGTCGGGATCAACACCGGGCTGTTCTCGACCGAGGTCGCCCCGTTCGGCGGGGTCAAGGAGTCGGGCGTCGGGCGCGAGGGCTCGAAGTACGGCATCCTCGATTACACCGAGCTGAAGTTCCTGTGCGTCGGGCTCGGCTGACGAGCGGCACCGGCAGCGCCGCGTCCGCGTGATCGTGACCATGCGCTATACCAGCCCGACCGATCCGCCGCGTGACGGTGCTGAACGTATCGGCATCCTGCTGGTCAACTCCGGCACGCCGCGGGCACCGACTGCGCGCGCGGTGCGTGCCTTTCTCGCTCCGTTCCTCGCCGACCCGCGCGTGGTGGAGCTGCCGCGCGCGCTGTGGCTGCCGCTGCTGTACGGCGTGATCCTGCCGTGGCGGCCGGCGCGCGTGGCGCGCAAGTACCGCCTGATCTGGACCGCCGCGGGCTCGCCGCTCGCCGACCTGAGCGAGCGGCTGCGCACCGAGCTCGCCAATGCGCTGGCGCAGCGCATGCTGGCGCCGCTGTCGGTGGAGCTCGGCATGCTGTACAGCGACCCGGGCGTGCCCGCGGCGCTGCGGCGGCTGCGCGACGCCGGTGCGCAACGCCTGCTGGTGCTGCCGCTGTTCCCGCAGTATTGCGGCGCGACCACCGGCGCGGTCCACGACCAGGTGAGCGCGGAGCTGCGCCGCTGGCGCGCGGTGCCGGACCTGCACTTCGTCGCCGACTACCACGACGATCCCGGCTACATCGAGGCGCTGCGTGCGAGCGTCAGCGCACACTGGCAGGCGCACGGGCGCACCGCGCACCTGCTGATCTCCTTTCACGGCATCCCGGAGAGCTATACCCGCGCGGGCGACCCGTACTTCAGGCACTGCCAGGCCACCGCGCGGCTGTTGGCGGACGAGCTGCTGCTGCGCGAGGGCGAGTGGAGCGTCAGCTTCCAGTCGCGCTTTGGCCGTGCCGCCTGGCTCGCACCCGCCACCAGCAGCGTGCTCGCCGGGATGCCGGCGCGCGGCGTGCGCGAGGTGAGCGTCGTGTGCCCGGGGTTTGCGGTCGACTGCCTCGAGACTCTCGAGGAGATCGACCTGGAGAACCGCCAGACCTTCATGCGCGCCGGCGGCGAGCGCTTCGAGTATGTGCCGGCGCTCAACGAGCGCAGCAGCCACGCGCAGTGCCTCGCCGATCTGCTGGTGCAGCATTGCCAGGGCTGGACCAACGCGCTGCAGGAGCGGCTGGCGAACGCCGCGCGCGGCACCTCCGCCTGATGCCGAGCGCCGCACCACTGCCGCTGCTGGGGAGCTTCCACGAGCTGAGCGTGATCGCCGCGGACGTGGCGGCCACGGTGGCGTTCTACGAGCGCCTCGGTTTCACCCCCGCGCCCACCAGCGATGCCTTCACGCACCCCTATGGCGTGCTCACCGACGGGCGGCTGTTTGTCGGCGTGCACGCGCGCAGCGGGCCCTCCCCGACGCTCACCTTCGTGCGTCCCGGGATCGCCGCGAGCCTCGCAGCCTTTGCGGGTGCGGGCATCGAGCTGACGCGCTGCCGCACCGGTGAGGAAGTCTTCAACGAGATCGCGTTCGCCGACCCGGCCGGACATGCGGTCGCGGTGCTCGAAGCGCGCACCTACTCGCCGGTGGCGCGCGCCGCGACCGAGCCTTCGCTGTGCGGGGATTTCGCCGAAGTGAGTCTGCCGGCGGCCGATTTCGCCGCCGCCCAGCTCTTCTGGGAACCGCTCGGCTTCGTCGCCGAAGAGCTGCAACTGCCCTACCCGCGCCTCGCACTCGTCAGCGATCGCCTCGACCTGGCGTTCCACTCCCCGCAGCTGTGCGACCGGCCCATGCTGGTGTTTCGCAGCGCCGGCATCGCGGCGCGGCTGGCACGGCTCACCGAGCTCGGTTTCGCGCTGCGCGGCGCGCCCGCGGACGCCCCGGGTGCGCTGCTGCAGGACCCCGCCGGCGGCGTGCTGCTGCTGCTCGAAGCGGATGACTGAGACCAGCGGCTGCGGCCGTGCGACCGCCCGCGCCACGGCACCGCGCGTGCCTGGTTGCAGACGTGCTGCGCGACATCGACAATAGCCCCAACAATAAGACCAAGGAACCAGCATGCGATTCAACCCGCTCGCCTGTGCGCTAGCGCTGCTCGTCTCGATCCCGGCCTTCGGCGACGGCGGCATGTGGACCTTCGATAACTTCCCGCAGCAGCTCGTCAAGACGAAGTACGGCGTCGACATCGACGCTGCGTGGCTCGAGCGCGTGCGCACCGCGACCATCCGCCTGTCCAACTGCACCGCCTCTTTCGTGTCCGCCACCGGGCTGATCCTCACCAATCACCACTGCGCGGAGGCCTGCCTCGACGACCACTCGACTGCTGAGCGCAACCTGGTGCGCGACGGCTTTGTCGCCCGCAGCCGCGAGGAGGAGCTCAAGTGCGGCACGCAGATCGCCGACGTGCTGATGGAGACGCAGAATGTCACCGCGCAGGTGAGCGCGGCGCTCAACGGACTGGATGAGAAGGCCGCCAATGACAAGCGCAAACAGACCCTCACCCAGCTCGAGCAGCAGTGCGAGGAGGACAGCCGTCACGGCAAATTCGGTCCGCTGAAGTGCGAATCGGTTGATCTCTACCAGGGCGGCCAGTACTGGCTGTACAAGTACCGCCGCTACGACGACGTGCGCCTGGTGTTCTCGCCCGAGGACGGCATTGCCGCCTTCGGCGGCGATCCGGACAACTTCCAGTTTCCGCGCTGGTGCCTGGACATGGCGGTGCTGCGCGCCTACGGGCACGACGGCAAGCCGGCGGCCACCCCGAATTTCCTGGCGATACGGCCGCAGGGACCGGAAAGTGGCGATGTGGTGTTCGTCTCCGGGCATCCGGGCACCACCGACCGGCTGCTCACCGTGGCGCAGCTCGAGACGCTGCGCGACCTCGACCTGCCACGCTACCTGCTGCGCGCCTCGGAGCTGCGCGGCCGCTATATCCAGTTCGGCAAGAGCGGCGCGGAAGCCGCGCGCATCGTCGAGGACCCGCTCAACTCGCTGGAAAACTCCATCAAGGTGCGCCGCAAGCAGCTCGACGCGCTGCTCGACGATCGCCTGCTGCAGGCCAAGCGCGAGGAAGAGAAGGCGCTGCGCGACAAGCTGGCCGCCCAGGCGCCGCTCGCGGCGCAGATCGGCGACCCGTGGGCCGACAGCGCCCGGGCGCAGGTGCAGGTGCACGAGCTATACCTGCCGTACACCTACCTCGAGCAGGCCGTCGGCTTCAACAGCCAGCTGTTCCGCTATGCGCGCACGCTGGTGCGTGCGGCCGCCGAGCGCGCCAAACCCAACACCGAGCGCCTGCGCGAGTACCGTGACGCGGCACTGCCGCGGGTGCAGCAGCGGCTGCTCGCACCGGTGCCGATCTATCCCCAGCTGGACAAGCTGACGCTGTCCTTCGGGCTCGAGCGCATGCGCGAGTGGCTCGGCCCGGATGCGCCGATCGTGCGGCAGCTGCTGGTGAAGGATTCGCCCGACACGCTCGCCGCCCGCGTGGTCGAGGGCTCGAAGCTCGGCGATCCGCAGGTGCGCAAACAACTGTGGGACGGCGGCGCCGCTGCGGTGGATGCGTCCAACGACCCGATGATCGAGCTGGCGCGCGCGGTGGACGCGCCGGCGCGCGCGGTGCGCAAGCGCTACGAGGACGAGGTCGAGGCGCCCGAGCAGGCCGCTGCCGAGAAGATCGCGCGGGCGCGCTTCGCGATCTACGGCACGAGCCTCCCGCCGGATGCCACCTTCACGCTGCGGCTCAACTTCGGCACCGTGACCGGCTGGCGTGAGGGCGGGCGCGAGATCGAGCCGTTCACGCATCTGCGCGCGCTGTTCGAGCGCGCCACCGACCAGGACCCGTTCCGCGTCCCGGACAGCTGGAATGCGGCCCGCGGCCAGCTCGACATGGATACGCGCTTTAACCTGTCGACCAGCAGCGACATCGTCGGCGGCAACTCCGGCAGCCCGCTGATCGATCGCAACGGCCGTATCGTCGGACTGATGTTCGACGGCAACATCCACTCCATCGCCGGCTCCTACTGGTACGACCCCGAGCTCAATCGCGCGGTTGCCGTAGACCCGACGATCATGCTGGAGGGACTGCGCAAGGTGTACAAGGCGCAGGCGCTGCTCACCGAGCTCGGATGGCACTGAGCGCGGCGCGGCGCGTCTGCGCGACGTGCGCCACGATGCGAAACGCGACCCGCATCTCATCCTGAACCTGCAGGGCGCCGAGCATCGCGCTGAAGGGAGTAAGTCCCAGCTCGCTCTGCCTCAGGCTGGTCGCGCCGCTGACAGTCAGCGTGCCGGCGCTGAGCTCGTAGCGCACCGGCACGGCGAAGCTGCGCTGCCGGCCGTGTACCGTGGCCTGCACCTGCGCCAGCAGCGTGCCGGTGGCGGACGCCGGCGCGGCGTCGGACGCCGGTGCCGCGCCGGGCGCCGCGCCGCCACCATCCCCGGCAGGGCCAGCATCCGCGTCGAGGCTCGCGTGCAGCACGATCTCGGGAAATTCACCGGCATCGAGCAGCGCGTCGCCGAGCATGTTGTGCCGCGTGCCCTCTTTGGCGCTCTCGGACACGTCGGGCGGAAAGTCGGCGCCGGACTGCTGCGCGCGCAGCGACGCCTCATCTACGCTGAGCGTCGCCACGGGAACGTGGATCTCGCAGCGGCTGCGCCGGATGTCGGCCGGCACGTAGATGCTGCCGCTCAGCTGGTGCGAGGCGATCACGTGGTTGTGACCGACGCTGGCGAGTGCGCCGCCGCGGTAGACCAGGATAGTGAGCAGCGATGCCGGGCCGTCGATGTCGTACGGCTCGCCCTGCAGCGGCGCCACGCCGGCAGCCTGCGCAGCAGGCGGCGGCGCGGCGGCGGGCGGGATTGCCGCCGGCGGACGCAGCGGGCAGCCGGCGAGCGTTGCCAGCAGCAGCGCTCCGGGCAACAGGAGTTTACAAGCCCCGCTCACGCGCATTAGCTTAGCGGCATGGCCATGCGAAACACCACGCACCGCTGGGGCGCCCTCGCCCAGCTGTTCCACTGGGTGATCGTGCTGCTGATCGTCGCGCAGTTCACGCTCGCCACGATGTGGGACGATCTGCCGGCCGGCCCGAAGAAGCTCTCGCTGCTCGCGCGCCACAAGTCGATCGGCATCACCGTGCTGGTGCTCGCGCTGCTGCGTCTCGGCTGGCGCTGGGCGAACGCGACGCCGGCGCTGCCCGACGATCTCAAGCCCTACGAAAGAAAGCTCGCCCGCCTGACGCACGTGCTGCTGTACGTGCTGCTGTTCGCCGTGCCGCTGACCGGCTGGACGATGTCCTCCGCCCGTGGGTTCCCGGTCAGCTGGTTCGGGCTCTTTCAGCTGCCGGACCTGGTGCCGAAGAACAAGACGCTCTACCACATTCTGGACGACACCCACGTGGTGCTCGCCTGGACGCTGGGCAGCATAGCCGTGGTGCACCTCGGCGCGGCGCTGCGGCATCACTTCATGCTCAAGGACGACGTGCTGCGGCGCATGCTGCCGCTACGCCTCCACAAGACCCCGGAGCAGCGATGAGCGGCGGCAGGCACACCTCGCCCGCGATGCGGCTCGGCACGTTGGCGGCGCTGGCCGCGCTCGGCGTGCTCACAGCGCTCGCCTGGGGCGCGGACACACCGGCGGCAGCGGCGGGTGCCCCGGCTCACTACGGGCTCGATGCCGCCAAGAGCACGCTGCAATTCAACTTCACGCAGGCCGGCGCACGCAACCAGGGCGCTTTCCGCCGCTTCACCGTCGCGCTGGACTTCTCGCCCGACAACCTCGCGGCGAGCCGCCTGCAGGTCAGCATCGAGATGAACTCGCTCGATAGCGGCGACCAGGAGCGCGACGACACGCTGCGCGGCGACGACCTGTTCGCGGTGAAGAAATTTCCTCAGGCGCGTTTCAGCGCCCCGCAGATCGTCAAGACTGCGGCAGGCTACGAGGCGGTCGGCAAGCTCACCATCCGCGACCAGACGCGCGACCTGCGTGTGCCCTTCACGTTCCGTACCGCGACCGAGCAGGGCGCCGCGGTCGGCTACATGAGCGGTAAGACCACGATCCGGCGCCTCGACTACGGCGTCGGTCAGGGCGACTGGGAGGCGACCGACCAGGTGGGCAACGACGTCGTCGTGTCCTTCGCGCTGCGACTCACCGCCGCGCACTGATCACAACGGCGTGCCGTCGCGCCGCGCGGGTTTGCCGCGCGGGTAGGACAGATCCACGTCCGGGTCGGAGTAGTAGGCGCTGTCCTCCTCGTCGCGGTTGCTGATCTCGAGGTATACCGCCGGCCGCTCGCTGCGATTGATGAGCTGATGGCCGTCCTCGGCGCCGGCCGGGAAGCCGGCGCACATGCCCGCACTCAGCAGCTGCTCGCGGCCCTCGCTGCGCAGCACCACTTCCCCCTCCAGCACGTACACGAACTCGTCCTCGTGCGTGTGCCAGTGGCGCATGGAGGATTCCTTGCCGGGTAGCAGCGTAGTCAGATTGATGCCAAGGAGCGTAAGCCCGAGAGCCTCGCCGAGCCGCTGTTTGTGGCGTGGCAGCGCACGCTCGACGGGCAGCTGCAGCTCAGCCTCGGCTCCAACCCCGACGTGACCGCGGACCTGCTGCCGCACATTGCCGCCGCGCGCCGCGACGGCCGCGACATCGTGCTCATCGGGCAGACCCACGGGCAGATGCCGTTCATGGGCGGACATGCCCAGGTGGATCCGGCGCAGTTCGATTTCCTCATTGACGAGGCGCGCCACGACTACGACCTGTTCTGCCCGCCCAACCCTCCCATCGGCACCGCCGAGCACGCCATCGGACTGTACGTCAGCAGCCTGGTGCGCGACGGCGGCACGCTGCAGGTGGGGATCGGCGAGCTCGGTGAAGCGCTGATGTATGCACTGCTGCTGCGCCATCAGCAGAACGACGCCTGGCGCGGTGCCCTCGAGGCGCTCGGCCGGCAGAGCGCCGCGAGCGTGATCCGCGACTGCGGAGGCGAGCAGCCTTTCGCCGCCGGGCTGTACGCCGCCAGCGAGATGTTCGTGGCGCAGCTGCTCGAGCTGTATCGCGGTGGCATCCTGCGCCGGCGCGTGTACGACTGCCTGGCGCTCGAGCGCCTGGTGAGCGACGGCCACAACGGCCGGCGCCTCGATGAGCAGGCGCTCGCGCTGCTGGCGGCCGCGGGCGCGGGACCACGCCTCGACGCGGCGCAGTTCGCCACGCTGCAGCACTATGGAGTATTCCGCCAGGACGTCGAGTTCGCCGACGGCAGCGTGCGTGCCCCGGGTAGCAGCTGGATCCCGGCCGATCTCGCCGACCCGGCAAGCCGCGCACTGCTGGCGCGCGAGTGCCTGGGCAGTGAGCTGCGCAACGGCCACGTGCTGCACGCCGGATTCTTCCTCGGTCCGCGCGGCTTCTACGCCGCGCTGCGCGAGCTGCCCGAGAGCGAGCGCGCACAGCTCGGCATGCGCGGCGTGGAGTTCGTCAACCAGTTGTACGGCGCCGACCAGGAGTTGCGCATCCTGCAGCGCCGCGCCGCGCGCTGCGTCAACACCTGCATGATGGTGACGCTGCTCGGGGCGGCGGTGTCCGACGCCCTGGAGAGCGGCCGGGTGGTGAGTGGCGTCGGCGGCCAATACAACTTCGTCGCCATGGCACACGCCCTGCCCGGCGGGCGCTCGATCCTGTGTCTGCACGCGACGCGCACCCGCCGCGGCCGCACCACCTCCAACATCCTGTGGAGCTACGGCCACGAGACCATCCCGCGCCACCTGCGCGACATCGTGGTGACCGAGTACGGTGTCGCCGACCTGCGCGGCCGCACCGACGAGGAGGTGATCGCCGCGCTGCTGAACATCGCCGACTCGCGCTTCCAGGACGCGCTGCTGGCGAGCGCCAGGGAGGCGGGCAAGATCCGCGCCGATTACCGCATCCCGGACGCATTCCGCAACAATCTGCCCGGGCGCCTCAGCGGCGCACTGGCGGCACATCGCGCGCGCGGCTACTTCAGCGAGTACCCCTTCGGTACCGATCTCACCGCCGAGGAGACCACGCTGGTCCGTGCGCTGCAGTCACTCGAGGCGCGCAGCGCCAGCCGCTGGGCGCGCATCACGATGCTGCTCGCGGCCGTGACGCGCGGCCGGCCACGCGCCGTGCACGCCGCAGCGCTGCAGCGCATGGCACTGCAGCACCCGCGCGGCCTCGCCGAGCGGCTGCAGCAGCGGCTGGTGGTGCTCGGGCTGGACGCTGCGCTCTAGCGGTGCTTCGGCCGCCTGCGGCGCGCCGCTTTCGCAGTTGCACCGCGTGAGGGCCGACGCGACGCCGGACGGGCCTTGCTGGCGGATTTCTTGCGCGACGTCGCCTTGTTCGCCGCACGGCGCGGCGCGGCGCGCGTGGCGCTGCGCGCGCTCGCCGCCTTGCGTTTCGCCTTGGCGGGCTTCGGCTTCGCGGCAGCCGCGGAGGGTCGCGCCGCCGGCACGCCTTGCGTGCCGCGCAGCTGATCGATGATCGCGGGATTCTCCAGCGTCGAGACGTCCTGCGTGATCTCTTCGCCGCGCGCGATCGCCTTGAGCAGCCGCCGCATGATCTTGCCCGAGCGCGTCTTCGGCAGGTTGTCGGCGAAGCGGATGTCATCGGGCTTGGCGACCGGCCCGAGCTGCTGGCCCACCCACTCGCGCAGCTCTTTGGTGAGGGCACTGGTGTCGCCCGTGGGGCGTGGCCCGCGCAGCACGACGTAGGCGAACACCGACTCGCCCTTGACGTCGTGCGGCTTGCCCACCACGGCGGCTTCGGCGACCCGCGGGTTCGCGACCAGCGCCGACTCGATCTCCATCGTGCCGAGACGGTGTCCTGAGACCTTCAGCACGTCGTCGATCCGCCCCATGATCCAGAAGTAGCCGTCCTTGTCGCGGTGCGCGCTGTCGCCCGCGACGTAGTAGCGGTTGCCGAACTTCTCCCAGTAGCCGGCGATGTAGCGCTCGTTGTTGCGCCAGATGGTGCGCAGCATCGACGGCCAGGGCTTCCTGATCACCAGATACCCGCCCGCACCGGAGTGTTTGATGGGATGGCCGTGATCGTCGACGATGTCCGCTTCGATCCCCGGCAGCGGCTGCGTGCACGAGCCGGGCTTGGTGGCCGTCACGCCCGGCAGCGGCGAGATGAGAATCGCGCCGGTCTCGGTCTGCCACCAGGTGTCGACGATCGGGCAGCGGCCGCCGCCGATCACGCGCTGATACCACATCCACGCTTCGGGGTTGATCGGCTCGCCGACGCTGCCGAGCAGTCGCAGCCGCGACAGGTCATATTTCTTCGGCAGCTCGTCGCCGAGCTTCATGAGTGCCCGGATCGCAGTGGGCGCGGTGTAGAACACGGTGACGCCGTGGTTCTGGCAGTTCCTCCAGAAGCGCCCGCCGTCCGGCACCATCGGCGTACCCTCGTAGATCAGCACCGTCGCACCCACGGCGAGCGGCCCGTAGGCGACGTAGCTGTGCCCGGTAACCCAGCCGACGTCCGCGGTGCACCAGAACACGTCCTCGTCGCGCAGATCGAACACCCACTGCGTGGTGAGCTTGGCACCGAGCAGGTAGCCGCCGGTGGCGTGCTGCACACCCTTGGGCTTGCCGGTGGAGCCGGAGGTGTACAGCAGGAACAACGGGTGCTCGGCATCCACCCACTCGGGCTCGCAGGCTGCGGCCTTTCCCTCGATGGCGTCGTGCCACCACGCGTCGCGTCCGCGCTGCATGGTGATCGGCTTGCCGGTGCGTTTCAGAACGATGACGTGCTCGACGCTGGCGCAGCCGGAACTGAGCGCCTTGTCGACCGCCGCCTTCAGCTCGATCGCCTGGCCGCCGCGCCAGCTGCCGTCGGCGGTGATCACCATGCGCGCCTCGGTGTCCTCGATGCGGTCCTTGAGCGCCGGTGCCGAGAAGCCGCCGAACACCACCGAGTGAATCGCGCCGATGCGGTTGCAGGCGTGCATGGCGATCAGGATCTCGGGAACCAGCGGCATGTAGATGATGACGCGATCGCCGCGAGCGATGCCGTGCGCCTTGAGGGCGTTGGCGAAGCGGCAAACCTCCGCGTGCAGCTCGCGGTAGCTCAAGCGCCGCACATCGCCCGGTTCGCCCTCGAAGACGACGGCGGTCTTGTGCCCGCGCGTCTCGAGGTGAACGTCGAGGCAGTTGAACGAGGCGTTCAGCCGCCCGTCGCTGAACCAGCGGTAATTGGGGGCTTCGCTGTCGTCGAACGGCTGCGTGAAGGGCGTATGCCACTTGAGCTCCGCTCGGGCGAGCTCCGCCCAGAAGCGCACGTGATCCGTGCGCGCCGCCTGGCGCAGCTTCTCGGCATCTGCCGGCTTGATGCGCGCCCGCGCGGTGAACTGCGCCGGCGGGGGAAACAGGCGCTCCTCGAGGAGAGTTGATTGGATGTTCTTATCGGGCATACCTCGCTCCTCAACTCTTCATCTGCCGCGAAAGCGCAGCATAGCCGAATCGCTGCGACGCGGTCTTCAGCCCGCGACCTGCGCCAGCAGGCGGTCGATCATGGCCGCCGCCTGCCGCATATATCCCCCGCCGAACAGGTTGGCATGGTTGAGCACGTGGTAGAGGTTGTAGAGCTCGGCGCGCAGCGCGGCGCCGGCGGTCAGCGGCGTCAGCGCCTCGTAGGCGCGGTAGAAGGCCACGCCGAAGCCACCGAACAGGCGCGTCATCGCCACGTCCGCCTCGCGATCTCCGTAATAAACCGCCGGGTCGAAGATCACCGGCTCACCGTCGCTGTCGGTAAGCCAGTTCCCGCCCCACAGGTCGCCATGCAGCAGCGACGCCGCCGGCCGGTGTCCGGCCAGCAGCACCGGCAGCGACTCGAGCAGCCGCTCGCCACGCTCAGCATGCCGCTCGGCAAGGCCGTTGTGCGCTGCGAGCAGCAGCTGCGGACGCAGGCGGTGTTCGCGCAAGAACTCCGTCCAGTCGTCGCTCCAGTCATTGCGCTGCGGGGTGCGGCCGATGGTGTTGTCGCGCTGCCAGCCGAAACGCGGCGCGGTCTGCGCGTGCAGCGCGGCGAGCCCGGCGCCCAGGCGCCGCTCGGCGTTGGCATCCGCCGGGCGCGACTCGAGCCATTCCAGGGCGAGAAAGGCGCTGTCCGCGGTTTCGCCCACGGCGAGCACCCGCGGCACGCGCAAGGCGCGCGCGTGCTCGAGGGCGGCGAGGCCGGCCGCTTCGGCCTCGAAGGCCGCCAGCGACTCGCGCGCGGCCACCTTCACGAACAGCGAGCCGCCGCCGGCCGGCCAGCGGTAGCAGTGGTTGATGCTGCCGCCCGCGACGCGCTGCGCGGGGGCGCTCGCGCAGCGCGTGCCGCTGAGCAGCGTGATCTGCGCCGCTACGCCCTCGAGCGACTCCATCGCCTTTAGCCGGGCGCGGACGCCTGTCCGGTGGGCAGCTGCGCGAGCCGTTCGCCCTGGCGGCGCAGGAACGGGCCGAAACCGAGCTGGTCGTACAGCTCGCCGAGGCGCGGCAGATCCGGCAGGCGCCGCCGCAAACCCTCGGCCGCCACGCCGAGGTGCAGATCGCAGGCGATGCGCGTCAGGCGCCGCGCGAGATACACACGCTCGCGATGCTCGACGAGGCGCGCGCCGAGACTCGCCGCCCCGCGCAGCTTGAGGTGCGCGACGCCGCCGAGGTCGCCGTAGAGCTCTTCGAGCGAGCCGAACGCCTTCATGAGCGAGGCTGCGGTGCGATGGCCGATGCCGGGGACGCCCGGAATGTTGTCGACCTCATCGCCGGTGAGCGCCAGGTAGTCGGCGAAGCGTTCGGGAGCGACGCCGAAGTGCCGTTCGATGTCGTGGTAGCCGAACTGCCCGCGGGCGCCGAAATCCCAGAACAGGTCGCCGTCGCGCATGAGCTGCGCGAGATCCTTGTCGCGGGTGATGTAGGCCGAGCGCATGCCGTCGGCGCGCATCAGCGTGGCGAGCGTGCCGATGATGTCGTCCGCCTCGTACTCGGGGTCGACGAACACGGCGAGCCCGAGGTGCCGGCACAGCTCGCGGCAGCGCTCGAACTGCAGCGACAGATCGGCCGGCGCACGCTCGCGATTGGCCTTGTACGGCGGGTAGATGCGGTTGCGGTAGGAGCTGGCGCGGCGTTGATCGAAGGCGACCGCCATGTAGCTCGGGCGCACCCGCTCGATGAGATCCCCGAGGAAGCGCGCAAAGCCGAACACGGCGTGCACCGGGTTGCCGTCGCAGTCGCGCATGTCCGGCAGCACGGAGTGATAGGAACGAAAGACGTAGACCGAAGCGTCGACCAGGAATATCAAGGCGCGGCCTGCTGACGTGAGGGCGGCGCCACCTTAACAGCCGCGCGCCGCAGCGTCACGCGCGCCGCGCGTCAGGACAGGTACGCGCGGATGCGGTCGTGCAGCGGGCTCGAGCGCGGGAAATGCGCCACCAGGTATTCCATCTGGTCGGCGAGCACGCGCCGGCCCTTGAGGAAGATGTATTCCGCGTAGGTGGGCGTGAACGGCACGGCGATCAGCTGCATCTTCGCCTGCTCGGGCGTGCGCGAGGCCTTCTGGTTGTTGCAACGGCGGCACGCGGCCACCACGTTGGTCCACAGGTCCGCGCCGCCCTGGCTGAAGGGGCGGATGTGGTCGCGCGACAGCTCGCGCGCGGCGAAGCGCTGCGCACAGTACAGGCACAGGTAGGCGTCACGCCGGAACAGCGTCTGGTTGTTGAGCGGTGGCACGTAGTCGTGGCGCGTGTTGCCGGGATTACCGGTGTGCCCGACGGTGGCGACGATCGAATTGACCTCGAGCACCGTGCGCCGTCCGCTGCGCGCATTCACCCCGCCATACAACTCGTACAGCAGCGAGCCGCACGTGTAAGCGACCTGCTCCTGGTGGTACAGTCGCGCCGCCTCCTTGTAGTCGATCCACTCGAGCGGCATGCCGGCGATGTCGGTGCGCAGCACCAGCTGCGACAGGCCGCGCGTCCCCGCTGCGGCGACGATGCGCAGATCGTCCGGGAGCCCGTGGTCGGCCTGCTCGAGATCTATCCCTAGCATGATCCCTGTAAGATACGGCAGATTTGTGCAAGAATTCAACATCGCAAAACTCTAATTCAATTGGGAATTTTCCACGTGAGTGGCCGTTTGCGCCACGGCGGCGGACGAGGTGCGTGAATGTCAGTAACGATTGGCGCGCTTCGCGAGAGCGCGCCGCAGGAGAGGCGTGTCAGCCTCGTCCCCGAGGTCGCCGACAAGCTGGTCAAGGACGGCGCGCGCGTGCTGCTCGAGCGCGGCGCCGGCGAGCGGGCCGGATTTCCCGACTCGCTCTATAAGACGGTCGCCTTCGCCGACAGTGCCGCGCAGCTGCTGCAGACGGCCGACGTGCTGCTCACCGTGCAGCCGCTGGACGTCGGGCAGATCGGCCAGCTGAAGGGCGACGCGGTGGTGGTGGGCTTCATGCAGGCGCACGCGCGCCACGCGGAGGTGCTGGCGCTGAAGACCCGCGGCATCACCAGCTTCGCGATGGAGCTGGTGCCGCGCATCTCGCGCGCCCAGTCGATGGACGCCCTGTCCTCGCAGGCGTCGATCGCCGGCTACAAGGCGGTGCTGATCGCGGCGAACCAGCTGCAGAAGTTCCTGCCGATGCTCACCACCGCGGCGGGCACCATCCGCCCGGCGCAGGTGCTCATTATCGGCGCGGGCGTCGCCGGACTGCAGGCGATCGCCACCGCGCGGCGCCTCGGGGCGGTGGTAGAGGCCTACGACGTGCGCGGCGCCACCCGCGAGCAGGTCAAGTCCCTCGGCGCGAAGTTCGTCGAGACCGGCGTGAGCGCGGAAGGCAGCGGCGGCTACGCACGCGAGCTCACCGCGGAGGAGAAGGCCAAGCAGCAGGAGGTGCTCGACTCGCGCATCGCCGCCGCGGATGCGGTGGTCACCACCGCCTCGGTGCCGGGACGGCCGGCGCCGAAGATCATCACGCGCGCGGTCGTCGAGCGCATGCGCCCCGGCTCGGTGGTGGTGGACATCGCCGCCGAGCAGGGCGGCAACTGCGAGCTCACCCGTGCCGGGGAGACCGTGGTGCACCAGGGGGTGAACATCGTCGGTGCGGTGAATCTGCCGGCGGCGCTCGCCTACAACGCCAGCGAGATGTACGCGCGCAACCTCTACAATTTCATCAAGCCCGCGCTCGTCAAGGGCGAGCTGAGCATCGACTGGAATGACGAGGTGTTCGCGCAGTCCTGCCTGACGCGCGGCGGGGAGATCAAACACGCGCCGACGCTGAAGGCGCTGGAGGGTTCGACATGACCGGCATCGTGGCACTCTACATCTTCATGCTGGCCGCCTTCACCGGCTACGAGGTGATCTCGCGCGTGCCGGTGATCCTGCACACCCCGCTCATGTCGGGGTCGAACTTCGTGCACGGCATCGTGCTGGTCGGTGCGATGGTGGCGCTCGGCGGTGCGCACACCACGCTCGAGAAGACCATCGGCGTCATCGGCGTGCTGCTGGCCGCCGGCAACGCGGTCGGCGGTTACGTCGTGACCGAGCGCATGCTGGAGATGTTCAAGGCGAGCGGCGCGCGCGCCGGCGCCGCCAAGAGGACGCACTGATGCCGGACTGGGTCTCTGTGGATCTCGCGATTCAAGCGAGCTACCTCGTTACCGCGTTCCTGTTCATCGTGGGCCTGAAGCGCATGAGCTCGCCGGTCACGGCGCGCAGCGGCATCCTCTGGGCCGGCGCCGGCATGGCGGTGGCGACGCTCATCACCTTCCTCTACCCGGGGATGTCCAACTACGGGCTGATCCTGCCGGCGATGCTGGTGGGTGCGGCGCTCGCCTGGTGGAGCGGCCGGCGCGTCGCCGTGACCAACATGCCGCAGATGATCGCACTCTACAACGGCATGGGCGGCGGGGCGGCGGCGGCGATCGCCGCGGTCGAGCTGTATCGCGGTGAGAGCGTCGGCTACGCCAGCAGCACGCTGGCCGTGGCCGGCGGCATCATCGGCGCGATCTCCTTCAGCGGCAGCGCCATCGCCTTCGGCAAGCTGCAGGGGCTCATCACCCGCAGCGTGCGCTTCAGCGGCCAGCAGTTCCTCAACCTGCTGCTGCTGGTCGCAGCGCTCGGGCTCGGCGCGCTCGTGGCCACGCAGGTGAACGGCACCTTCGCAGTGGTGACCGGATTGTTCGCACTCGCGCTGCTGCTCGGGATCACCATGACGCTGCCGATCGGCGGCGCCGATATGCCGGTGGTGATCTCGCTCTACAACGCGCTCACCGGGCTGGCGGTGGCCTTCGAGGGCTTCGTGCTCAACAACGCCGCGATGATCATCGCCGGCACCGTGGTCGGCTCGGCCGGCACGCTGCTGACACAGCTCATGGCGAAGGCGATGAATCGCTCGCTCGGCAACGTGCTGTTCTCCGGCTTCGGCGATACCGGCGCCGCGGCCACCGGGACGGTGACCGGCAGCTTGAAGCCGATCGAGGCGAGCGATGCCGGAGTGATGATGGCGTTCGCCAGCAAGGTGATCGTCGTGCCCGGCTACGGCATGGCGGTCGCGCAGGCGCAGCACAAGGTCTGGGAGCTGGTCCAGCTGCTCATCGACCGCGGCGTCAGCGTGCGTTTCGCTATCCACCCGGTGGCCGGGCGCATGCCCGGGCACATGAACGTGCTGCTGGCGGAAGCGGGCGTGCCCTACGATCTGATCGCCGATCTCGACGAGATCAACGCCGAGTTCGACACCGCGGACGTGGCGCTCGTCATCGGCGCCAACGACGTGGTCAACCCGGTGGCGCGTACCGACAAGTCGAGCCCGATCTACGGCATGCCGATCCTCAACGTCGACAAGGCGAAGAACGTCATCGTCGTCAAGCGCGGTCAGGGCGCCGGATTCTCCGGTATCGAGAACGCACTGTTCTACCTGGACAACACGCGCATGCTGTACGGCGATGCCCAGAAGGCGGTCGCCGAGCTGATCCAGGCGATCAAGGCGGTTTAGCTGCGCGCGCGGTGAGCAACATGTATCGCCGCAGTCTGCTGAAGAGCCTCGCCGCGCTGGCGCTGCTGCCGCGGGTGCTGCGCGCCGCAACAGTCGGCGCCAGCGGGCTGCGGCGCGTGCGCCCGTCGGACCCCGACTGGCCGGACGAGGCAGCCTGGCGCTCGCTCCGCGAGGCGGTCGGCGGCAACCTGCTCGCGGTGCAGCCGCTGTTCAGCGCGTGCGCAGCCGGGGCTGACAGCGCGGCCTGCCGCGAGCTCCTCGCCAACCTGCGCAATCCCTTCTACCTCAGCGACCAACCGGCGGGCACCGAGGTGTCCGGCTGGCTCGACGCGTGGACGCCGGCCCCGAGCGTGTACGCGGTCAGGGCGCGCGACAGCGCCGATGTCGTCGCGGCGGTGAACTTCGCGCGCGAGCACCGGCTGCGACTCGTGGTCAAGGGCGGCGGCCACAGTTACCAGGGCACTTCCAACGCAGCCGATTCGCTCCTGGTGTGGACGCGCGCACTGAATGAGGTAACGCTGCACGAGGCGTTCGTGCCGCAGGGCTGCGGCGGCCGGATGGCCCCGGTGCCCGCGGTGTCGACCGGCTCGGGCGCGATGTGGATCGATCTCTACAATGCCGTCACCACGCAGGCCGGCCGCTACGTGCAGGGCGGAGGCTGCACCAGTGTCGGGGTCGCGGGCCTGGTGCAGAGCGGCGGCTTCGGCAGCTTTTCCAAGGCCTTCGGTACCGCCGCGGCAGGGCTGCTCGAGGCGGAGGTGGTGACCGCGGACGGTCGCGCGCTCGTCGTCAACAGCTGCTCGCATCCGGATCTCTTCTGGGCGCTCAAGGGCGGCGGCGGCGGCAGTTGGGGCGTCGTCACGCGCCTCACGCTGCGCACCCACGAGCTGCCGCAGTTCTTCGGCGCGGCGTGGGGCACGATCAGGGCGCGCTCGGACCAGTCCTTCGTCAAGCTGCTGGCGCATTTCTTCGAGTTCTATGCCGCCAGTCTCATGAATCCACACTGGGGCGAGCAGGTCACGATCGGCTCGGACAACACGCTGAAGCTTTCCATGGTGTGCCAGGGGCTCGACCGGCAGCAGGCGCCGCAGACGTGGCGCGCGTTCTTCGACTGGGTGGCGGCCTCCCCGGGAGACTTCGAGGTGACCGATGAGCTCGGCGCACGTGCGACCCCGGCGCAGCACTGGTGGGACATCGAGGGCAATCCTTCGATGATTGCCGACAAGCGCGCCGGGGCAGCGCCCCATCACGGCTGGTGGCAAGGCGACCAGGATCAGGTCGGAGCCTTCCTCCACGCCTATGACTCACTGTGGCTGCCCGCCGCGCTGCTCGAGGAGCCGCAACGCGCGCGGTTCGTCGCGGCGCTGTTCGCCGGCAGCCGTCACAAGAGCATCGGCCTGCACATCAACAAGGGCCTCGCCGGCGCACCCGCCAGCGCCATCGCGGCGACGCTCGACACGGCCACCAACCCGCAAGTGACGCGGGCCTTTGCGCTGGCGATCATCGCCGACGGCGAGCGGCCCGCATATCCGGGCATGCCGGGTGCCGCCATCGACCAGGCCGCGGCCCACGCGGATGCACACGCCATCGACGCCGCCACCGCCGAGCTGCGGCGGCTCGTCCCGCACGCCGGCTCGTACGTGTCCGAGAGCAACTACTTCAACGCCACCTGGCCGCGCGCGTTCTGGGGAGAGCACTACGCGCGGCTGCGTGCCATCAAGGCAAAATATGACCCGGATGGACTTTTCATCAGCCACCACGGCGTCGGCAGCGAGGGCTGGAGCGCCGACGGCTTCAGCCGCGGTTAGCAGCACCATGTCGCAACATCGCGCAACGGTCCCCGCGTCGCGGCAGTGCGCCGCGCTGATCCTGGTCGCCGCCGCTGCGCTGCCCGTCGCAGGCGCGGCGCCTGCAGCACCGGCGACCGGCGAGCCGGCGAACAGCGCCCCGACGGCGGCCGCGGTGCTCGCCGCCTCCTCGCCCGCGGACTGGCGGCCGCTCGATGCGCGGCACACCCTCTACCTCGAACTGCCCGCGGGCCGCGTAGTGATCGAGCTCGCACCGGGGTTCGCACCGAACCACGTGGCGAACGTCGAGGCGCTCACGCGCGCGAAGTTCTTCGACGGGCTCTCGGTGGTGCGCGTGCAGGACAACTACGTGGTGCAGTGGGGCGATGCCGACGCCAAGAAGCCACTCGGTGCGGGCCGGCGCACGCTGGCGGCGGAGTTCGAGCGGCCGCTGCGCGGGCTCGCCGTCACGCGGCTGCCCGACCCGGATACCTATGCACCGCAGGTGGGATTTGTGGACGGCTTCCCGGTTGCGGTCGATGCGGGACTCGGGCGGGCATGGCTGGTGCACTGCTACGGCATGGTGGGCGCGGGACGCGACACCGACGTCGACAGCGGCGGCGGGGCCGAGCTGTACGCCGTCATCGGCCAGGCGCCACGGCACCTCGATCGCAACGTCACGCTGCTCGGCCGGGTGGTGGCAGGCATGCAGCTGCTGGCGGCACTGCCGCGCGGCAGCGGTCCGCTCGGGCGCTACGAGCACGCGGAGCAGCGCGTGCCGATCCGCGCGATGAGCGTGGCGGCGGATGTTCCTGCGGCACAGCGCACCGAGCTCGAAGAGCTGCGCACCGACACGCCTGCTTTCCTCGCCTACATCGACGCGCGCCGCAGCCGCCACGAGGACTGGTTCAAGGTGCCGGCCGGGCGCGTGGACGTGTGCAACGTGCCGATCCCGGTGCGGCCGCGCAGCGCGGCGGCGGCAGCGCCTTAGGATCAGTGGTGCGGAGGATGCGGCCCCGGATGCGGGGCCGCGCCGCGCTGCAGCTGCCTCTGCCGCTGCTCGCGCGCGTGCTGGATCATCTGCTGGCGCTGCGCGGGGCTGGCGTTACGCCATTGCTCGCGCAGCATCTGCCGCCGCGCGGGCGGCAACTGCTGAAAACGGTGGAAGTTGTCGCGCACCCGAGCCTGCTCGGCCGGCGGCAGCGCCTGGAATCTCTGCCAGCGCTGGCGCAGCGCGTTGCGCTGCTCCGGCGGCAATGTCTGCCAGTGCTGGAAACGCTGCCGGGCCTGGTCGCGCTCGCCGGGTGACATCGACAGCCAGCGCTCGCTGCCGTGCGCGAGCGCCTGCTGCCGCGCCGGCGGGAGCGTGCTCCACTGGCTGCCGAAGTGTGACAACAGTCGTTGCTGGTCGGGAGACAGGTTCGACCAGGCGACGGGCGCCGGCGGACTGGCGGCGGGCATCGCGGGCGGCGCCGTCTGCTGCGCGAAAGACGGCGCGGCAGCACCCACCGCCAGCAGCAGCGCGAACAGCAGCGAGGCGCAGCGCTTAGTCATTATTGTGTCCTCGCAGGATCATCCGGATGCCCCCGGTGGCGGCCGCGGAGGCGAAGCCTGTTGCGGCTGCGACGGCTGCGGCGGCGGTGCGGGCGGCGGCGCGCCCGGTTGCACCGGCCGTGCGGTCCGCGCCGGGTTCGCCTGCGACAGATAATCGGGATTGACCTCGGAGAGCCGGTCGACGCTGCCGAGGAACTCGAGAAAACCCGGGTCCGGATCGTCGGCCTTCGGCGGATCGCCGCGTGCGCTCACCGCCCCCGCCAGTGCCAGCACGGCGAGCACCGCGAGCCGCGTCTGTGCCCTGCGCATCAGCCGTCGCTCTCACCACTGGCATCCGTCTGGGCTGTCGCCCACTCGTAAAATGGACCGTCCCAGCCCTCGATCAGGTCGAGCGCTTCGCCGTCAGCGAGCAGATCGATGTCCTCCACGGGGGCGCTGCGCCCCTCGAGCGGCAGCTCGCCGGCAGGCTGGCGGTGCCACAGCACGAAGGCGACCAGCAGCGCTGCCCCCGCTGCGCTCGCCGCCGGCATGAGCGTGAAGCTGCTCAACCAGCGCGGGCGGCGCGTGCCGGCGGCCTCAAGCGCCGCATGCCGCGCCTGGGTCAGGCGCGAGCGCGTGCGCGCGTCGATGCGCGACACGCTCTCCTCGAGCAGCGCGCGCGCGTTGCGCTCGAACTGCGTCACCGTCTCGTTCACCGGGTTCATGTGTACAGGTCCCCGAGTTGCGCGCGCAGTGCCTGCACCGCGCGAAAGTAATGTGTCTTCACGCTGCCCTCCGAGCAGCCCATGGCGGTGGCGGTCTGCGCCACGTCGAGTCCCTCGAGCGTGCGCAGCATGAACGCCTGCTGCTGCCGCCGCGGCAGCTCGCCGAGCGCCCGCTCCAGCGCAACCATCGCCTCGTCGAGCTCGAGCCGCCGCACCGGCTGCGGTTCCGGGCTCGGCGCCTGGGCGATCGGGTCGGGCTCCTCGTCCTCGTCGTCGCCGCGAAACGGCAACCAGGCGATCACGCGGCCGCGCACCGTGCGCCGGCGCTGCATGTCGCGGATGCGATTCTCGAGAATGCGGTAGAACAGCGGCCGCCACTCTTCCGCTGGACGGTCGGCGTAGGCGCGTGCCAGCTGCAGCATCGCATCCTGCACGGCATCGAGCGCATCGTCCTCGTGCCGCAACGCCGCCTGTGCGATCTTGAAAGCCTTCAGCTCGACGCCGGCCAGGAACTGGTTCAGCGCACGTGAGCGGGTCTTGGCTTCAGAGTCCGTCAGTTCCACGTCGCCGAGTAATGCGGCCGGCATGCTATAAGGCGACGCGAGCGTAGCAAACTCAGACATGGCCTGTATAACGCGCGCCGGCACACCCTGTTGACGCGTGATATGCGGCATAAGTCACTGATTTAACTCCTTGCTGGACTTGCCATTGAGCCAGATTCTCCGGGTGGCGCTCGACACCCCCCTGCGGCGCCTGTTCGACTACCTGCCGAAGGCCGCTTCGGGGGGTGAGGAAGTCCCACCCGGTTCGCGGGTGCGCGTGCCGTTTGGCCGCCGCCGCGCGGTCGGAATCGTCATGGGAACGGGTGCGAGCTCGCAAGTTCCGAGCGCGCGCCTGAAGTCGATTCTCGAGGTGCTCGACGCGAGCCCGCTGCTCGATGCCCCCGCCCTCGCCCTGGTCGAATGGGCGGCGGAGTACTACCACCACCCCCTGGGCGAGGTATTGGCGAGTGCCCTGCCGCGCGCGCTGCGGCTCGGCGCCCCCGCCCTCGCGAGCGAGGAGCGCTGGGTCGTGACCGCCGCAGGCGCCGAGGCCGCCGCGCGCGGCGAGCCGCGCCGCGCGCCCCGGCAGCGCGCCCTGCTCGAGCTGCTCGCCCGGCAGCCGGGGGCGAACGCCGCCTTCCTGGACGAGCACGCCCATCCCTGGCGCGAGGCGGCGCGCGCGCTGGCCGCGCGCGGCCTGGTGGCCAGCACCGAGGTGGCCGTCGCCCACACCTCAGCGCCCGCCGCGACGCGCACGCCGGGCCCTGCACTCCTGCCCGAGCAGAACGCCGCGGTCGCCGCCGTCGGCGCCTCGCTCGGCTCGTTCGCCGCCTTCGTGCTGCACGGGATCACCGGCAGCGGCAAGACCGAGGTGTACCTGCGACTGGTGGAGCGCGTGCTCGCGGCGGGCAAGCGCGCGCTGGTGCTGGTGCCCGAGATCGGCCTCACGCCGCAGCTGCTCGGCCGGTTCCGCGAACGCTTCGCGACCCCGCTCGCGGTGCTGCACTCGGCGCTCAGCGACGCCGAGCGCCTCGCGGCCTGGCGCGACGCCTGCAGCGGCGAGGCGCGCATCGTGCTCGGCACGCGCTCGGCGGTGTTCGCACCGGTGCCCGAGCTCGGGCTGATCGTCGTCGACGAGGAGCACGATCCCTCCTTCAAGCAGCACGAGGGGGGATTTCGCTACTCGGCGCGCGATCTTGCAGTGGTACGCGCGCGCCACGCCGCGGTGCCGGTGGTGCTCGGCTCGGCGACGCCCTCACTCGAGACGCTGCACAACGTTGCCGCGCAGCGCTACCGGCTGCTGCGGCTCGGGCGGCGGCCCGGGGAGGCACAGCCGCCGCTGCTGAAGCTCGTGGACCTGCGCGTCACCGCGCAGCGCGCCGGTGTCTCCACGCCCGCGGTGCTCGCGATCGAGCGCCACCTGGGCGAGGGCGACCAGGTGCTGGTGTTTCTCAACCGCCGCGGCTATGCGCCGACGCTGCTGTGCACCGCCTGCGGCTGGATCGCGCCGTGCCGCGAGTGCGACGCGCGGCTCACGGTGCACCTCACCGCGCAGCGCCTGCGCTGCCATCACTGCGGCGCCGATGCGCCGCTGCCGCCGCGCTGTCCGCAGTGCGGCTTCGCCGTCAAGCCTGTCGGCCAGGGCACCGAGCGCATCGCCGAGACGCTCGCGACGCTGTTCCCCGGCGTGGCGATTGCGCGGCTCGATCGCGACGTGGTGCGCCGGCGCGGCGACCTCGAGGAGGTGATGCAGCGCATGGCCTGCGGCGACACGCGCATTCTGGTCGGCACGCAGATGGTGACCAAGGGTCACGACTTTCCCAACGTGACGCTGGTGGTGGTGCTGAACGCCGACCAGGGCCTGTTCAGCAGCGACTTTCGCGCACCCGAGCGCCTCGCGCAGACCATCGTGCAGGTCGCCGGCCGCGCCGGGCGCGGCGCGAAGCCCGGCGAGGTGCTGATCCAGACCGAGTTTCCCGAGCATCCGCTGCTCACCAACCTGCTCGCCGGCGGCTACGACGCCTTCGCCCGCGTCGCGCTCGGCGAGCGCGAGTCTGCCGCGTGGCCGCCGTTCAGCCGCCTCGCCGCGCTGCGCACTTCCGCGCGCAGTGCGGCGGCGGCGCTCGCTTTCTTGAGCGAGGCGCGCGCGCTCAGCCCGCGGCCGCCTGCCGGTGTGCGGCTGCTGGGACCGGTGCCCGCGGCCATGCACAAGCGCGCCGGCCGCTATCACGCGCAGCTGCTCATCGAGAGCCGCGAGCGCAGCCGGCTGCATCAGTTCCTCGACGGCTGGCTGCCGCAGGTCGAGCAGCTGCCGGGCGCCCGCGCGCTGCGCTGGTCGCTCGACGTCGATCCGCTCGAGCTGTTCTGAAGTAAACTCTTCAAGCCCGCCCCGCCAGCGAGATTGCCAGCGCGTGAAGCAAGAGATCGAGCAGCTGTTGCTGACCGCGCTCGGTCGGCTCGCCGCCGGCGGCGCGCTGCCGCAGATGCCGCCGGCCGCGAGCGTGACCGTCGAGCGCAGCCGCGATGCGCAGCACGGCGACTTCGCCAGCAACGTGGCGCTGCGGCTGGCGAAATCCGCCCGGCGCAACCCGCGCGAGCTCGCCGCGGCGATCGTCACGGCGCTGCCGCCGAGCGAGTTCATCGCACGCACCGAGATCGCCGGCGCCGGCTTCATCAACTTCCACGTGACGTCGCTCGCCTACGCACACGAGCTGGCGGCGATCCACGCGCAGCGCGCGGCCTACGGCGAGAGCCGCCTCGGCGGCGGCGAGCGGGTGCTGCTCGAGTTCGTGTCCGCCAATCCTACCGGCCCGCTGCACGTCGGTCACGGCCGCCAGGCCGCCTACGGCGCGACGCTCGCCAACATCCTGGCGGCCGTCGGCTTCAGCGTCGAGCGCGAGTACTACATCAACGACGCCGGGCGGCAGATGGACATCCTCGCGGTCAGCACCTGGGTCCGCTACCTCGAAGCGTGTGGCGAGCCGCTGCCATTCCCCGAGAACGGCTATCGTGGCGACTACCTGCGGCCGCTGGCGCAGCAGCTGCGCGCCACCGCCGGGGATGAGCTGCGCCGCCCGGCACGCGAGGTGCTCGCCGGCCTGCCGGCGGATGCCCCGGCGGGCGACAAGGAGGTCTACATCGATGCGCTCATCGCCCGTGCCCACGCGCTGCTCGGCGCGGCCGCTTTTCGCCGGGTGCTCGAGCTGTCGCTCGGCGAGATGCTGGCGGACATCCGCGCGGATCTCGGCGAGTTCGGCGTGCGCTTCGATCACTGGACCTCGGAGCGCGCGTTCGCCGAGAGCGGCGCGATCGATCACGCGCTCGCGCTGCTCGAGGCGCAGGGACGCCTGCAGCGCCGCGACGGCGCGCTGTGGTTCCGCGCCACCGAGTTCGGCGACGAGAAGGACCGCGTGGTGGTGCGCGAGAACGGACAGAAGACCTATTTCGCCTCCGACATCGCCTATCACCTCGCCAAGCGCGAGCGCGGCTTCGCGCGCCTGATCGACGTGCTCGGCGCCGATCATCACGGCTACGTGGCGCGGGTGCGCGCCGGGCTCATCGCCCTCGGCCAGCCGGGCGAGTGTCTCGAGGCGCCGCTCATCCAGTTCGTCAGCCTGTTCCGCGGGGCGCAGAAGATCCCCATGGGCAAGCGCGAGGGGCAGTTCGTCACGCTGCGGCAATTACGCGGCGAGGTCGGCAACGACGCCTGCCGGTTCTTCTACCTGATGCGCAGCCACGACCAGCCGCTCGATTTCGATCTCGAGCTCGCCAAGTCGCGCAGCAACGAGAACCCGGTGTACTACATCCAGTACGCGCACGCGCGCGTGGCGAGCGTCATGAAACAACTGGCAGCGCGCGGCTTGAGCTTCGACCCAGTCCAGGGGCTCGCCGCCGCCGCCCGCCTGGTCGAGCCGCACGAGCAGGGCGTGCTGCAGACACTGACGCGCTATCCGGAAACCCTCGAGCAGGCGGCCGTGAACCGCGCGCCGCACACGCTGGTGCACTACCTGCGCGAGCTCGCCAACGTGTTCCATACCTATTACAACGCCCAGACCTTCATCGTCGAGGACGCCGCGCTGCGCAACGCGCGCCTGGCGCTGGTGCTCGGCGTACAGCAGGTGGTGCGCAACGGGCTCACGCTGCTCGGCGTATCGGCGCCGGAAAGCATGTGAGCGTGCCGCGCACCTCCAGACGTCCCCCCACCCGCTCCACGAGACCTTCGAACCCCATGGCAACGACCCGCACCGCCAAGCTGACCGCGCGCGACTACAAGTCCGCGCAGCCCCGCCGGCTCGAGCTGCGCCGCTGGCGCGAGTTCGGCTACGGAGTCCTCGCCGGCGCGACGCTGGCGAGCGTCGCGTTCGCGTACTTCGGCGCGCGCGTACATCGCGGCGCGGAGCTCGCCGATGCGCCGCGCCCCGAGCATCGCGCCGCCCCCGCGAGCGACGCGGCAGGCTCGGGCAAGACGCCCGACAAGTACGACTTCTACGAGATGCTGCCGAACTTCGAGGTGGTGGTGCCGGAGCGCGACAAGGACGTCAGGCGCGACCTGCCGGCGGCAGCCAAGATCGAGCGGCCCGGGATCTACATGCTGCAGGCCGGCTCGTACCGCACCGAGGCCGATGCCGATCGTGTGCGCAAGCAGCTGGCGCTGCAGGGCGTGCGGGCGCAGGTGCAGCGCGTCGCGATCGATGCCGACGTCTGGGAGCGGGTGCGCGTCGGCCCGATCAGCAATCTCGATGAGCTGAACAGGCTGCGCAAGCAGCTGCAGGCGGCCGACCTGGACGCGCTGGTGATCCAGGTGGGAGATTGACCGCCGCGCGCTTCAGTCCTCGCTGATGTTCCTGAAGTCGACGCCGAGCGAGCGCAGCTTGCGGTACAGGTGCGTGCGCTCCATGCCGACGCGCTTGGCGAGCTGCCCCACCTTGCCGTTGCACAGCAGCAGCTGCTGCTGCAGGTAGGCGCGTTCGAACTGCTCGCGCGCCTCGCGCAGCGGCAGCGCCAGCAGGTCCTGCTTCACCAGCGGCTCGTCGGGCGGAGTCTGCACGGTGAGCTCGCGCTCGATCTCCTCGAGGCGGATCTCCTCAGCGCCGCCGTGGATCAGCAGCCGGTGCACCAGGTGGCGCAGCTCGCGCACGTTGTCCGGCCAGGGGTAGTTGCGCAGGCGATTCTGCGCCGCGACGCTGAAGCGGCGAAACGGCAGCGCCTCGGTGTCCACCAGGCGATCGACCTGGTGGCGCAGCAGGTCGGGCACGTCCTCGGCGTAGTCGCGCAGCGGCGGCACCCGCACGATGAGCACGTTCAGATAGGCGAACAGGTCGCGCCGCAGCCCGTCGCTGCCGGTGCGCTGCTCGATGCCCGGTTGCGCCGCGGACAGGATGCGCGCGCGCAGCGTCACCGGCGTGGTGCCGCCGAGGCGCGTGAAGTGGCCGGATTCCATTACCCCGACCAGCAGGCGCTGCACACCCGTGGGCAGGTCCTCGAGCTCGTGGATGAAGAGCGTCCCGCCGTCCGCCTCCTCGAGCGCCCCCGGCACGCTGCGACCGTCCGGCTCCTCGCGTCCGAACAGCCGCGCATCGGCGTCCGCATCGCGCAGGCCGCTCGCAATGAGCGCCACGAACGGCGCGGCGGCGCGCGGGCTGCGCTCGTGCAGGTAGCGTGCGAACGCCTCGCGCCCCGAGCCCGGCTCGCCGATCAGCAGCACCGGCGAGGGGCTGGCGGCGATCTGCTGCAGCTCGGCGCGCAGCTGCTGCATCACCCTGCTCTTGCCGATCGGCACCGCGAGCGGCGTGCCGAGGAGCTTGCCCGCCTGGCGATGGCGCCGGCCGGCATCGAGTGCGCGCTCCACCGTGCGCAGCAGCTTGGCGAGCGACAGCGGCTTCTCCACGAAATCGAAGGCACCGAGACGTGTCGCCTCCACCGCGGTCTCCACCGTGCCGTGTCCGGACATCATCACCACCGGGCAGCCGTCGGCGGCGGCGGCCGACCATTCGCGCAGCAGCGTGATGCCGTCGACGTCGGGCATCCAGATGTCGAGCAGCACCAGGTCCGGTATCTGCCGCGCGCGCGAGGCGCGCGCCTGCGCCGCGTTGGCGGCGACATCCACCTCGTAGCCTTCCTCGGAGAGGATTTCCTTCAGCAGGCCGCGGATGTCGGCCTCGTCGTCGACCACCAGGATGTATGGACTGCTCACGCTCTTTCCCTCCGCAACTGATCACGCCGCTCGCGCGTCCCCGCGGCGGCGGTACGCGTGCTGTCCTTCACCGGCAGCACCACGCGCACCCGCGCTCCACCTTCGGGCCTGTTGTCCGCATCGATGTGGCCGCCGTGCTCCTCGATGATCTTCTTGACGATCGCCAGCCCCAGGCCCGTTCCTTTGGGTTTGCTGGTGACGTAAGGGTCGAACACCCGGCCGAGCAGCTCGCGCTGGAAACCCGGGCCATTGTCACACACGGTCACGATGGCGTAGGCGTTTTCGGCGGTGTTCTCCAGGCGCGTGCTGATCTCCAGCAGCGGGCCTTCAACGCCGTCAAGCGCTTCCAGGGCGTTGGTCACCAGGTTGTTGAGGATCTGCCGTACCCGCCCGCGATCGGCCTCGATGCTCTCGAGGCGCTCGTCGAGCTCCAGCCGGATGTGCTTGAGCGGATCCTGTGCGCGGTAGAGGTCCGCGACCTCGGTCACCAGCTGATTGAGGCTGAAGCGCGTGACCTGCATCTCCGGCGCACGCGCGTACTCGCTGAAGGCGTTCACCATCTGCTGCATGGTCTCCACCTGCTGCACGATGGTGCGCGTGCCGCGCTCGAGGATCTCGGCGTCGCGCTCGTTCATGCCCGACAGCAGCCGCCGCCGCAGGCGCTCCGCCGACAGCTGTATCGGGGTGAGCGGATTTTTGATCTCGTGCGCCAGGCGCCGCGCCACTTCGCCCCAGGCGGCATCGCGCTGCGCCTGCAGCAGCGTGGTGATGTCGTCGAACACGATCACGAACCCCAGCGCGGAGTCCTCCCCGGGGAGCGGTGTGCAGGCGCACATCAGGGTACGCCGCCCGCTCGCGCCGTCGAGATCGAGCTGCTCGCGCCACTCCTGGCGCCCGGCGGCAAAGCGCACCGCGAGCGCCGCCACGAACTGGCCGAGCCGCTCGTTGCCGGCGGCGAGCTCCGGCAGCGCCTGCCCGGTGGCCGCCGACAGGTCGCGACCGAGGATGGCGCCGGCGGCCGCGTTGGCGGTGCGCACCGTCAGGTTGCGGTCGACGGCGAGCACCCCGGTGGACAGGCGCGCCAGGATGATCGCCAGGCGCTCGCGCTCGCGCTCGACCGCCTGCTGGCTCGCCGTCGCCTCGGAGCGCGCGCGCCGCAGCCGCTTGGTCATGTCGTTGAAGGAGTGCACCAGGAAGCCCATCTCGTCGCGCGAGGGCAGCGGCAGGCGCGTCGCGAAATCGCCCTTGCCGACCGCGCGCGTGCCCTCGATGAGATCCTGCACCGGGCGCACCAGGCGCTGCGCGGAGTAGATCGCGCCGTAGATAGCCGCCAGCATCGCCAGCAGCAGCACCAGCGTGAGGGTGAGACGGAAGCTGTACTTGAGTGGTTCGCGCAGCGCGGCGAGATCGCCGTACTGCGAGTACGAGCTCTGCACTGCCTCCGACAGCGCCGCGAGCTGGGCCGGCACCGGGTAGACCGCGACCACGAAGCGCGCCGGGGCGCGCCCGCCGCGGTCGTCGAGCGCTGCGGCCGTGCGGATCAGGTAGCTGCCACCGGCCTGCGGATCGAGACTCACGTACGGCACGTGCTGCGCCACCTGGCTCACCAGGTCCGGCGGCGGCTGCGACGGCAGGTTCTCGAGCGGATTCTCCAGACTCGCGGCGAGGATACGTTCGTGCTCGCCGAACAGCACCACCTCGAGCGCCTTGGTGGCGCGCCGCTCCACATCGAGCCGCGCCTGCACGTCAGCGGCGGGGGCGCCGCTCAGAGACTCCGCCAGCGCCTGGGTGCGCGTCGAGTACTCGCGCATGCGCAGATCGAGCGCCGCACGCGATAAGCCGAGCGCATCGGACAGGCCCTGCTTCACCTCCACCTTGAACCAGCTGTCGATGCCAACGTTGATGAACTCGAGCGACGACAGGTACACGATCAGGAGCGGCGCGATCACCAGCGCGCCGAAGATTCCGACGGTGCGCGCGGTGAGGCGCGAGCCGGGCACGTGGGCGCGATAGTCGCGCACCAGCCGCCACAGCTGGCGCGTGATCAACACCGTGAGCGCGATCACGCCACCGACGTCGACGATCAGGATCCACAGCTGCAGCCGCCCGAACAGCGAGGAGTTCTGCACGCTCTTGGCGAGCAGCAGGAAGGCGCCGAGCGCGATCGTCGCCCACAGCAGCGCCTGGCCGACGGCGATCCAGCGCAGCCGGCGCGGTCGGCCCTTCACACCGGGAGTGACCATGTGTACCACTCGCTGACGCGCACCCAGTCGTTCGTCCAGAAGAGAATAGCGCGCAGCGAGGCGGACAAGTGTCCGCGACGCACGCCGGCGCGCACGCTGATGGTGTAGTTGCTGCCGGTGTCGAGCTGCGGCTCCACCAGGATCGGCCAGGCATCGACCTTGCCGAGGAATTCGAGCGCCTCGTCGATGGTGGCGAAGGTGCTCTGGTCGCCGCTGCGCACGTCGCGCACGACGTAGCGGTCGCTGACCGCGTGGTAGCTCAGCTCGCGCCGCAGCGTCAGGTCGACGAGGTTGGAGTTGAACCAGAAGCGCCGGTCACGATCGACGCGCGCATCGAGGTCGAAACTGAGCGTGGTGCCGTCCTGCAGCGCCTCGCGAATGGACGGACCCACGGGGTATTCCACGCGCGCATGCAGCAGAAACACGCCCTTGTCGATGTTCACGTACGCCGAGCGCACCTCGAGGATGCCGTCGAGGGCATCGGCGTAGCTGACACCGAGCCCCGGCAGCGTCAGGGCGCACGCCACTAGCAGCCCGCGCCAGGTCGAACCTTCCCTTGTTGAAACGCCGCGTAGCATGGATGCAACGACTAAGCTCGGATTGAAGGCGGCCTGCTCTGACCGCCCGCCGCGTGCTCAGGTTCGGGCCGTTGTCTTTTCGAGACAAGCATAATAGAAGCCATCGGTCCCCGCCTCTGCTCCGGGCAGAAGCTGCACGCCGACCGTGCAGGCGAGCGCCCCGGGCGCGAGGGCGAGCGGCAGCGCGAGCGCGGCGAGGGATGGTTCCGCTTCGAGGAGCGCCGCGACGAGGCGCTCATTCTCCTCGGGCAGCACCGAGCAGGTCGAATAGACGAGCCGCCCGCCGGGCGCGAGCTTACCGACCATGCAGCGCAGGATGGCGAGCTGCTGCTGCGCGAACGTCGCCAGGTCCGAAGGCCGCCGCAACAGCTTGATGTCCGGGTGGCGGCGAATGACGCCGCTCGCCGAGCACGGTGCATCTACCAGGATGCGCTCGTACGCTCGCTCGCCGCGCAACGTCGCAGGATCGCCGGCATCGCCCGCGACCAGCTGCGCGTGGCGTCGCAGGCGTTGAAGGTTCTCCGCGATGAGCGACAGCCGTCCCGCATCGACGTCGAGTGCCGTCAGGTCCGCGCCCTCGCCGAGGACCTCGAGCAGGTGGCCGGTCTTGCCGCCGGGAGCCGCACAGGCATCCAGGACCCGCATGCCGGCGCGGACGTCGAGCAGCGGTACGGCAAGCTGCGCGCCGGCATCCTGCACGGAGACCTCGCCGGTGAGGAACCCCGGCAGCTTCGTTACAGCCATGGGGCGTTCCAAAATGACGGCGGATGGCATCCATTGTAGCGGGTGTGCGTCAATGCCAGCCCCCACGAGACTCGCCACGTAATCTGGGGGGCTCGTGCGCGACAGGTCGACGCGCAGCGCCATGGGCGCCCGGGCGTTGTTGCCGGCGAGGATTGCCTCGGTGCGCTCGCCCCAGGCGGCCCCGATCCGCTCCACCAGCCAGCGCGGATGCGCCGTGCGTCCGGCGGGCGTCGCATCGACGCGCTCGAGGAGCGCGGCACGTTCGGCGACGAAGCGACGCAGCACCGCGTTCACCAGCCCGGTGGACTTCACCTGGCGCAGAATTCGCGCCGCGTCGACCGCGGTGTGCACGACCGACTCGGGCACGTTGCGTGAGTACTGCACCTGGTGAGCCGCGACGGCGAGGAGCGCGCGCACCGGCCCCGGTACTCCGGCGGGGCGGGGGAGCAGCGACTCGAGCGCGGGGGCAAGCCGCAGGTACCAGCGCAGTGTGCCCAGGGCCACGGCACGCACCGCGCGCTCGCCGGCGTGGGCATCAAGGGCCGCCTCTGCGGACTCACCGCGCTCGATCACCCCCTCCACGACGCTGGCGGCCGCGGCCAGGGCCGGCGCCCCCGGAGCCCAGGGGGTTCTAGCCAAGGCGGCGGCCTGCGAGCGGCATGCCGCGGGCGAGGTCGCCGGCACTCATGGGCCTGCCGCCAGGCCGCTGAACCCTCATGACCGCGAGCCTTCCCGAGCCACACTGGACGATCATTGATTCGTCGCTTATTGAGACGATAGCCCCAGGATCGAATCTTTTCGCCACATTTTCGTGGCCATTTTCCACCGTATTTTCCACCCGTGCGTCGAGAATCCGCAGCTGCGCACCCTCGAGGCTCGTCTCAGCGACGGGCCAGGGGTTGAAGGCTCGTACCTGACGCTCGATGCCGGGCGCCTCCCCGGTCCAATCGATCCGGGCTTCCGCTTTCAGGATCTTCGCGGCGTAGCTGACGCCTGAGGCCGACTGCGGCACGGGCGGCGGCTGGGTGCCCGCCTCGAGCGCGGCGAGCACCTCCATGAGCGCGGCGGCACCGAGCCGCGCGAGCGCCTCCTGCAGTGAGCCCGCGGTCGCCCCGGCCTCAATCGCGAGCCGCCGCTGCAGCAGCAGTGGACCGGTGTCGAGACCGGCTTCCATCTGCATGATGCTGACGCCGGTCTCGGTGTCTGCGGCGAGCAGCGCCCGCTGGATCGGCGCAGCGCCCCGCCAGCGCGGCAGCAGCGAGGCGTGGATGTTGAGACAACCGAAGCGCGGCAGCGCGAGCACCTCGCGCGGCAGCAGCAGCCCGTACGCGACCACCACCAGCACGTCCGGCGTCCACAGCGCGAGCTGCGTGCGCGCCGTGTCACTTGCGAGCGTCGGCGGCTGGGCGAGCGGCAGTCCCGCGGCGAGCGCCGCGCGCTTCACCGGGCTCGCGCTGAGGTGCCGGCCGCGTCCGCTCGGGCGATCCGGCTGCGTCAGGACGCCGACGACGTGGTGCTGGGCGCGCAGCGCCTCCAGCGCGGGAAGCGCAAATTCCGGCGTGCCCGCAAAGGCGGCGCGCAAATCAGTAAGCGCGGCGCGTCGCGCTGGCTGCCGGCTGCGGCGCACTGCGCTCGCGGCGTTCCTTGTCGAGTCGCTTGCGGATGCGCTCGCGCTTGAGATCGGAGAGGTAATCGACGAACAGCCGTCCCTCGAGATGATCCATCTCGTGCTGGATACACACCGCGAGGATCTCCTCGAAATCCTTCTCGAACGTTGCGCCATCGCGATGCTGTGCGCGCACCCGCACCCGAGCCGCGCGCTTCACGTCGTCGAAGATCCCGGGCACCGACAGGCAGCCTTCCTCCGTGCTCGCCTCGCCTTCGCGCGCGAGGATCTCGGGATTGACGAGCACCAGCGGCTCGTTGTGCTCCTTGGAGATATCGATCACGATCACTCGCTTGTGGACGTCGACCTGGGTGGCGGCGAGCCCGATGCCCGGCGCGGCGTACATGGTCTCGAGCATGTCGTCGATCAGCTTGCCGAGGGCGGCATCGAAGCGCGTCACCGGCTGCGCACGGGTGCGCAGCCGCGGATCGGGAAATTCAAGGATGGTTCGCAGGGCCATGGTGACGTCTATATAGGGACGACGCGGCCCGTGATCCAGCGCACAAACTTGACATTAATTCGTGTACCGGCCGGGCGCCGTGCCAGTATAACGCCTAGAATCTTCCGCGCAGGTCTGGTCCGCCTCGCGCAATTGAGGAGTGGAGGATGGTCTCAAATCAAGTACTTGGCGTTCGCCTGGCTGCGGGCTGCCTGATTGTTGGCGTCGTGCTGGGCGGCTGTGCCCACACCCCGCAGGCCGACGAAGGCTCGTCCGCGCCCGCTCCCGTTGCCTCGGGCAACGCGACAGCCGCGCCCGGCCCGGCGCCGATGACCGCCACCGAGGCGGCCCTCGCGGCGGGCAGTAACAGCGCCCCCGAGGCCGCTGCAGCTGCGCCCGCCACGGACACGCGCGACATGGTGAAACCGGGCGCGCCGAAGGAATACATCGTGAAGCGCGGTGACACCCTGTGGGGTATCGCCTCGATGTACCTCAAGGACCCGTGGTTGTGGCCGGAGGTCTGGATCATCAACCCGCAGGTTCCGAACCCGCACCTCATTTATCCCGGTGACAAGCTCGCCCTCGCCTACGGCGCCAACGGCATGCCGCAGGTGCGACTGGTGGAGTCGGGCGCCGTGCGCCTCGACCCGCGCCTGCGCAGCGAAGCGCTCGAGAGCGCCATCCCGACCATCCCGTACTCCGCAATCGAGGCTTTCCTGTCGCGGCCGGCGGTCATGACCTCGGATCAGATCAGCCACGCGCCCTACGTGCTCGCCTTCCGCGCCATGCACCAGATTGCCGGCTCGGGCAACGAGGTCTACATAAAGAACCTGTCCGCGGCCGAGAACGCGCGCTACGCGGTCGTGCATATCGAAGGTCCGCTGGTCGATCCCGACGACGGCAAGGTGGTCGGCTACCAGGCCACCTACACCGCCACGGCGCTCGTGCAGCGTAGCGGTGATCCGGCGAAGGCGATGCTGATCGATCCGGCGCGCGAGACAGTCACGGGCGACAAGCTGCTGTCGTCCGAGGCCACCGAGACTCCCCTCACCTTCGCGCCCCGGCCGCCGGCTGGCAAGGTGCACGGCCAGATCATCGACGTGGTCGGCGGGACGAACTTCGCCGGCCAGTACGAGGTGGTGGTGATCAACCGCGGCAAGAGCCAGGGAATCGAGCCTGGCAACGTGCTCGCGATCGACCAGAAGGGCGATACGACGCGCGACCTGGGCAAGTACAACCGCGAGTTCGGCGACGGCAGTGTCCCCACTTCGTTCGCACCGATGTTGCAGCTGCCCTCCGAGCGCATCGGCACCATGCTGGTGTTCAAGGTGTACGACCGCCTGAGCTATGGCCTGATCGTCGGCTCTACCGACAGCGTCTACCTCGGCGACTACGTACGTAACCCCTAGCCGATAACCTCAAGCTGAGCCACACGGCTGCGGCCGCCGCCGCGGCATTGCCGTGCGGCATGGCCGTGCGGATTGCCGTGCGGATAGCCGTGCGCGGCTGAGGCGCGCGCTTGCGTGCCTTTTGCACAGCCCGTGGCGGCGGCGGCATCCGCTATGCTCGCGCGCATGGAGACCGTCCGCGCACGCGCCGTGTTGGCGCGCACCCCCGCGCTGAGCTGCGCGGATCTCACGACACTGCTGGCGGCCGCCGGCGGCGAACCGCAGCGCGCGCTCGAGGGGCGCGTGGTACGCGCGGCGCAGCTGTCGCCTGCGGCCCGCGACTTCATGTCAGCGCCGGCGGAGAGCGCCATCGCCGACGATCTGTCCTGGCTTGGGCGCAGCGGCGCGCAAATCCTGCTGTACACCGACCCGGAGTACCCGCCGCTGCTGCGGCAGATCGCCGCGCCGCCCGCCGCGCTTTACGTGCTGGGCTCCGCCGCCGCGCTGAGCTCCCCGCAGCTCGCCATGGTCGGATCGCGCAGTCCCACGCCCGCCGGGCGCACCACCGCCCACGAGTTCGCTGCCTGGTTTGTGCGCGCCGGCCTCACCGTGACCAGCGGGCTTGCGGTGGGGATCGACGCCGCGAGCCACGAAGGGGCGCTCGCCGGCGGCGGGCAGACGGTGGCGGTGTGCGGCACCGGGCTCGACCTGGTCTACCCGCCCGAGCATCACGGGCTCGCGCAGCGCATCGCGGCGCACGGCGCGCTGGTATCGGAATTTCCGCCCGGCACCGGGCCGGCGCGCGCGAATTTCCCGCGGCGCAACCGCATCATCAGCGGGCTTTCCGTCGGCACGCTGGTGGTGGAGGCGGCACGCCACAGCGGCTCGCTGATCACCGCGCGGCTGGCGGTGGAAAGCGGCCGGGAGGTGTTTGCCATCCCCGGCTCGATCCACAGCGCGCTGTCACGCGGTTGTCACCAACTGATCAAGCAGGGGGCGAAGCTCGTCGAGGAGGCGGCGGACGTGCTGTCGGAGCTGCAAATTTCAGTGCCGAAAGAGCCACTTACGGCGCAGTCGATGGCGGCACCAAAACCCCGGGTATTGGACAAGGAGTATGAAATGCTGTTAGATGCGCTCGGTTTTGAACCCGCGACCATTGACACCCTCGTCGCACGCACCCAGTTGCCCGGCGAATCAGTTGCCTCCATGCTGCTGATCCTCGAGCTCGAGGGACGTGTGGCATCACTCCCGGGCGGCCGTTACGGCCGCATACCTTGAGACATGACGACTGGCAGCATTCTCGACATCCTGATCTACGTCTTTGACCGTTACATGCTCGATGAAGCGCCGGTAGTGCCGGAGCGCGAGCACCTGGCGCGCGACCTCGAGCACGCCGGCTTCCCGGCGGCGAAGGTGGAGCAGGCGCTCGACTGGCTCACCGATCTCGCCTGCGGGCACCAGCGGGCGCTCGCCGCGCACGACGCCGCGCCGCCGGGCGGGCTGCGCGTGTACAGCGACAGCGAGCTCGCGCGACTCTCGACCGAGTGCCGCGGACTGCTACTGACGCTCGAGCGCGCGCAGGTGCTGACGATGCAGCAGCGCGAGATCGTGATCGAGCGCCTGCTGGCGCTCGACGGCGAGGAGCCTGATACCGAGCAGCTCAAGTGGGTGGTCCTCATGGTGCTCTCCAGCCAGCCCGGCCAGCAGCTCGCGGTCGAGCGCCTCGGCGGACTGGTGACGGAAGTGCGTATCAATGCGCCCCACTGAGCGCCGCCGGCGGCGGGTTGAGTCTGGTCCGCGGCTCGTCCGCGGTTTTTCGTTTTAGGCGCACACGTTTTTAACAGGCATGGCAGCCAACCTCGTCATCGTCGAGTCCCCGGCCAAGGCCAAGACCATCAAGAAGTACCTCGGCCGGGACTTCGAGGTGCTCGCCTCCTACGGCCACGTGCGCGACCTGGTGCCGAAGGAAGGCGCGGTCGATCCCGACAACGGCTACGCCATGAAGTACCAGGTGCTCGAGAAGAACGAGCGTCACGTGGCGGCCATCGCGCGCGCGCTGACGCACGCCCGTGCGCTTTACCTGGCCACTGACCCGGATCGCGAGGGTGAGGCGATCGCCTGGCACCTGCGCGAGATCCTGCGCTCGCGCGGCGAGCTCGATGGTAAGGACGTGCACCGCGTGGTGTTCTATGAGATCACGCGCAACGCCATCCGCGCGGCGGTCGAGAAGCCGCGTGACCTGTCGCTCGATCTGGTGAACGCACAGCAGGCGCGCCGCGCGCTCGACTACCTGGTGGGCTTCAATCTCTCGCCGCTGCTGTGGAAGAAAGTGCGCCGCGGGCTTTCAGCGGGTCGCGTGCAGAGCCCGGCGCTGCGCATGATCTGCGAGCGCGAGGAGGAGATCGCCGCCTTCGTGGCGCGCGAGTACTGGACCATCGAGGGCGAAGGCACGCACACGAGCCAGGCCTTCCCGCTGAAGCTGCTCGAGTACCGCGGCGAGAAGGTCGAGCAGTTCAGCTTTACCACCGAGGCTCAGGCGCGCGAGGTCGAGCGCACGCTGCAGGCGGCCGCGGGCGCTGGCGCGCAGCAGCCCGGCAGGCTCAGCGTCATCGCCATCGACCGCAAGCAGCGCCGCCGCAATCCTGCGCCGCCCTTCACCACCTCGACGCTGCAGCAGGAAGCCGCCCGCAAGCTCGGCTTCAACGCGCGCCGCACCATGCGCCTCGCGCAGCAGCTCTACGAGGGGGTCGACATCGGCGAGGGCAGCGTCGGGCTCATCACTTACATGCGCACCGACTCGGTGTCGCTCGCCGCGGAAGCGGTGAGCGAGATCCGCGAGGTCGCCGCCAGGCTCTACGGTGCACACGAGGTCGCCGAGGAGCCGCGCATCTACAAGACCAAATCGAAGAACGCCCAGGAGGCGCACGAGGCCATCCGTCCGACCTCGGCGGCGATTACTCCGGCCGAGGTCGAGGGCAAGATCGAGGACGACCTGCATCGTCTGTACGCGCTCATCTGGAAGCGCGCGGTCGCCTCGCAGATGAGCCACGCGCTGTTCGACACTGTCGCGGTCGACCTGCTCGCCGGGGCCGACGGGCGCGAGCGGCACGTGCTGCGCGCCAACGGCTCGACGCTGGTGAAGGCGGGCTTCATGGCGGTGTACCAGGAGGGCAGCGACGACGCCGCGGCGGATGAGTCCGATCACGTGCTACCGCCGATGCAGGAAGGCGACACCGTAAGCCTGAGCGCGCTCGCCGCCGCGCAGCACTTCACCGAGCCGCCGCCGCGCTACAGCGAGGCCTCGCTCGTCAAGGCGCTCGAGGAGCACGGCATCGGCCGCCCCTCGACCTACGCCACCATCATCTCCACGCTCCAGGACCGCGAATACGTCGAGATGGACGCGCGGCGCTTCGTGCCGACCGACATCGGCAAGATCGTCAACCGCTTCCTGACGAATCACTTCCACCGTTACGTGGAGTACGGCTTCACCGCGGCGATGGAGGACGAGCTCGACGCGGTGTCGCGCGGCGAGGAAGAGTGGACCACGCCGCTCGAGAAGTTCTGGAAGCCCTTCATCCACCAGGTCGAGAAGATCGAGCGTACCGTCACGCGCGAGCAGGTGGCGCAGGCGCGCGAGCTCGGCAAGGAGGCGGCGAGCGGCAAGCCGATCACCGTGCGCATGGGCCGCTTCGGTCCGTTCGTGCAGATCGGCACCAAGGACGATGCGGAGAAGCCGCGCTTCGCCGGCCTGCGTCCGGGGCAGAAGATGGATGCGATCACGCTCGCCGACGCCATGGAGCTGTTCAAGCTGCCGCGCACGCTCGGCGAGACGGCCGAAGGTGAGACGATCGTCGCCAACGTCGGGCGCTTCGGCCCGTACGTGAAGTACGGCAGCAAGTACGCCTCGCTGAAGGAGGACGATCCGTACACCGTGACGCTCGAGCGGGCGCGCGAGGTGATCCGCCTGAAGAAGGAGGCCGACGCCAACCGCATCATCCAGGACTTCGCCGACGCCGGCATCCAGGTGCTCAACGGCCGCTACGGGCCTTACATCACCGACAAGAAGAAGAATGCCAAGATCCCGAAGGATCGCGATCCGAAGGCACTGACGCTCGAGGAGTGCCGCGTGCTGATCGCTGCCGCGCCCGAGCGTGGCGGTCGCTTCGGCCGCTGGGGGCGCCGCAAGGCCGCGGCGGCTCCGGCACCCGGCGCCGACGGTGCAGGCGGCGACGGGGCACAGTCCGCCGCGCAAGCCGCGGCGCAAGGCGCCGCAGCGGCAGCGGGCGCACGCGGCAAGCGCGCCGCCAAGAAGAAAGCGGCTGCCGCCCCGGCCGACGTCGCGCCGCCGGTCACGCCACCCGCGGCGGGCCACGCCGGCAAGGCACGCGGCCCGCACGTGAGGGCAAAAACCCCGGCGCGCGGCGGGCGCAAGGCGCGGCGCAGCGTGAAAGCGCCCGCCGGCAAGAGCGCCACGGGCAAGACGGCGAAAGCGGGAGGCTCGGCAGCTGGTCGTACGCGGGGCCTGAAGTAACCGCGATTCTGGCCCTCGCACCGCACCGCATCGCTGCCAGCGCACGCTGACCCCCGCGCGCGGCACATCCCTTTCCGCAATAGTTGCGCTCAGACGCAACTATTACCTGTGCACATTCCGCTCACTTTGTAAGGCCCCGCCGCTGCCGCGCGCGATATATCCCCTCCCGAAATAGTTGCGCCCAGGCGCAACTATTGCGAAAAGATCCCCGTGCACACTCCGCTCACCGACCCAAGGCCGGCCGTACGCGGGCGACCGCTCCTAGGCCTCCCAATCCGCCTGCAGGCGCCGCGAGGCGAGCCACAGGAACCCCGCCGCGATCAGATAAAACCCCGAGCCCGCGACGATGGCGTAGCGCAGCGATTCGCTGCCGAAGCGCACGTGCATGGCATCGGACAGCCCGCCGATAAGCGGCAGGCCGAGGCCGATGCCGATCAGATTGTTGATGAACAGGAAGATCGCCGAGGCGGTGACCCGCATGTTGTGCGGCACGATGTGCTGAACCGCCGATAGGACCGGACCGAGCCACGCCAGCCCGAGTGCCGTCGGCACCAGCAGCAGGGCGACCGCTATCCACAGCGTGGTGGAAAGGACGCCGGCCACATAGAACGGCGTGGTAGCCACGAACGCGATCGCCGGCACCAGCGCATACGCCGCCTTGCGGCGCCCGCCGAATCGATCGGCTGCGGCACCACCGAGCCAAATGCCGATGACGCCGCCGATCAGCACGATCGCACCGAATCCGAGCGAGGCCTGCAGCACCCCCAGGGCGAAACTGCGCACCATGAAAGACGGCGCCCAGAAGAACATGCCGTAACCCATCATGGAGGACGCCGCGCCACCGAGCGCCAGCGCCCAGAAGCTGCGCTTGCGGCGCAGCACGCGCACCACGCTCACGAATGAGGACTGCGGCGGCGGTGCGCTCGAGCCGTCGAACGCGCCGCGGGGTGGTTCGCGCACGGTGAGCCTGAAGAGCGGCGCGATGAGGAGTCCGGCGAGCCCCACCGCAAAGAAGGCCACGCGCCAGCTGACCTGGCTGGCGATGACTCCGCCGATGATCACGCCGGCCGCGCTGCCGAGCGGAATGCCAAAGGAGTACGCGCCGAGCGCGCGCGCCCGCTGGTGCTGCGGGAAGAAGTCGCAGATCAGCGAATAGGCAGGCGCCACGCCGCCGGCCTCGCCGATCCCCACCCCCAGCCGGGCGAGGAACAGTTGCACGAAACTGTGTGCCAGCCCGCACGCGGCACTCATCGCGCTCCACAGCGCGAGCGCGCCCGTCATGATCCAGGTACGACTGCCGCGATCGGCGAGCCGCGCGATCGGGATGCCGAGCGTCGTATAGAGAAGCGCGAAGGCCAGGCCGCCCATCAGGCCGAGCTGCGAGTCGCTCAGGTGCAGCTCGGCTTTGATCGGCACGGCGAGAATTGCCACGATCTGCCGATCGATGAAGTTGAAGGTGTACACCAGCACCAGCATCGCCAGCACGTAGGCGCGGTAGGCCTGCGAGGCCTGCGCGGGCCGCGTGAATGGCGCAGCGCTGGCGTCCGGGCGCTCGCTCATCGCGACAGGAAGCGCTCGATTGCGCCCAGGCACTCGGGCTCATCGAGCAGCGGCGTGTGACCGCGATCGGCCACCGTCAGCACCTGCAGATCGGGCTTTTCGCGCTGCATGCGCGTGAGCGTTGCGGCGCTCAGGATGTCCGAGTGCGCGCCGCGGATCGCGAGCATCGGAACCTTGGCGAGCACGCCCCACAGCGGCCACAGGTCCGGCGCGGCGGAATCGCTGTTGCGCAGTGGCTCACCGATCAGCGGATCGGCATCCGCCTGCGGCACTCCGTGCGCGTCGGCGCGGTAGCTCTGGCGCGCCATCCTCTCCCAGCGCTCATCGCTCAACCCCGGCAACGCGGAACCGTACACGCTGCGCACCGTTGCCACCGCCTCGGGCCAGCTGCTCACCGGCGCGGCCTTGCCGGCATAGCCGCGGATGCGCTCGAGGCCGGCGCGGTCGACCTCGGGACCGACGTCGTTGAGGACGATGCCGGCAACCAGCGCGGGCTGCGTGGCCGCGAGCAACATCGCCATCAGACCACCCATGGAGGTGCCGATGAGGGTGACGTGCGCCGCGCCGAGGCCGGTGAGGAGCGTCAACAGGTCCTTGAGGTACACCGGCAGCTGGTAGTTGTTGAAGTTCGGGTCGCGCGCCGAGAGTCCGCGGCCGCGCACGTCGGGCACGATGACGCGGCAGCGCGCGGCGAGGTGCGCGGCCAGATCCTCGAAGTCACGGCCGTTGCGCATCAGGCCGTGCAGGCACACCACGACCGGCGCGCCGGGCGCAGGTCCGGCGTACACGCGGCTGAAGAGCCGCAGCCCTTCGGGGCTGTCGAACCAGTATTCGGCGGCGCTCATGCGTAGGTGGCCCTTAAGTTCAGTACTCGGTGGCGGCGAGCACGGCGCGCAGCTCGCGCTTGAGGATCTTACCGTTGGCATTACGCGGCAGCGAGTCGCGCCACACCACGTCTGCAATGCGCTGCTGCCTGCCGAGGCGCTGGTTGGTCCACTGCATGAGCGCGTCGCGGTCGGGCGTGCAGCCGGCCTTCGGCACGACGACCGCGACCGGGGTCTCACCCCATTTGCGGCTCGGCGCGCCGACCACCGCCACGTCCGCAACGTCCGGGTGCTCGCGCATCACCTGCTCGATGTCCGCCGGGTAGACGTTCTGACTGCCGGAGAGAATCATGTCCTTCTTGCGATCGACGATGTAGAGAAACCCTTCCGCATCGAGGTAGCCGAGGTCTCCGGTGCGCAGCCAGCGCGTGCCCGCGGAGTCCGTCCAGGTCGCTTCCCGGCTCGCCTCGTCGCGGCCGTGGTAGCCGTGCATGAGCAGCGCGCTCAAGCCCACGATCTCGCCGGTCGCTGCGGGGGGAAGCTCACGGTCGTCCTCGCCGATGATGCGCAGGTCGGTCCCGAGGAACGGCTTGCCGACGGACGCCGTCTTGGCCGCGAAATCCTCCGGAGCGAGGATGGTGCACACGCCCTCGGTAAGCCCGTACAGCTCGATCAGCTTAGCGCCGGTGCGCCGCGGGAACTCGCGCTTCACCGTGAGCGGCAGCGGCGAGCCGCAGCACATGACGGTGTCGAGGCTGTCGAGCCGGTGACCGGCGAACTCCTCGAGTGCGAGCAGCCGCTCGAGCTGCAGCGGCACGAAGGTGCCGTGCGTGATCCCCTCCGACTCGATCAGTGCGGCGGCCGCAGCGGCTTCGAACCGCGGCATGATCACGATGGTGCCGCCGACCACCACGGTGGCGAGCATCGCCACCCAGCTGATGTTGGAGAACAGGCCGAGCGAACACAGTGTCACGCAATCGCTGCGGTAGCGCAGCACGAGTGCGAGCTCCAGCGCCCAGTTGAGGCGGCAGCCGTGGCTGTGGACGATGCCCTTGGGGAGACCGGTAGTGCCGGAGCTGTAGATGATGTTGCAGACATCGTCCGCGCGGATCACGGCTTGCGGCGGCGTCGCCGCCTGCGCAGTGCTCCACGGCCCGAGTTCCTGCCACGGCGGTCCCGGACCGCCATGAGCGAAGCGCAGCGCGGCGCGCACCCGCGACGAGGCCGCCGCCAGCGCGTCGATGCGCGCGCAGTGGGCGCCGGAGGCAAACACAGCGCGCGCTGCGGCGTCGTCGATCATGCCGGCGACCGCCGCGTCACTGATCGAGACGTTGAGCGGCACCGCCACGCAGCCCGAGCGCAGGACGCCGAACAGCAGCAGCGCGAACTCGAGGCTGTTGTCCATGAGCACCGCGATGCGCTCCCCGGGCGCAAGCCCCGCGGCGGCCAGTCCGTTAGCGATCTGCGCGGTCGCGCGCTCGAGCTGCGCCCACGTCAGCCGGCGCTGCCCCGCGATGAGCGCAGTGCGCGCGCCACGCCATTTGCCGTGCCGTGCGATCAGGTCCGGCAGCAGCGGCTGCGGCGCCGCGAACCAGCTCACCGCTGCAAGTCCTCCGTCAGTAGTGGTACTGGACGGTCAGCCCCCAGGTGCGCGGCGGTCCGTAGAAGCCGATCTCGCTCACGCCGCCGACGAAGCTGTACAGCGGAGGCGAAGCGAGCGGCGGCGGGCCGAACTCGTAGCCAGCGACGCGGTAGTACTTGTTGGTCAGGTTATCGCCGCTCAAGGACACCCGCCAGTGCTTGTCGCTGCTGGTGAATGCCAGGCCCGCATTCAGCAGTCCATAGCCGGGCTGATCGGTCGCGTTCCAGGCCGTGATGGTCGACGCGGTATGGGCGTAGGTACGGTAGTCGAAGCCCGCGCGTGCGGCGAGTGAGCCCGCCGCGAAATTCCATGTGTAGGACTGGTACTCCGAGACCGTCCAGTGGGGGGCATTCAGCGGGGCCTGCTCCGCGGACAGATCGACCGCGGTGACCCCCGGGGTGCATCCCGGGGTGATCTGCGGCGTGAGCGGGAAGATGTTGCACGGAACAACGTAGTTCTTGTAGTACGAGTCGAGATAGCCGACGTTGGCGCCAAAGGTCAGCGCGCGGGTTGCCCGCCACGCGCTCTGCAGCTCCGCACCCTCGTTGATCTGCTTGCCGGCGTTGGTCGTGAAGGTGACGTTCGACGGCAGTCCGTTGAAGACGGTGACCTCGCCCAGCTCGATCTGCGCGTCCGTGTAGGGATCGTAGAAGACCGCCAGGTTGAGCAGCAGCGTGTCATCGAGCAGCGTGCTCTTCAGACCCAGCTCGTAGTTGTTGGCGGTTTCCGCGTTGTAGCCGTTTTTCGTGTCCGGGCTGAGCAGCGCGTTGCCGCGCATGTCGAAGCCACCGCTCTTGAAGCCCTTGCTGTAGGTGAAATAGGCCATGACGTTCGGGGTGAAGTGGTAGTCGAGGCCAAGACGCGGGTCGACGTTGGAGAAGCTGCGCTGGCCGGTATAGTCGGTGACCACGCCGGGAAACGGTATGAGTCCCGGCGGCGCCCCCGCCGGCGTGGTGAAGGTTACCCCGGGAGCGATCGGGGCGCCGACGTAGTCCTCCTGGAACACCTGAGCGGTGATCTTGTCCTGGTTCCAGCGCAAGCCGACGTCCAGGTTCAGCTGATCGGTCAGCTTCCAGGAGGTGTCGCCATAGACCGCCGTGCTTTTGGTCAGGTCGCAGCCCGAAACCAGCTCGTCAATGTAGAGGTCCAGCGGCGGTAAGCCGAGGAGCGGCAGCGTGCCGATGTCGGCGTCGTAGTCGCCGCAGGCGTTGCTGTCCATGTAGAAGAAACCGCCGACGGCGTGGACCATGTCGCCGCTGAAGGCGAGCTGCGCCTCCGCCGAGGACTGCTGGTCGTGATACAGGCCATCGACGTTGAACAGGTTGTCTGCGGTCTCGGAGAAATTGATGAACTGCTGGCCGTGGCCCTCGTAGTAGGCGCCGACGAGCTTCAGAGACAGCTGGCTCGTCAGGTTCTGGGTATAGGTCGCGGAGGTTCCCTGGCGGTGGAAGTAATCCTCGTCGGCCGGCAGATTGTCGTAACTGTTGAAGGGGTTGCTGAGCTGCGGGGCGTTCGGCGTCACGATCGGCAGCCCCGGCGGCGGTATGCCGAGCGCCGGTAGCGGCAGCACCGAGATGCCGCCATTCAGGTAGTTATTGAGCCGCTGACCGCCCGAGGCATTCGAATTGTCGAGGATATCGTCGGCGATGAGCCGCAGCTTCGAGCTCTCGCCCCAGGTGACCGTCAGGTTTGCACGTCCGACCTGGATGTCCTTGTTGGAGAGCGCCACACCGAGCGGGCTTTGCGGCGGCTGCGCCACGCCCGGCTGTGCGACGACCTCGCCGTAGCCGTCATGCTTCAGGGACGCGAACGCCAGGCCGAAATAGACGTGATCAGGAACCAGCGGCAGGGAGCCCATCAGCTTGTAATTGCGCTCATCGTAGTTGCCGGCAGTCGCCGAGGCGGTCAGCGTCGCCGGACCGTCGATGTCGCGCGTCACGTACTTGATCGCCCCGGCGATGGTGTTGCGGCCGTAGAGCGTGCCCTGCGGGCCGGAAAGCACCTCTAGCCGGTCGACGTCGAGCACGTCGAGGAGCGCCGCCTGTGGACGCGCCAGGTAGACATCATCGACATACACGCCCACCCCGGGCTGGAATCCCCACAACGGATCGCTTTGGCCAACGCCGCGGATGTACACGTTGATCGTGCTGCTGGTGGCGCGGTCCTGCGAGATCTTCATGTTGGGCACGAAGCTGCCGAGGTCCTCGATATTGGTGATGTCGTTGTTCTGAATGGTCTCGGCGGTCACTGCCGTGACCGTGAGCGGCACCTGCTGCAGGTTCTCGTTGTAGCGCCGCGCGGTGACCACGACCTCCTGCAGGCCGGTGTCGGCGCCAGCGGCGTTGGCGCTGTCGCTGCTCTGGGCGTGCAATGCGGTGAGCGGCAGTGCCGCGGCGAGCGTCCCGAGTCCGAGCGTGCAGGTCACGGCCAGGACGGTTGAGTTGTTGTACATGTCCCCCCCCCGAGCTGTACTCAACAGTTGTTGAGAAGTATTCAACGGATGTTGAGGTCGAGTCAAGGCGGCCGCGCGGATTGCGCTGCGGGGCCGATTCCCCCGACACTGGGTGTCGTCCGACTTTTTGCACTGCAGGAAAACATGAGGAAGAAAAACCCCGGCCGCCGCCCCCGCCCCGGCAACGAGCGCATCCTCGACGCCGCCGAGCAGCTGTTCGCGCAGCGCGGCTTCTACGGGGTCTCGCTGCGCGACATCACCCAGGCGGCGGGCGTCGACGTGGCGCTGGTGGCCTATCACTTCGGCGGCAAGCGCGAGCTGTTCACGGCGGTGTTCGAGCGGCGCGCCGAGGTGCTCAACCGCGAGCGCCTCGAGCTGCTGGAGGAGGTGCGCCGCGCCGCGCTGCCCGGCACGCCCGCCATCGAGGCGATCGTCAACGCGTTCAGCCAGCCGCTGCTCGAGCGCTCGGCCCGCGGCGGGCCCGGCTGGAAGAGCTACTTTGCGCTCGTGGCCAACGTCAATAACTCCCCGGAGTTCGGCCCCCTCATGATGACGCGCCATTTCGATCCGCTGGTGGACCGCTTCATCGCGGTGCTGCGCGAGGCCCTGCCCGAGTGTCCGCCGCGCGAGATCTACTGGGGCTACCAGTTCCTCACGGGGGCGCTCACCCTCACCTTCGCCGAGACCGGCCGCATCGACAAGCTTTCCGGGGGGCTGTGCCGCTCCTCGGACCTCGACAGCGTCCACCAGCGCCTGGTCCCGTACGTCGCCGCAGGCTTTCGCGCGCTGTGCGCACGGGCCGCGCCGCCGCCACGGCCGGGCAAGCGGGCGGAGCGGCGTGGCGCGCAGCGCAGATGAAGTACCGTCACAGCTGCCACGCGGGCAACTTCGCCGACGTGCACAAGCACGTGGCGTTGCTGGCGCTGCTGCGGGCGTTGCAGGGCAAGGACAAGGGATTCCTGTATCTCGACACCCACGCCGGCCGTGGCAGCTACGACCTGTCGAGCCCGACCGCGGAAGCTGCCGCGGGCATCGAGCGCTTCCTCGCATCAAGCTGCGAGGCGCCGGAGCTGCGCGAGTATGCGGCGCTGCTGGGCGAGTTTCGCAGCCGCGCGGCGCATGGCCACCGCTATCCGGGCTCGCCGCTCATCGCCGCGCTCGAACTTCGCTCGCAGGACCGCGCGGTGTTCATCGAGCTGCAGGGAGCCGAGGCCCACGCTCTGGAGGAGTCGCTCGCCGCGTTTGGCGCGGCGAGCGCGCAGCTGCGCATCGAGCGCGGCGACGGCTTCGAGCGACTCAAGGCCTTCCTGCCGCCCGCGGAACGGCGCGGCCTCACGCTGCTCGATCCCCCCTTCGAGGAGACGCGGGCCGACTTTGCGCGTCTGGCCGCGGCGCTCGCGGAGGCGTTGCGACGCTTCCCGACCGGAGTGGTTGTCGCCTGGTATCCCATCAAGGACCAGCGCACCACGAACGCCTGGCTTAGCGGCAGCCTGCCGCCCCTGGCGGCTCCGCTGCTGCAAAGCGAGCTGTGGTTGTATCCACGCGACGCGCGTGTCGGATTGAACGGATCGGGACTGTTGATCGCCAACCCGCCGTGGCGCTTCCTCGAGCGCATGCAGGTATGGCTGCCGCAGCTACAGTCGTGCCTCGCCGCCGCCCCCGGTGGCGCCGATCACCGTAGCGCCGCTCATCGTGGCGCCGCTCACGGTGGAGGCAGTAGCGCGCGGATGCTGTCACAATCGGCGCAATGAATCCGACTGCCGACCGGTACGGGGTCTTCGGCCACCCTGTGAGCCACAGTCTCTCCCCGTTCATACACGCGATGTTCGCGCGCGAGACCGGGCAGGACATGAGCTACCGCCCGTTCGACGTCCCGCCGGAGGAACTCGTCGCGCGCGTGCGCAGCTTCTTCTCCGAGGGCGGCAGCGGGCTGAACATCACGCTGCCGCACAAGCTGGCGGCGGTCGAGCTCGCCACCGAGCTGACCGAGCGCGCCGCCCACGCCGCCGCCGTCAACACCCTCGCGCTGCGCGACGGGAAGGTGCTCGGCGACAACACCGACGGCATCGGCCTGGTGCGCGACCTGTGCGACAACCTCGGGGTCGTGATCACCAACCGGCGCGTCCTCGTCCTCGGTGCCGGCGGGGCGACGCGCGGGGTGCTCGCGCCGCTGCTCGGCCTGCAGCCGGAGGAGCTCATCATCGCCAACCGCACCGCGGACCGCGCCGAGGCGCTCGCCGCCGCCTTCGCCGATCTCGGCGACGCGCACGGTGTGGGCTTTGCGGACGTGGGCGATGACGCCTTCGACCTCGTCATCAACGCGACCTCCGCCAGTCTCTCCGGGGAGATGCCGCCGCTGCCGCCGGCGGCGGTCGGACCGCAGACGGTGTGCTACGACCTCGCCTACGGCAAGGACGCGACCGCGTTCGTGAAGTGGGCGCAGAGCATCGGCTGTGCGCAGGCGCTGCAGGGACTCGGGATGCTGGTGGAGCAGGCGGCCGAGTCTTTCCACGTGTGGCGCGGGGTGCGGCCGCAAACGGCGAGCGTGCGCGCCGCGCTGCGCGAGCGTGCCGCGCTGTTAGGTGGCCGGGGCTGAATGACCCCCGGCGGGCGCCGCGCCGCCTTCCGCCTGGCGCGCCTGCGCGTGGTGGTCCGCGGCCAGCAGCATGTAGAAGGCCGGCACCACGAACAGCGTAAACAGCGTGCCGATCGAGAGTCCCGTCGCGATCACCAGGCCCATGGCGAAGCGCCCCGCGGCGCCGGCGCCGGTGGCGATCACCAGCGGAATCACCCCGAGCACCATGGCGGCGGTCGTCATGAGGATCGGGCGCAGCCGCACCGCCGCGCCGTGCTCGATCGCCTCGCGCTTGCTCATGCCGCCGCGCTGCGACTCGTTGGCGAACTGCACGATGAGGATGCCGTGCTTGGAGACCAGCCCCATGAGCGTCACCAGGCCCACCTGGGTGAAGATGTTCAGGCTCGAGATCAGGTTGACGAAGATCAGCGCGCCGAACAGCGCCATCGGCACCGACACCAGGATCACCAGCGGGTCGCGCAGGCTGTTGAACTGTGCCGCGAGCGCCAGGAACACGATGATCACCGCAAACAGCAGCGTCGTGGCGAAGCCGCCGGATTCCTGCACGAACTGGCGTGACTGGCCCGAATAATCCAGCTGATAGCCGCTCGGGGCGACCTCGATGAGCGCATCGTGCAGGAACTTGAGCGCCTCGCCCTGCGACATGCCGCTGGCGCCCGAGATGGTCGCGGAGTTGAGCTGCTGGAAGCGGTTGATCGACTCCGGCACCACCGCGTGCTTGAGGCTGGCGAGCGTAGCGGCAGGAATGACCGTGCCGTTGGGCGCGCGCACGTAGTAGTCCAGCACCTGGTTGGGATTCAGGCGATCGGTCTGCAGCACCTGCGGGATGACCTTGTAGGAGCGGCCTGCGATCGAGAAGTAGTTGACGTAGCCGCCGCCGAGGGCGGCGCTCAACGCGCTGCCGACGTCCTGCTGCGTGAGCCCGAGCGTCGACACCAGGTCGCGGTCGACCACCACCGTCGACTGCGGCTTGTCGATCTTCAGATCCGTATCGACGAAGTAGAACTTGCCGCTATCACGCGCCTTCCTCAGCACCGCCTGTGCCACTTCGTTGAGGTTCTGAAACGGCTCGGTAGTGTTGATGACCACCTGGATGGGCGCACCCTGGGCGCCCGGCAGCGAGGGCAGGGCGAACACGAAGATCTGCCCGCCGGCGATCTTGCCCCAGGTCTGCTGCAGCACCTGCTGCAGCTCGTGCGCGGAGCGTTTGCGCTCATCCCAGGGCTTGAACACCATGCCGCCGAGTCCCTGCCCCGGGGTGGTGATCTGGAACATCATCTCGTACTCGGGCAACTTTTGGCCGAGCGCGAACATCTGCTGTGCGTAACCGAGCATCTGCTGCGAGGTCGCATCCGGCGAGGCCTTGAGCTGGTAGAAGAGGAAGCCCTGGTCCTCCTCCGGGGTGAGCTCGGACTGCGAAGTCATACCGAGCAGCACCGTGGCGCCGAACAGCATCAGACCCATCACCACCATCACGCTCCAGGTGCTGAGCGCCGCGCGCAGCACACGCTGGTAAGCGTTGCGCACCGCCGTGAACTGGCGGTCGATGAACTGCACGAAGCGCCCGCTCTCCTGCTCGCTGCTGAAGAAGCGCGAACACATCATCGGCGAGAGCGTCAGCGCGATCACCGCCGACACGGTCACCGCTCCTGCGAGCGTGAAGGCGAACTCGGTGAACAGCGCCCCGGTGAGCCCCTTCTGGAAGCCGATCGGCACGTACACCGCCACCAGCACCACAGTCATGGCGAGGATCGGTCCGCCGAGCTCGCGCGCCGCGAGCAGCGCCGCCTCGAGCGGGCCCTTGCCCTCCTCCTTCATGTGACGGTCGACGTTCTCGACCACGATGATGGCATCGTCGACCACCAGCCCGATGGCCAGCACCAAAGCCAGGAGCGTCAGCAGGTTTATCGAGTAGCCGAACGCCAGCATGATGAAGAAGGTGCCGACCAGCGACAGCGGCATGGCGATCACCGGGATGATCACCGCACGCAGGCTGCCGAGGAACAGGTAGATCACCACCGTGACGATCAGCAGCGCCTCGATCAGCGTCTTCACCACCTCGTGGATCGAGGAGGTGACGAATTTGGTGCTGTCGTAAACGATCGTGCCCACCAGTCCGGTCGGCAGCTGCGACTGGATCTCGGGCATGTAGTCGCGCACGCGCTGCGCCACCTCGAGCAGGTTCGCCTCGGGTGCCACCTTGATGCCGATGAAGACCGCCAGCGTGCCGCTGAAGGACACGTTGCTGTCGTAGTCCTCGGCGCCGAGCACCACGGTGGCGACGTCCTGCAGCCGCACGATCGCCCCGTCTTTCTGCTTGATGGCGAGAGTCTTGAATTCGTCCACCGAGTGCAGATCGGTGGCGGCGGTCAGATCGACGCTTACCATCTGCCCCTTGGTGGTGCCGACCGCCGCCAGGTAGTTGTTGGAGCTGAGCGCCTGGAAAACGTCGGTGGCGGTGACGCCGTGCGCCGCCAGCTGCGCGGGATTGAGCCAGGCGCGCAGCGCGAACTGCCGCCCGCCCAGGATTTCCGCGGTCTGCACGCCCTGCAGCGCATCGAGCTTCGGCTTCACCACCCGTGCCAGATAGTCGGTGATGCTGTTGGAGGGCAACACGTCACTGCGGAAGCCGAGGTACATGGCGTCGATCGTCTGTCCCACCGCTACGGTCAGCACCGGCTGCTGCGCCTGCGGCGGCAGCTGATTGCGCACCGAGGTGACCTGCGTCTGGATCTCGGTGAGCGCGCGGTTCGCGTCGTAATTGAGGCGCAGCGTGGCGGTGATGGTCGACAACCCCGTGACGCTGGTGGAGGACAGGTAGTCGATGCCCTGAGCCTGCGCGATCGCCTGCTCGAGCGGCTGGGTGATGAAGCCGCCGACGGTGTCGGCATCCGCGCCGTAGTAGGCGGTGGTGATCGTGACGACGGCGTTCTCGGTCTTCGGGTACTGACGCACCTGCAGGTCGGAGAGCGCGCGCAGCCCGAGCACCAGAATCAGCGCGCTGACGACGATCGCCAGCACCGGTTTCCTGATGAATACGTCGGTGAAGCTCATGGGCGCGCTCTTAGCGCTCCTGCGGCGTGGGACTCGGGCTGTCGGCGGGCTGCACGCTGTTGTCCACGCGGATCGGCGAGCCGGCCTTGAGTTTGATCTGACCGCTGGTCACTACTTCGACGCCCTCGCGCAGTCCGCTCAGGATCGCCACCTGGTCGCCGCGCGTCGGACCGCTCGTCACGAACTGCAGCTGCACCACCGGGGCATCCGCAGGCAGCTGCGGACCCTTGGCGGGCGCCGGCTTGGCGGGGCGCGAGTCCGGCCCGCTGTTGTTCTCGATGGCCGCGGCCGCCTGCTGCTTGTCGAAGTCGGCCTTGGTCGTCACCACGTAGATGGTCTCGCCGTAGGGGTTGTAGACCACCGCGGTCTGCGGCAGCGTCAGGTAGCGCTGCTCCGTGCTGACATCGACGCTGACGTTGACGAACATCCCGGGGGTCAGCACGCGATCGGGGTTGGGCACCTCGGCCTCGACCTGCACGTTGCGTGTGTCGGTATCGACCTTTGGGCTGATGGCGTTCAGTGTGCCGGAGAAAACCTTGCCGGCGAAGGCATCGAGCGTGAGGGCGACCTTCTGCCCGTTGTGCAGATCCGCAAGTACCTTCTGCGGTACGTAGAAGTCGACGTACACCGGATCGAGCTGTTGCAGCGTCAGCACCATGTTGCCGGAATCGAGGTACGCGCCCGGGTTGACGGTGACGATGCCGACACGCCCGGCGAACGGCGCGCGCAGCTGTTTCTTCGACACGATCACCTGCTGCTGCGCGACCGCGGCTTCCTTGACCTTGAGGTCCGCGGCGGCCGTATCGTAATCGGCCTGGGCGATCACCTTGACGGCGAGCTGGTCCTGCGCGCGTTTGAACGTGACGCGCGCTAGATTCAGCTGCGCCTGCAGCTGCACCAGTTCCGCGACGTCCTCACTGTCGCGCAGCTGCAGCAGCACCTGGCCGGTCTTGACCTCGTCGCCCGACTTCACGTTGACGGCGGTCACGAGGCCCGCCACATCCAACGCCAGGTCCGCGCCGCGTGCCGCGCGCAGCGTGCCGACCGCGCGCAGCTGCGGCTGCCACTGCTGGTAGGTCGCCTTCGCGGTGCTCACCACCACCGGCGGCGGCGGCTTCATGCCGGCGATCATCTTCATGATCATCAGCACCTTGATGCCGGCGATGAGGCCGATCAACCCGAGCACCGCCAGGATCATGTAGATCATGCGGCGGGTCGTGCTCGGTTTGTCTGCACGCGTCTGCATGCGCGGCCTCCCTCAATCCATTCATGTTGGCCGTGCCCGCGTTTCGGTGGACGGCTTTGTTGCGCGCTGCGGCACGTGCGTCGCGAGCGGGAGCGACGGGGCGCTATTCTGCCAAAACCCGCGCCGTCGTGACGATCTCTTTGGCGAACGCCCCGCCGCGCCGGCGTGTGTGTCTGCCGCGCGGCTCTATCTCGTTAGGGTCAGCCCGGACTGCCTCTTGCGCGCCTTTGGTCGGCTAACGCAGGGTAACGAGCTCCTCGGCGCTCGTCGGGTGGATCGCGACGGTGTCGTCGAAGTCCCGCTTGGTGGCGCCCATGCGCACCGCCACGGCGAAACCCTGCAGCATCTCGTCCGCCCCCTGCCCCACCACGTGCAGCCCGACGATGCGCTGCTCGGCGCCCGCGGTCACCAGCTTCACCTGCGAGCGCGGTCTCGCGGTGGTGAGGGCGTGGTAGAGCGCGACGAAACTGGAGTGGAACACCTTGACGTTATGCGCGCCGTAACGCTCGCGCGCCGCACTCTCCGACAGCCCCACCGTGCCGAGCGGCGGACGGCCGAAGATCACCGTCGGGATGTTCTCGTAGTCGAGGTGCCGGTCGCTCTGTCCGCCGAACAGGCGGTCCGACAGTCGCCGTCCGGCGGCGATTGCCACCGGGGTGAGCTGCACGCGTCCGGTGACGTCGCCGATGGCGTAGACGCCCGGCGTACTGGTCGCCTGGTACAGGTCGGTGGCGATGAAGCCTTGCGCGTCGAGGCGCACACCCGCGCGCTCGAGCGCAAGATCCTCCACCTGCGCGATGCGACCGATCGCCCACAGCACGCAGTCGAACGGCCCGAGGCGCCGGCCGTCACGCGCCTCGAGCGTGAGTGCGCCGTCGCGGCGCGTCAGCGCGGCGAGCGCGACCTGGGTCATGATCTCCACGCCCTCCCCGGCCAGGATCCGCAGGATCCCCTCCCCGAGCATCGGGTCGAAGGCGCGCAGCGCCGTTTCCCCGCGCAGCACTAACGTGGTGCGCGCGCCGAGGCCCGCGAGGATACCGGCGAGCTCGACGCCGATGTAGCTGCTGCCGACGACTGCGACGCGCCCGGGCCGCGCGTCGAGCGTGAAGAATCCGTCGGAGGTGATGCCGAGCTCGGCGCCGGGGATCGGCGGCACGAGTGGTCGCCCGCCGGTCGCCACCACGATGTGCGCGGCGGCGAGCGTGCGTCCGCCAGCGCTCACGCTGTGTGCATCGAGGAAAGCGGCGCGCGCGCGGATCAGCTCGATGTTGCGCTTGGCGAGGTTCGCCGCGTAGATGCCGTTGAGCCGCTCGATGTAGGCGTCGCGTCGGGCGCGCAGCAGCGGCCAGTCGAGCCCGCGCTCCTCGACGCTGAAGCCGTAGTCGCGGGCATCGTGCAGCGCGCTGCCGAGCTCGGCTGCGTTCCACATGATCTTCTTCGGCACGCAGCCGCGGTTGACGCAGGTGCCGCCGAGCGCGTCGGGCTCCACCAGCACCACGCGCGCGCCGTGTTCGGCGGCGCGCTGCGCCGCGGCCAGCCCGCCGCTGCCGCCACCGATCACCACCAGATCGAAGCCTTCAGCCATGGCACCCTCGCAAGGACCTGCAGCGCATGTTAGCGAAAGAAAGCGCGCCCGGGGCTAAGCAGCGCCGCGCCGCGCGCCGCGGCGCGGGGCCGCCGGCTACAATGGCGCCCGGGGCACCCGCAGGACGAGGCGCGCATGGACAACCCGTTACTCGCCGAGCAGGAGCTGCCGGCCTTCAGGCAGATCCTTCCCGAGCACGTCGAGCCGGCGGTGCGCGAGCTGCTGGCGGCGAACCGTGCGCGCATCGGCGAGCTCGCGCAGCTGGCGCAACCGACCTTCGCCACGCTGGTCGAGCCGCTGGAAGAGCTGCACCACCGCACCTCGCGCACCTGGTCGCCGGTGAGCCATCTGAACGCGGTGCTCAACTCGGCGACGCTGCGCGAGAGCTACAACGCCTGCCTGCCCCTGTTGTCGGCCTACCAGACCGACCTGGCGCAGAGCGAGCCGCTCTACCGTGCCTACCGCGCCATCGCCGCGCAGCAGGGGGCCGTACTCGCCCCGGTGCAGCGCCAGCTCCTCGAGCACACGGTACGCGACTTTCGTCTCGCCGGCGTCGGGCTGCCCGCCGAGCGCAAGGAGCGCTTCAAGTCGGCGATGCTCGAGCTCGCCAAACTGCAGGCGAAGTTCGAGGAGAACGTGCTCGACTGCACCAATCACTGGACGCGGCACGTGCAGGACGCCGACGAGCTGCGCGGCCTCAACGAGACGCTCATCGAGCAGGCGCGCCGCCGCGCGCAGGAGCGCGACGCCGCGGGCTGGATCCTGAGCCTCGACCAACCGACTTACGTCGCGGTGGTGACCGATGCCGAATCGCCGGCTCTGCGGCGCGCGTTCTACGAGGCCTGGAACACACGCGCCTCCGACCAGGGTCCGTGCGCCGGGCGCTGGGACAACTCCCCGGTGATGGAGCAGATCCTGGCGCGGCGGCACGAGGCGGCGCGGCTGCTCGATTTCGAAAGCTACGCGCACTTCGCCCTGGCACGGCGCATGGCGCACTCGGTCGAGGAAGTGCTCGGCTTTCTCGGCGAGCTCGCCACGAGTGCGCGCGGCGCTGCGCAGGCGGAGTTCGCCGAGCTCGAGGAGTTCGCTGGCCGGCGCCTCGAGGCCTGGGACGTGAGCTTTTACGCCGAAGCGCTGCAGCGCGAGCGTTTCAGTGTCTCGCAGGAAGAGCTGCGACCGTACTTTCCGCTCCCCAAGGTGCTCGCCGGGCTGTTCGAGGTCGCCGAGCGGCTGTTCGACATCCGCATCACCGAGCGCAGCGGCGTGCCGCTGTGGCATGCGGACGTGCGTTTCTTCGACATCGCCGCGGCAGGCGGCGAGGCGCTCGGCAGCTTTTATCTCGATGCCTACGCGCGCTCCAACAAGCGCAGCGGCGCCTGGATGGACGAGTGCGTCGGCAGGAAGCGCCTGTCCTCGGGAGCGGCGCTGCCGGTCGCCTATCTGGTGTGCAACTTCCTGCCGCCGGGTGCGCAGCGCCCGGCGCTGCTGACGCACGACGACGTGGTAACGCTGTTCCACGAGTTCGGCCACGGGCTGCACCATCTGCTGACGCGCGTCGATTATCCGAGCATCGCCGGCATCAACGGTGTCGCCTGGGACGCGGTCGAGCTGCCGAGCCAGTTCTTCGAGAACTACGCCTGGGACGGCGCGGTGCTGCAGCGCATCTCCGGGCACTTCGAGAGCGGCGCGCCGCTGCCCACCGGCCAGCAGGCGCGGCTGCGCGCCACGCGCAGCTTCCAGGCGGGGCTTTCCATGGTGCGGCAGCTCGAGTTCGCGCTGTTCGATTTCCGCCTGCACGGCGAATATTCACCCGAGCGCGGCGCGCGCGTCGCGGAAGTTCTGCACGAGGTGCGCAAAAGCGTCGCGGTCGTGCCGGTGCCGCAGTGGAATCGCTTCGCGCACAGCTTCGGGCACATTTTCGCCGGCGGCTACGCCGCCGGTTACTACAGCTACAAGTGGGCGGAGGTGCTGGCGGCAGACGCGTTCGCCGCCTTCGAGGAGAGCGGCGTGTTCGACCGCGCCACGGCACAGCGCTTCCTCGACGCGATCTTGAGCCGCGGCGGCAGCCGCGACGCGCTGGAAGCGTTCATCGAGTTCCGCGGGCGCCGCCCGGACGTGCGGGCGCTGCTGCGCCAGCACGGCATCGACCATGCTGGCGAGCTGGCCTCGTGAGCCGCCGCGCGCTGGCGCTGTCCCTCGCCGCGCTGCTGGCGCTCGCCGCGGCGCTCGCCACGGCTCACGCCGAAACGCTCTACGTGGTCGAGCAGGTCGTGGTCAACGTCAACAGCGCCCCGGATGCGAGCGGCGAGCGTATCGCCACGGTGAAGAGCGGCGAAGGCGTGGAGCTCCTCGAGCGCCAGGGTGAGCAGGTGCATGTGCGACTGGCGGGCGGGCGCGACGGCTGGATCCGCGCGGGCTACCTGTCGGCGGCGGCGCCGTTAAGGACCCAGCTGGCGCAGCGCGACGCGGAAGTGGCGCGCCTGCAGGACGAGGTGAACCGGCTCACGGCGCAACCCGCCGCGGCCCGCAGCCCTGCCGCCGGCGCCGCCCCCTCCGCGGCCTTGCCGGCTGCGGCGCCTCCGGCTGCGGGGCCTCCGGCTGCGGGGCCTCCCGCTGGGGTCGCGCCTGAGGATCCGGGAAACTCCTCCGGGATGTCGTTCGCCGGCAGCCCCGCCGAACACCCGGTGCGCGCGTGGCCGTGGGCGCTCGGTGGCGCACTGCTCGGGCTCGCCGTCGGTTTCGGGGTCGGCGTCGTGCTGCTCGACCGCCACATCCGCCGCAAGTACGGGGGACTGCGCATTTACTGAAAGCACTTGAGAGTCGGCGCGGCCCCACGTACAAAGTCAAACCGCCCGGAGGGAGGTTGATGGCCCGGATCGAAAGTGTGCGCCGTGTCGCGGCGCAGCACGCTGCCAGCTGCCTACACTGGTGATTAAGCCAGGGATTTCGGCCCACGGGTGGGGAACAACAGGGCCCGCAGAAGCGAAGCCTCTAGCGTCAACAATGAGCAGCATCAGGCGCAGTGATTTCGACGTAACCAACAGCGTGCAGGTGAGCTCGCCGCAGGCGGTGTTCGCCGCCGTGGAGAAGCTGTGCCGCCCGACCTGGCCCGAGCTTTCCCTGGATCCCCTCGCGCGCGCGTTCACCCACTTCGAGCGGCTGTTCGCCGGTGACGTGCCCGGCTGGCACGGCGTCGACACCGTCTATCACGACCGCCAGCACACGCTGGACATAACGCTGGCGCTGGCGCGCCTGCTGGTCGGCTACGAGCAGCAGCAGCCGCAGGATGCGCGCCTCGGCGGCACGCGTGCCCTCGTCGGCCTCATCACCGGACTGTTTCACGACGTCGGTTACCTGCGCCGCGCCGACGATCGGCACTCGCGCAACGGCGCGGAATTCACCCGCACCCACGTGGCGCGCGGCGCGCGCTTCCTCGGGGAGTACCTGCCCGAGCTCGGGCTCGCCGCGTGGGCACCGGTCGCCAGCGAGATCGTGCACTTCACCGGTTACGAAGTGCCGTTCGCGCACATCAAGTCGCAGGTGCCCGAGCCGCGCGACATCGTCATCGGCCACCTGCTCGGCACGGCCGACATGATCGCGCAGATGGCCGACCGCTGTTATCTGGAGAAGTGCCGCGACCGGCTGTACGCGGAGTTTGTGCTCGGCGGGGTGGCACTGCCCTTCAGCGAGGGTTATCCGCAGGTCAAGTACGCCTCGGGCCTCGACCTGCTGCGCCAGACGCCGGAGTTCGTGAGCGACGTGCGCCAGAAGCGCCTCGACGGCGATTTCCAGGCCGCCTATCGCTGGCTGGAGATTCTCTTCGGTGGACATAACCCATACCTCGACGCTATCGACCGCAACGTCGAGTACCTGCGCCAGGTGCTGCGCAGCGAGAGCTGGCAGCTGCTGCGGCGCCGACCACCCATTTTTGCCGCCACCGAGGACGCCATGACCACCATGCGCGGCCTGATGCTGGGGCATATCAAGCGGGTCTGGGCCGGTTATACCTGAGCTCCACGCGCCGCCGTGCGCTGCGCACGCGGCCCGCACGCGAGGCTTATTTCCCCCTGGGTAGCCTTGGCCGGCGTGCGGCGGTTAATATCGATTACCAAATGTAATAGGGGATCGACGCTAAGCGGTGCGCAGCGCGCTCACCGTCGGCGCGCGTTCACGTGACCACAGGCAGCTTCAGGATCCGATACGCGGGGGCCACGTTCTTCGTGGTGCTGCTCGCGGCCGCCGCGGTGGCAGCACTGCTGCTGGTGCGTCACGCCGCCGACACCCGCGCCCTCGGGGCGCTCGCCGAGAACGTCGCGCGCGAGCGTGTCGACCCGGAGCTGGCCGCACGCGCCCGCAGCGTCGCGGCGCACGCCGCTGACTCGGTCGCGGGCGCGGTGCGCGCGCAGGACGCGGCCGGCGTGGTGCGCCGCCTGCAGCCCTTCATCGACGATCCCACGGTCACCGCCCTCACCCTCACCATGCGCTCCGGCCAGACGCTGTTCCGCTGGCAGCGCGCCACGCAGGCGCCGCCCGGTGCGCTGCGCTCGCAGGCCGAGGCGCCGGTGCGCACGCTGGTCGAGAACATTCCCGGCGCGGTGACGCCCGAGACGCTCGCCACACTCACCGTGGTGCTCGAGCAGGCCGCCCCGGTGCCGAGCGTCGGGTTGGCACGGCGCCTGGATGCGGCCGGCGCCGCGAGTGACCGCCGCAGCGGCTGGCTCGCGCTGCTGCTCGGCGCGGCCGGCGCGCTCGGAGCCGCGGCACTCGTGTGGCGCGCGCTCAACAACCTGCAACGGCCGGTCGATGCGCTCATCAGGAGCGCCGATCGCATCGGCCAGGGCGACTACACGCGCCCCTTCGAGGTGCAGCGGCGCGATGCGCTGGCCGAGCTGCAGCAGGCGCTCGAGCGCATGCGCGGGCACCTGCGCCAGTCCACCGTCAACAAGAACTACCTGCACAACGTGCTGAACAGCATGACCGATGCGGTGTTCGTCACCTCGCCCGACGGGGTGATCAAGATGGCCAACTCCGCCGCCTGCAAGCTGCTCAACTTCGGCGAGGAGGAGCTGCTCGGGCGCAGCATCCTCGCCATCCTCGAGGAGCGCGAGCGCGCCGACTTCGACCTGCTGGAGGCGGCGCAGGAGACGCGCGAGACGCTGGTGCGCACACGCGCCGGCCAGACCATCCCGGTATCGCTGACCGGTTCGCGCATCGACAGCGATGATCCGCAGTTCCAGGGCAGCATCTTCGTCGCGCGCAACATCACCGAACGCAAGCGCGCCGAGCGGCGCATCCGCTACCTGGCACGCTACGACGCGCTCACCAAGATCCCCAACCGCATGCAGTTCCATCACCTGCTGCAGCAGACCATCGCGCGCGGCTTGCGCAGCGGGCAGGTGGTGGCGGTGCTGTACCTGGACATGGACCGCTTCAAGGAGGTCAACGACACCTTCGGCCACGGTGCCGGCGACCGCGTGCTCGAGGTGCTCGCCGAGCGTCTGACGCGCGCACTGCCGAAGGAGACCGTGGTCGGACGCCTCGCCGGGGACGAGTTCGCGCTGTTCGTCGACGGGCTGCCCTCGGATGCCGACAACCGCGGGCCGATCGCGCAGCTCGCGCGTGGGCTGCTCACCGAGGTGAGCCGGCCGTTCCAGCTGAATCAGCACGAGGTGTTCCTCACCGCGAGCGTCGGCATCGCCTTCTGCCCGCGCGATGCGGAGAACGTCATCGACCTGATCCGCAACGCGGATGCGGCGATGTACTATTCCAAGCAGAACGGCGGCAACACCTTCGCCTTCTATTCCCCGGAAATGAACGCCGCGGCGGTCGAGCGGCTGATGCTCAAGAGCAAGCTGCGCCGCGCCCTCGAGCGCGACGAGCTGGAGATCAAGTACCAGCCCAAGGTCGACCTGCGCACCGGGCGCATCATCGGTGCGGAGGCGCTGCTGCGCTGGCGCCTGCCCGGGCACGGTGACATCCCGCCCTCGCATTTCATCCCACTGGCCGAAGAGACCAACCTGATCCTCGACATCGGCGAGTGGGTGCTGAACCGCGTGTGCCTCGACTACCGCCAGATGCACAGCCAGGGCGGCGACCCGGGGCGCATCTCGCTCAACCTGTCGCTGAAACAGCTGCGCCAGGCGAGCTTCATCCTGCGCTGCCGCTCGGTGTTCCGCCGCCATCACGTCTCCCCGACCTCCTTCGAGCTGGAGATCACCGAGACCACGCTGATGGCCGATCCGCAGCGCACCGTGCGCCTGCTCGATGAGCTGTATGCCATGGGCCTGCACCTGTCGATCGATGATTTCGGCACCGGCTACTCCTCGCTGTCGGCGCTGCAGCAGTTTCCGATCGGCACGCTGAAAATCGACCAGTCCTTCGTGCGCGACGCCGTTGAGGATGCCGGCGATGCCACCATCGTGCGCACCATCATCGAGATGGGGCGCAGCCTCGGCATGGAGGTCATCGCCGAAGGTGTCGAGTCGCGCGCCCAGCTGCACTTCCTGCGCACCAACAACTGCCACTACGGACAGGGGCGCCTCTTCGGCGAGCCGTGCACGGCGGACGAACTGCTGGCGCTGCTCGCCACGCAGGCCGGCGGCGCCCCGCCCTTCGCCCATCTGCTGCGCGACGCCGTCGAGGCTACCTCCCGCTCAGCCTAGATGCGCTGGCGGCGCCTGGTGCTGCTGGGCCTGCTCGCCGCCTGGCTGGGCGTCGGCTGGTACCACGCGGGCAAGGCGCTGCCCGCCGGTACCCACGTGGCCTCGGCGAGCTGCCCGCTGCCGGAGGGTCAGGCCGCCTTCATCGCCGACATCACCGCCGCGGACGCCTGGGGACGCGCGGCGATGAGCCAGGGGATTTTCGACGGCGTGCTGGCGCTCATTCACGGCGCGCGCCGCTTCATCGTGCTCGACTACGGCGCGTTCGGCGCCGACGCCGCCGGCGAGGTGCGCGGACGTGGCATCGCCGCGCGGCTCACCGATGCGCTGCTCGCGCAGCGGCGCGAGCAGCCGGCACTGCCGATCCTCTTCATCACCGACCCGGCGAGCGAGCGTTACGGCACGGTGCGCTCGAGCGAACTGGCGCTGCTGCGCGCCGCCGGCGTCGAGGTGATCACGGTGGATCTGGATCGCCTGCGCGACTCCAACCCGGCGTACTCGAGCCTGTGGCGCCTGACGCTCGGCTGGTGGGAGCGCGCCGCGCCGCCGGCACTGAGCGGCGCGCGCCGCCTGAACTTCAAGGCCGACGGCCGGCGGCTGATCATCGCCGACGACGGCGGCGGCGGACTGGCGGCGCTCATCGGCTCGGCGAGCCTCAAGGACACGCAGAGCGGCTGGTCAAACGTCGCGCTGCGCCTGAGCGGCGATGTACTGCCGACGCTCCTCGCCAGCGAGCTGGCGGTGGCCGGCTTCTCCGGCTGGCGCGGCCGCGCGGACGCCTTCACTGCGCCGCCGGCGGCCGCGGCGACCGCAGCGGCCTCGCCGTGCACGCCCGGCGACCCGGCGGCGCACGGCGCGCCCGGCCTCGCCGCCGTGCAGGTGCTTACCGAGGGCACCACGCGCGATGAGCTGCTGGCGCGCCTCGGGCAGACCGGGCAGAGCGATGCCATCGACGTCGCCATGTACCGGCTCGCCGATCGCGCCGTGGTCGAGGGGTTGCTGGCGGCGGCGCGGCGCGGCGCGAGCGTGCGACTGCTGCTCGACCCGAACGAGACCGGCGCGAGCGGCGGGCTGTCCGGTCTGCCCAATCAGCCGGTGGCGGGCGAGCTGGTGTCGCGCAGCGCCGGGGCGATCCACGTGCGCTGGTACCGAACACACGGCGAGCACTTCCACAGCGCGCTGGTCATGATCTACGACGCGCGCCGCGTATGGCTGACGCTCGGCTCGGCGCAGCTCACGCGGCGCGACCTCGAGGACTACGACCTCGAAGCGAACGCCGCCGTGGAGCTGTCCCGCAGCGCGCCGCTCGCGCAGCAGGCGCTCACCTGGTTCGACACGCTGTGGGGCAATCGCGCGGCGCTCGGCATCGAGTACAGCACCGACTACGCGGCGTTCGCCGATCCCGCGCAGGCGGACTACTGGCTCTACCGCTTCATGGAAGGCACGGGATTCTCGCCGTTCTGAGACGCGCGCTGCTGCGCCGCGCGCGCCGCCTGCGCGGCCTGCTGCGCGAGCGAATTGAGCGCGGCATCGGTGGCCTGCTCGAAAGCACCGACCACCGCGCTGACGCGGTTGGCCGCAGCGTTTGCCTCGCCGGAGGCGACGAATGTTGCGATCACATCGCGGCCCTCGCGCCGGCCGAGGATGCAGTCGAACACCACGTGCACTACCGGCGCCGCGCCGCCGCCGCCGCCGCCGCTGTAGTCGGCCTCAAAGCGCCGCACCCCGATCTGCAGCAGGAAATCAGAAGGAAACGGGCTGCCCGGGTCCGCGACCGAGGACCAGTCGCCCGAAGCGCGCAGCGTCTGCACGACGAGCGACTCGATCACCTCCGGGGTGGACGCCGGCCAGCGAACGCCGGTAAAGAAGTCCATGCGGTAATCGCTCTGCAGCAGCATGATGTGCGGGGACTCCAGCCCCGGGGCGGCGTTGGGATGCGCGACGCGCAGCGACATGGGGCCGCTCTGCGCCGCGGAGGCGTCCGCGCTCTGCGCGTCGGTGCCCGCGGCGTGCGCGACGGCGGCGGGCGCGGCCGCCGCTGCCGGGGCGCGCAGGTAGTAGGTCTGTTCGGGCCGCGCGGTGCTGTGCAGCAGTCCCCCGCAGCCGCTCGCCAGCAGGCACAGCAGCAATCCGCCCAGCTGCGGGCGCAGCCTCACTTGGGAATCTCCACACCGCGCGCGGTCGGCTCGTAGAGCAGCTGCGCCGGATTCTCGCGCAGGCTGCTGGAGAGCGCGCGGATGTCCTGGGCGGCCGCTCTTCCTTCGCGCACGAAGCGCTCGATCTCGGGCAGTCCGTCGCGCGCAAACGCGCGGATGTCCTGGCGATTCTCGGCGATCACCTGGTCGAGCTGGCCGCTGGCGTCGCTCAGATTGTCGGCAATGGTGTGCAGGCGCTGCGCCGCGGCCCTCACGTCGGGTTGCACGGCATCGAGCGTATTGTGCGCGCTGCGGGCGGTGGCGGTGAGCTCGTCGCTGGTGCGGCGCAGGTCCTCGATGAGGCCATTCATGTTCTGCAGGGTCTGCGGCAGGTTGGTGCTGGCACGGTGGAAGTTGCTGAGCGCACTGCTGACCGCCTCGATGTTGGCATCGCTCAGCAGCCGGTCGGCCTGCTTCACGACGTCGTTGGCCTTCGCCACCAGCTCTGGCAGGCTCGCCAGGAACACGTCGAAGCGCGAGGGCGCCGAGCGGATCACCGGGTACTCGCGGCTGGCGACCGCGGGCACCATGGGCTTGTCGGTGCGGTCCTCGGCCAGGTCGATGTACAACAGGCCCGTCACCCCCTGCAGCTGCAGCTGGGCAACGGTGTGCGTCGAGATCGGCGTGCGCGAATCGATGTCGGCGATGACCTCTACGCGGCTCGAGTCGCGCGGATCGATGCGCATGTCGATGACCCGGCCGACGCCGACGCCGAGGTAGCGCACCGAGGCGCCCTTCTCCAGGCCGCTGACGCTGCCGCTGAAATAGATCTCGTAGCGGTCGTAGCTGCGGTGCTCGCGGCTGTCGGAATACCAGTAGACGAACAGCGCGCCGGCGAGCGCCACGATCAGCACGAACGCCCCGACCGCGGCGTAGTTGGCCTCACGCTCCATGCCGCTCTCCCGGCGCGCGCTCCCGGGCCCGCTCACCGTGAAAGTACGCCTGGATCCACGGGTTGGGGTGGTCGACGATGCGCTGCAGCGTGTCCGATTCCATGTGGTGGTCGACGATCACCCCGACACGATTGCAGGTACGGAAGATGCTGTCCAGATCGTGGGTGATCATGACGATGGTGAGCCGCAGCTGCTTCTGCAGGTATAGCACCAGGTCGTCGAAGGCGGCGGCGCTCACCGGGTCGAGGCCTGAGGTGGGCTCGTCGAGAAACAACAGCACCGGATCGAGCGCCAGGGCGCGGGCGACCGCGGCACGCTTCACCATGCCGCCCGAGAGCTGCGCCGGGTACTTGTCCGCCGCGTCCGCGGGCAGACCCACCAGGCGGATCTTGAGCAGCGCCAGCTCATCGAGCGCGGTACGCTCCAGCTCGAGGTACTCGATCATCGGCAGCTGCACGTTCTGCAGCAGGGTGAGGCCCGAGTACAGCGCGCCCGACTGGAACGCCACCCCGTAACCGGCCTTGATGGGACGCAGCTGCGCCTCCGTCAGATGGGTGATGTCGCTGCCGTTGATGCGCACCACGCCGGCCAGCGGCCGCTGCAGCCCGAGGATGGTCCGCAGCAGCACCGACTTGCCCGAGCCGGAGCCGCCGACGATGCCAAACACCTCGTCGCGCTCCACCTGCATGTCGAGACCGTCGTGCACCACCTGGCCGCCGAAGCGGTTGACGAGTCCGCGCACCTCTACGACCGGCGCTTCCATCAGATATTCATCTTCATGAACAGTATGGCGAACAGCGCATCGGCGAGGATCACGAGAAAGATCGCCTGCACCACGGCGACGGTGACCATGTGGCCGAGCACGCGCGCCGAGCCGTGCACCTGCATGCCCCGGGAGCAGCCGGCCAGCGCGATCAGCAGCGCGAACACCGGAGCCTTGGCCATGCCGACCCAGAAGGTGGTGGGCGCAATGGCCTCCTGCACGCGATGGACGAACTGGGTGAGGGGCATGTCGAGCAGGTAGCGGCACAGCAGCGCCCCGCCGCTAAGCCCGACGAGATCGGCGACGATGGTGAGCAGCGGCATGGCTATGATGAGGCCGAGCACGCGCGGCAGCACCAGCACCTCGAACGGATCGACACCGCTGGCGATGAGCGCATCGACCTCCTCGTTGAGCTGCATCGAGCCGATCTCCGCGGCAAACGCGCTGCCCGAGCGGCCGGCGACGATGATCGCGGTGAGCAGCACGCCGAGCTCGCGCAGCACGCCGATCGTGACCAGGTCAGCCACGTAGATGTCGACGCCGTAGCCGCGCAGCTCCTGCGCGGAGAGATACGCAAGGATCACGCTGATGAGGAAGGCGATGAGCGCCACGATCGGCATCGCCGTGATGCCGGTGTCGTACACGTGCCGCGCCAGGGAGATCGGCCGCAGGCGGCGCGGCTGCGGCAGGCTCGCCAGGAGAGTGGCAGTGACGCGGCCGAGGAAGGCCAGCCACCCGGTGAGATCACCCGCGGCGTCGACCGTCCAGCGACCGATGGCGGCGAGCAAGCCGGATTCCCCGTCCGCCGCGGCCGGCACAGCGTCAGGCTCGGCCGCCTTGAGCGTCTCATCCACCAGGCGCAGCTGATCCGGGGGCGCCGGGTCGAAGCTCACCGCGGCGCCTGCCGCGCCCGCCCGCGCCAGGAACTGGCGCAGCGCCCAGGCGCCCGAGAGGTTGAGTGCCGTCAGCCCCTGCGTGACGACGCGTACCTCCCGTGCCGAGCCGACCTCGAGCGTCCCGAGCTGCGACTCGAGCGCAGCGAACTGCGGCATGCCCCACTCGCCGCTCAAGTCGAGCTGCAGCCCGTTCGCAGTGCGGCGGACCTCGAGGGGCATGCGTTCAGTTGGCTTTCAGCGCTGCTGCTGCGCATCGCCATGATAAGCGCGATCCATGACGGCGGTCAGCCTGTTGGGGTATGCCAATGTTCTAAGGCGTCCAGCCCCGCTCGCGCGCCGCAGCTTCGGTTTGTGCATCGAGCGGCTCGCCGGCGATCAACTCGTCGATGGCGTGCGCAAGCTGCGGCGGCAGCGCGCTGGTCGCCGAACGGTAGGCACCGGTCCCTGCCGGCGCCGCGGCCGCAGCCGCGGCGAGCATCTGCACCCGCCAGGCTCCCTGATCGCGGCAGGCGAGACCTGCGAGCGCCGCCTTGTCGCGCAGCACGAACGAGCGGCAGTAGAGGCCGCTGCGGGCGCGAAAGCTGACACCGATCTGCACCGGCGCATCGGGCGGCTGGCGGCTGGCGAGCTGCGCGGTCAGCGCGCGCGCCAGCGTGCCACCCGCCAGCATCTCACCGTGGCGGGTGATGATCGGACCGCCCGTCGGCGCAAGCAACAGCGCCGCAGCGAGCACACCCAACAGCAGACTGGCGGCCATCGCGCCCCACTGCGACCACGACCAGCGCGGCGCCGGCGTGCGCCGCAGCGGCACGACGTTGTCGGCGCGCCCCGCCCCGGGGAAGCGCTGCGCGCTCTCGAGCAGCCGCGGCGGCAGCGGTTCGTCCAGCACCGGCTCGAAGGCGGCCTGCAGGCGCGCGCGCAACTGCCGCTGGCGCGCGATGCGTTGCGCGAGGTCAGCGTCGGTGGCCAGCGCCGCCTCGATCTGTGCACGCGTCGCGGCGTCCAGCTCGCCGTCGGCGTAGGCCATCAGCGTCTCGTCGCTGAAACTCATCGCTGCGCTCCCGTGGTCTCATCGAGCATCGCCTGCAGTGCCTCGCGGCCGCGCGCCAGGCGGCTGGTAAGCGTGCCGACCGGCACGTCCATGATGTAAGCCGCCTCCTTGTACGAAAGCCCCTCGATCAGCACCAGCGCGACCGCGCTGCGCTGCTCCGCGGGCAGCCGCGCCAGCGCTTCCTGCACCGCGAGAACCTCCGTGTGAGGGCCGGCGGAGGCGTCCACCGCCTGCTCGCCGGCCTCGGCCGGCGCGAACAGCCGCGCGCGGCGGCCGCGCGAGCGCAGCTCATCGGTCCACGCATTGCGCACGATGCCGAACATCCAGGGCGCCAGCGGGGCGCCCGCGTGCAGCTGCGCGCTGCGCGTCAGCGCCCGCTCGAGCGCCACCTGCACCAGGTCGTCGGCGTCGTGCATGTTGCGCGCGAGCGCGCGGGCGAAGCGCCGCAGCCGCGGTAACAGCTCGAGCAGCTGACGGCGCAGGTCATCGTCGGTTGCGTCCACGCCGGGCCGCTCCTGCTACTACGATCATGCCGGTCATTTTCTGCCATTTCTTTCCCGTGCGGCCACGTTCAACTATGGTGCACGCCATGCGCGCCCGCCTGCTGCTGCTGGGGTTGCTGTTCTGCGCTTCGCTCGCGCACGCGCAGCTCGGCCTGCCGTCCGTGCGCGTACCGCAGCTACCGGGCGCCGGCGTGTCGGCCCTCCCGGGGCTCAGCCTCGATCCCGATAAGTCCGCCGCGCAGCTGGCCACCGAGGTCGATCCGCGCGAGCTCGCGCAGCTGCGCAGCCTGCGCATCCGCGCGCTGCTGCGCGCGCACGGCGATGTGCTGGAAGCCGATCCGCACGGTGCACCCATGGTGCGCGGCGAGGTGCTGGCGCTCGCCCCGCAGCCACAGTCGCTCGAGGCGGCCGCGGCGGCCGGGTTCTCCGTGCGGCGCGAGTGGACGCTGCCCGCGCTTGATCTCAAGGTCGTGGTGCTGCATGTCGCCTCCGGCACGGCGCGGGCGCTCAAGCGCCTGCAGGGCCTCGACCCCGGCGGCGCCTACGACTTCAACCACGTGTACACCGACAGCGGCACCTGGGACAGCGCTGCCGCGCGGCGCGCGCCGGCGGGCGCGGATCCGCCGGCCGCCGCGGACGAGACTGCGCGGAGCATAGGTCTAATCGACAGCGGCGTAGCCGCTGATCACGAGGTATTTGCCGGGCTCGCCATTCACCCGCACGGCTGCGCCGACCGGCCGGTGCCGGCGGAGCACGGCACGGCGGTCGCGTCGCTGCTCGTCGGGCGCGCCGCGGCGCTGCACGGCGCGGCGCCGGGCGCGGCGCTCTTTGCCGCGGATGTCTTCTGCGGTCAACCCACCGGCGGCGCCGTGGACGCGGTGGCCGAGGCGTTCGAGTGGCTGCTGCAGCAGCGCGTTGCGGTCATCAACGTGAGCCTCGTCGGACCGCCCAATCGGGTGCTCGAGAGCGTCGTGCGCAGCGTGCTGGCGCGCGGCCATCTCATCGTCGCGGCGGTCGGCAATGACGGGCCGGCGGCCGCCCCGCTCTACCCGGCCGCGTGGCCGGGAGTGGTGGGGGTGACCGCGGTCGATGCGCGTCAGCACGTGCTGGTCGAGGCCGAGCGGGGTCCGCAGGTGAAGTTCGCAGCGCCCGGCGCGGACCTGGCCGCGGCTGCGCTGCCGCACGGCTATGCGCTGGTGCGCGGCACCTCGTTTGCCGCGCCGATCGTCGCCGGGCTGCTCGCGCGCGAGCTGCCGGCGCCTGACGTCGCAGGGGCGCAGGCGGCCGTTGCCACGCTCGCCCAGCGCGCGCTCGATCTCGGATCGCCGGGGCTAGATCCCGTGTATGGCTATGGCCTGGTCGGAGCGGAGCTGCGCAACCAGCCGGCGCTCGCGGCGGCGCGCGGGCATTAAGTCAAAACGAACAAAACTGCCGCACGCGGGAAGATTCACGCAGCTGTGCTCGTAGTACTCGTTGAAGGGTCGCGGACCGACCGCGGCCTCGAGAGGAGACGACCATGAAAGCGATCCATCTTTTCGCGAGTGTCGCGATCGCAACGGTACTGGCTGCGGTTCCCGCTCACGCCCAGCCCCCGGGCGGTGGCATCCACGGCGGCTTCGGCGGCTCGTTGCACGGCGGTATCGCTGCGGGCGGTACCCGGGCCGGCACGAGCGCCGGCGCGCGGACGCAGGCCGACGCCACTGCCGGTGTAAAGGACACCGCGAAGACCAGCAGCGCCGCGGCCACCACCGCGAAGACTGCGGGCTCTGACACGGTCGGCACGAGCACCAGCGCGGCCCAGCAGGTGCGCGGGGTCAATGCCTCGACTGCCGTCAACGGCGAAGCCTCTGTCAAGGCGTCGAGCGCTGCGCCCGCTACGGACGTTTCGACGTCCGCGGGCGTCTCGGCGAGCGCCGCGGCACGCTGAAGCAGCGCACACGCAATAAACGCTGAAGAAGAAGATGCGCTTGAGGTCGAACGGCAGACGTCGCGTCTGCCGTTCGATTTTTTTGCGTGACCGAAGTCCTGCCGGCGCGAGCGCTGGCGGCTCAGGTGTCGTCGCGGTAGCGGCGCACGCGCACCGCGAGCAGCACCAGCGCCACGGCGACCGCGACCCCGAGCCACAGGTCGACGTCGGTGAAGGCCTCGCGGAAGTTCAGGTCATCGAGCAGCGTGCCGACCGAGCGCACGTGGTCGTGGCTGACGATCTGGGTATGTCCCAGCGCGAGCAGCTGCCAGATGCCCTTCCAGCGGTAGGTAAGGAAGCTCCACAGGTAATGGCTGCCGAACACGATGCGCTCGAGCAGCGGCGCCAGCGCCAGCGGCAGCGCGGCCCACAGGAACGGACTGCGGCGCGCCCAGGCCGATATCAGCAGCAGGTAGGCGGACAGCGGCGCGTACCACAGCATGGCGAGCAGCATCATGAGCAGCAGCGCGAGCTCGGTGCGAAACCACTCGAGCAGATTGAAGGCGAGCGGCGCCGGGAGACCGCGCAGCGCCAGGCGCACGTCGATGAGCACCGAGAACACCACGTGGGCCAGCACGCCGAGCAGGCAGACGCCGAGCGGCACGACCAGCAGCGCCACCAGCACCTTGGCGCCTACGGTGAGCCGGTCGGAGAGTGGCAGCGATTTCCAGAAGAGAATGCTGCGGTCGCGGCGCTCGGCGTACAGGCAGTCGAGCAGGTAGTAGGAGACGCAGATGACCATGACCACCGACAGCGGGATCAGCAGCCCCCACTGCACCAGCGTCGAGAGCGCCACGCGGCTCTCGGCGTTGGCAAAAGGCGGCAGGTGCAATTCACCGTGACCGAGCAGCGGGCTCAGGGCGATCAGCACCGCGACCGCCAGCGGCGCGCACCACAGGTAGCGGTTCTCCCAGAACTCGCGCCGCACCAGCATCAGCAGCGTGCGGCCGGTGGGGGCGTGGGCGGGTGTTGGTTCGCCGCCTGGCGCGGCCGCGGCGGCCGCTTCGAAGGTGCTGTTCATGTGCTTCCCGTCTCCTGCATCTTGGCGACGAACAGGTCGGCGATCGAGGGCGTGCGTAGCTCACCGAGCGCGCCGAGCTCGGCAGCACTGCGGCCCTCGAACAGCATCGCCACGCGCCCGAACACCTCGCGCTCGTAGAAAGGCCGCAGCGCGCGGCCGCGCGCCGCCTGCTCACCGGCGAGGGTGACCTGCTGGTAGCGCTGGCCGAGCTCCTCCACCGCGGCGGCGAGCACCACGCGGCCGTGATTGATGAAGATCACGTCGGTGAAGAGATTCTCCACCTCCTCGACCTGGTGCGTGGTGAGCACGATCGTGCGCTCTTTGTCGAAGTAATCGTTGAGCAGCGTGTCGTAAAACCTGCGCCGGTAGAGCAGGTCGAGCCCGAGCGTCGGCTCATCGAGCACCAGCAGCCGCGCGTCGATCGCCATGATCAGCGCCAGGTGCAGCTGCGTCACCATGCCCTTGGAGAGCTCGCGGACGCGGCTCGTCAGGTGAATGTCGGTGCGGCTCAGGAATTCCTCGGCGCGCGCGCGATCGAAGCGCGGATGCACGCCGGCGCAGAAGCTGAGCGCCTGGCTCACCTTCAGCCAGCGCGGCAGCACCGCCACATCGGCAATGAAGCACACCTCGCTCATCAGCGCGTCGCGCTGCGCACGCGGGTCGATGCCGAGCACGCGCAGCTCGCCCTCGAAGGTGGTCAGTCCGAGGATCGCCTTGAGCGCGGTGGTCTTGCCGGCGCCGTTCGGGCCGATGAGACCGACGATGCGTCCCGGGCCGACGCTGAAGCTCACGTCGTCGAGCGCGCGCGTCGCGCCGTAGCTCTTGGTCAGCCCGCGCGCTTCAATTACTGTGGTCATCTTTTTTCTCACCGGCCGCAGTGGGGTTGGTGGCCGGCCATGGAGTCGCAGGCGCCGCGGCGCCGACACGCTGCAGTTCGTCCGGCGACAGCCCGAGGCGCTGGATGGTGGCGTAGACCTTCGGCCACTCGTCCTCGAGAAAGCGCTGGCGCTCGTCCTTCAGCAGCGCCTTGCGCGCGCCGGAGCTCACGAACATGCCGCGGCCGCGGCGTTTCTCCACCAGTTGCTCGTCGACCAGCTGCTGGTAGCCCTTGAGCACCGTTAGGGGATTCAAGCGGAAGTCGGCCGCAACCGCGCGAACCGAGGGCAGCGGATCGCCTTCCTTGAGAACCCCTTCGAGGATCATCGCGACCACCCGGTCCCGCAGTTGCCGATAGATCGGCGAGCTGTCGTCCCACTGCGGGTCCATGACGGTGTACGCGGTGCCTGTGGTGGAGGAATAGCGAACTAATCTACCAAAACGGCCGGCTGCGGCTGGCCGAACCAGTGCGGCAGGGTGGCCGCGACCACCGGGGCGGAGGCGTGTACGCCGGGCGGCAGCGAGGTCGACTGCACGAAGGCGAATCCGCTGATGACCGTGATCAGAACGGCGGCCGCTGCACAGGTGAAGGCGCGGGAGAAAGTGGCTGCGAAGGTGTTCATGGTGGCTCCTGAAAGTCGGGTTTGGGTGGAAAGTGGTCGTCGGTTACGCGTGCACGCACGGCGTGGCGCTCGGGGTCGAGGCCTGGCCGGGTGCCGCATTGGTGGACTGCACGAACGCCATGCTCAGCACGAGCGTGATCAGCAGAGCGGCGGTGGCGCAGGTCAGGTCCCGGTAAATGGCGCTAGCGAAGGTGTTCATGGCGTTCTCCTTAAGTCCCTGTTCCAAAGTCTGTCTGCCTGGTCGGAAGCCCTTGGCTGCCTTCCATGGTGTTGTACTCTAGTACAACACTACTCAAGTGTCAAGCTAGTGCACCGTCCCATATCCAAGTACCTGAGTAGTGGGTGGCTGAACCGCCTGGCACCGCATTGGAGAGCCTCCAGGGGCCTGCCGTTTAAGGCTGCCGTGGCGACACCAGGCGCCCGGTGCGGCCCTCTTCCAGGAGGACAGGCTAAAATTCCCGGCCCTTTTTGCCTCAAGCGACAGCGAACGCCCATGAAAGCCGTCAACGTTGCGATCACCGGCGCGGCCGGCCAGATCGGTTATGCCCTCGCCTTCCGCGTAGCTGCCGGCAACGCGCTCGGTGCCGACACCCGCATCAACCTGCACCTGCTGGAGATCACCCCGGCGCTGTCCGCGCTGCAGGGGGTGGTGATGGAGCTCGAGGACTGCGCCTTCCCGACCCTCGGCCGCGTGGCGGCCACGGACGATGCGCGCGTGGCGTTTCGCGACTGCCAGGTCGCCTTCCTGGTCGGCGCCCGCCCGCGCGGACCCGGCATGGAGCGCAAGGACCTGCTGCAGGCGAACGCGCAGATCTTCTCCGCGCAGGGCAAGGCGCTCAACGAGGTCGCCGACCGCAAGGTGAAGGTGCTCGTGGTCGGCAACCCCGCCAACACCAACGCGCTCATCGCCCAGGCCAACGCGCGCGATCTCGAGCCGCGCAACTTCACCTCGATGACGCGCCTCGATCACAATCGCGCGCTCGCGCAGCTCGCCGCCCGCACCGGCGTGCACGTCAGCGCGATCCGCCGCATGAGCATCTGGGGCAATCATTCCGCCACGCAGTACCCGGACCTCTCGCACGCGCTGGTCGACGGCCGGGCGGCGAAATCGCTGGTGGATGCCAAGTGGATCGAGGAGAGCTTCATACCGGTGGTGCAGCAGCGCGGCGCGGCCGTCATCAAGGCGCGCGGCGCTTCTTCGGCAGCCTCGGCCGCCGCCGCGGCGATCGACCACGTGCACACCTGGACGCACGGCACCCGCGAAGGCGACTGGGTGAGCATGGGGGTGCCGGCCGACGGCAGCTACGGCATCGGCGCGGGCGTCATCTATTCCTACCCGGTGACCGTGAGCGCGGGCGACTACCGCATCGTGCCCGGGCTCAGCATCGACGAGTTCAGCCGCAAGCGCATGGACGCCACGCTCGCGGAGCTGCGCGAGGAGCGCGCCGGGGTGCAGAACCTGTTGGGGTGAGCTTGCGCGCGAGCGCGCGCGGCAGGCTATAGTCGTCGCGGCGCGACGGCGGAGGAGGTGACTTGGGCGCACTCGTCTTGCTGATCCTGCTGCTGGCGGCCGCCTATGCGGTGACCCAGGTCGGCGGCGTCATCACGCTGCTGTTCATCGCCGCGGTGCTGTTCCTCGCCTATCGGCGCCTGTCGCTGCTCGCCTTCACTGCCACCTTCACCGTGCTGCTCGCCGCCTACACCTGGCTCGGCGCGAGCAGCGCCCCGGCGGGCCTGTGGAAGGGCTTCCTGTGGGTGCTGCTCACCGCGCTGTGGCTGCTCAACGTGCGGCCGCTGCGCAAGGCAGTCATCACCCGGCCCTTCATGAAGACCTACCTGCGGGCGCTGCCCTCGATGTCGCAGACCGAGAAGGAAGCGCTCGAGGCAGGCACCGTGTGGTGGGACGGGGAGCTGTTCACCGGCGCGCCGCGCTGGGACAAGCTGCTCGCCGCCAGGCCGCCGCAGCTGTCCGCGGAAGAGAGCGCGTTCCTCGCGGGCCCCTGCGAGGAGCTGTGCCGCATGCTCGATGAATGGCACATCACGCACGAGCGCGGTGATCTGCCGCCGCAGGTGTGGGAGTTTTTGAAGACGCGCGGTTTCTTCGCGATGATCATCGCGAAGCGCTACGGCGGGCTGGAATTCTCCGCCTACGGGCACTCGTGCGTGCTGGCGAAGATCTCCAGCAGGAGCCCCACGGCCTCCTCCACGGTCGCGGTGCCGAACTCGCTCGGGCCGGCGGAGCTTTTGAACCACTACGGCACCGAGGAACAGAAGAACTACTACCTGCCGCGCCTGGCGCGCGGCGAGGAAGTGCCGTGCTTCGCGCTCACCGGTCCGCGCGCCGGCTCGGATGCCGCCTCCATCCCCGACACCGGCATCGTGTGCCGCGGCGTGTGGCAGGGACGCGAGGTGCTGGGCCTGAAGCTCAACTTCTCCAAGCGCTACATCACGCTCGCCCCGGTCGCCACCGTCATCGGACTCGCCTTCCGCATGTTCGATCCGGAGCGACTGCTGGGCGGCAAGACGGACATCGGCATCACCTGCGCGCTGATCCCGCGCAACACGCCCGGCGTGAGCATCGGGCGGCGGCACTTTCCGCTCAACGTCCCGTTCCAGAACGGGCCCATCCAGGGCAAGGACGTGTTCGTGCCACTCGACTGCATCATCGGCGGCGCGGCCATGGCCGGCGCCGGCTGGCGCATGCTGGTCGAGCAGCTGTCGGTGGGGCGCTGCATCTCGCTGCCCTCCAACACCACCGGTGCCTCGAAGGCGGCGGTGCTGGCGACCGGCGCGTACGCGCGCATCCGCACCCAGTTCAATCTTCCGGTCGGGCGCTTCGAGGGCGTCGAAGCGGTGATCGCACGCATGGTGGGGCTCACCTACACCATGGACGCCGCACGCTCGGTCACCGCCGGCGCCATCGACAGCGGCCAGAAGCCCTCGGTGCCTTCCGCGATGCTCAAGTACCACGTCACCGAGATGGGCCGCCAGGTGGCGAACGACGCCATGGACGTGCACGGCGGCAAGGGCATCTGCCTGGGCCCCAAGAACTATCTGGGCCGCGGCTACCAGATCGTGCCGGTGGCGATCACGGTGGAAGGCGCGAACCTGCTGACGCGCAACCTCATCATCTTCGGCCAGGGCGCGGTGCGCTGCCATCCGTTCGTGCTGCGCGAGATGAACGCGGCGCGCAACCCCGACCGCAGCGTCGGCATCGAGGAATTCGACCACGCGCTGTTCGGCCACATCGGCTTCACGATCTCGAACGCCGTGCGCTCGTTCATCATGGCGCTCACCCACGCGCGCTTCACGCGCGCGCCGGTGCACGGTCCGACCGCCCGCTACTACCAGCACGTGGTGCGCTTCTCGGCGTCCTTCGCCTTCGCGGTCGACGTGGCGATGCTCTCGCTCGGCGGCTACCTGAAAAAGAAGGAAAGCCTGTCGGCCCGCCTCGGCGACGTGCTGTCGTGCCTGTACCTCGCCTCCATGGTGCTCAAGCACCACGAGAATCAGGGACGCCAGCAGGAGGACCTGCCGGTGATCGAGTGGGCCTGCCGCCACCTGCTCTACTACGCCCAGGAACAACTGCACGGCTTCATGCGCAACTTCCCCAACCGCGCTCTGGCGGCGCTGATGCGCGTGCTGATCTTCCCGCGCGGGCGCATCTACTCCGCCCCCGGCGACCGCCTCGGCAGGACAGTCGCTGCGCTGGTCACCAACCCCACCCAGGCGCGCGAGCGGCTCGGCGAGTTCACTTATCGCACGCTCGAGCCGAGCAATCCGTTCGGGCTGCTGCAGGAGGCGCTGCTGCTCGCGGTGCAGCTCGAGCCGCTCGAGAAGCGCATCCGCGTCGACGGGGTGAAGACCGGCAAGATCACCGCGCTCGACCTGCCCGGGCGCATCCAGCAGGCGCTCGCCGCCGGCATCGTCTCGGAGACCGAGGCCGCGGCGCTGCGCGACTACGATCGCAAGGTGATGGATCTGATCAACGTCGATGACTTCGAGTCGCACGAGCTCGGCACCCAGGCGCTGCCCAGCGCGAGGTCCGTGCAGGTAGCATGAACACGGCGGTCCCGCCGGCGCCGGGCGCGTCGGCAGCACCTAAGCTCGAGGGCAGCGCGCCCGCCGTGCCTGCGGCCAGCGGCGCAGCGGTCCCGACCACTCCGACCGCGACGTCGCCGGTGCTGTGCGAGAACTGCGGCGCCCCGGTGCGCGGGAGATACTGCAGCGCCTGCGGCCAGCGGCTCGAGCCGCCGGTGCATTCGCTGTGGCACTTCACCCGCGTGGCCACGGAAGATCTCACGCATGCGGATTCGCGGCTGTGGGCCACGCTCACGGCGCTATTGTTCAAGCCCGGACGCCTGACGCGCGAGTTTCTCGCCGGCCGCCGCGCGCGCTACCTGCCGCCGGTGCGGCTGTACCTGGTGCTGTCGGTGTTGTTCTTCCTCATCGCGAGCGCGGTACACACGCGCTTTACGGTGCTGGCGTTCGACGCCGACAACCCCAGCCACCGCAAGCCGCTGCCGGCCAACACCGTCAACGATGCCGTGGCCGGTGTTGCCACGCCGCGGCCCGGAGAGACCACCGAGCAGCGCGCCGCGCGGGTGTGCGCGGGTGCGAACTACAACGGCCCCTGGGCGAGCACGCTGCGGCCGCAATTCCAGCGGGCCTGCCGCAACAGCATCATCGACAACGGCCGCGACCTGCAGGACGCGTTCCTGCACAACGTGCCGCGCGCCATGTTCATCTTCCTGCCGCTGCTCGCCGGGGTGATGATGCTCATGTACTGGCGGCCGCGGCATTACTACGTGGAGCACCTGCTGCTGTTCGTGCACAACCACGCGTTCGTGTTCATGGTGGCTAGCCTCGCGCTGCTGCTCGGCAAGTTCGTGCCGCACGTTCCCGGACTGGACCTGGCGATCTTCCTGTACTTTGCGTGGTACATGTACCGCTCCATGCGGGTCGTGTACCAGCAGGGGCGGCTGCTCACCTCGAGCAAGCTCGCGTTGCTGGCGTTTTTTTATCTGGTGTTCGCCTCGCTGCTGCTCGCGGTCACCAGCGTCTATAGCGCTCTAATGCTGTGAAGGAGATCCCGATGCGTACCTTGTTCATTGGCGCCCTGCTGCTCGCCGCCCTCCCACTCGCCATGGCGCAGGAGCGCACCCCCTCAGCGCCCGGCGCCAAGGTGTTCATCATCACGCCGAAGAACGGTGCCACCGTGCACAACCCGGTGGTGGTGAAGTTCGGCCTCAAGGGCATGGTCATCGCGCCGGCGGGCACCAAGGCCGAGAACAGCGGCCACCATCATCTGCTGATCGACACCGATGCGCCGGCGGACCTGAGCGCACCGCTCCCCGCCACCGACAAGATCATGCACTTCGGCAAGGGACAGACCGAGACCACGCTGACGCTCACGCCCGGCAAGCACACCCTGCAGCTGCTGTTCGCGGATCTGAACCACATACCCCACAACCCGCCGGTGATGTCGAAGAAGATCACCATCACCGTGGCGCCGTGACGCGCTCGCCTCACTAGCGGCGCCACCGGCAACGCTTCAGGGCTAAGGGTCATGGCGCGCGCGGTGCTGCACGTCGACATGGATGCGTTCTACGCCTCCGTGGAACAGCACGATGATCTGTCGCTCGCCGGCCGGCCGCTCATCGTCGGCTGGGACGGCGGCCGCGGCGTCGTGGCCGCGGCGAGCTACGAGGTGCGCCGCTACGGGGTGCACTCGGCGATGCCGGTGCGCAAGGCGCTGCAGCTGTGCCCGCACGCCGTATGCGTGCGCCCGCGCATGGCGCGCTACCAGGAAGTCTCCGCGCAGGTGTTCGGCGCGTTCCGCGAGGTGACGCCGCTGGTGCAGGGACTGTCGCTCGATGAGGCGTTCCTCGACGTGACCGCGAGCCTGCAGCTGCTCGGCGACGCTGTCGAGATCGCGCGCCGCATCAAGCGGCGTATCCGTGCGCTCACCGGCCTCACCGCTTCCGTCGGCGTCGCCCCCAACAAGCTGGTGGCGAAGATCGCCTCGGATCTGATGAAGCCCGACGGCCTCACCGTGGTGGAGGCGGCGCGCGTGCGCGAGGTGCTCGATCCGCTCTCGGTACGGCGCCTGCCGGGCTTAGGCAGCAAGACCGGCGCGAAGGTGGAAGCGGCCGGGATCCGCACCCTGGGCGAGCTGCGCAGCGCACCCGATGCGGTGCTGTGGCCGCTGTTCGGACGCTATGCGTCGTGGATGCGCGAGCGCGCCTCCGGCATCGACGAGCGCCCCGTGCTGCCGGAGGTCGAGGAGAAATCCCTGAGCGCCGAGGACACTTTCGAGCACGACATCGACGATATCCGCACGCTGCACCGCCAGCTGGCAGGGCTTGCGGACCTGGCCGCAGGCAGGCTGCGCGCCCGGCAGCTCATGGCCGGCTGCATTGGCGTCAAGATCCGGCGCGAGGACTTCAGCACCTTCACCCGGCAGCGCGCCGTGGCGCCGCCCACCTGCGAGGCGCGCGCCGTCGCGGGGGTGGCGGCGGAGCTGCTCAGCCGCTGGCTGGCCGCGAACCGCGGCGCGAAACTTCGTCTGCTGGGGGTGGTCCTCACTGAACTGACGCCGGCTTCCCAGCTCGGGCTGTTCGAGGAGACGCGCCGCGAGAGCCAGCTCGATGCGACGCTGGACGAGGCCCGCGCGCGCTTCGGCCGCCAGGCGCTGCGGCGCGGCAACACGATCGAGTAGCATCCCTTCATGTACCTGACGTTCTTCGGCCTCAACGAAAAACCGTTCGCGATCACGCCCGATCCGCGCTACCTGTACCTGAGCGAGCGCCACGCGGAGGCGCTCGCCCATCTGCTGTACGGCGTCAACGAGGCGGGCGGCTTCGTGCAGCTCACCGGCGAGGTCGGCACCGGCAAGACCACCATCGTGCGCTCGCTGCTGGCGCAGACGCCGAAGAACGCCGAGATCGCCCTGATCCTCAACCCGAAAATGACCGCGCCGGAGTTCCTGCTCACCATCTGCGAGGAGCTCGGCATCGGCGTGCCCGACTCGGCGCTCGACAGCCGCAAGGACCTGGTCGACATCCTGAGCGGCTACCTGCTGCGCGCCCACGCCGCCGGGCGGCGCGTGGTGCTGGTGGTGGACGAGGCGCAGAACCTGTCCCCGGAAGTGCTCGAGCAGGTGCGCCTGCTCACCAACCTCGAGACCAACACGCAGAAGCTGCTGCAGATCATCCTCATCGGCCAGCCGGAGCTGCGCGAGCTGCTGGGGCGCACCGAGCTGCGCCAGCTGGCGCAGCGCATCACCGGGCGCTATCACCTGAATCCGCTGTCGCACGACGAGACCATCGCCTACGTGCGCCACCGCCTGCGCGTCGCCGGTGCCACCAGCGACAACTTCTCGCCCGGCGCGCTGAACGCGGTGTTCCGCCTGTCGCAGGGCGTGCCACGCGTCATCAACGTCATCTGCGATCGCGCGCTGCTGGGCGCCTACTCGCTCGACCGTCACCGCGTCACCGGCGCGCTGGTGCGCAATGCCGCCGCCGAGGTCTTCGGCCGCCGCTTCGCCCCGCACTGGCTGCCGTGGGCCGCGACCGGTGGCATCGCCGCGGCGCTCGCGCTCGGCACGCTCGCGCTGTGGCGCTTCGAGCCCTGGAGCGCGCATGCCCGCGCCCCGGCGGACCCGCCGCCGGGGGCGGCGACCGCGGCCGCACCAGCGAGCGCGGTGACGGCGACGCCGGCCGCCGCTGCGCCTGCCTTGCGGCAGCTGCTGACGCAGCACGCCGCCGACACCGACACCGACGGCGCCTTTGCCCGGCTCTTCGGCCTGTGGAGCGCGAAGTACCAGCCGAGCGGCATCGACCCGTGCACCCAGGCCGCGCAGCAGGGTCTGGCGTGCGTCTCCGAGCGCGGCTCCTTCGGGCAGCTGCGGCTGTACAATCACCCCGCCATCCTGCTGTTGAACGACGGCGCCGGCACCAGCTACCAGGTGGTGCTCACCCGCCTCGACGACGAGCAGGCGCGTCTGGAGCTCGGCGGCCCGCAGAGCGTCAGTCTCGGCGAGCTGTCGCGTTACTGGCTGGGAGATTTCGTGATGTTGTGGCGACCACCCGCGCGCGCCCCGGTGAAGCCGCTGACGCTGGGCATGCGCGGCGCCGAGGTGCGCTGGCTGCGCCAGAGCCTGCAGCGGCTGCACGGCGCAGCGGCCGATGCGCCGGCGAGCGACCTGTTCGACACCGAGCTCACCGGCTGGGTGCGTGATTTCCAGCGCCAGCATCAGCTCACCGTCGACGGCATTGCCGGCGTGCAGACGCAGATCGCGCTCGCCAGCGCGGTCGCCGGTCCCGATTCTCCGCTGCTCTCGGCGGACGATGCGCACCACGGCGGCTGATCACATGTCGTTCATCCTCGATGCACTGAAGAAGTCCGAAAGCGATCGCCAGCGCCAGAGCGGACCGGCGCTATTCGAGGTCAAGGTGGCGCCGCCGCGCACGCGCCTGCCCGCCTGGGCCATCGCGATCGCGTGCCTGCTGGCGGTGAATCTGGCCATCGTCGTGTGGATGGTGCTGAGGCGGCCGGCGCACGAAGGCACCGCAGTGGCGCCGCCGCCGGCTGCGGCAGCCACCGCCGCGGCGCTGCCGGCGCCTGCCGCAGCTCCACCGCCCGCGGCGGCGACCGTTGCAGCCGCAACCGTCGTCGCAGCGCCGCCTGCCGCCGCCGCGCCGGCGCCGGCCGCCGCGGCACCTGGCCCCGCGCCAGACGCCGCCTCCTCGCCGGCAGCCGGGGAAGCCAATCCCGAAGACTACGCGCCGGCCGAGGAGCCCCCGCCCCCCGGCGTGCTCGGCGGCCGCGTGCGGCGCGGCACCGCTTCCGGCGTGCCCCTCTACCAGGACGCCACCGCCGCTCCGGGAACGACGCTGCCGCAGTTGCGGCTCGACCTGCACGTGTTCGCCGCCCGGCCCCAGGATCGCTTCGTGATGATCAACATGCACAAGCTGCACGAAGGCGAATCGCTCCCGGAAGGGGTGCGCGTGGACAGCATCACCCCGGAAGGGGCGGTGATGTCCTATAACGGCCAGAAGTTTCTCCTGCCGCGCGAATGAGGCGCAGAAGAAGATGACCAGCTTCACAGAAATCCCCCCCCGCTAGCGACAGGCGGGGGGTCTTACGTCATCTTAATTCCAGCGGTCGGGCCTGCCTTTGCCCGACAGGCCTCCTTTAGGTTGTGACAGCCGTGGCTCCCCAAATGCCTACCCCCGTCCCGAGGCCCCTGCCGCCCGCTGGGGAAGCGCCAATGCGCTTCGCACTGGCGGCGAAGCCCCTCATCGCGCTCACCCAGGACGAGGAGCTGCTCGCGGCCCTGAGGAACGTCACCGACCCGGTGCACGAGGTGTGCGTCATCCGCGCGGAGCTCGACCTGTCCACCGCGCTGATGGCGCATCACGCCGGTGTCGCCGTGCTCGACTGCAGCGTGATCGTCACCCCCGTCGCTACCCTCACCGCACGACTGCATGCTCAGTTCCCCGAGCTGGTGCTGATCGTGGCCGGCGGGGCGTTCGAGCAGGGCATGCTCGCCGCGCAGATCACCGACGGCTCCGTGCACCGCTTCCTGCACAAGCCGGTATCCGAGGCACGCGTGCGGGCATTCGTCGAGTCCGCGTGGCGCCGCCAGGTGCACGACGCGACGACCACCATGATGAGGCCGCCCGCGCGCCCTCCCGCCGCCCGCACGCTGCGCATCGCCGCCGTGCTCGCAGCGCTTGCGGCCGTCGCCGTGCCGCTCGTGCGGATCGCCATGCGAACCGCGGCTGTTTCCCCCCTCGCCGCGCCGCCGGCGCCCGAGCCCAATGCCCAGGTCGCCGCAGTGACCGCCGCGCCCGCGCCGACCAGCCCTGCCGTCCCCGCAATGCCGGGCTTCGGCCTCCCGGCGGTGCCGGACCTCACCCGCCCTGTCGCGCCCGGCGCCAGCGGCCCCGCGGCGCCCGCGGCGACCGTCCCCGGCCTGCCCAACGATGCGAGCGAGGAGAGCACGCAGCCCCAGCTGGACGCTCAGGTCAGCGACTTCCTGCAGCGGGCCGCCACGGCGATGAGCCGCGGCGCGTTCATCGAACCTAAAGAGGACAACGCGCGCTTCTACCTCGAGTCGGCCCGCGCGCTCGCCCCGCAGGACGAGCGCGTGCAGGAGGCGACGCTGGACCTGGTTGCGCGCCTGGAGAGCGAGGCGCGCCAGGCACTCGCCGCACACGACCCCGCACAGGCGGAAGCGTGGACGGCGGCCGCCGCCGACGCGGGCGCGCAGCCCGAGCACGTCGCGGCGCTGCGCGCCGAGGCGCAACAGCTGCGCGGCGAGGCACCCGCCACCGCCGCGATCGTCGCCCCGGTCGCCGCTCCTGTCCCCGCCCCCGCCAGCGCACCGGTCGCGGCGCTGGCCGCACCGCCGGCCGATGAGAGCGAAAGCACGCTCACCCGGACGCGCTATGTACCGCCGGTGTATCCGGAGAGCGCGCGCAACCGTAACATCGGCGGCTGGGTGGACCTGACATTCCTGGTCGGAGTCGACGGCGCGGTGAGCGAGGTAGCGGTGGTCGGCGCGCAGCCGCCCGGCACGTTCGAGCAGGCGGCAATCGATGCCGTGCGGCGCTGGCGCTACCAGCCGGTGATCCGTGACGGCCACGCCGCCACCCAGCAGGCGCGCGTGCGCGTGCGCTTCAAGGTGCACGAATGAGCGCGCCCAGCACCCCGGCCCAGGCGCGCGTCATGCTGGTGACCAACGACACGCGTTACAGCGAGTGGCTGCGACATCACCTCGACGTGCTGTGTCCGCAGGCAAGTGTCAGCATGCTGAACCTGGAGCAGTTCGAGCGCTGGTGCAGCACGTTCTCCGGCCGGGACTGTGATCTCCTGATGCTGTCGGTGCCGTTCGGCAACAGCCCTGATGATCCGCAGTCGCAGGGACTGGTGCTGCTGCGCCGGCTGCGCGAGCAGCCCGCAACGCCCGCCGTGATCGCCATCGCCGAGGACGGCAACGAGCTCACCGCGGTGCGCGCACTGCAGCTCGGTGCGGTCGACTATCTGCCCAAGCGTCTGCTCACGCCCGAGCGCCTGAACACCGCGGTGCGCATCGCGCTGCGGCGCGTCGAGCGGCGCGTGGCGCGCCGCCTGGCCAGCCTCGCCAACATGTCGCGTGATGCGGCGCTGCGGGTGCGCGATGCGGCCGCAGCCCATGAGAGCACCGCCGACTCGTCGCCGGCCGAGGGCCGCGCCGCCGACGGCGGCGCCGCGCTGCCGCCGAAAGGAGTGGCGGCGCTGCTGACCTCGTCGAACCCGGAGGTGATCCCCGGCTATACGCTGCGCCTGCGGATCGGCGAGTCGGAGAAGGCGGTGGTGTACCTTGCCACCAGCGCGCTGCGCGGCCACAACGTGGCGCTGAAAGTGAGCAAGACGCTGCGCGACGAGGCGGCGGGCCGCCAGTTCCTCGAGCGCGAGTACACGGCCATCATGGCGGTGAAGAGCCCGCTGGTGGTGGAAATCTACGATTACGGCGTGCACGCCGGCTTCGAGTACATGGCGATGGAGTACCTGCCGCGTGGTGATCTGAAGGCGCGCCTGCAGCGCGGCGTGAGTGAGCGCGAGGCGCTGCACTACGTGGGCGAGATCGCCGCGGCGCTCAAGGTCGTGCACGAGGCGGGGCTGGTGCACCGCGATCTGAAACCGCCCAATGTCATGCTGCGCGAGAGCGACACGGTGGCGCTCATCGACTTTGGACTCGCGCGCTCGGTCGACGGCAATACCATCAGTACCCAGACCGGCGTGCTGCTCGGCTCGCCGTACTACATGAGCCCGGAGCAGGCGCTCGGCGAGCAGCTCGATACGCGCTCGGACTTCTACAGCCTGGGCGTCATCTGCTACGAAATGCTGACCGGCCAGAAGCCCTATATCGGGACCACCGCCATGGAGGTGTTGCAGCAGCACGTGAGTGCGCCGCTGCCGCAGCTCCCGGGCGACCTGGCGCGCTACCAGCCGCTGCTCGCAAAGCTCCTCGCCAAGGGGCGCGGCGACCGTTACGCGAGCGCCGACGAGATCGTCGCGGCGGCCGCGGCGCTGTTCAGCACCGCCGCGGCGGACCTGTCAGCCACCGACCAGGTGCAGCCGAGCGCGGCTTAGGCTTCCCGGCGCACGCCGAGCGGCGATTTCAACGCGCGTCGAGCGCGCGCCCGCGCTTTTGAAAAGCGCTTCCCAAGGCGAGCGCCAGCAGCGTCCACACGGCCGAGATCCCCGCGCCGAGCCAGCCGATGGATGCGGGCGTCGCACCCAAGCCGCCGGTGAGCGCCTTGTACAGCGAGCCGCTGAGCGCATCCCCGCCGCGATAGGCGAAGGTGTCGATCAGGCTCTTCGCCTTGTACTTCTCCTCGCGGCTCACCACGGTGAACAGCGCGTCGCGGCACGGCCGCGTGAGCGCGTAGTCCCCCACACGGCGCACGGCGTACACCACCACCAGCACCATGAAGCGCGGCGCGAGCGCAAACAGCGCGTAGCCTGCGGTCATGATCACCGGCACCGAGACGAGGATCACGCGCAGTCCCACCCACTTGAAGAGCCGCCCGAACAGCAGCAGCTGGATCAGCAGCGAGGCCGCCTGCACCCAGAAGTCGATGCCACCGAAAAAGCGCGTGCGCTCATCGGCGCTGGTGAACACCTTGGCCACGAACGCCTGCTGCTCGAGGTAGAGGAACGTCGACACCCAGGTCATGAGCAGCACGAACAGCGCGATGCCGAGCAGGTAGGGCGAGCGCACCACCTGGGCGAACGCCGCCCACATGCTGCCGCCGAGTGCCGCGTCCGCGCGCGGCTCGGGCGGTTGGCCCGCGACCTCGCGCGGCGCGGCGGCGTGCGCGCGCTGCCAGCGGATGACCTGCGTCATGAAGACCAGCGACAGCGCCAGCAGGGCGGCCGAGATCGGCAGCAGGTTGATGGCGCCGAGCGGCACGGCGAGATAGTGGGCAACCAGCGGACCGATCAGGCCGCCGGTGCTGGCGCCGGCCCAGATGGCGCCGAACAGGCGCCCCGCCTGCTCGCGGTTGAACACGTCCGCCATCAGGCTCCAGAAAGCTGCGACCACGAAGAGATTGAAGACGCTCACCCACACGAAATAGGTGCGCGCGATCCACACGTGGTCCTCCTGCAGGCGGAACCACAGGTAGAAGCCGACGAGATTAGCGGCGAAGAATCCGTATACCCACGGCAGGAACACGGTGCGCGGAAAGCGCGAGGTGAGCCAGCCGTACACCGGCTGCAGCACCAGCATGACCACGAACACCCCCCAGAAGAGGTACGGGATCTTCTCCAGCCCCGAGGTGATGCCGAGCGCATCGCGCACCGGGCGCAGAATCGTGTAGCTCGCGAACATGCACAGCAGCGTCGCGAAGGAGGCGAGCAGCGCCGGCGCCTCACCGGGCTGCAGGACCACGAGGCGGCGCAGCATCGCGTTCAGGCGCTCCATCAGAGCGAGTCTCCGGGCGCGAGCGGCTCGGGCGCGCGGCACACCACCTCGATGTTGTGCCCGTCCGGGTCGAGCACGTAGGCGCAGTAGTAGTCGGGGTGATACTGCGGCCGCAGCCCCGGCGCGCCGTTGTCACGGCCGCCGGCCGCGAGCGCCGCGCGGTGAAACGCATCCACCAGCACCCGCCCGCCGACGCGGAACGCCACGTGCAGCGGCGGCTCGTTCGCCTGCCCCGCGGCGATCCAGAAGTCCGCCTCCTCCGGCACGCCAAAGCCCGCGACGTCATCGCCGCTGCCGGTCACCGTCGCAGGAAATTCCAGCAGCAGCTGATAGCCGATCGGCGCGAGCGCGGCGCGATAGAAGGCCTTCGCCCTGGCGAAGTCGCTGACGCGTACACCGGTGTGGTCGATCATTTGCCTCATCCTAGCCCGATTGCGCTTGACGCGGCCACCGGAGACAACTATCCGCGCCTCGCCGCGCTTTGTTCCGGCTCAACGCCAACATCAAGCCAACAGCCTGAGGCGACGACCTCGGGCGCGGTAAGCGCCGCGCCCACGCTTGACACTCAAACGTCATAAAGGTGCAATGCCCTCTATCCGGGCGTGCGAAGCAGCCAGGGCCGAAGAAATCATGCATCTCGTCGACACGACCCTGTTCTATTCACCGACCAGCGGCGGCGTGAAGCGCTACCTCACGGCCAAGCACGCCTGGCTCGCAGCCAACACCGCCTGGGAGCACAGCATCGTCGTGCCGGGGACGGACGTGCAGCTCGAGCGCGGCGGCGTGTGCACGCTGCCCGGTTGCCCGGTACCCGGCACGTTCAACTACCGCCTGCCGCTCAACCCGCGCCGCTGGGCGCGCGTGCTCGATGCGCTCGAGCCGACCGTCATCGAAGCGGGCGACGCCTTCCACCCGGCGTGGTGCGGCTGGCACGTGGCGCAGCGGCGCGGCATTCCGCTGGTGGCCTTCTATCATTCCAACCTGCCGCAGCTCGCCGGCCAGCGCTGGTGCGGCTGGTTCACCGAGCCGGTGCTGCGGCGCTACCTGCGCGAGCTGTACGAGCGCTGCGACCTGGTGTTCGCGCCGAGCCACCTGATGTGCGAGTACCTGCGCGCGCTCGGGCTGTCGCATGCGGTGCACCAGCCGCTCGGCGTCGATGCGCAGGTGTTTCATCCCGCACGGCGCAGCGACGCGCTGCGCAGGCATCTCGGCCTGCGCGCCGGCACGCGCCTGCTCGCGTACGCCGGGCGCTTCGCGCGCGAAAAGAACCTGACCGTCCTGCTGCAGGCGCTCGCAAGCCTTGGCGCGCCGTACCACCTGGTACTGATCGGCGGGGAGCAGACCGCGCGGCTCGCGTCCAACGTCACGCTGCTGCCCTACCGGCGCGACAGCCTCGAGCTCGCCGGCTGGCTCGCCTCGGCGGATGCCCTGGTGCATGCCGGCACCAAGGAAACCTTCGGCCTGGTGGTACTGGAGGCGATGGCGTGCGGTCGGCCGGTAGTGGCGGCGCGCGCCGGCGCGTTCCCGGAATTCGTCGACGAGAGTGTCGGGCAACTCGCCGAGCCCAACAGCGCCCGCGGCATGGCGGAAGCGATCGCGGCGCTCTACGAGCGGGATATCGAGGCGGTCGGGGCCGCGGCGCGCGCGCGCGTCCTGCGCCAGTTCACCTGGACGCGCGCCTTCCATGGGCAGCTGGCGACCTACGTGTCGCTGGTCGGTTCGCGGCGCCTGCCGCTGCCGGAGGGCGACATCCTCGAGCTGCGCTCGCCTTAGGCGCGATGCACCACCAGCAGCACGCCGCAGAACAGCAGCCCCGCGCCGATCAGCCGTACCGCCGTCAGCGGCTGCTGCGGAAAACCCAGCCAGCCGAAATGATCGACCAGCAGCGAGGTCACGAGCTGCCCTAAGACCACTAGTGCGAGCAGCGCCGCAGCTCCCAGCCTCGGACCCACGATGATGGTCGCGACCACGTAGTAAGCGCCGAGAATGCCGCCGGCCCACGCCCAGGGCGGCACGGTGGACAGCTGCGCACGGGCTGGCCAGTGCGTGCGGCTCACGAGCAGGAACAACAGCAGCGCCGCGGTCCCCACCAGGAAGCTGATGAACGCCGCACCGACCGGCGTGCCGAGCGAGCGGCGCAGCGTGGAGTTCACTGCCACCTGCACGATGAGCGCCACGCCGGCGGCGAAGGCGACCAGACACAACAGGACCTGCATGGTCAGCGGCGCAACGCGCGCAGCGCCGCCATCCCGGCGCGGCTCGCCGCGAGAGTGAGCACCGCGCTCAGGAACAGGCGCCTCAGCCACGGCACCGGGCGCGGCGGGATGGCCCGGTAGAAGGCTGCCGCGATCTCGCGATGCAGGTGCACCGCGGGCGCCTCGATGAGCCACTCCCGGCCCGCGGTGCGGATGCGGTATTGCACCGCGCCCAGGTGCTCCACCACGGTGTCGGGGAGCGCCGCCGGCAGGTCCGCAGGCGCCGCGGCGCTGAAGCCGAGCGTGCTGTACTCGCCGGGCGCCTCCGCGGTGTCCCCCTGCAGCGTCAGCGCGGGAGCCAGCGCGGCCCGCGTGCAGCTCACCGGACCGCGGAACGTCGCCAGCAGCTCAGCCATCGAAGTGCGGCTCGATGCGCACGTCAGTGGTGACCGAGTTGGCGATGAAGCACTCCTCGTGGGCGCGGTGATGCAGCTGCGCCTGCTCGTCGCGCCCGGGCAGCCGCTCGCCGGAGAAGCTCACGCGCGGCCGCAGCGTGACGCGCACCATGGCGGTCTTGCCGGCGGCGTTCGGCCCCATCACGCCGCTCGCGTCGTCGGTGTATTCATCGACACGCCAGCCGCCGGCGGCCGCCAGCGACAGGAACCACAGCATGTGGCAGCTGGACAGCGATGCCACCAGGGCTTCCTCGGGATCGACCGCCGCCTCGACCGACAGCGGCACCCGCACGACCTGGGGCGAGGAGGAGGCCGGCACTTCCACGCCGCCGTCGAAATGCCACGAATGGCCGCGGCTGTAGCGGTTGTCGGTGAACGCGGCCGCGCCGCGCTCCCAGTGGATGCGGGCGAGGTGTTCGTGCTTGGGCATGGCGTTTACCTCCGTGTCTCTGCGCGGGCAATTGTACGATAGGCGCATGCCCGCACAGGACCTGCAGCCGCGCCGCGACCTGACCCTGACGCATGCGACCTCGTTGGTGGTCGGCGTCATCATCGGCACCGGCATCTTCCTCAAGGCCGCCAGCATGGCGCAGGCGGTGGGCAGCCCGGCGCTGGTGCTGGCCGCGTGGGTGGCCGCGGGGCTGGTGGCGATGCTCGGAGCCCTGTGTTTCGCCGAGCTCGGGGCGCTGCTGCCGCACGCCGGCGGAGAGTACGTGTACCTGCGGCGGGCGTACGGGGAGATCCCGGGGTTCCTGTTCGCCTGCAACGCCTTCGTGCTGGGCGGCGCCGCGGTCGCCGCCTACGGCGCGGCGGTCGCGATCTTTGTCTCCGACATCCACCGCTTCGAGGCGCACTGGTACCAGCACACGCTGCACTTCCTCGGCGTCGCCTGGACGCTCGAGTTCGGCATGCGACAGCTGATCGCGGTCGGCGTGATCGGTGTGTTCACCCTCATCAACTGCCTGGGCGTGATGCTCGGCGGGCGCGTGCAGACCGTGCTCACGGTCATCAAGGTGGCGGCGATCCTCGCGGTGGTGCTCGGCGTGTTCGCCTTCGGCGAGGCCCACGACTGGTCGAACCTGCGCAGCTCCCCGGGCAGCGGCAGCGGCGCGGGACTCGCCGGCTTCGGCGGCGCGATGTTCGCGGCGCTGTGGGCCTACAGCGGCTGGCAGTTCCTGCCGATGGCGGCTGGCGAGGTGCGCGAGCCGCAGCGCAACGTGCCGCGCGCGATCGTCGGCGGGGCGCTGCTGGTGCTAGCGCTCTACCTCCTCATCAACACCGCCTACCTCTACGCGCTGCCCTTCTGGCAGGTGGCGAGCGCCAACTCCACCGCTTACCCCGACGCCCCCTCGGTGGCGACGCTCGCGGTGCACACTTTCCTCGGCGGTCGCGCCGCGCCGATCGCGGCGCTGCTGTTCCTCATCTCGACCATCGGCTCGTTGAACGGCGTCATCCTGAGCGCCGCGCGCGTGCCGTACGCCGCGGCGCGCGATGGGCTGTTCTTCGCGCCGTTCGGGCGCCTGAGTCCCAGGAGCCGGGTGCCGCTCACCTCGCTGGTGCTGCTCGGAGTCTGGGGGGCGCTGCTCGCGCTCACCGGCACCTTCGACCAGCTCACCAACATGGCGGTGATGTCGTACGCGACCTTCTGGATCCCGGTCTCGCTCGCGGTCATCGTGCTGCGGCGCAAGCTGCCGAACGAGCCGCGCCCGTTCCGCGTGCCGGGCTATCCGCTGGTGCCGCTGGTGTTCGCGCTCGTCATGGTGTGGATCGTGGCGAGCGCGCTCATCACCGCGCCGCGCGAGTCGATCGCCACGCTGGTGCTGATCGCGCTGGGGCTGCCGCTCTACCCGCTGTTCCGCCGGCGCCGCGGTGAGCAGGCGCCGCTCACTGCGACTCCAGCTCCCAGAGCGTGAGCGGCGCACCGCGCCGCACCCAGAAGCCCAGACCCGCCTCGCGAAAGCGTCCGCGCAGCCGCCGGCGGTACCACAGCGCGCTGCGCAGGTGCACGTCGGCATCGGTGCGCGCGCGGTCGCAGTTGTGGCGGAAATCCCCCGTGGTGAGCGCGCTGAAATACAGCACTGCGCGGCTGAGGCGCGCGAAGTTGGCGAGCGCGCGCTCGGCCTCACGTGCCTCGAGGTACTGCAGCACGTCATAGCAGATCACCAGATCAAAGGGCGCGCGCGCGTGATAGGTCTCGATGCGCCCGCGCGTCCAGCCGTAACGGCGGCACAAATATTCACTGCTCTCGAGCGCCACGTAGTGCGCCCGCGGCAGGAGCTTCAGCAGCGCCGCGCGCAGCAACCCGGTGCCGGCGCCGGCTTCCAGGATGCGCCGCACCGGTAATCCCGCGTGTGCGGTCAGTGCGGCGATCAGGCGGGCCCGCGCGCGCATCTCCGCGCGGCTCGCCACGGCGGTGCGCGGGTCGAAGTAGTAGCGGCGGTAGTAGTCGAGATCGAAGCGCATGGCGGGTGTCAGGCCCGCCCCATAGTAGCGAAAGTCTCGGCCCTAGGCGGTGCGCTGCAGGGCGCGCCGCTTCGGCACGAGGCGCGCGAGCGGTTCGGCGCGGCAGTCGACCAGATTCCCCTCGAACTCGCGCGTGCACGCGGCCCAGGAGGATTGCAGCGCGTGCTCGCGGCAGGCCTTGGGATCAACCTGCAGCGCGCGCGCTGCGGCGCTCGCCAGGTCCGCATCGAGCGCCCCGGTGACCCCGTCCTGCACCACATCGATGGGACCGGTGACCGGAAACGCCGCCACCGGCACGCCGCACGCCATCGCCTCGAGATTCACCAGGCCGAAGGTATCGGTGAGGCTGGGAAACACCAGCACGTCGGCGGCGGCCAGGTGCGCGGCGAGATCCTCGCCGAAGCGAAAGCCCGCGTAGTGCGCCTCGGGGTATTGCGCCTGCAGGCGCGCGCGCTCCGGGCCGTCGCCGATCACGACCTTGGAGCCCTGCCACGGCATCTTGAGGAAGGCATCGACGTTCTTCTCGACCGCGACGCGGCCGACGTAGGCGGCGATGGGACGCGGCAGCTTGAGGAAGTCCTTGCTGCGCGGGCGGAACAGCTCGGTGTCGACGCCGCGCTGCCAGTGCACCAGGTTCCGAAAGCCGCGCGCGCGCAACATGCCGCGCACGGTCTGCGTGCTCACCATGCAGGCGTGCGCCGCGCCGTGGAACCAGCGCAGCCCCGCATAGGAGAGCCACAGCGGGATCGGCCAGCGTGAGCGCAGGTACTGCGGGAACTGCGTGTGGTAGGAGGTGGTGAAGCGCAACCCGCGCCGCACACAGTAGCGCCGCGCGGCCAGGCCGAGCGGCCCTTCGGTGGCGATATGCACCGCCTCGGGCTGGAACTGCTCGAAGTTGTGCGCGAGGCGGCCGGTCGGCCGCAGGGCTATGCGGATCTCCGGATAGCTGGGACAGGCGAAGGTGCGAAATTCACGCGGCTCGGTGAGCCGGACCTCGTGCCCGAAGCGTCCCAGCCAGGCGGCCGTCTGCGCCAGAGTGTTCACGACGCCGTTGGTCTGGGGAAACCAGGCGTCGGTCACGACCATGATCCTCATGCTGCGATGCATCCTTACCGCAAATTGTGACAAGGACGTTAAGAAGGGCCGAACCAGACCACATAAAAAAGCACGCATGAACATCAACTTGTCATCATTTCTTCATACTCTTCCTATAATTCCTTCACGCCAGCGCGTCGACGCGCAGATCTAGCCCCAGGAGGGTCGAATGCACGGGTTCTTTGCCGAATTGAAGAAGCAACGCTGGGACGACCATCGTTATTACCACCACTCGCGCATCAACCAGACGTTGCATCTGGTCAGTGCGCTGAGCTTTCTTGCGGCCTACGTGTCGATCTTCACCAACCCCGCCGCGGCGGCGCTGATCGGCTGGCTCCTCGCCATGGTGTCGCGCCAGGCCGGACACTTTTTCTTCGAGCCCAAAGGCTACGACGAGGTGAACCACGCCACCTTCGAGCACAAGGAAGACATCAAGGTCGGCTACAACCTGAGGAGAAAAGTCGTGCTGCTGTCGATCTGGGCGCTCTCCCCGCTCGTGTTGTGGCTCGATCCGACGCTGTTCGGCATCTTCCACGGCGCGACGCGCCACACCGATCTGCTGCAGCACATCAGCCTGGTGTGGCTCGCCTTGGGTGCAGGGGCGCTGGTGTTCCGCACCGTGCAGCTGTTCGTGCAGCAGAGCGTCATGACAGGTCTGGTGTGGGCCACCAAGATCCTCACCGACCCGTTTCACGACGTCAAACTCTACTGCCGCGCCCCGCTGTACCTGCTGCGTGGCGAGCTGCGCGATCCGATGGAGGATGTGGCCCACCAGGCCTGAAGCAGCTCGCGCAGCATGCGACGCCTGATGGCCTTGTTGGTCAGCGTAGTTCCCGGCCACCACCAACCGTCGCGACGCATCGCCTCGGCCGCCGCCAGTACTCTGTCGGCGACCGCGGCGAAGTCGGCGTCGCTGTAGTTGAGGCTGAAGATGAACCGCGCCGTGCCCACCCAGCTCAAGGCCAGCCCCTGCGCGCGCAGGTAGTACTGGAACATCCAGTTGTAACGCGAAGGCTGCAGGTAATTGACGGTCCAGATGGACGACAGATGCGAGACCTGAACCGGCAGTTGCGCAGCAGCCAGGCGCTCGTTGAGTTCGCGCGCACGGCGCTCCCACAGTGCATCCAGGTCGCGATACAGCGAGCGCAGCGGCTCGCTCTCCAGGCGCTTCAGGAACACGTGCATGGCGCCCATGACATAGGGGTGCGCGTTGAAGGTGCCGCGCGCCAGGCACACATCGGCCGGGCGCTGCTCGCGGTAGCGCTGCATCAGCTCGCGGCGGCCGCAGACCGCGCCGATCGGCAGTCCGCCGCCGAGTGTCTTGCCGTAGGTGACCATGTCGGCGCGCACGCCGAAGTACTGCTGCGCGCCGCCCGGCGCGAGACGGAAGCCGACGAACACCTCATCGAAGATGAGCACGATGTTGCGCGCCGTGCAGACCTCGCGCAGCTTCGCCAGCCAGGCGCTGTAGGCCGCGCGGTCGAAGCGGGCGCTGCGGGCGCTGTCGATCAGCCCCGAGTCCGCCGGCGCACTGGCATTCGGGTGCATCGCCTGCACCGGGTTCACCAGCACGCAGGCGATGTCGCGCCGCGTGCGCAGCACCCGCAGCGTGGCGGCATCCATGTCCTTGAGCGTGTAGGTGGCCTCGGCGGCGAGCGGGTTGCCCACTCCCGGCTGCACATCGCCCCACCAGCCGTGATACGCGCCGCAGAAGCGCACCAGGTACTTGCGCCGTGTGTGGTAGCGCGCCAGGCGCACCGCCTGCATCACCGCCTCGGTGCCCGACATGTGCAGCGACACCTCGTCGAGACCGGAGATCTCGCGCAGCCGGCGCACGTTGTAAGCGAGCAGCGGATGGTAGGCGCCGAGCACCGGCCCGAGCTCGCGCACCAGCGCGCTGCCCTCGTCGATGCATTCCTTGTAGAAGTCGTAGCCGAACAGATTCACGCCGTACGAGCCGGCGAGATCGAAGAAGCGGTTGCCGTCGAGGTCGGTGACGGTGGTGCCGGAGGAGGACTCGAGGAAGGCGCCGCCCTGCAGGTGCGCTCGCACGATGCGGCTGAACTGGAACGGCACGCGATAGCGCTGCGTGAACTGCAGGTCGGACACCGTGGGCGCGACCTCGCGGGTGAGCGCCGCGCTCCTGGCGAAACGCTGCGCGTAGAGCGCCGCGAGCCGCATGAACGCCTCGCGGCGCGTGGCGGCGACCTCCGCCGGCGCATCATCCGCGCAGAAGAAGCGCGTCTCATCGTATTCGTAATAGGGGATCAGCCGCGTCACGAACCTTCCGAGGCGCGCGTGTCCGGCGAGCGAGCGGTGCTTGGCACGCGAGAGGATGAGCCGCAGCTGCGCCTTGCGCAGCACGATGAGGGCGATGAGGGCGGCGGCGAGATACCAGAGCATGATTGGCCCGCGCAAGCTATTTCACCTTGATGACACGGCGATGACACTGCGCCGGGTCATTATGCGCATTACGCAGCAGGAAGACCTGAACTTCCTGCTGACCAACCGCCTGCCGCGGCGCTGGCTGACGATATTCGTCGGCTGGCTGAGCCGCCTGGAGCAGCCGCTGTTGTGCCGCGCTTTTATCGGCATCTGGCGACTGTTCGCGCCGCTCGACCTGAGCGAGGCGCGCTGCACGCGCTTTCGCAGCCTGCAGGAGTTCTTCACCCGCGAGCTCAAGGACGGCGCGCGGCTGGTGGAGCCCGACCCCGCGGTGCTGGTGAGCCCGTGCGACGGCGTGGTCGGCGAGATGGGCCCGGTGGTCGCAGGCTCGGTGCTGCAGGCCAAGGGTTTCCCCTACACGCTGATGGATCTGCTCGGCGATGCCGCGCTGGTACGCACCTATCTGGAGGGAACGTTCGTCACGCTGCGCCTGCGCTCGGACATGTATCACCGCTTCCACGCACCCTACGACTGCCGCGTGGAGCAGGTGACCTACGTCTCCGGCGACACCTGGAACGTCAATCCGATCACCCTGCAGCGCATCGAGCGGCTGTTCTGCAAGAATGAGCGTGCGATCATCCGCTGCCGGCTGCCTTCGGGCCCGCTGATCACGCTCGTGCCGGTCGCGGCGATCCTGGTGGCGAGCATCCGCCTGCACTTCGTGGACGTGCTGCTGCACTTGCGCTACCGCGGACCCAACACCCTGCCGTGCGATGCGAGCTTACGCAAAGGCGAGGAGATGGGCTGGTTCCAGCATGGCTCGACCATGATCGCGTTCGCGCCACCCGGGGTTCAGCTATGCGCCGGCCTGCGCCACGGGGACGTGATCCGCATGGGAGAGCCGCTGCTCTCGCTGCCGGGCAGCGCGTGAGCGCGATCGCGGTCATCACCGGCACCACGCACGGCATCGGCCGCGTCACCAGCCGCGAGCTGGCGCGCGCCGGGCGCACCGTGGTGATGCTGTGCCGCGACCTGCCGGGCGCGCGCCGCGTGCGTGAGGAGATCCTGCGGCAGCTGCCGCAGGCCGCCATCCACGTCGTGCACTGCGACCTGGCGAGTTTGCGCTCGGTGCGCGAGTGCGCCGCCACGGTGCGCCGCGACTACACGCCGATCGGGCTACTCATCAACAACGCCGGCATGGTGAGCGTGCAGCACCGCATGTCGGCGGACGGTTTCGAGCTCACCTTCGCGACCAACCACCTGGGACCGTTCCTCCTCACGGCGCTGCTGATGGATTCGCTCGCGCCGGACGCGCGCATCGTCAACGTCGCCTCGCGCATCCACTTCCGCGGCCGCTTCGAGCCCGAGACGATCACCAACCCGCGGGCGCGCTACGCCAGCCGCGCGGCTTACGCGCAGTCGAAGCTCGCCAACGTGCTGCACACCTTCGCACTCGCCCGGCGGCTGTCCGGCAGCGGCATCTGCGTCAACTGCCTGCACCCGGGAGTGGTCGCGACCAACCTGCTGCCGCGCTGGCTGCGTCTCATCAAGCCGCTGCTGAGCCAGGTCATCGACGTCGAGCGCGGCGCGCGCACCAGCCTGTATCTGGCGCTCGCGGCCGAGGTCGCCGGCGTAAGCGGCCGCTATTTCGATGAGCATCAGAATCAGAAGCCCGCGGCGCCGCTGGCGAACGACCTGCAGCTGCAGGAGTCGCTGTGGAAGATGAGCGCCGAGTGGGTCGGAGTGCCGGCCAAACCCTAGCCCTTGAGAAGGCGGAGAACGCTATGACACAGAACGTCCGATCGCAGCTCGCCGAGACATTGCTGTTTGCGAGCAACTTCCTGCGCCACCCGCACATGCTCGGCTCGATCATCCCGAGCTCGCCGTTCCTCGTGAACCAGGTGCTCGAGCCGATCGACTGGCAACGGGCGCACGTCATCGTCGAATACGGCCCGGGGGTCGGCACCTTCACCGGCGAGATCCTGCGCCGCATGCGCAGCGACGCCAAGCTGGTCGCCATCGAGACCAATCGCGACTTCGTGCGCTTCCTCGAGCGCTCGCTGCCCGATCCGCGGCTGCACGTGGTGCACGACTCCGCCGCCGAGGTGCAGACGATCCTCGCGCGCCTCGGGCTCCCGGCCGCGCGCTACATCATCTCCGGCATCCCCCTGGGCAGCATGCCGGAAGCCGTGCGCACGGACATCGTCGCCAAGACCCGCGCGGCGCTCGAGCCCGGTGGCGCGTTCCTCGTCTACCAGTTCACCGCCCGCGTGCTGCCGGCGCTGCGGCGGACCTTCGGTGACGTGCGGCGCAGCTTCGAAGGACGCAATCTCCCGCCGGCGCAGCTGTTCGTGTGTGCGACGCCCGGCCCCTAGCGAACCTCCCTCATCTGACGAGTGCGTCACATTTCGTGCCGTCGCGCCGGCGGCGCGAGCGCAGCGGGCCGCGCTGAATGGATGCTGAACGCCCCAACAGCTGGTGCAGACACGACGTGTTTAGCATTTCTGCAGCGGCGCGATTCACTTGGGATTTCCCGTATGTATGCTTGGCCGCTTGTCGCGCGTTATGTGTGGATATGACCCCGGCATACGTGCGCGGGGACTCTTGAGGAGGCTATCGATGAAACTTGCTTCGGCCAGAATCGCTCTCGCGGGCGCACTGCTCAGCGCCCTGCTTTCCGCGTGCGTCGTCGCTCCGGCGCCGGGCTACGCGGTGGTTGCCTCGGCTCCGCCCCCGCCGCCGTACGAGGCGGTCGTGGGCGTCGCGCCCTCCCCCGGTTTCTTCTGGGTGGGCGGTGCGTACTTCTGGGAAGGCGGCCGGTACGCCTGGCATCCCGGCTACTGGCAGGCGCCACGCGCCGGCTATCGTTGGGTCCCGCACCGCTGGGTCCGCGCAGGCGGGGGCTGGCGGATGGAACCCGGACACTGGGCCCGCTAATCGCAGCAGATTGAGCGCTTAAGAGTGGCGCCGGGGTCCTGAAGCGGGACCCCGGCGCTCTCGCGTGTGCCGCATTTGCACTCTCCGCCCCCGCCGCTGCACACTCTCCGCAGGGCGGACATTAAGAATAAGCGGGAGTGCCTTGATGAGGCGGAGCGGGTTTGCAGGCGTGTGGCTCGCAGCGGTTCTGGCGGGCACGAGCCTTGCCGCCGCGCCCGATGCGCGCGCTGACGGCCAGTTCACGCTCACCAGCAGCGATATTCCGGGCGGCAAGATCGCCGAGACGGCGGTGTTCAACGGCTTCGGCTGCAAGGGCGGCAACATCTCGCCGGCACTCGCCTGGAGCGGTGCGCCGACCGGCACCAAGAGCTTCGCGCTGCTGGTGCACGACCCGGACGCGCCGACCGGCAGCGGCTGGTGGCATTGGGTGCTCTACAACATCCCGGCCGGCACTTCCTCGCTTCCCGCCGGCGCCGGAGATCCGCAGAAGAGCCTGCTGCCCGCTGGTGCGGTGCAGGGACGCACCGACTTCGGCACGCCCGGCTACGGAGGCCCCTGCCCCCCGCCGGGTAAGGCGCACCACTATTACTTCCGGCTCTACGCGCTCAAGGTCGCGAAGCTCGACCTGCCCGCGGACGCCACGGCCGCCTTCATCGGTTTCAACGTGCGGGCGCAGGCGCTCGGCCACGCCGAGCTCCTGGGACTGTATGGCCGCTGAGCCGCGTAACGCCTCCGGTCTGCTGCGCGCTGCAGGCGCACCGCGTGAGCGGCGCAGCGCGCTGTGGCCCTACCTGGTCATGCCGCTCATCGTGGTGCTGGTGTTTTGTGCGCTCCGTCGCGTGCATCTGGAGCCGCGGCAGGAGCCGGCGATGCCTGCCGCTTCCGGCGCCCCTGCCGAGCCCGCACAGCAGTAATTTCACGGGCGTTGGCGTTGCTGCGCCTCCGCGGCATAGGATGGCCGCCCTTTTTTCAAGCACCGCCATGCCAGCCGCCCGAACCCGCACCCGCACCCGCACCGCCGCTCCCGCGCGCCAGCCTCGCGCGAAGCGCCCGACGGCGCGCGCGCCGCAGCGACCGCCGCGGGTGGGCTTCATCAGCCTCGGCTGCCCGAAGGCGCTGGTGGACTCCGAGCGCATCCTCACGCAGCTGCGCGCGGAGGGCTACGAGACCGCGCCCAGCTACGAGGCCGCCGATCTCGTGGTGGTGAACACCTGCGGCTTCATCGACGCGGCCGTGGACGAGTCGCTCGACACGATCGGCGAGGCGCTCGCGCACAACGGCCGCGTGATCGTCACCGGCTGTCTCGGCGCGAAACCCGAGAGGATCCTCGCACGCCACCCGAGCGTGCTTAAGGTCACCGGCCCGCAGGCCTACGAAGAAGTGGTGGCAGCCGTGCACGCGCACCTGCCGCCGCAGCACGACCCGTTCTTCGACCTGCTGCCGCCGCAGGGCGTGCGGCTGACGCCGCGCCACTACGCGTACCTCAAGGTCGCGGAAGGCTGCAACAACAAGTGCAGCTTCTGCATCATCCCCTCGATGCGCGGACGGCTGCGCAGCCGCCGCATCGACGAGGTGCTGCGCGAAGCCGAGCGACTCGTCACCGCAGGCGTGAAGGAGCTGCTGGTCATCGCGCAGGACACGAGCGCCTATGGCGCGGACCTGCGCTACGCCGGCGCCGAGTGGCGCGGCGTGCAGCTCGAGACACGCTTCCTCGACCTGGCGCGCGCGCTGGGCGAGCTCGCGCCCTGGGTGCGCCTGCACTACGTGTACCCGTACCCGCACGTCGATGCGGTCATCGAGCTCATGGCGCACAACGGCGTGCTGCCCTACCTCGACGTGCCCTTCCAGCACGGCAGCCCCAGCGTGCTCAAACGCATGCGCCGGCCGGCACACGCCGAGGACTCGCTCGCGCGCATCCGCGCGTGGCGCCGGACCTGCCCGAAGCTCACGCTGCGCAGCACGTTCATCGTCGGTTTCCCCGGGGAGAGCGAGGCGGAATTTGCAGAACTGCTCGCCTGGCTGGAGGAGGCGCAGCTCGATCGCGTCGGGTGCTTCAAGTACTCCCCGGTGGAGGGCGCGACCGCGAACGCCCTCGGCGGACACGTACCGCCGCAGCTTCAGGAGGAGCGCTACGCGCGCTTCATGGAGCGCGCCGCCGCAATCAGCACGCGCCGGCTCAGGGCACGGATCGGCGAGCGCACGCGCGTGCTCGTGGATACGGTTGCCGACGGAGTGGCCACCGCGCGCAGCGCCGCGGAAGCTCCCGAGATCGACGGGGTGATCAGGATCGTCGCTGACGGCGAGAAGAACATCGCCAGCCTCAAGGCTGGCGAGAAGAACATCACTCGCCTCAAGGTCGGCGAGAAGAACATCGCCGGCCTCAAGGCTGGCGAATGGGCCGATGTCGAGATCGTGGCCGCAGACGCCTACGACCTCACCGGCCGCCTCACCGCGCCTTAGCGGGTGAGGCGGCCGTAGGAGTCAATCAGCTCGACTTCATGCCGAGCGATTCCATGATCTTCGTGGCCTGATCCTTGGCCGCCTGAGCCTTGTTCATCGCGGTGGTGAAATCACCGGCGGTGGCGGCGCTCGAGGCATCGCTCCAGGCGGACTTCACCGCGTCGAGCCCCGACTTGGCGGAGGCCAGGCTGTCCTTGGTGACGCCCTTCGGCAGGTGGTGCGACTTCGAGAGCGTGTTCACGCGACTCTCGATGGCATCGACCATCTTCGGCATGTCCTTGCTCATGTTGCCCCAGTCATCCTGGGCCTTCTGGAGCGCCGCCTGTGCCTCCTGCGCCTTGGCAGCGACGGTGTCCTTCAGCCCGCTGATGGCGGTGTTGATGCCCGGCATGGCCGCGAGCACGCCCTGGTAGTCGCCCTTGGCGAGGCTGTCCTTGGCACCATTGAGCTGCGTGTCGATCGCCTGCAGCTGGTCGGGGGCGTACTTCAGGGCGCTGTCGCGGATCGGGACCAGAGCGGCGTCCGCAGCCGCCACCGCCTGCTCGGCCGGGATCTTCTGGTTCTCGCAACCGACGAGGGACAAGACCGCCAGCGTTGCCAGCAGCCCAACAAATAACTTCTTCATTTGCGTGATCCTCGCTCTTGGTTTTGCCGACACGGGAAAGCGCAGGGACCGTACTGCGCTTCCTCAAGTTAGTTACGAAGAGTAGCACGAACAACACGCCAAGCCAGCGGCTACGGCCACCAACAGCCAAGGTCAGGGCGGGCCGCGGTCGTCAGGCGGATTTCCCGGTCCGGGAGCGACCCGCTGCCCCCTCACCGCATCGTCCACACTCGAAAAGTCGAGTGCTGCTTCGGGCAGTGAGGGGATGGCGGCGCGCAGCAGCGCCTCGCGGGCGCGCTCCTTGAGCCGCGCGACGCGCAGCTGGGCACCATGCGCCGACAGCCAGCCACAGAACTCGCCGAGCGCCTCGAGCGCGGTGCTGTCGAGATCGGGGGACTCCTCGAGGCTCAGCACCACCAGCCTGGTGCCCGGGTGCGCGTGCACCTGGTGCCGCACCTGCGCCAGCAGCGGGTCGGCGTTGGCGAAGAACAGCGGCTCCTCGGGCCGCACCACCAGCATGTGCGGCAGGGTCACCGCGGACGGAAAGCGCTCGAGGCTGACGTAATCGTGGCCGCCCATGAGCCCCAACACCGACAGGTGTGGGGTGGCAAGGGATTTCAACAGCATCGCCAGGCTGAAGGCGATCGCCACCAGCAGGCCGTCCAGCACGCCGAAGAGCATCACCGCCAGTACGGCGGCGAGCGCCACCTCGCGGTCGCGCCGCCAGCGGAAGTAATGGCGGAACACATCGAAGCGCAGCGACTTGCTCACCGCGTGGATGACGATCGCGGCAAGGACCGGCTGGGGTATGCGCTCGATCCAGCGGACGAACAGCAGCACCAGCACCAGCACGGTGGCCGCGGCAAACAGCCCGGCGAGGCGCGACTGCGCACCGGCCGCATCGTTGGCGGAGGTTCCCGAGTAGCCCGCCCCGACCGGCGTGCCCTGGAAGAGTCCCGCCACCGCGTTGGCGACGCCGAGCGCCAGCAAGTCACGGTTCGGCTGCACCGGTTCGTCGTGCCGCAATGCAAAAGTGCGGATCGAGCCGTAGGACTCGGCATAGAGAATGAACATCAGGGCGAACGAGTACTCGACCAGCTGCAGCCAGTGCTCCTCGCCGGGCAGCGTCAACACCGGCAGACCGATGGACAGGTGGATCGCTCCGGTGAGCACCACGCCGTGCGCCGCCAGCAGCGGCGCCGCCAGGATCCCGGCGATGATGACGACGAGCGCCCCGGGCACGCGCGGCACGCGCTCGAGCGCGAACAGTCCCGCCAGCGCGATCATCCCGCACGCGAGGCTCGGCAGCTGCCAGGCGGCATAGCCGCGGGCGAGCTCCAGCAGCAGCGTGAAGAAGTAACTGCTCCCGGCATGCACGTTCACCAGCGTCGGCCACTGCTTGACCGCAATCACGAGCGCCAGGCCGAACGCATAGCCGCGCAGCACCGGGCGGGCGATCAGGTTCGACATGGCGCCGAGCCGCAGGCTCGCGCACACGACGAACGCGATCCCGCAACCGAGCACTAGCATCGAGGCAAGCGCAGTGCGCTCGACCAGCGTGCTGGCACCCAGTGCCAGCATGGCCGAGGCCAGCACCGCGGCAGACGAGGAAGTCGCGCTGACGATGGCGAAGCTGCTCCTGCCGATGAGGCCGTAGCAGACGAGCCCGGCGAAGAGCGCGATGACGCCTGCCTGGGGCGGCAGGCTGGCGAGGCCCGAGTAGGCCACGGCCTCCGGAAGCAGAAGGCCGGCGATCGCGAGGCCAGCGAGCAGGTCGGGTACCGTGGTTGTTGTTGTCATCGGCCGGGCATCGTACCCCAAAGCGAACAGCGCGCTTTCCGGGCGTTGCCCGCGGCGCACGCACGCCGACAGGCCGACGGCATGTGGGTGCCGCCGCGAGCGAAGCGTTGTTGCGCAGCCGCGCGCAGCGCGGTTTGCTATTCGACGGTCACGCTCTTGGCGAGGTTGCGCGGCTGATCGACATCGGTGCCCTTCAGGATCGCCACGTGATAGGCGAGCAGCTGCAGGGGGATGCTGTAAACCACCGGCGCCTGCACGTAGGTGACGTGTCGCGGCATCTCGATGACAGTGACGCCATCGCTCGACTGGATCCCTGATTCGGGATCGGCGAACACGATGAGCTCGCCGCCGCGGGCGCGCACTTCCATGAGATTCGACTTGAGCTTCTCGAGCAGATCGTTGTTGGGTGCGACGGTCACCACCGGCATGTCGGCGTCCACCAGCGCCAGCGGCCCGTGCTTGAGCTCACCCGCGGGATAGCCTTCGGCATGCAGGTAAGAGATCTCCTTGAGCTTCAGTGCCCCCTCCAGCGCAATGGGGTAGAGCGCGCCGCGGCCCAGAAAGAGCGCGTGGTGCTTGTCGGCGAAGCGCTTGGCCAGCTCCTGGATCACCGGATCGAGTGCCAGCGTCTTTTCCACCAGCGACGGCAGCTCGATCAAGCGCGTCACCAGGCCGCGCTCGCGCTCGGCATCGGTGCCGTGGTGCTTGGCGAGCGCCACCACCAGCATACCGAGCGCGGTGAGCTGCGTGGTGAAGGCCTTGGTGGAAGCCACGCCGATCTCCGGTCCGGCGCGGGTCAGCATGACGAGCTCCGACTCGCGCACCAGCGAGCTCTCCGGAACGTTGCAGATGGCGAGTGATGCGAGGTACCCGGACTGCCGCGCCAGACGCAGCGCCGCCAGCGTGTCGGCGGTCTCGCCCGACTGCGAGATGGTGACGAACAGCGAGTTTGGCGGCACCAGTGGGCTGCGGTAGCGGTATTCGCTGGCGATGTCGACCGAGCACGGAATCTTGGAGATCTGCTCTATGAAGTAACGTGCGACGCAGCCGGCATGAAAGCTCGTGCCGCAGGCGACGATGTGCACGTTCTGCGTCCGCTTGAACGCCTCGGTGGCGGCCGGACCGAACGCCGCCTCGAGGAGGCGCCCGTTCGCGACGCGCTCCTGCAACGTGTCGGCGATGGCGCGCGGCTGCTCGTGGATCTCCTTGAGCATGAAGTGCGCATACGGACCGCGCTCGGCGGCACTCGCCGACTGCTCGCTCTCGCGCACCGGGCGCTCCACGCGGTTGCCGTCACGGTCGATGATGCGCAGTGACCGGCGGCGCACTTCGGCCACGTCACCCTCTTCGAGGAATATGAAACGCCGCGTGACCGGCAGCAGAGCCGCCACGTCGGACGCGACGAAGTTCTCATCGTCACCCAGGCCGATCACGACCGGACAGCCCTCGCGCGCGAGGATCAGCCGGTCGGGGTCGTGCTCGCTGACTACCAATAGCGCGTAAGCGCCCTCGAGCTCCGCGACGGTGGCGCGCACAGCCTTGAACAGGTCGCCGACCGTCTGCAGGTGGTAGTGGATCCGGTGGGCAATGACCTCGGTATCGGTCTCGGAATTGAACTGGTAACCGCGACGCTCCAGATCCGCGCGCAGCTCCTCGTGGTTCTCGATGATGCCGTTGTGCACGATGGCGAGACCGCCGTGCGAGATGTGCGGGTGAGCATTGCGCTCGCTCGGGACCCCGTGCGTGGCCCAGCGCGTGTGGGCGATGCCGATCTTGCCGCTGGTGGGGGTATGCTCGAGCGCATCATCCAGCATGCGCACCTTCCCGACCGTGCGCAGCCGCGTGAGGTGCTTCGAGCCGTTGAGGACTGCGATGCCGGCGGAGTCGTAGCCGCGATACTCGAGCCGCCGCAATCCCTCCATGAGTACCGGGACTACGTCACGCCCAGCGACCGCTCCAACGATTCCGCACATGGCATCTTGCCCTTGGGTTTGACCTCGCCCGTCATGGGCATCGGTCCGGGCCAGCTAGTTTGCCTGAAACGGGCGGAAAGCGCTGATTTCACCCATGAAAGCCATGATGGAGGTCGCGCTCCCTGCGGAAATCCGGGCGCAAAAGGCCGCACAGGCCGCGTTACGGGCCCATACGCTCACCGGCGCCGCTCGACCGCCCGCACGATTCCCGCCAGTCGCAGACCGTCGCGATGATCCAGGCAAAACTGCGCGAGGCGCCTCACCGCGGCGCGGTATTCCTGGTCGAGCCAGGAAAACTCCAGCCAGAATTCCCGCTGTGCGACGCAGGTGGCGGCATAGCGGCTGGCAACGAAGATGCGCAGCGCGAGGTTGCGCGTCGTGCCGAGCGAATGAACGCTCGCTTGTAACGTGCCGAGCTCTTCCAGAGCGCGGCGCGACAGGAATCTTAAGGTTTTGACAGGCGGACTCAGCTCGCGCACGTGCGCAGGGTTTCTATCTCGGCGGTCGCGCGGTCCAGCTCGGCGATCACCTCGCAGTAGCGCTGCCACGCCTGGCGCAGTTCCTCAACCTCACGCGGCGTCAACCGCTCGAGGTTGCGCCGGGCGCTCTCGTGCTGCGACTGCGCGCGCTTGTGCCGGCTTTCGAGGCGATCGAGACGATCCCAAAACCCTGCATCGAGCCATTCGGCTCGCTGACGTTCCGACGCACTCATTGACCTGCCCTCGGCGCGTTTTGTATTCGGAGCGAGCGGCCACACTAGCGGCCGAGTGCTACAGGAACGTTGCAGCCGACGAATTAATTACTGCAGATTATTTGCGACCGATTTAACAGTGCAATTACTTCGCCGGCTTCACCGGCCGCCGCCAGTTCTCGAGCGTCACCTGGCGCGCCCGTGCCACGGTGAGCTTGCCGCCGGGCACCGAGTGCGTGACGGTGGAACCGGCAGCGATGGTCGCGCCGGCGCCGACCGTGATCGGCGCGACCAGCACACTGTTAGAACCGGTGTGAACATCGTCGCCTATGTGCGTGCCGTGCTTGGCGGCGCCGTCGTAGTTGGCGACGATGGTGCCGGCGCCGATGTTGACCCGGCTGCCGACCTCGGCGTCGCCGACGTAGGCGAGGTGGTTCGCCTTCGAGCCTTCCCCGAGCTGCGCGTTCTTCACCTCGACGAAGTTGCCGATGTGCACGCTGTCGGCGAGCCGCGCTTGCGGCCGCAGCCGGGCGAACGGCCCGATGCTGCAATTCGGTCCGATGTGCGCGCCGTCTATGACGCAGTGCGCAAACACCTGCGTGTCCGCGCCGATCTCGCTGTCGCGGATCACGCAGCCCGCGCCGATACGCACGCGGTCGCCGAGCCGCACGTGCCCTTCGAAGATCACGTTGACGTCGATGCAGACATCGCTGCCGTAGCCGAGCGTGCCGCGCACGTCGATGCGCGCGGGATCCGCGAGCGTCACGCCGCCTTCCAGCAGCTCGCGCGCGCGCTGCGCGCGGCACAGGCGCTCGAGCTCGGCGAGCTGCGCCTTGTCGTTGACGCCCTGAACCTCGCCGGCATCGGCCGCGAGAATTGCCCGTACCGCCACCTTGTCCCTCACTGCCATGGCGATGACGTCGGTGAGGTAGTACTCACGCTGCGCATTGTTGGTCCGCAGGCGGCCGAGCCAGCCGCGCAGCAGCCGCGCCGGGCACACCAGCACCCCGGTGTTGCATTCATGGATCGCGAGCTGCCGCTGCGTGGCGTCCTTCTCTTCGACGATGCGCTGCACGAGACCGGACGCAGCGCGCACGATGCGGCCATAGCCTTGGGGGTCGCCGAGCTTCGCGGTCAGCAGCGCCAGTTGCTTCGGCCCGGCGAGCGACAACAGCTTCTCGAGCGTCGCGCGGCTGATGAGCGGCACGTCGCCGTACAGCACCAGCACCAGGTGGGTGTCGGGAATCTGCGGCATCACCTGCAGCAGCGCGTGCCCGGTGCCGAGGCGCACGGGCTGCAGCGTCCAGGAAACCGCCTCGCCTGCGAGCGCCGCGCGCACCGCATCCCCGCCATGGCCGTAGACGACATGCACCGCGGCCGGCTCGAGCGAGCGCGCCGTGTCGATGACATGCTTCAAGAGCGGCCGGCCGGCGAGCGGCTGCAGCACCTTCGGCAGCGCCGACTTCATGCGCTTGCCTTCGCCGGCGGCGAGAATCACCACCGTCAGGGGGGCGCGCTGGCGCTGCGCGTGTTTCATCGCCATGCCGCGCCGCGGGCTCGCCCGGCCGCCCCCGGCCGCGCCGCGCGCTGGCCGGCGGGCGCTGCGTCGCGCTGTGGAATCGCCCCTAGGCATGCGCGTGCATTGTACTCAGCGCCGCACCGTGTAGGCGTGGCTGTCGGCGGTCGGCTTGCCCGCCGGCAGCTCCGCGAGCTTCTTCCTGATCAGCGGGCCGATGTAGAGTTGTGGATTGGAATGGGTCTCGTGCTCGGTGTCCTCGCGCTTGGCGATCAACCCCACCGCCTTGTGAAACGCCTCCTCGAGCGAGGCGCTGCCGGGCAGCGCATCCTTGAGAAACGCCTCGCCGAACCAGGTGAGCTCGCGGTCGCTCTCGCAGCCGAAGGAGCTGTGCTCGGCATCGGCCGCGGTGACGACCGCAGTGGTGTCGTTCTTCAGCGCATCGACGAACACCCCGGCGTAGCAGGCCGACACCACCACGATGCGCCAGCGGATGCCGGACTTGTCGAGCGCCTCGCGCAGGTCGGTCGGCGCCAGCTGCGCGAGCGGCAGCGAGCCGTTCTCCACCTCGAGCCCGTCCTCCGAGCCGTGCGAGGTGAGGAACAGCACCAGCACGTCACTCTGCGGGCTCATGCGCGCGGCGAGACTCTTGAGCGTCTGCGACAGTCCGGTAACGCTCGCCAGCGGGTAGGAATCGCGGTCGTCGACGTCGTTGATGAGGAGCACGGTACGATCGAGCGAGCCGAAGCGCGCGCCGAACACCTCGCTGGCAAACTGCGCTTCGCGGCGGAAGATGCCCTGGTCGCCATCGCCGGCGAAGCCGACGAAATACGCCGCGGCCTTGCCGGGCTCGGTCGGCGTGACCCGCGCCACCGCCGCGGCAATGCGCGCCGGCTGGTCGTAGAAGAGCGCTTCGGCGTCGTCCGCGTCGTCGTCCTGCTGCGACTGCGCCGTCTCGTTGACCACCCACAGCCGCGTGTCGAGGTTGAGCAGCTGCAACGCCCAGGGGGAGGCGATCAGCAGCAGCAGCGCGAGAGTGGCGGGGGCAACGCGCACCGCGCCGTAGGCAGCGCCGAGTGCACGCAGGCTGAGGCAGGCGAGATAGATGAGCGCCAGCACGCTGGCGGCGAGCACGTGCTTCCTCACCAGCGCGAGGTCCTGCGCCAGCCACAGCAGCGTGAGTACCAGCGGCGAGGCTGCGAGCACCGGTACGAGCAGCGCGCGCGTATCCGCGGCGCGGCTGTGCGAGCGCGCAATCAGCGCGCAGGCCACGAGGCCGAGCAGGAGGTAACAGGCCCAGCCGAACAGTCCGTCGAGCGCCAGCGGCGCGTGCCTTGCGGCGTGCAGGAAATCCAGCAGCACCCACACCGCAAGATTCACAACGAGGAGCGCCGCGAGCTGGTCGAAGCTGACCGAGAACTGTGCGGGCGTCAGGCGCCGCAGCGCCAGCAACTGCACCCCGGCGCGCAGGTTGCGCACCAGGGCTGCGACGAACCCGCGCGGCTCAGGCAGCGGCGCCGCGGGCACGGGATCGGCGGAAGTGGCGTAAGGGTCCAGCCGCCTCAACCCCGCGGTTTTTTCAGTCGCTCGAGCAGGCGCAGGATCGCCTCCGCGCGTGCGAGGTCTGCCTGGGCCTGGGCGATGGTCACCGGAGTGCCGCTCCGATCACGCAGCGCCTCCTGCGCGCGCTGCCTGGCAGCGAGCGCCGCGGCCTCGTCGAGATCCTTGGCGCGCAGCGCCGTGTCAGCGAGCACCGTGACCTTGTGAGGCTGCACTTCGAGCGCGCCACCGCCGACGAAGAAGTGATGGTCCTCGCCATCGGGCGTGCGCACGCGCACCTCGCCGGGTTTCAGCAGGGTGAGGAGCGGCGCATGTCGCGGCGCGATGCCGAGCTCGCCCTCGGAGCCGGAGGCGAACACCATGGCGGCGGCGCCGGAGAACAGCTCCCCTTCCGCGCTCACGATGTCGACATGGATGGTGTGGGCTTCGGCCATCTGAGTGCCTACTGCAGCGTCTTCGCCTTGGCGACCGCCTCCTCGATCGCGCCGACCATATAGAAGGCCTGCTCGGGCAGTGAGTCGAACTCACCGCTGATGATGCCCTTGAAGCCGCGGATGGTCTCCTTCAGCGGCACGATCTTGCCGTCCTGGCCGGTGAATACCTTGGCGACGTTGAAGGGCTGCGACAGGAAGCGCTGCACCTTGCGTGCGCGGTACACGGTGAGCTTGTCCTCCTCCGACAGCTCGTCCATGCCTAGGATCGCGATGATGTCCTGCAGCTCCTTGTAGCGCTGCAGCACCGCCTGCACACCGCGCGCGGTGTTGTAGTGCTCCTCGCCCACCACCAGCGGGTCGAGCTGCCGGCTGGTGGAGTCGAGCGGATCGACCGCCGGATAGATGCCGAGCGAGGCGATCTGGCGCGACAGCACCACGGTGGCATCGAGGTGCGCAAAGGTCGTCGCCGGCGACGGATCGGTGAGATCGTCCGCGGGCACGTAGACGGCCTGGATGGAGGTGATCGAGCCCTTCTTGGTCGAGGTGATGCGCTCCTGCAGCACGCCCATCTCCTCGGCGAGCGTCGGCTGGTAGCCCACCGCGGAGGGCATGCGTCCGAGCAGCGCCGAGACTTCGGTGCCGGCGAGCGTGTAGCGGTAAATGTTGTCGATGAAGAACAGCACGTCGCGGCCCTTGCCGCCCGAGTCCGGGCGGGTCTCGTCGCGGAAGTACTCCGCCATGGTGAGTCCGGTGAGCGCCACGCGCAGGCGGTTGCCCGGCGGCTCGTTCATCTGCCCGTACACCATCGCCACCTTGGAGTTCGCCAGATCGTTCTTGTCGATGACCGAGGACTCGATCATCTCGTGATAGAAGTCGTTGCCCTCGCGCGTGCGCTCGCCGACGCCGGCGAACACCGATAGTCCGCTGTACTGCTTGGCGATGTTGTTGATGAGCTCGAGCATGTTGACGGTCTTGCCGACGCCGGCGCCGCCGAACAGCCCGACTTTGCCGCCCTTGGCGAACGGCACCAGCAGGTCAATGACCTTGATGCCCGTCACCAGCAGATCCTGGCCGCCCGCCTGCTCGGCGAACGACGGCGGCGGCCGATGGATCGGCAGATATTCCGTGGCTTTCACCGGTCCCTGGTTGTCCTGCGGATGGCCCAGCACGTCCATGATACGCCCGAGGGTCCCCTTGCCCACCGGCACCGTGATCGGAGCGCCGGTCGACTGCACGGCGAGCCCGCGCCGCAGGCCCTCGGAGGCGCCCATGGCGATGGTGCGCACCACGCCGTCGCCGAGCTGTTGCTGCACCTCGAGTGTCAGGTCGACGTCCTTGAGCTTGAGCGCCTCGTAGATCTTCGGGATCGACTCGCGCGGAAACTCGACGTCGATGACCGCGCCGATGATCTGGGTGATGTGTCCCTCGCTGGGCGTACTCATAGTGTTCTCAGTTCCTCAAACCGCGGCGGCCCCGCCCACGATCTCCGAGAGCTCCTTGGTGATCGCGGCCTGGCGGGCCTTGTTGTAGACGAGTTGCAATTCGCTGATCAGCTTGCCGGCGTTGTCGGTGGCCGCCTTCATGGCTACCATGCGCGCCGCCTGCTCGCAGGCGACGCTCTCGACCGCGCCGCGAAACACCTGCGACTCGATGTAGCGCATCAGCAGCACATCGAGGATCGCGGCGGCGTCGGGCTCGTAGATGTAATCCCAGTGCTCCTGCAGCTCTTCCGTGTCGAGCGCCTCGATCGGCAGCAGCTGCGTCACCGCGGGCTTTTGCGTCATGGTGTTGACGAAGTGCGCGTTCACCAGGTAGAGCCGATCGAGCTTGCCTTCGCGGTACGCATCCAGCATCACCTTGACCGCGCCGATCAGGTCCTTGACGTGCGGCCGGTCACCGAGGTGAGTGGCGCTGGCGGCGATCGGCACGTTGAGCCGCTTGAAGAAGGTGACTCCCTTGGTGCCGATCAGGCACAGCCTCATCTCGGCGCCCTTGCCCTGCCACTCGCGCAGCAGTACCAGCGTCTCCTTGAAGACGTTGGCGTTGAGTCCCCCGGCGAGCCCGCGATCGGTGGAGATCACGATCACCCCGACCGCGCGCGGCTCGCGCGTGGCGAGGAACGGATGGCGGTAGTCCGGATTGGCTTCCGTGAGGTGCCCGATGACGTTGCGCATCTTCTGCGCGTAGGGGCGGGCGAGCCGCATGCGCTCCTGCGCGCGGCGGATCTTGCTCGTGGCCACCATCTGCATGGCCCTGGTGATCTTCTGCGTGTTCTTGACGCTGGCGATCTTCGAGCGGATTTCCTTGGTGCCGGGCATTACGTCAATTTCCTGGGGTGCCCTAGTAGCTGCCGGTGGCGGCGAAGTCCTCGATGACCTTCTTGAGCGCCGCCTCGTTCTCCTTGGTGAGCTTCGGCTGCGCGTTGATGGTATCGAGCGTCGGGCGGTAGTTGCTGTGCGCGAACGCCTGCAGTGCCGCCTCGAACGCCACGATCTTCTTCAGCTCCACCTTGTCCATGTAGCCGTTGTTGACCGCGTAGATCGACAGCGCCATCTCGGCCACCGACATCGGTGCGAACTGCTTCTGCTTCATCACCTCGGTGACGCGCTGACCGCGCTCGAGCTGGCGGCGGGTCGACTCGTCGAGATCGGAGGCGAACTGCGCGAACGCGGCGAGCTCGCGGTATTGCGCGAGCGCCAGGCGGATGCCGCCGCCGAGCTTCTTGATGATGTCGGTCTGCGCGGCGCCGCCGACGCGCGACACCGAGATGCCGGCGTTCATGGCAGGACGGATGCCGGCGTTGAACAGATCGCTCTCGAGGAAGATCTGCCCGTCGGTGATCGAGATGACGTTGGTGGGCACGAACGCGGTCACATCCCCTGCCTGGGTCTCGATAATCGGCAGCCCGGTGAGCGAGCCGGTCTTGCCCTTCACCCGCCCCTCGCTCACCTTCTCCACGTACTCCGCGTTGACACGGGCGCTACGCTCGAGCAGACGCGAGTGCAGGTAAAACACGTCCCCGGGGAACGCCTCGCGGCCGGGCGGACGGCGCAGCAGCAGCGAGATCTGCCGGTAGGCGACCGCCTGCTTGGAGAGGTCGTCATAGATAATGAGTGCATCCTCGCCGTTGTCCATGAAGTACTCGCCCATGGTGCAGCCCGAGTAGGCGGAGATGTACTGCATGGCGGGCGGAATCGAAGCCGAGGCCGCGACCACCACGGTGTGTGCCATGGCCTCGTGCTCCTCGAGCTTGCGCACCACGTTGGCGATGGTGGACTGCTTCTGGCCGATGGCGACGTAGATGCACTTAATGCCCGAGGACTTCTGGTTGATGATGGTGTCGATGGCGAGCGCGGTCTTGCCAGTCTGGCGGTCGCCGATGATCAGCTCGCGCTGACCGCGGCCGATCGGCACCATCGAGTCGATCGCCTTGTAGCCGGTCTGCACCGGCTGGCTGACGGATTGTCGGTAGATGACCCCGGGCGCGACCCGCTCGATCGGTGAGGTGCGCGCGGCCTTCACCGGGCCCTTGCCATCGAGCGGTGTGCCGAGCGCATCCACCACGCGCCCGAGGAGCTCAGGCCCCACCGGCACCTCGAGGATGCGGTTGGTGGTCTTGACCGTGTCGCCTTCGCTAAGGTGCTTGTACTCGCCGAGTACCACTGAGCCGACCGAATCCTGCTCGAGGTTCAGCGCCAATCCAAAGGTGTTGCCGGGGAACTCGAGCATCTCGCCGTAACGCGCATCGGCGAGCCCGTGGATGCGCACGATACCGTCGGTGACCGACACGATGGTGCCGACGTTGCGCGCCTCGGTGACGGACTTGAAGTCCTGGATGCGTTCCTGGATCAGTTCGCTGATCTCGGTTGCCTTGATCGCCATGTCGCTTCTCTTTCGATCGAATTCGTTAAGCGGTCAGCTCGTACGCCAGGCGCTCGAGGCGCGTGCGCAGCGAGCCGTCAATCACGAGATCGCCGGTGCGCAGCACCGCGCCGCCGATGAGGTTCTTGTCCACGTCGTAATGCAGCCGCACCTGGCGGTCGAGCTTCTTGGCGAGCGCCGCGGCGAGCTTGTCCTGCTCGGTCTTGTCCAGCGCCTCGGCGGATGTCACCGCGACGTCGGCGATGCCGAACGCGGCGTCCTTGAGTGTGTCGAAGCGCGCCGCGATCTCCGGCAGGTACCCGAGGCGGCGGTTGTCCGCCAGCGTGCGTACGAAGTTCTTCGCTTCCTCGCCCGCAAGCCCCACGCCGCCGGCGTCCTCGATGACGCCGATCACCAGCTCCGCAACTTGCTGCGGCGTGACGTGCGGGTTACCAAGCAGAGCGGCGACGCGCGCATCCTGCACGGTGCTGGCAGCGACGTGCAGCAGCTTCGACCAGGAGTCGGCGGCCTTGCGCCCCGAGACGCGGAAGGCCGCGCGCGCGTAGGGACGGGCGATGGTGAGCCGGTCTGCCATGTCAGATCTGCGCTGCGAGCTTGTCGAGCAGGTCGGCGTGCGTGCGCGCGTCGATCTCACGCTCGAGCAGTGTGCCGGCCGCCTTCACGGCGATGCCCGCCACCTCGCGCCGCAGGCCTTCCTTGGCGCGCTGGGTATCGAACTCGATCTGCTGGTGCGCGGCCGCCACGATGCGCGCGCCCTCGGTCTGCGCGGTGCCCTTGGCCTCCTCCACCAGCTCCAGAGCAGCGCGCTGCGCATGCTCGATGATCTGGCTGGCGCGCTCGCGGGCTTCACGCACGATGACGTCCGCCTTGCTATGGGCTTCGATGAGTTCCTGCTGACCCTTCTCCGCCGCAGCGAGGCCCTGCGCGATGTGGCGCGAGCGCTGCTCCATATTGGCGAGAATGACGGGCCAGACCCACTTCATCACCGCGAAGACCAGCAGGGCGAACACGGCCATCTGCACGAACAGCGTGAGATTGATGTTCACGGTCTATGAACTCCGAATCGGGCCGTGAGGTGCAGTTTCAGTGCGCGGCCTGCAGCGCGCTCACGAACGGGTTCGCGAACGTGAAGAACAGCGCGAAGCCGATGCCGATCATCGCCACCGCGTCGAGCAGTCCTGCGACCAGGAACATCTGCACGCGCAGCACCGGCAGTAGCTCCGGCTGGCGCGCCGAGCCCTCGATGAAGCGCCCACCGAGAATACCGAAGCCGATGGCGGTGCCGAGCGCACCCATGCCGAAGATGATACCGACGGCCAGCACGGTCATGGCCTGGATGTGTGCAATGTTTTCCATTCAATTCTCCTCGAGACAAACCAGATGCAAAATCCGCTGACGCTTTCAGCCAAGCGTCAGTGATGCTCGCTCGCCATCGACAGGTAGACGATCGTCAGCACCATGAAAATGAAGGCCTGCAGCGTGATGATCAACACGTGAAAGGCGGCCCACACGAAGCCGAGCGCCAGCTGCGCCACGATGCCGAGCGTGGTGCCAACCCAGCCGCCGAACGTGGTGAGGCTCTCGAATCCGCGCGACAGCGTCAGTGCGGCGAGCAGCAGGAAGATCATCTCCCCGGCATACAGGTTGCCGTACAGGCGCAGCGCCAGCGACAGTGGGCGGGCGAGGAAGGTCACCGATTCCAGGATGAAGTTCACCGGCACCAGCAGTATCTGCAGGAAGATGTTCTTGGTGCGAAACGGTTGCAGCGTGAGCTCGCTGATGAAGCCCAACACGCCCTTCATCTTCACGCTGTAGAAGATGATGAGAATGAAGACCGTGAGCGAGAGCGCGAAGGTGGCATTGAGGTCCGTGCTCGGCACGACTTTCAGGTGCTCCGCGCCCACGCCGCGCGCCGCCCACGGCAGCAGGTCGACCGGCACCAGGTCCATGAAGTTGAACAGGAACACCCAGCAGAAGATGGTGAGCGCCAGCGGGGCGATCAGCCGGCTGGTGCCGTGGAAGGTGTCGCGCACCTGGTTATCGACGAACTCGACGATGATCTCGATGAAGTTCTGCAGCTTGCCGGGCAGCCCCGCCGTGCCGGTGCGCGCCACCGTCCAGAACAACCCGAAGAACACCACGGCGAGCAGCACGGAGAAGAACACCGTGTCGTAGTTGATGACGTGGAAGTCGACGATCCCGTGCGGCTTACCGTTCGACAGGAAAGTCTGGTGATGCAGGATGTATTCGGTCGCGCCGCCGGTTTTCTCTGCCGCTGCCATCGTTGTCATCGATCCGCATCCAACTTCTAGGCGCCGCTGCGCGCACCGCTCGTGGCGGGCAGCGCGCGCAGCAGCGCGATCCAGTACACCAGGAAGGTCGCGGCGAACGCGGCGAACATCGCCAGCGGCGCCACCCTCATCACCTTCAGCACGACCACGAACAGCACCACCACGACGGCGAGTTTGACCGCCTCACCGAGGTAGAACGCGCCCAGCGCGTGCGCGGCGCTTGCCCTCCTCCCGCCGAACACCAGGCCGGCCATCGCCAGGCTCCCCGCCGTGGCGATCGCACCGCCCGCCAGCGCCGACACCGCCGCCAGCCGACCGGCGAGCGCCCACGCGCACAGCGCGGCTATGACGGTCACCGCCGCCTGACCCAGCACGACGCCGAAGGCCAGCCGCCGTGCCCGGGGCAGATCGATCACCGACACCTTATATAAGGTCCCACTCGAGGGGCTCAAAGGAGCCGCAGCTCTTGCGCCTTGAGCGGACGCAAGTGGCTTAACATTACTTCGGCCGTTCAGTCACTTAGCTGCAACGGCGAAAAAGCCGCGGGATTATAGAGAGCGACCGGGCACTCGTCCACAAGGCGCCCCTGCGCGCCGGTGCCATCCCTAGCGGATGTGGGCGAGGATCCCGTCGAGCTCGTCCAGGCTGTTGTAGCTCACCACCAGCTTGCCCCGGCCGGCCGTCCCCTGCTGGATGGCGACGCGGGCGCCGAGCTTCTCGGCCAGCTCCTGCTCGAGGCGCTCGACATTCGGGTCGCGCGTAGCGGCGCCATTGCCGCCACCGCCCGCCGGGGTCTGCAGCCGCCGCACGAGGCCTTCGGTCTCGCGCACGGAGAGGCCCTTCTTCACCACGAGCAGTGCGACCTCGCTCTGCTGGCGGCGGTGGCTGAGTGCCAGCAGCGCCCGCGCATGTCCCATCTCGAGCGAGCGCTTCTCGAGCAGCTCGCACACCTCCGGAGCCAGCTCGAGCAGGCGCAGCAGGTTACTCACCGCGGCGCGCGAGCGTCCGACGGCATCCGCCGCCTGCTGGTGGGTGAGCTCGAACTCGCTCACCAGGCGCGCCAGTGCGCGCGCCTCCTCCAGCGGGTTCAGGTTCTCGCGCTGGATATTCTCGATCAGCGCGACTGCGATCGCCGCCTCGTCGGGAATGTCGCGGATCACCGCGGGGATCTCGCTCAGGCCCGCCATCTGCGCCGCGCGCCAGCGCCGCTCGCCGGCGATGATCTCGTAGCGCTGCGAGGCGCCGCTGCCGGGCGGCTCGAGCGGCCGCACGACGATCGGCTGCACCACTCCCTGGGCCTTGATCGAGTCGGCGAGCTCGGTGAGCGTCTCCGCCCTCATGTCGCTGCGCGGCTGGTAGCGCCCGCGCTGCAGCAAATCGAGCGGCAGCCGGGTGAGCTCCTCCCCGTGCGGCGTGCTCGCCACCGGTGGTGGTGGCGCCGAGCGCGTGCCGAGCAGGTCCGCCAGCCCGCGACCGAGGGTGGGTTTTCTGTGCATCATCGTGAGGTGTCCTCGTGGACGTGCGCCGGGGCGCCGCTGCCTTCTGCCGCAGTGCCGTTGCCCGCAGTGGCGGCGCCGTTGCCGGATGAGCCATTGCCCGCCAGCCCTTGGTCCGCATCCCGCGCGAGCGGCGCGGCAGGCGAGGCGGCGGGGGTCAGGGGTGCTGGCGGTGCGGATGCGGACGTCGCGGGCGAGGCGGCGGGCGCGCTCGCTTCCGTATCCGGCGTCGCGCGCACGATGCCGTTCTGCCCCTCCTCGCGCCGGATCATTTCGCCTGCGAGCGCCAGGTACGCGAGCGCACCGCGCGATTCGCGGTCGTGAAACAGCGCCGGCTTGCCGAACGAGGGTGCTTCGGCGAGACGGATGTTGCGCGGAATGACGGTGCGGAACACCTTGTCGGCAAAGTGCGCGACGAGCTGCGCGCTCACCTCGTTGGCGAGGTTGTTACGCGGATCGAACATCGTGCGCAGCACGCCCTCGATCGACAGGCCGGGATTGGCGGCGAGGCGGATCTGCTCCACCGTGGAGAGCAGCGCCGACAGTCCCTCGAGCGCGTAGTACTCGCACTGCATCGGGATCAGGACACTATCGGCCGCCACCAGCGCATTCACGGTGAGCATGTTGAGCGCCGGCGGGCAGTCGATGAGGATCACGTCGAAGTCGTTGCGCTTCGGCTGCAGCGCGTGGCGCAGCTTGATCTCGCGCCCGATCGGCAGTCCCAGCAGCCGCACCTCGGCGGAGGTGAGGTCCTGATTCGCCGGCAGCAGCGTGTAGCCGCCGAACTCGAGCGTGATGAGCGCCGCGGCGAGCTCCGCTTCCCCGAGCAGCACCTCGCAGCTGCTGAGGGTGAGCTGCCCCTTATCGACGCCGCTGCCCATGGTGGCGTTGCCCTGGGGATCCAGGTCGATGAGCAGCACCCGCCGTCGCGTGGCGGCGAGCGATGCGGCAAGGTTGACCGCCGTGGTGGTCTTGCCGACGCCGCCTTTCTGGTTCGCGATGGCAATGACGCGGTTCATGGGGGACAGTGTACTGCACCGCCACGTCCGCGCCCGGTTGTCGCCAGGCGGCGCCGGAATTTCGCCCGTCAGGCCACCAGCTTGTGCGGCTCGGAAGCGATGCGCTCGCGTGCCATCTGGTCGGCCACAGCGTTCGTCGGGCGGTTTTCGCGCCGCGCACGCTCGAAGATCTCGGTGAGACGCCCGGGGATGGCCTCGATATCCGCGAGCACCTGCGCCTCGGTGCCGCCGTAGTACTCGCGCGCGACGCTGATGATGCCGCCGGCATTGATGACGTAATCGGGCGCGTAAAGGATGCCGGCGTTCTGCAGCGCCACGCCGTCCTGGCCGTGCGCCAGCTGGTTGTTGGCCGCCCCCGCGACGATGCGGGCGCGCAGCCGCGGGATCGACTGGGTATTGAGCACCCCGCCGAGCGCGCAGGGGCTGAGCACCTCGGCGTCCTGGGCGAGCAGCTCGTCTGCCGCCACGGCGCGCGCGCCGAACTCCTGGCACACCCGCTGCACCGCCGCCGGACGCACGTCCGCCACCGTCAGCCGTACGCCCTCGGCGGCGAGCATCGCGCACAGGTGGTAGCCCACCCCGCCCACGCCCTGGACCGCGACGCTAAGGCCCTCGAGATCCCCTCGTCCCAGCCTGAACTTCACCGCCGCCCGGATGCCCAGAAACACCCCGCGTGCGGTCTTGGGCCCTGGGTCGCCCCCGGCAGCCCCGGGCGCTGCGCCCAGGCCCGCGACGTGGCGCGTCGCATGCGCGACGTTCGCCATGTCGGCGGTGGTCGTGCCGACGTCCTCGGCCGTGACATAGCGCCCGCCGAGGGAGTCGACGAAGCGGCCGAAGGCCTCGAACAGCTCCGGGGTCTTCGCCTTGCGCGATTCACCAATGATGACCGCCTTGCCGCCGCCGAAGGGCAGCCCGGCCAGCGCGTTCTTGTAGCTCATGCCGCGCGACAGGCGCAGCACGTCCGCGACCGCCTGCGCGGTGGTCTCGTAGGGCCACATGCGGCAGCCGCCGGCGGCAGGTCCGAGCACCGTCGAATGGATGGCGATGATCGCGCGCAGCCCGGTGGCCGCGTCGTGGCCGAAGACCACGTGCTCGTGGCCGTCGAACTCGGGCATGTCGAAGATTTCCATCGCAGCTTAAGGCTCCCATGCGCCGCGCGCGTCTCTGTCGGGCGCGCCACGGCCGTAATCGGGAGGGTACCCGCCCCGCCTTGCACGGATCGTCACAAAGATTGCCTTCCTGGGGTCATATGTGAAACATTCGTCTCATATGACCACAATTTGTGAATTGAATCATGCAAGCTGATCTCAATCGTGCAGATCTGCGCATCCTCGACCTCCTGCAGGAGCATGGCGCGCTGTCGGCGGCCCAGGTGGCCGAACGGCTGAGCCTCACCGCCTCGACCTGCTGGCGGCGGGTCGCGCGCCTCGAGGAGAGCGGCGTCATCAAACGGCGCGTGGCGCTCGTCGATCGGGAGAAGGTCGGGCTCTCGGTGATGGTGTTCTCGCACGTGAAGGTCGCCGGTCACGGGCGCGATGCGCTGCTGCGCTTCGAGCAAGCGGTGCGCGCCCACCCGGAGATCCTCGAGTGCTACACGCTCATGGGCGAGACGGACTTCCTGCTGCGCATCGTGTGCCGCGACATCAAGGCGTACGAGGCCTTCTTCCTCGACCACCTGTCGCGCTTTCCGGGCGTGCAGTCGGTCAACTCCTCCATCGCGCTCGCGGTGATCAAGGAGACGACGGCGCTGCCCCTGCGGCCTTGACCACGCGGGGTGCGGGAATGACGAGCGGCTCGACGCCGCCGACCGGGGCGGGATCCAGTCCCGCGCAGGTCACGATCTGCTGCGTGTTGATGAACGGGGCCTTGGGCTCGCCGCGCACCGCACGACGGCGCGTCTTGCGCCACAGGTCGTAAAGCGTCAGCGCCCCGGTGAGGGTACCGAGCGTGCCGAAGTAGGCGCGCGGCCCGAATTCGGCCATCAGTCCGCCGGTGAGCACCGGCCCGAAGGCCGCCGCCATGCCGTTGATCAGGAGCAGCGCGCTGCTCGCCGCGACCATCTGCGCCGGCTCGAGCTTGTCGTTGACGTGCGAGACCGAGAGGGAATAGAGGGTGAGCGCCGCGCCGCTGAAGAGCGCGGTGAGGACGAGAAAGAGTGCGCGCGGCAGGCCGGCGAAGGCCACCTGCGTGGCAGCGACCGCGGTCGCGAGCAGGCACACGCTCGCGATCACCGTGCGCCGGTCCATGCGATCGGACAGCCGGCCGACCGGGTACTGGGTGAGGACCGCCGCGAGGATGCTGACCGCCATGAACTCCGCCACGCCGCGCGTGCCGGAGCCCGAGAGGCGCGCATAGACCGGGCCCATCGAGAAGATGATGGACGAGATCATGCCGGACAGCGCCACCGCCACGACACCCAGGGGCGAGTTGCGGTACAGGTCGCGGAAGCGCACGCGCTGCGGCACGGCGGGCTCAGGCAATTGCTGCGCGGAGGCGACGATCGGCACCATCGCCACCGAGATCAGCGCCGAGACCAGCATGAACAGCCCGGGCGACTGCGGGCTCCCGAGCACCAGCAGAAACTGCGCGCCGCCTAAGCCCACGTACAGCACCAGCATGTACACCGCCAGCAGTCCGCCGCGGTTGCTGCGGCTCGCGCGGTGGTTGAGCCAGCTCTCCGCCACCACGTAGATGCCGGCGAAGCACACCCCGGAGATGAAGCGCATCAGCGCCCAGGGCACCGGATGCACCCACGAGGCGTGGATCAGCACCGCGACGGAAGCGAGCGCCGCGAGCGTGGCGAAGACGCGCACCGGGCCGACGCGCCGCAGCAGCTGCGGCGCAAGCCGCGTGCCGATGAGATAGCCGACGTAGTAGCACGACATGATCATGCCGGTGACCGGCGTCGGGAACTGCTCGAGCGTTGCGCGCAGCCCGAGGAGCGTGCTTTGCAGCCCGGCTCCGAGCATGAGGATGCCCATGCCGAGCAGCAGCGGCCAGGTGGCGAGAATCGGGTTCACGGGGCGGATCGTTGCGGGTTACGGCGCAGCGCGCAGACGGCGCACATGATAACCGCTGCGGTGTGACCTACGTCGCTTAAGGGACGTCCCGCGCCTTCAGTGACGCTGCAGCACGATGAGGCAGCGCGCCGCGTCGAGGCCGGGGATGTGAAGCTCGCGCGAACTCACCACGCGCCAGCCTGAGGGGAGCTCGGCGAGCTCGCGCTCCGGCCACTTGCCCTTCATGGCGAGCACCCGAGTCTCGGGGCCGCACAGCGGCGCGACGGTGTTGAGCATCTGCGGCAGCGGCGCGAGAGCCCGGGCCACCACCGTGTCGAACGGCGCCGCGGCCGGGAAGCTTTCCGCGCGCGCGTGCACGGCGCTGACGTTGGTGAGGCCGAGGAGCGCGGCGGCATGCTCCACGAAGCGGATCTTCTTGGCGGTGGAGTCGATGAGGGTGAAGCGCCGTTGCGGGTTGCACACGGCGAGTGGCAGACCAGGGAAGCCCGCGCCGGTGCCGACATCCGCGACCGTCACGCCGTGCAGGTCCGCACTCACCGCCAGGCTGTCGAGGAGGTGGTGCGTGAGCATGCCGGCGGGCGTGCGGATCGCCGTGAGGTTATAGCGAGTGTTCCAGCTCGCGAGCTCGCCGATGAGTGTCAGCAGGCGGGCCGCATCGGCGGCGCTCAGGATCACCTTCAGGCTGGCGGCGTCCTGCACCAGGCGTTCGGCAGGGGTCAACGGCTCAGCTCCTTGCGCGGCGGGGGGTGCGATTGATCATACTTCGCACCTGACCAGGTGCGCTTCCGGCTATGCGACTGCTGCTCGTTGAAGATGACCCCATGATCGGTGAGGCGATCCGCGCGGGACTGAAGCGCGAGGGATTCGCCGTGGACTGGGTGCACGACGCCGAGGCCGCCGCGCAGGTGCTGCGTACCGAGCCCTTCGACCTGCTGCTGCTCGACCTGGGACTGCCACAGGCCGACGGGCTCACGCTCCTCAAGTCGCTGCGCGAGCGCGGCACCGCGCTGCCGGTGCTCATCATCACCGCGCGCGATGCGGTCTCCGACCGGGTGGCGGGGCTCGATGCGGGCGCTGACGACTACCTCATCAAGCCCTTCGATCTCGACGAGCTCGCGGCGCGCATCCGCGCGCTGCTGCGCCGCAAGTCCGGACGCAGCGCCGCGGGCATCGAGCACCTCGGCCTGCGGCTCGATCCGGCCGCGCACCGCGTGACGCGCGACGGGGTGGAAGTGGCGCTCTCGCCGCGCGAGTTCACGCTGCTAGAGCTGCTGCTCGAGCGGCCCGGGACGATCCTGTCGCGCGCGCAGCTCGAGGAGCGCCTGTACGGCTGGGGCGAGGAGGTCGAGAGCAACGCCGTCGAGGTGCACATTCACGGCCTGCGCCGCAAGCTCGGCGCGCAGTTCATCCTCACGGTGCGCGGGGTCGGCTACCGCGTGAAGCCGGCGCCGTGAGATCGCTGCGCGCGCGGCTGCTCGGCTGGCTCGTGGGTGGGGTGCTGTTCGTCGGCGCCGGCGGCGGTTTGATCGTCTACCGCAACGCGCTCGCCCAGGCGGATGCGTTCTTCGATTATCACCTGCGCCAGACCGCGCTGCTGCTGCGCGACCAGCCGGTCGAGTACCAGCTCGGGGCGCAGCTGGTGCCGGCAGACGATGACTTCGTCGTGCAGGTGTGGTCGCTCAACGGCGTGCGCGTGTACCTGTCGCGCCCGCACGCCTCACTCCCCCAGACCACCACCCTCGGCTTCGCCACCGTCGCCACCCGCGAGGGCCGCTGGCGGGTGTTCGGCGTACAGGCGGTGAGCAGCGTCATCCAGGTGGCGCAGCCGATGAGCGTGCGCGAGCAGCGTGCCGTGCAACTCGCGCTGCAGACACTCAAGCCCTTCGCGCTGCTGCTGCCGGGTCTGCTGCTGTTGATCTGGTTCGCGGTCGGCCAGGCGCTCGAGCCGCTGCGCCGGCTCACCGCGCTCCTCAAGGCGCGCCAGGTCGACACGCTCGACCCGATTCCGGGCACGCCGCTCCCCGATGAGGTACAGCCGCTCGTCACGGCGCTCAACGAGCTGCTGGCGCGGCTGCGCGCGGCGCGCGAGCACGAGCGCGCCTTCATGGCGGATGCCGCCCACGAGCTGCGCACGCCGCTCACCGCGCTGCAGCTGCAGACCGCCATGCTGGCGCGCGCCTCCGATGAGGCGGAACGCGGCGCGGCCCTGGGCACGCTGTCCGCGGGCGTGCAGCGCGCGATCCGCCTGGTGGAGCAGCTGCTGTCGTTCGCGCGGCAGGAGCCGCGCGCCGACCGGCCGCACGTGCCGGTACGACTGGACGAGCTCGCGTGCGAGATCGTCGCGGAGCTCGTGCCGCTCGCGGACGCCGGCCGCATCGACCTCGGCGTGGCGGCGGCGCAGCCGGTGAGGATCGAGGGCGATCCGGACGCGCTGCGGACGCTGCTGCGCAATCTCATCGACAACGCGGTGCGCTACACGCCTGCGGGCGGGCGCGTGGACGTGACGGTCGAGGCAGTGCCCGCGGCTGATGCCGCCGGCGGCGCGCGCCTGAGCGTGAGCGACGACGGCCCCGGCATCGCACCGGCCGAGCGCGCGCGTGTCTTCGATCGTTTCTACCGACGTGCGGGCACCGAGCCCCCCGGCAGTGGATTGGGACTTGCGATCGTGAAGGCGATCGCCGATGCGCACGGCGCCACGGTGCAGCTCGCCGACGGACCGTCGGGCAGGGGCCTCACGGTCAGCGTGTGGTTCCCGGCCGGGCGGGTGGCGATACCTGCATCGATGTCCTCGACCTAGGCTCAGGCGCGCCTTACAGCCTGGGATTGGCGATCTTCGTCCCTGGCTCTTCGCGCTCGGCGATGCTCTCCGCGGCCTCGGGAGCTTCAACCGCAGGGTTGGCGGCGCCCTGCTCGAGCAACCCGTCCGCCAGCAGTGCTTCCACCGGATGCCCGGTACGCGCCTCGATCCAGCGGAAGGCGGACTCGAGCGAGGTGGCGGCAAAGAGCCTGCGGCCTTCCGCGTTGCAGATGTCCCACGGCGCGAAAGTCATGCTGTCCGGCCGGTGGCGAATGATGCGGACCGCACCTGCGATCTCGACGCGCCACTCCTGTGGCGAGATTTCCCTGACGGCGTAATCCATGACGCTCCCCCTTGGGTGACGCGCGCCCACCGAGCCTGACTTGCCGGTGTGGCCAATCCCCGCGCGACTGCAGAGGGCATAGTGCATCACTGAGCACGCACCGCGGTCTTCATTGAACATATGTGTGGCCCGAGGCCGAAAGTCACTGCGTCCTGCCTAAAGCGGCACGCACGGCGTTACCGCGCCGGTGATTTTTCCGCCAGCTTCTTCAGGAAGCTCGCCGCGGTCAGCAGGTAGGCGTCGCGGTTCGACTTCTTCCTGAAGCCGTGCCCCTCGTCCCTGGCGATGAGGTACCAGACCTCGCCGCCGTTCGAGCGCACCTGCCACACGATCTGGTCGGACTCGGACACCGGCACGCGCGGATCGTTGACCCCGGCGACCACCAGCAGCGGCTTGCGGATGCGCCCGGCGTTGGTGAGCGGGGAGATGCGATCGAGGAACACCCGCATCGCCTCGATGCGCTCATCGCCGTACTCCGAGCGGCGCAGGTCGCGCCGATAGGCCGAGGTGTTGCGCAGGAAGGTGACGAAGTTGCTGATGCCGACCAGGTCGATCGCGCCACGCAGCCGCTCGCCGTAGGTCACCAGCGAGGCGAGCGCCATGTAGCCGCCGTACGAGCCGCCCATCACCGCCACGCGGTCGCGGTCGAAGCCGGGCTGCGCGCCGATCCATACCAGGAGCGAGCCGATGTCGCGCACCGCATCCTCGCGCAGCACGCCATTGTCGAGCGCCATGAACGTCTTGCCGTAGCCCGAGGAGCCGCGCACGTTGGGGGCTACTACCGCGTAGCCGAGCTCGTTGACGAGAAACTGCACGAACGGGTCCCACTCCGGCCGGTACTGCGACTCGGGGCCGCCGTGGATATCGATCACCACCGGGCACGGCCCCGCCGCCTGGCGCGGCCGGTAGACATAGGCCGACAGCAGCCGCGCGTGTCCGGCGAGGCGGTCCCAGGTCGGATACCGCACCAGCTCCGGGTCCACGAGCGTGCCCGGATCGATGGGTCCGGCCTCGCTATGGGTCCAGCGGGTGAAACTCCCGGCGTCGACGTCGTAGACATACACATCGCGCGGGGCGAGCGCGCCGTCGACCGACATCGCGAGCTTGTGCCCGCTCGGCTCGAAGCGCGGGTTGCCGATGCGCCCCTCCGGCAGCCCCGCGGGCTCGAGCGAGTGGTGACTCAGCGTGTCGAGGAGATGCAGGCGGCTGCGGCCGTCTTCGTTCAGGACGTAGGCGATGTAGCGACCGTCGGCGCTGACGTCGAAGTCCTCGACGTCCCAGGGGACCTCGGCAGTGACCAGGCGGTTCTCATGGGTGACCGGGTCCTTGAACTTGAGCTGCGCGAACTCGCTGCCCTCGTCCGTGAGCACATAGACGCCGCGCCCGCCCGGGGCGAACCGCGCGATGCGGATGCCGGCCTTCACCGGTTTCTCCTCGAGCGGGGTGAGGCTGCCGGTGGCGACGTCGGCGATGTACAGGTAGCTCTCGGTGATCGAGATATATTTCCACACCAGCAGCTTCGAGTCGTCGCTCGACCAGTCGAGCGGATACCAGGTATCGTCGCGGCCGCCGACCAGCAGCTGCGGCGCCGCGGCGGAGCTGACGTCGGCGACGTACACGTCGTAACTGGCTACGTCGCGCTCGTTGCCGTAGAAAGCGATGCGCTTGCCGTCGTGCGCCCACACCGCGCTGCCGTGGATGAAGTTGCCGTGGGTGAGCTCGCGCACGGCACCATTGGCGGACCGGTAGAGCACCTGCGCGTTCTCATCCCCGGCCTGGTCCTTGAGGAACACCATTCCGGCGCCTACCTTGGCCGCGCGCGCCCATTCGATGGGATCGGGATAGAACGTCAGCTGCTCGCGCATGCCGAGCGGCGCGGCCACGCGGTGCACCTGCTCGCTCTCGCCGAAGCGTGTCAGGACCAAGAGGCTCCCGTCGGCCTGCCAGTCGAGAAAGGTCGCGCCGCGCGACTGCTCGTAGCGCTCGAGCACCGCGGCGAGTGCCGGATCGGGCAGTGGAATGCCGTCGAAGACCAGGCTGCCGCGCTCGCGGTGCTGCGGGGTGATTCGTACGGCGAGCGCGCCGGGTGCGGTCCCGGTGGTCGGCGTGTCCGGCGGGGCCGAGCCTGTCTGCGACTGTGTCGGCGGCGCAGCGGCTTGTGGCTGCGCGGGCGGTGGCGAGCCCACGACCGGCGATTGCGCGAGGGGCGCCGGCAGGCTGGGTAATGGCGCCGGGGACGCCGGCCGCGCACCCTCAGCCGCGGCGGCGAGCAGCGTCAGTGCCAGCGCCGCGCCGGCGGCAAGTGCCCAAGATAACCCGTGATGCTCGCGCCGGCCCCTCATGCGTGGGCCGTAGCGTACAGGGTACGATGGCAATATGCGCAACCTGCGAATCGGCATGCACGCGAGGCCCGCGTTCCCTTGAAAGCGACGCTCTATCATCACCCCGGTGGCGTCACCGCCGTCGATACCGAGTACCTCTATCCGGGCCACGCCGCCTCCCACGTGATCGTCGACCGCGGTCGCGCGGCTTTCGTCGATGTCGGCCCCAACTCGTCCGTCCCCTACCTGCTCGCGGCGCTCGATGAGCTCGGCATCGCCCGCGCCGCGGTCGACTACCTGCTGCTGACTCACGTGCACCTCGATCACGCCGGCGGGGCGGGCCTGCTGATGCGCGAGCTGCCCAATGCACATGCGCTGCTGCACCCGCGCGGCGCGCCGCACATGATCGATCCGACCAGGCTCATCGCCGGCTCCCGGGCGGTGTACGGTGAGCGCTATGACGAACTCTACGGCGAGCTGCTGCCGATCCCCGCGGAGCGCGTCACGGTGGTCGCCGACGGCGAGCGGGTGCAGCTCGGTGGCCGCACGCTCGAGCTGATCCACGTTCCGGGCCATGCGCTGCATCATTACGCAGTGGTCGACGCCGCGCACCGCAGCATCTTCTCCGGCGACACCTTCGGGATTTCCTACCGCGAGCTCGACACCGCGCAAGGCGCATTCATCATTCCGACGACGCCGCCGACGCAGTTCGACCCTGAGCAGCACCTCGCCTCCGTCGACCGCATGCTCGCCTATGAGCCGGCGAGCGTGTACCTCATGCACTTCAGCCGCGTCACCGACGTGGCGCGCTTGGGTGCGCTGCTCAAAGAGCAGATCCGCGAGCACGCGCGCATCGCGCGCGCGCACGCCGGCGACTCCGACCCCGCGCCCGGCATCCACGCGGAGCTGCGCGCACTGTGGCTGAAGCTCGCGCGACAGCACGGCACGCCGCTGTCCGACGATGAGATCGAGCGCGTGCACGCCAATGACCTGACGCTCAACACCCAGGGGCTGATCGCCTGGCTGTCGCGCCATCCTTCCTAAAGGACCTGCCGTCATGAAAGACTTCAAGGCGTTTCGCATACACTCCGACAACGGCCGCATCGTCGCGCGCTTCGAGACGCTCAAGCTCGATGACTTGGGAGCCGGCGAGGTGGTGATCCGCGTCAGCCACTCCGGCATCAACTACAAGGACGCGCTCGCCGCCACCGGCGCCGGCAGGATCCTGCGCCGCTATCCGCTGGTCGGCGGCATCGATCTGGCCGGCAGCGTCGAATCCTCCAGCGATGCGCGCTTTCGCGCCGGCGATGCCGTGCTGGTCACCGGCTGCGGACTGTCCGAGACGCACGATGGCGGCTACGCGCAAGTGGCGCGCGTGCCCGGCGACTGGGTGATCCCCATGCCGCCGGGTCTCGATGCCGCGAGCGCCATGGCGATCGGCACCGCCGGGTTCACCGCCGCGCTCGCCATTCACCGCATGGAGCAGAACGGCCAGGAGCCCGCCGGCGGTCCGATCGCCGTCAGCGGCGCTTCCGGCGGGGTCGGCAGCATCGCCATCGACATGCTGAGCGCGCGCGGCTACCGCGTGGTGGCGATCAGCGGCAAGGCCGCGGCCGCGCCGTACCTCAAGGAGCTCGGGGCGGGCGAGGTGCTCACGCGGCAGGATCTGGAGTTAGGCAAGCGCCCGCTCGAGAGCACGCGCTTCGGCGGCGCCATCGACAACCTGGGCGGCGAGATGCTCTCCTGGCTCACGCGCAGCGTCGATTTCTGGGGAAATATCGCCAGCATCGGCCTCGCCGCGGCGCCTGAGCTCAACACCACGGTGATGCCGTTCATCCTGCGCGGCGTGGCACTGCTCGGCATCAACTCCTCGGCCACGCGGCGCGACTGGCGCCTCACGGTCTGGAAGCGCATCGCAACCGATCTCAAGCCGCGGCATCTGGAGCGCATCGTCACGCGCACCATCGGCTTCGACGAGCTGCCGGGGGCGTTTCCCGCCTACATCGACGGCCGCGTCACCGGGCGCACGGTGGTGCGGATTGCGGAGAGCTCATGAGCGCCGGATCCTCGCCGAGCGGCCAGGCCGTCAGCGCCGGGGCGCGCCTGCGGGCGGCGCTGCAGGCAGAGCGTCCGCTGCAGGTGGTCGGCACGATCAACGCTTACGCGGCGCTGCTCGCGCAGCGCGCGGGCTTTCGGGCGCTGTATCTCTCGGGCGCCGGGGTCGCGAACGCCTCCTACGGGCTGCCGGACTTAGGGATCACCTCGCTCGATGACGTGTGCGAGGACGTGCGGCGCATCAGCGGCGCGTGCGAGCTGCCGCTCCTGGTCGATGCCGATACCGGTTGGGGCGGGGCTTTCAACATCGCCCGCGCGGTTAAGGACCTCGCCCGCTCGGGCGCGGCCGGACTGCACCTCGAGGACCAGGTTGCAGCCAAGCGCTGTGGCCACCGCCCCGGCAAGGCGCTGGTGCCCGCCGCCGAGATGGTCGATCGCCTTAAGGCCGCGGTCGACGGCCGCAGCGATGAGAGCTTCGTGATCATGGCGCGCACCGATGCGCACGCGGTCGAGGGCCAGGCGGCGGCCCTCGAGCGTGCCGCGGCCTACGTCGAGGCGGGCGCCGACATGATCTTCGCCGAGGCGCTGCGCACCCTGGAGGAGTTCAAGGAGTTCACCGCCCGGGTCCGCGTGCCGGTGCTCGCCAACATCACCGAGTTCGGCCAGACGCCGCTGTTCACCACCGCGCAGCTTGCCAGTGCGGGCGTGCGGCTGGTGCTCTATCCGCTGTCCGCGTTCCGCGCCGCCGCGCGGGCGCAGACGGAAGTCTACGGCGCCATCCGCGCGCACGGCACGCAGCAGAGCGTGCTGGCGCTGATGCAGACCCGTGCCGAGCTCTACGAAGTGCTCGGCTACCACGCGTACGAGAGCAAGCTCGACGAGCTGTTCGGGAAGGAGCCGTCATGACGGAAGCGGAAGCTCCCAAGGCGAAGAAATCGGTCGCACTCTCCGGGGTGACCGCGGGCAACACCGCGCTGTGCTCGGTGGGGCGCACCGGCAACGACCTGCACTACCGCGGTTACGACATCCTGCATTTCGCCAACGTCTGCGAGTTCGAGGAAATCGCGTACCTGCTGATCCACGAGACCTTGCCGACGCGCGGCGAGCTCGCCGCCTACAAGGCGAAACTCAAATCGCTGCGCGGCTTGCCGACCACCGTGCGCGGTGCGCTCGAGCTCCTGCCGGCGTCCAGCCACCCGATGGACGTGCTGCGCACCGCCGTCTCCGCCCTGGGCTGCACATTGCCGGAGAAGGAGGACCACCCTCCGGCCGGCGCGCGCGAGATCGCTGACCGCCTGGTGGCGTCCTTGGGCTCGATGCTCGTCTACTGGTACCACTTCACCCACAGCAGCGAGCGCATCGAAGTCGAGACCGACGATGACTCGGTCGGCGGGCACTTCCTGCACCTGCTGCACCGCCGCCCGCCGCGGCCCTCCTGGGTGCGCGCCATGCACACCTCGCTCATTCTCTATGCCGAGCACGAGTTCAACGCCTCGACCTTCGCCGCGCGCGTTATCGCCGGTACCGGCTCGGACCTGTACTCCTGCATCACCGGCGCGATCGGGGCGCTGCGCGGGCCGAAGCACGGCGGCGCCAACGAGTTCGCCGCCGAGATCCAGAGCCGCTATGAGACCCCCCAGGAGGCCGCCGACGACATCCGCGCGCGCCTGGCGCGGCACGAGGTGGTGATCGGCTTCGGCCACCCGGTGTACACCATCGCCGACCCGCGCAACGAGGTGATCAAGGAAGTGGCGCGCTCGCTGTCCAAAGAGGCCGGCGACATGAAGCGCTTCGACATCGCGCAGAGCATCGAGACGGTGATGCACGAGAACAAGAACATGTTCGCGAACCTCGACTGGTACTCGGCGGTGTCCTATTCCATGATGGGCGTGCCGACGGAGATGTTCACGCCGCTGTTCGTCATCGCGCGCACCACCGGCTGGTCGGCGCACGTCATCGAGCAGCGCATCGACGGCAAGATCATCCGCCCGGCGGCCAACTACGTGGGTCCCGAGAACCGCGAGTTCGTCCCGATCGCGCAGCGCAAGTGATGTCCACCCACGACCTGAAGTCCGCCACCCGTCCCGCGCCCGACGCGCTGCTGCTCGCGATCGCCGATTACGCGCGCAACTTCACGGTGACCAGTGCCACCGCCTACGAGACCGCGCGCTATTGCCTCATGGACACCCTCGCCTGCGGCTTCCAGGCGCTCAAGTACCCGGCCTGCCGCAAGCTCTTGGGTCCGGTGGTACCGGGGGCGGTGATGACCGGCGGGGCGCGCGTACCGGGCACCTCCTTCGAGCTCGACCCGGTGCAGGCGGCGTTCAACATCGGCGCGATGATCCGCTGGCTCGACTTCAACGACACCTGGCTCGCGGCCGAATGGGGCCATCCGTCCGACAACCTGGGCGGCATACTCGCGGTCGCCGACTACTGCGCACGCCGCGCGCTGATGTCGGGCACCGCGCCACCGGCGGTGCGCGACGTCCTCACCGCGATGATCAAGGCGCACGAGATCCAGGGCGTGCTGGCGCTCGAGAACAGTTTCAACCGCGTCGGCCTCGATCACGTGCTGCTGGTGCGCGTCTCCTCGACCGCCGTGGTCGCAAGTCTCCTGGGTGCGAGCGACGAGCAGACGGTGAATGCGGTCTCCAACGCCTGGATCGACGGCGGGGCGCTGCGCACCTACCGCCACGCACCCAACACCGGCTCGCGCAAGAGCTGGGCCGCCGGCGATGCCACCAGCCGCGCGGTGCGCCTCGCGCTCATCGCGCTCACCGGCGAGATGGGTTACCCGTCGGCGCTGTCGGCGAAGACCTGGGGTTTCTGCGACGTGCTGTTTCGCGGCAAGCCGCTCGTCGTGCCGCAGCCCTTCGGCAGCTATGTCATGGAGAACGTGCTGTTCAAGATTTCCTACCCGGCCGAGTTCCACGCGCAGACCGCGGTCGAGGCCGCGATGCGCCTGCACCCGAAGGTGCAGCAGCGCCTCGCGGCCATCGAGCGCATCGTCATCGAGACTCAGGAGCCGGGCGTGCGCATCATCGACAAGACCGGACCGCTCGCCAACCCCGCCGACCGCGACCACTGCATCCAGTACATGGTAGCGATTCCGCTGATCTTCGGGCGCCTCACGGCGGCGGACTACGAGGACGACGTCGCCGGCGATCCGCGCATCGATGCGCTGCGTGCGAAGATGCAGGTGCGCGAGAATCCGACCTTTACCGAGGAGTATTACGCTGCGGACAAGCGCTACATCGGCAATGCGCTGCAGGTGTTCTTCACCGACGGCAGCGCCACCGAGCGGGTGCAGGTGGATTTCCCGATCGGCCACCGGCGCCGACGCGCCGAGGGTATGCCGGTGCTGGTGAAGAAGTTCGAAGCTTCCGTGGACGCGCACTTCGCCCCGAAGCAGGCTGAACGCATCAAGACATTGTTCGCCAAACCGCAGCAGCTCGATGCAATGCCGGTGAACGAGCTCGTGGCGGCGCTGGTGACCAACGGGTCGGCGGCGGCGTCATGACGCCCGCCGGCACTCGCAGAGGCAGGACCCCGCGATGACGGAGGGCTGGCGACGCTGGGAAGGCGAGGTGGTCAACGCCGTCTTCCCGCTGCTGCGCTTTCTGAACGGCTCGGACCACAGCGCGGTATTCCTCACCGAATCCAAGACGCTGCGTCAGGCCGCGATCAAGATCATCCCGGCCGATCGGGCGGCCGCGGATACCCAGCTCTCGTACTGGAGGACCGCCGGCACCCTCTCTCACCCTCACCTGATCCGTCTTATGGAGGCGGATCGATGCCAGCTTGATAGTCGTGCGTATCTATTCGTCGTCATGGAGTACGCGGATCAGACTCTCGCGCAGATCCTGCCGCATCGGGCCCTCACTACCGTCGAGGTTCGGGAGATGTTGCTTCCTACCCTCGACGTCCTGGCTCTGCTTCACCGCAAGTACCGGGTACAGGGCCGGCTGAGCCCGACGAACTTTCTGGTCGTCAACGATCAACTGAAGCTCGCGAGCGATAACATCCGTCCCTCGGGCGAGCCCGCTGCGAGCATCGTCAAGCCGTCCGTGTACGACGCTCCCGAAGCACAGAAGGGCAGGATTGCCCCGGCCGGCGACATCTGGGGTCTCGGCGTAACGCTCTTCGAGGCTCTCACCCAAAGCGCTCCGCTATGGGCTGACGAGCGACGCGAGACTCCCTCGCTGCCCGAGACTCTGCCCGCGCCATTCGCGGACATCATCAAGCGATGCCTGAGTTACGACGCGGCGGATCGTCCCACTGCTACCGAGCTCGAAGCCGAGCTCAAAGGCATAGCGCCGGCGGCCCGAGCGGTCGCTGCGCAGCCTGCCGCTCGCGAAGTGCCAGCCCGTGTCGCGGTCCCCGCCGTAGTGCCCGCCGTAGTGCCCGCCGTAGTGCCCGCCGTATTCCCCGCCGTAGTCCCCGCCGCGACCGCGACCCCGGCCGCAGTCCCGGCCGCGGCCCGGGCGATTCCTTCGCAGAAGTTGCCCGCACCGCGCTGGCTGGTGCTCGCTGCCGCGGCGCTTCTCGTCGTGGTGCTGGCGCTTTGGGTTGGCTTGCGCCGCTCCCCGAGTCCACCCGGGCCCGAACAGGCCGCGGCTTCCGCTGCGCCGGCAGCTGCCAGTGCAGCTGCTGCCCCGCCGGCAAGCCCACCTCCGACCACCGTGGCTTCCGTGCCCGCAGCCGCCTCGCAGGCGGTGGAGACGCCGCTGCCGACACCTTCCCCGGTCGCCGCTTCCAGACCACCCCCCGTACGCCGGGCCTCTGCGGCGCAAGCCTCGACTGGGGCCGCTGGCTCAGTGATCCATGAAGAGATACCCGAAGCCTCGCGCGGCGCGCTCGCGACGATTCACGGCCATGTCAGGGTTGCGGTGCGCGTGAGCGTCGGCCCTTCCGGCCAGGTCGTTGATGAGACGCTCGACGATCCCGGTCCCAGCCAGTACTTCGCCCGCGTGGCTACCGCCGCCGCCAGAAAGTGGACCTTCTCTCCGGCAGACGACGGCAGCACCCGCCAGTGGCTGTTGCACTTCGAGTTCGCACCCGACGGCGCCACGGCACACGCCACGGCGCGGCACTAGCTACCCGACCCGCACCGGGACGAACAAGCGCGTGTCGCCGCGCTGGATGAGAAGCGCGATGTGACCCTTCGACTTCTCCACTGCGCCGCGCAGGTCGTCCGCGTTGTCGACCGGCGCGCCGTTGGCGGCCAGCACGACGTCACCGGCCTGGATGCCGGCATCCGCGGCAGGGCCGCTGGCCCGCTCGACCACCAGTCCGTGGTGGGTGTTGGCCTGGCGCTGCTCCTCGGCGGTGAGCGGGCGCACGGCCAGTCCGAGCTTGCCGCCTTCGGCGTGCCCGCCGACGTTGGCCGCGGTGCGCTGGTCCTCCATGGTGCCGAGCTTCACGCTGATGTTGCGCGTGTCGTGGTTGCGCCAGATCTCGAGGTCAACGCTGGTGCCCGGCGTGATGCCGGCGATCTGCACCGGTAGCTCGGTCGAGTCGCGCAGCAGCTGTCCGTTGAGCTTCAGGATCACATCCCCGGGCTCGATGCCGGCGCGCTCGGACGGACCGCCCTTCTCGACGCTCGACACCAGCGCCCCTTCCGGCTGCGGCAGGCCGAACGAATCGGCCAGGCCCTGGGTGACGTTCTGAATCACGACGCCGAGCTTGCCGCGCGTGACGTGGCCGGTGGTCTGCAGCTGCTGCCCGACCTGCATGGCGACGTCGATCGGGATCGAGAACGACACGCCCATGTAGCCGCCGCTGCGGCTGTAGATCTGCGAGTTGATGCCGACCACCTCACCGCGCATGTTGAACAGCGGGCCGCCGGAGTTGCCCGGGTTGATCGGCACGTCGGTCTGGATGAACGGCACGTAGCCCGAATCGAGCGTGCGCCCTTTGGCGCTGACGATACCCGCGGTCGCGCTGTTCTCGAAGCCGAACGGTGCGCCGATGGCGAGCACCCATTCGCCGACCTTGAGCTGCCGGGAATCGCCGACCTTGACCGTCGGCAGATCCTTGGCGTTGATCTTGATGATGGCGATGTCCGACTTGGTGTCGACGCCGATCACCTTGGCGGTGTACTCGCGCCGGTCGGTCATGCGCACGGTGACTTCGCTCGCCCCGTTGACCACGTGCGCGTTGGTCATGATCACCCCGTCCGCACGGATGATGAATCCGGAGCCCTCACCGTGCATGGGACCGGGCTGCGGCATCTGGAAGGGATGCCCGCGGAAGAAGGGCGCAAAGGGACTGTTGGGACCGAACGGGCCGTTGGGGCCGAACGGGTTGTCGTTGGGAGCGCCGTTGCCGCTGCCGTTGTCGCCCTCGTCCGATTCCTCATCGCCCTGGTTGTAGGAGGTCGACTGCTTCTCGACGACGGCGATGTTGACTACGGCCGGGCCGTACTTCTGCACCATGGAGCTGAAGTCGGGCAGCATGGCGCCCGGATTCGCGGCGGCGGGCACCGGGGTCACGGGCACCGGCGCGGGCGCAGGCGCCGTCGCGGCCGCGGCGTGCGCGGCGCTCGCCAGATAGAGCGCGCCGCCAGGCACCGCGATGATCAGCGCGCCCACCATGGCGGCAATGAAAGGCTTCCTGATGAGACTCGGGAAATTCATGACAGATACTCCGTCGCAAGGTGTCCGGTGGATGTGGCGGTACGATAGAAGGGCACCCTTATGGGAGCCTTAAGGCGGAAAAAAGCCGCTGCAGGGGTGTGTCCGGGGTGGCTTCCACCGCTCGGCGCCGGGGGGTCAGTGCCTCGTGGCCCCCCGGCCCCTGAAAGGCGTCACTGCGCCGAGAATCGGGTGTAGGGCCGTGATTCGGTCTGCAGCGAGGGCGAGAGGCTGCTGAAGTAGTCGGCGATCGCCCGGATGTCCTCGTCCTTAAGGCTCGCCGCAAAGCCCTTCATGATCGGGTTATTGCGGCCGCCCTTCTGGTACTCCTGCAGCGCCCGCACGAGGTAGTCATCGTGCTGGCCGGCGAGGGAGGGATAGATCGGCGCGATGGCGACCCCGTCCTGCCCGTGGCACGAGGTGCACACGCTGGCCGCCTGGGGCACGGTGCCCTGGGGTTTGCCGCTCGCGGTGAGCGGCTTGCCCGCGAAGTACGTGGCGATATCCGCGATGTCCTGGTCGGAGAGCGTCGAGGCCTGGTCGTGCATGGTCAGGTGCGAGCGATCACTCGAGCGGTACTCGTGCAGTGCGGTCGCCAGGTAGTCCGCATTCTGCCCCTCGAGCTTGGGCACGCTGTACATCGGGTAGGCGTTCTTGTAGCCGACGATGCCGTGGCAGCCGAGGCAAGTGTAGGAGATTGACTTGCCGCGCTCGGGATTGCCCTGCGCAGCTGCCGCGGGAGCGGCCGGTACGGGCGCTGCGGCGGCGGCTGCAGGTTCCGCAGGCTGCTGCGCGTGCAGCGTCACGGCGAGCGCGCCGGCGGCGATCGCGGCGATCGACACCGCCGCCTGCACGGCAGAACGCGCGCTCCCCATCACTGTCTCCCGCCGCCCAAAACGGCCCGAATCTTACGGACTCGCCCCGGCAAATGCCACACAATCACCTTAGCGATGATCGCCCTCATTCAGCGCGTCAGCGAGGCGCAGGTGCGTGTCGATGGCGGGCTGGTCGGCGCCATCGGTCGCGGCATGCTGGCGCTCATCGGCGTGCGCCGCGGTGACGACGAGCCCTCCATCGAGCGGCTCCTCGAGCGGCTGCTCGCCTACCGCATCTTTCCCGATGCGCAAGGGCGCATGAACCTGTCGCTGCGCGAGGTTGGCGGGGGGCTGCTGCTCGTGCCGCAGTTCACGCTCGCCGCGGACACCAAAAAAGGCACCCGTGCGGGCTTTAGCACGGCGGCCGCGCCGGTCGAGGCGGCGCGGCTGTTCGCGCAGCTCGTGACTCGCGCGCAGGCCGCGTATGCCCCTGTTTCCGCAGGTGTATTTGGGGCCCGCATGCAGGTGTCGCTGATCAATGACGGCCCGGTCACGTTCTGGCTGGAGACCCCCTGAGGGGCGAGCGTGAAGTGCGTCGGAGCTTGGGGCGAAGTTATGGGGTTGCCCGGGCTCATTTGACCTATCATCAGGGGCATTACTTTCCGCGCACGCGGACTTGTGGAGCGGTGACCTATGGGTGGTTTAGGAATGCGCGAGCTGGTGGTCATCCTGCTCGTGGTGCTGGTGATATTCGGCGCCAAGAAGCTGCGAACCGTGGGTTCTGATCTCGGCCATGCGGTGCGCGGATTCAAGAAGGCCATGAGCGAGGGCGAGGACGAGCACAACGCCCCGCCGAAGCAGATCCGTTCCGAAGGGGCGGACGCGGAGTTCGCGGAAAGCTCAAAGAAGAGCGAGGCCAAGACCGACCGGAGCGCGTGATCTGTTCGAAGGCCGGTTCTCGGAAATTCTGATCATCTTCGTCCTGGCACTCATCGTGCTGGGACCGGAGAAACTGCCACGTGTCGTAGGCGAGCTCGGCCGCTGGGTCGGTCGGGCGCGCGCCATGGCGCGCCAGTTCCGCGAGCAGCTGGAAGAGGAAGTGCAGCTCGAGGAGGCACGCAAGGCGCAGCGCGCCGCGCCACCGCCCGCCGCCCCGCCGCCCGCCGCCCCGCCGGTCACCGAGCCACCGCCACACGAGCCGCCAGCCGCGCAGACCGCCGCGGACCCGCCGGCCGCCCACGCCCCCGCCGCCTCCAGCGCCAATGAGCGAGGAGCCTGAAGCCTTAGCCGAGGGCACGCTGATCTCGCATCTCCTGGAGCTGCGGGACCGGCTGCTGCGCTCGCTGGTGGCGGTCGGGCTCGCGTTCATGCCGTGCGTGTACTACTCGAACGACCTGTTCACTTTCATCTCGCGGCCGCTGCTCGCCAAGCTCCCGCAGGGCAGCAATCTCATCGCCACCGGCGTGATGTCGCCCTTCACCACGCCCTTCAAGCTGTCGTTCTTCGCCGCGCTCATGATCGCGATGCCCTACGTCATCTACCAGCTGTGGGCGTTCGTCGCGCCGGGCCTGTACCGCGGCGAGCGGCGCTTCGCGGTGCCGCTGCTGGTGTCCTCGATCCTGCTCTTCTACGTCGGCATCGGCTTCGCTTACTACTTCGTCTTCCCGGTGATGTTCGAGTTCTTCACGCACACCACGCCCAAGGGCGTGTCGATGATGACCGACATCAACAACTATCTGGATTTCGTGCTCACCATGTTCTTCTGCTTCGGCCTCGCCTTCGAGGTGCCGGTCGCGGTGGTGCTGCTGGTGGTGATGGGCCTGGTGCGCATCGAGAAGCTGCAGAAGAACCGCGGCTACGTGCTCATCGGCATCTTCATCCTCGCGGCATTGCTGACGCCGCCGGATGCCATCTCACAGTGCTCGCTCGCGATCCCGATGTACTTCCTCTACGAGGGCGGCATCCTCATGGCGCGCATCCTGTCGCGCGGCAAGAGCGCCGCCGCCGCCGCCAACACTGGCGAGAGCGAGAGCTGATCATTGCGCCGCGGCGCGCACCTGCCGCACACTCGCGCAACTTCCGCCCGCGCACCGCAACAACAACGATGCCCATGAGCCAGGTCGCCGACGCCCTCGCCCCGCCTGCCCGCACCATCTTCGGCCAGCCGCGCGGGCTTGCCACCTTGTTTCTCACCGAGATGTGGGAGCGCTTCACGTACTACGGCATCCAGGCCATCCTCATCCTGTTCATGGTGGCCGCGGTATCCAGGGGCGGCCTCGGTCTGGATGACCGCACCTCGAGCTCGATCTTCGGCCTGTTCCTCGGCAGCACCTACCTGCTGGGACTCTTCGGGGGTTGGATCGCCGATCGTTTGCTCGGCGCACAGCGGGCCGTGATCAGCGGCGGGATACTCATCGCCGCCGGCAGCGCCCTGCTGGCGATCAGCAACCAGGGGATCTTCTTCCTCGGCCTGCTGGTGAACGCCATGGGGGTCGGGCTGCTGAAGCCCAACGTCAGCGCGATCGTCGCGTCGCTGTACCCGGAAGGTGGCGCGCGGCGCGATGCGGGTTTCTCCATTTTCTACATGGGCATCAATATCGGCGCGGTGCTCGGCTCGGCCATCGTTCCGGTGTGCGCCGCGTACTTCGGCTGGCGGTTCGGATTCGCGCTGCCGGCGCTGTTCATGGCGCTCGGCGTGGTGCAGTTCCTGTGGACGCGTTCCTACCTCGGCACGGCAGGCCTGCAACCCGCGCACGAGCGGCGCGGCTCGTGGACTCCGGTCGTGATATTCCTCGCGGCAGTCGCCGCGATCGTGATCCTCGCCCTCACCCGCACCGTGAAGCTCGACGCGGCCGTGCTGGTCAGCGCCGCCTCCTGGGGTTACGGGCTGCTCGCGCTTTTGTACTTCGTGTACCTGCTGTTCTTCGCCGGACTCACCGCCGCGGAGCGCAAGCGCGCGTTCGTCATGGTGGCGCTGTTCATCGGCTCGGTCACCTTCTGGGTCGGCTACTTCCAGCAGGGCGGCTCCTTCAACCTGTTCGCCGAACGCTATACCGACCGGCATATCCTCGGCTGGGACATGCCCGCCGGCGTGCTGCAGGCGGTGAATCCGTTCTTCGTGATCACGCTTGCGGGCGTGTTCGCGGCACTGTGGATCGCGCTCGGCAAGCGCGGCCGCGATCCGCTGGCGTCAGCCAAGTTCGGCGTGGCGCTGATACTCCTGGGAGTGGGCTTCCTCGTCATGTACTTCGCGGCGCAGCACGTGCTGGCCGGCCAGCTGGTGCTGCCGACCTGGCTGGTGCTGACGTACTTCCTGCACACCTGCGGCGAGCTGTGTATCTCACCGGTGGGGTTGTCGTACATGAGCAAGCTCGCGCCGCCACGGTTCGTGGGGCAGGCGATGGGAGTCTGGTTCCTGTCGCTCGCGCTCGGCGGCAACCTCGCCGGTCAGCTCACCGGGCAGTACGACGCGAGTAACCTCGCATCGCTCCCGGCGCTGTTCCTCAGGATCTTCTGGTACGGCCTCATCGCCGGCGTGTTGATGTTGCTGCTGACGCCCCTCGTCAGGCGCCTGATGGCGGGGGTGAGATAGGCCGCAGCTGCGTGCGCTTTACGGCGCGACCTGCGCCGCGGTCACGAAGTACGCAGTGTCGCCAAAGCACGAGCTCGGCAGCCACACGTGCTGCTCGTAGTGCAGCGCCATGCGCTTGCCCATGTTGGCGTTGAGTGTGGCCGCGACCGCGTCATCGTGCACCGTGAAGGCGAACTTCTCGGCGATGGTGCCCGGCAGCGTCACCAACGCCATCTCCCCCTCCCAGGTCTTGCACAGCCAACCCTTGCGGGAGAACTTCTGCACGAAGCCGGCGCGCTCGCCCTCCGAGTACGACCAGTGCAGGGTGAGCCAGGCGAACCCTGCAAACCCGGCGACAACTACGATGAGCACGGCGAGCAGTATCTTCATGGCTCGCTAGCATAGCGCGCGGCCGGCGCGCACGGGGAGCGCGGCGCGGCTAAGATGCGCGCATGGAGCTGCAGCCGCTCGCCGGCCGTACCGTCGCGGTGCCCGAGACACGCGAGCTCGAGGTGTTTGCCGCCATGCTCGAGCGGCGTGGCGCAACAGTGCTGCGCTGCCCGCTGGTCGCCATCCGCGATGCGCCCGACCCCGCCCCGGTGCTCGCCTTTGCCCGCGCCCTAAGTGGGCGCGCCTTCGATGACCTGATCCTCACCACCGGCGAGGGACTGCGGCGCATGCTCGGCTGCATCGATCGCCACGAGCCATCGCTGCGCGGCCCGTTCGTGGAGGCGCTTGCCGAAGTGCGCCGCATCACCCGCGGTCCGAAGCCGGCGCGCGCCCTGCGCGAGCTCGGCTTGAAGCCCGACATCGCCGCGCAAACCCCCACCACCGAAGGCATCATCGCCACCCTGGCGCGTGTTGATCTCGAGGGCCGGCGCGTGGCGGTGCAGCTCTACGGCCGCGAGCCCAACGTCAGGCTCTGCGACTTCCTGCTCGCGGCGGGTGCCACGGTCCACTCCGTAGCGCCGTACGTCTACGCGGATGCGACCGACGATGCCGCGGTGCACGAGCTGCTCGCGCGACTCGAGCGAGGCGAAGTGCACGCGATCGCCTTCACCAGCACGCCGCAGGTCGAGCGGCTGTTCGCCGTGGCGCTGCCGGCGGTGGTGAGCGCGGCGCTGTCGCGCACGCTGGTGGCGGCGGTGGGGCCGGTGGTGGCCGGCGCCCTCGCGCGCCACGGAGTGAGCGCGCAGCTGATGCCCGAAGAATCCTTCTTCATGAAGCCGCTGACCACGGCACTGGAAGAGGCGCTGCGCGCGCACGCTTAGGGGCGGCGCCTTGAGGCGCTCCTGTATCGCCCTCCGGGCGATTCGGCTAGCCTTGCACTGCGGCAGTGCGCTGCTTGGGGGTCTGGCGCTGCCATTCGCCGCGTGGAGAAGAACTAAATGAAAGCGGAATCGCGGGCCGAGCTGACGCTGCGCGGACTGGTGCTGGGAGTGTTGATCACCCTGGTGTTCACCGCGGCCAACGTCTACTTCGGCCTCAAGGCGGGACTCACCTTCGCCACCTCGATACCGGCCGCCGTCATCTCGATGGCGGTGCTGCGCAGCTTCCGCGGCGCGACGATCCAGGAGAACAACGTCGTGCAGACGGTGGCGTCTGCGGCCGGCACGCTCTCCTCCATCATCTTCGTGCTGCCCGGCCTGATCATGATCGGCTGGTGGAGCGGCTTTCCCTACTGGGTGTCGTTCGCCATCTGCCTGTTCGGCGGCACGCTCGGCGTCATGTACTCGATTCCGCTGCGCCGCGCGCTGGTGACCCAGTCAGACCTGCCCTATCCGGAAGGCGTCGCCTGCGCCGAGGTGCTCAAAGTCGGCAGCGGCGAGCACGGTGCGGGCGTGGAGGAGACCGACGCGGGCCTGAGCGCGCTGCTGTGGGGCTCGGTGGTCTCGGGCGCGTTCTCGCTGGTGACGGCGACGCGGCTGTTCGCCAGCGACGTGGCGCGCAATTTCCGCGTCGGCGAGCGCGGCGTCTCCGGCTACGACTTCCTCCTGTCGTTCGCGCTGTTCGGCGTCGGACATCTGGTGGGACTGTGGGTCGGGGTCGCGATGGGCGTGGGAGCGCTCATCGCCTGGGTGTGGGGCGTGCCGCACTTCTCGGCGCTCTCGCCCGATTCCGCCCACCTGACCGATGCGACGCTCAACGCCCTGGCGCACGACACCTGGAGTCACAAGGTGCGCTTCGTCGGCGCCGGCACGATCGGCGTGGCGGCGGTGTGGACGCTCGGCAAGCTGGCGAAGCCGGTGATCGCGGGGCTGCGCTCGGCGCTGGTCGCCTCGCGCACGCGCGCGCAGGGCCACGCCGCGCTGCTGCCGCGCACCGAGCAGGACATCCCGATCGGCGTGGTCGGCATCGTCTCGCTCTTGTGCCTGCTGCCCGTGGGCGTGCTGCTGGCGCAGTTCGTGACCGGCAGCGGACTGGGATCAGGCCTCGCCTGGCTGGTGATCTCGGGCGTGCTCTACATCGCGATCATGAGCGCACTGGTGTCGGCGGTGTGCGGCTACATGGCGGGCCTCATCGGATCATCCAACAGCCCGCTGTCGGGCATCGGCATCCTCGCCGTCATCGGCTTCGCGCTGATCCTGGTGTTCGGCGTGCGCCTTGGCCTCTCGGCGAATGCCGGGCCGGCGCTGGTCGCGTACGCGCTGCTCGTGACGGCGGTGGTGTTTGCCGCGGCTGCGATCGCCAACAACAACCTGCAGGATCTGAAAACCGGGCAGCTGGTGGATGCGACGCCGTGGAAGCAGCAGGTGGCGCTCATCGTCGGCGTGGTGGCGGGCGCGGCGGTCATCCCCCCGGTCCTCGACCTGTTGAATCGCGCCTACGGCTTCGCCGGCACCGCCGGTTCGCATCACGAGCATCCGCTGCCCGCCCCGCAGGCCGGCCTGATATCCGCGCTCGCCCAGGGCGTCATCCAGAACAACGTCGACTGGAGCCTGATCCAGATCGGCGGGGTGATCGGCGTATTCATCATCGCCGCGGATGGGCTGCTGCGGAAGCTGAGGCCCGGGGCGCATCTGTCGCCGCTCGCGGTGGGCTTAGGAATCTATCTGCCGACGCAGAGCACGCTGATGGTCGTGGTCGGCGCGGTCGCCGGCTGGATCTACGACCAGCGCGCGCAGCGCTGCGCGAGACCTGAGGCCACCAAGCAGCTCGGCGTACTGCTCGCCTCCGGCATGATCGTCGGCGAGGGACTGGTCGGCGTGTTGGTGGCGGCGCTGGTGGCGTTTTCCGGCAAGGATTTTCCGCTCTCCATCGTGAGCGACAGCTTCGCCGACACTCCGGCGGTGTGGCTCGGCGGCCTGGTGTTCGCGGTGGTCATCTACGCGCTGTACCGGCGCGTCGCGCGGGCGCTCCCTTAGAACGCCGGCGGAAAGGGCGGAGCGGCCCTGAGGCTGATGCCCCACGCCGTGTGCAGCGTGAGCGCCGGCGCTCCGGCGCGAGTCAGCACCACGTCCGCCCCTGGCTCGATGCGGGAAAAATAGGGCGCCGCGCGGCGCAGCCAGTCCGGCCGGCTCGCGGGCGCGACGATCAGTGCCTCGCGCCCGAGGAAATCGCGCGGTGCGGCGCTGAAGGCAAACTCCCGCGGATCCTGCGACAGGCACAACACCGGCACGGCCCCGCCGAGCGCGTAAGAAGCCTTGCCGGCATCGATCCAGCTCACGGTGGCGATGACGAGCGTCGGCCGCTCGCCCCTCAAGCGCGCCACGGGTGGGGCAAGGGCGCGCCAATCGAGCACATCGAGCGTCGGGTCGTTCGCGGCGAACGCCGGGAACACTCGTTCCACCCAGCCGGTGCTCGCCTGGCTCACCAGGAGCACGGCGAGCGCAACGAGGAGCACAGCGCTCCCCGTCGTGATCCGTTGCAGCAGCCGCGTTCTCTCCGGCTCGAGCGCCGCCAGTCGCTCACCGAGCAGCGGCAGCGTGAACAGCCAGCCGACCGCTGCCCAGTGCGGCAGCACTTCGGTCCACGCGGCCGCGAGTGAGAACGCCGCGATCGGAGCTGCGGCCAGACAGGCGAGGAGCCACGAGCGCTCGTGATGAGGTCCCCGTCGCAGCGCGCGCAGCAGCGCGGCGAGCGCCGCGGCCGCAGTCCACGGCAAGAGATACAGGCATTGCGCGGCGAAATCCGCCGCCGCGCGAGCGAGGCTGAAATCGAGCCAGCGCGCGCGCCCCGCCTGGAAGGTGAACGACGCCCAGTGATGGGCGTGATTCCAGGCGAGCACCGGTGTGAAGAGGAGCGCTGCGGTGAGCACCGCGAGCCAGGGGTCGGCTCGTGCGAGCAGGCGCGGGTGGCAGCTCGCAAGATACACCCCGAGGCCGAGCAGCACGAAGAGCGCGGTGTACTTGGACAGCAGCGCAAGTCCGAGCGCCGCGCCGCAGGCGAGCAGCAGAGCTCGCGCGCGCGGCGGCGCAGCATCGGTGAGCACGGCGGTGGCGAAGCACTCGATCGCGAGCAGCGAAAAGAAAATGAGCGGTCCGTCGGGCACGACGCCGATGGCGCTGTTGAAGGTGAACAGCGGCGCCAGATTGAAGCTGAGCGCCGCCCACTGGCCGGCGCGCTCACCGCACAGGAGCGCGGTGAGCCGGTAGATGAGCCAGGTGGAGCCGGCGAAGAGCGCGATGTCGGGCAGGCGCAGCAGCAGCGGCTGCTCGCTGCCGCACAGTCGCGCCACCGCGGCCACGAGCCACACGTGCAGCGGCGGATGATCGAAGTAACTCAAGTCCAGGTGGCGGCTGATCGCCACCGTGTACGACTCGTCGACGGAGAGTCCGAGGACGCCGGCCAGCGCGAGGCGGGCGAGCCCCGTCCACACGATGAGCTGCAGCACCGCTCGCATCCTCACCGGCCTCACTCGCGAAGCCTCAGACGGCGCTGCAGCGCCGTGCGGCTGGCGCTCAGCGCCGCTGATAGCGCTCGAAGCCGCGGCGGCCGATGAGCGCAGACCCGATCCACCCGGTCAGCCAGACGATGATCCAGGTGAGCAGCGCCGCCGTGAAGCCGCCGCGCATGTGAAAGCCCGGCAGCATCCACGCCACCAGCGCCACCATGCCGGCGTTGAGCACGAGGAGAAACAGACCGAGGGTGAGAATGGTGATCGGCAGTGTCAGGATGAAGGCGATCGGGCGCACGATGGCGTTCACCACCCCGAGCAGGATCCCGGCGAGGATCAGCGTCTCGGGCGAGTCGAACGACACGCCCGGCACCCATCGACTCGCGAGCCACAGGCCAAAGGCCGCAAGCAGCGCGCGCAGCAGAAATCCGATCATGGAGGCGTCCCGCTTCTGGCCTGTTGTTCGACGAACACCTTGAGGCGACTCAGGGCCTGCTGCCAGCTGGTGCGCAGCCGCAGGTACTGAGTATCCCACTCCGTGGTCGCCGGCACACCCGAACCGAGCAGGCGCACGATCGTGCCGCGACCGGCGGGCTCGATGATGAAGTCATCAACTTGCACGCTGGTGGACGGTGGCAGCGTCGCGGAGGGCAGGTACATCAGCCGCAGCCGCCGCGGCGGCTCGAACACGTCGATGTGCGCCTCGAACTCGCTGACGCGGTCGACGCTCGCGCGGAACAGTCCGCCCTGGCGCGGCTTGATGGCGGCGTCCGGCGCGCACCAGCGGACGAGCTGTTCCTGGTCGGTGAGCGCCCGCCATACCAGCTCCGCGCCGGCCAGGATGTCGACGCGGTGGGCATAGCCGCGCTCCTTGTCGCTCATACGCGCATTGTGCCATTCTCGCCGTGAAAACTAACAGTCTGGGGTTTCATGGCTTACGCTCACCTGGTGATCGCGCTGGCGCTGGTGGAGTTCCTGGTGTTCGGCTTCGCGGTCGGCCAGGCGCGCAAGCGCTACAACCTGCCCGCTCCCGCCACCACCGGCCACGAGGTGTTCGAGCGCTACTTCCGCGTGCAGATGAATACGCTCGAGCAGCTGGTCATCTTCCTGCCGTCGATGCTGCTGTTCGCGCGCTACGTGAACCCCGACATCGCCGCAGCGCTCGGGCTGCTCTTCATCATCGGGCGGGCGGTCTATTTCCGCGGCTACGTGCGCGCGCCGGCGGCGCGCCACCTGGGCTTCGTGCTGAGCGCGATCCCGAATGTCGCGCTCCTGGTCGGGGCCATCATCGGCACGATCCGCGCCATCGCGCAGCGCTGAGGGGCGGCGCGCACGGCGCGCACCGCTTAAGAGGCGGCAGGACGGCGCAGCGAGGCGGCGAGCGGCAACAGCGACAGGAAGATAATCAGAAGCGTCACCAGCCCGAAGTGCGTCTTCACCAGCGGGATGTTGCCGAACAGGTACCCGCCCCACACGAACAGCAGCACCCAGGCAAAACCGCCCGCGAAGTTGTAGGCGAGAAAGCGCGCGTACGGCATGCGGCCGACGCCGGCGACGAACGGCGCGCAGGTGCGGATGATCGGCATGAAGCGCGACAGCAGGATGGCCATGCCGCCGTGGCGGCGGAAGAACTCCTCGGTGCGCTCGAGGTACTCGACCTTGAGCCACCGATAGCGGCCGCTGAAGGCCGGCGGCCCGATCGCGCGCCCGATGCTGTAATTGACGATGTTGCCGAGCACCGCGGCAGCGCCGAGCAGCACGCTCAACCACGGCGCGCTCAGCGTGCGGCTGCTGTCCACCGCCGCGAGCGCCCCGACCGCGAACAGCAGCGAGTCCCCCGGCAGGAACGGCGTCACCACCAGCCCGGTCTCGGCGAAGATCACCGCGAACAGGATCGGGTAGATCCAAAGATCGTAGCGGGCGAGCAGCTCGACCAGGTGGTGGTCGAGGTGCAGCACGAGGTCGATGAGCCATGCGAGCATGGCGCGGCAGGATATCGGGAGCGCCGGCGGCGCGATACGGCAGGGCTGCTAAGGCACCAGCTGGTCCGCCACCAGCCGCGCACTGGCCTCCTGCCGGTGCACGCGGTGCTTGAGCGCATCGAGCGCCACGCGCACATCCGCATCGCGCGCTACGAGGGGAGCCGATCCCGAGGCCACCACCAGCTCCGCGGGCGGATCGCCCGTGCCTTCCTCGAGCACGTCGGGAATGATCCCCTTGCCCTGGATGGAGGCCCCCGAGGGGGTGAAGTAGCGCGAGGTCGTGAGCTTCACCGCCCCGCCGTGAGTAAGCGGCATGACGGTCTGCACCGAGCCCTTGCCGTAGGTGCGCCGTCCGACCAGCAGCGCGCGGCCGTGATCCTTCAGGGCACCGGCGACGATCTCGGAAGCCGACGCCGAGCCGCCGTTCACGAGCACCACGAGCGGGGCGCCACTGATCAGGTCGCCGGGAGTCGCGTCCATGCGAAAGCGCGCCTCGGGGGTGCGGCCGTCGGCCGTCACGATGACACCCGAGTCGAGAAAGTCATCCGCCACGGCCACGCCGGCCTCGAGCACGCCGCCGGGATTGTTTCTTAAATCGAGTATCAGACCACGAATTCCATGAGGATTGTCGCGTTTTAGACGCAAAACGGCCTGATTGACGTCCTGAGCGGTGGTCTCACTGAAGCTGGTGATCCGCAGATATCCGAACCCCGGCTCGAGTGTCTGCTGCGCGACGCTGTGCACCTCGACCTGCGCGCGGCGCAGGGCGTACTGCAGCACGCCGCGCGCGCCGTCGCGGCGCACGCTCAAGGTCACGAGACTCCCCGACGGGCCGCGCATGCGCGCGATCGCCCCGGCGAGATCCGCGCCGATGTCGACCCCGTCGATGCTCACCAGCTCATCGCCCGGCAGGAGCCCCGCCTGCTGTGCCGGCGAGCCCTCGATCGGCCGCAGGATCCTCACCACTCCGTCCTCGGCAGCGACCTCGATGCCGACACCGGGGTAGGAACCCATGGTGGAGAGGCGCACGTCGTCGAACTCCTCACTGTCGAGATAGGCTGAGTGCGGGTCGAGCGCGGCGACCATGCCGCGTACCGCCTTCTCCATGAGCGCGTGATCGTCGACATCGTCCACGTAGTCGCGCTTGATGCGCTCGTAGACTTCCGCGAACAGGCTCGCCTCCTGCCAGGACAGCGCGCTGCGCGCCATGGAGGTATCGGCGGCGGGAGATCTCTCCGCGGGCCGCTCGGCCATGACGCCGCGCGCCAGCGCGCCGCAGAACCCTAAGACGATGCCCGCCAGCAGCGCGAGCAGGGTGCGTGAGCGCCTGGACAGATACCACGCGCCGCGACGCGGCGCGTGTGGCTCCCGGCCCGCAGCACCGCCGCGCGTGGGCAGGCTCACTGCCCGCTCCCGGCATACCAGGTCATGTCATCCGCGCTCACCCCGCTGCCGGCCTGCGCATCGGCGCCGTCGGCCGCTGCGGACGGCAGCGGCAGCTCGGTGAGCAGATCCGCGAGCGGTATCGGCCTGCCGATCGCGAATCCCTGCCCGTAATCCACGCCGAGCTCGGCGATGCGCGCGCCGATGGCCTCGGTCTCGATGTACTCGGCGACCGTGATGATCGACATGCTGCGGGCGAGCTGCGCGATGGCGCGCACCATCGACTCGGCACGCGGATCCTTCAGCACATCGCGCACGAAGCTGCCGTCGATCTTGAGCATGCTGACCGGCAGCTGCCGCAGGCAGGAGAGCGAGGACAGGCCGGTGCCGAAATCATCGAGCGCCACGCCGCACCCCAGCCGCCGCAGGCGCCGCATCAGCGCCTCGGCGCGCGTTAGGTTCGAGACGGTGGCGTTCTCGGTGAGCTCGAAGCAGAACAGCTCCGGGTCGAGCCCGCTCCCGGCGAGCGTCTCGATCAGCCAGTCGGCGAAGCTGTCATCAGTAAGTGACTGGGCGGAGAAATTGATCGCGAAGCCGAGCGCCTTGCCCTTGAGCACCCCGGCGCGCGGCCGCAGCGCCTCGATGACGTGGCTGATCACCCAGCGGTCGATCACCGGCATCAGCTGGTAGCGCGTCGCCGCCGACATGAAGGTATCCGGACCCACCATCTGGCCGGACTCGTCCGTCATGCGCAGCAGCAGCTCGTAGTGCGGGCGCGCGCTCTCGGCGGCGGCGAGCGGCAGGATGAGCTGCGCGACGAGGTGCATCCTCCCCGAGTCGATCGCCTCGCGCAGTTTGAGCGCGATGCCGATGTCGGCGTGGCGGCGCATGATGCTGACATCGCTCGCCTGGTAGACCTCGACACGGTTGCGGCCGCGGTCCTTGGCGGCCTTGCAGGCGCTCTCGGCGGGGGCGAGCGCGTGCGCGAGCTCGGTGGCGGTGGGATCGAGCGGCGCGACGCCGACACTGATCGACACCGGCACGCGCCCTTCCTCCTGGACGAGCGCGATGCGGCTGCTGCCTTCGCGCAGCGACTCGGCAAAGCGTTCGGCGTCATCGACCTGCGCCGGCAGCATGACCGCGAAGCGATCCCCGGAGATGCGCGCGCCGAAGGCTCCGGGGGGCAGGCGCTGGCGGATCAGCTCACCGAGCTGCGCCAGCAGGCCGTCGCCCACGTGCATGCCGGACTTCTCGTTGATCGCGTGCAGCTGGTCGACGTCGATGTAGAGCGTGCTCCAGGGCTGCGTGGACTTCATCTCCGCCACCAGCGTGCGCACGCGCCCCTCGAGCGCCGCACGGGTGTACAGGCCGCTCAATGCGTCGTAGCTGCTCTCGATGGCGCCGATCGCCTTGCGGGCGATGATCTCGGCGATGTGCGCATCGCGCGCGTTGAAGGCTTCCGCGTTCGCATCGCGCAGCAGCGCCAGCACGCCGATGAAGCGATTGGTGCGCGAGCGCAGCGAGCAGCACAGCACCCGGTGGGGGAAGCCGTCCGGGTTGATCGGGGACGTCGTCTCGTTGAGGATCAGCGGCTCGCGCTGAGCCTGTGCGAGTGTCAGCAGCCGCCGGTGGGCGCGCATCAGGAACTGGGTGTCGGGCGTGCCGCCGCCGCCGGCGCGCACCAGCGTCACGTTCTTCTCCGGCACCAGCAGCGCCCCGGTGGTGGCACGCAGATGCTCGATGGTCTGTTGCAGGAGCTGCTGCAGCTCGTTCGCGCCGTCGGCGCCCGCCGCGGCCTCGGCCGCCCCCTGCGTGAGCAACAGGTTGAGATTCTTGTCGAGCCCGCCCACGGTCGCGGTGAGCTCCTCGATGGCGGCGTGCGAGATCAGGTCGCGCCGCAGGCACTCGATGGCCGGCGCCAGCAGCGAGTAGGCGAAGGAGAAATCGTGGTGGCGCTTGTCGCGCGCATCGTTCGGCCGGCACATCACCGCGAGCAGTACCAGCAGCTGCTGGGCGTCGTCGCGCAGCGGGCACAGGTAGACGGGCTGGTGGTCGCCGAGCAGGCGCATCTGCCCGGCGCTGTCGGTGTTGGCGCGCGCCGCGAGCATCGCATCGTCCACGATGTTCATCAGGTCCGGCCCCGTCATCGGGTCGGTGGACCAGATGAGTTCCCCGGCCGGGCCGAACATGGACACGCAGGAGGTTCGCGGCAGCAGCGAGCGCACCAGGCGCACGTAGGGATCGAAGCGCGCACCGGGCTGCCCGGGCACGAAATCGCTGTGCGGAACGGCACTCATGACTGGTGGGCTCAGGACCCCGGGGCGCTATCTGTTAAGTCCCCGCATACCATTGCGCGTCTGTGCGCCGCGGTCCTTGCGCGAGTTGGCGAATCTGCGTGGCGGGGGCGCAGCCTGCGGCCAAATGTTGACCGCAATCACACCGGCGGCCTGCCGGCCGCGCGGGCGCGGGGTGGTTCTTAGGGGTCGGGGGCCTTGAACCAGGGGCGTGGGTCGACCGGCCGGCCGGCCTTGCGGATCTCGAAATACAGCTCCGGACGCGGGCTGCCGCCGCTGTCGCCCGCCGCGGCGATGGTGTCGCCGGCCGCCACGTGCTCACCGACCGCCTTGAAGAGCTTGTCGTTGTGGCCGTAGAGGCTCAGGTACCCGTCGCCGTGATCCACGATCGCGAGCAGCCCCAGGCCCGGCAGCCAGTCGGCGTAGATCACCCGGCCGTCGCACACCGCCCGCACCGGCGTGCCGCGCTCGGTGGCGACCAGCACCCCGTCCCAGCGCACCCCGCCCGCGCGCGCATCGCCGAAGCGCGCCACCAGCTGCCCGTTGACCGGCCAGGCGAGCTTGCCGCGCAGCCGCATGAAGGCGTCGTTTCCCTCGACCGGGAAGCGCTCCATCGCCGTGCGCAGCTCGTGCAGCAGTTTCTCGAGCGCGGCCTGCTGGCCCTTGAGGCGCTCGAGATTCTGCGCGCGCCCGCGCGACTGCACCTCGAGGTTGGCGAGCACCAGACTGCGCCGCTCGCGCGCCTGCTCGAGCTCAGCGAGGTGCGCGCGCTGCTGCTTTTCCAGCTCCGCGAGCTTCTCGTCCTCGGCGGCCAGCTCGCTGTCGAGCTCGGCGAGGCGCTGCACGTCGTCCTCGATGAGGCGGATCTGCCCGGCACGTGCCCGGCCAAAGTAGCTGTAGTAGACGAACATCCGTCCGGCGAGCGCCGGGTCCTGCTGGTTGAGGAGGAGCTTGAGCGGCTCCTGGCGGCCGATCAGGTAGGCGGCGCGCATCTGACCTGCGAGCGCGCCGCGGTTCTCATCGAGCTGCGCCTCGCGGGTGCGCTTCTCCCCGGCGAGCGCCGCGCGCCGCGCCGCATCCTCGGCGCGCTCGCGCCGCACGTCGCTCAGGGCATCGCGCGCCTGACCGACGGCGCCTTCCGCGCTGCGCAGCTCGCGCGTCAGACGGTCGCGCTCGACGGATTCCGTGCTCACCTCGTGCGTGATGCGCTCGATCTCGGTCTTGATCGCCTGCAGCTGCTCCTCGGTCTTGTGGGCATCCGCCTCCGGGTGCCCGGGCGGCGGGGCCGCCGCGGACGCGGCCCGGGCGAGAGCCACGAGCAGCACCGCCCCGAGCGCCACCCGAAGGCCACGCCAGCCCCGGGCTGCGCTCCTGACGGCCGTGCCGAGGCGCGGCGGGGCGCTATAATGCGCGCCCTTTTTCGCCCCGGGGCTTTGCGCCTTTCCCATGGATCGTGTCATCGAGTTCCTCAGCCACCACCCCTGGCTCGGAACCGCCACGGTGGCGGCGGTGGCCATGGTGCTTGTATACGAGATGCGCACGCTCTCGGAAAGCCGCCTGTCGGTCTCGCCCCAGGAGCTGATCCGGCTCATGAACCAGGGGGCGCTGCTGCTCGACCTGCGACCCGCGGAGCAGTATCAGGCCGGCCACCTCACCGGCGCCCGGCAGATGAACGGCGAGCAGATCCTCAAGGCCACCGACACGCTGAAGAAGCATAAGGAAAAGGCGGTCGTGGTATACGACGACAGCGGCTCGCTCGGGGCCGCCGCGGTGCGCCAGCTCACCGCCCAGGGCTTCACGCGGGTTTTCGCGCTGCGCGGCGGACTCGCCGCCTGGCGCGCGGATAACCTGCCAGTCTCGCGCGCCTGATCCTTCAGGGTATGGCAGCAGCGGAGATCGTCATCTACGTGGCCGACTGGTGCCCGTACTGCGCGCGCGCGCGCGGCCTGCTCGAGGCCAAGGGCGTCGCCTTTCGGGAGATCGACGTGGACGCGGTGCCCGAGGCGCAGGCGGAAATGGTGGCGCGCAGCGGCAGGAGCAGCGTGCCGCAGATCTTCGTCGGCGAGGTGCACGTCGGCGGCTGCGACGAGCTGCTGGCGCTCGATGCGGCCGGAGGGCTGGATTCCTTATTGAATATCACGGGAGCTTCCTGACCATGGAGAACGAAACGCCCGGCGCACCGCCGGCTGGCGCGGCCACTGATGCGGGCCTGGTGCTCGCGCTGCAGAACGTGTACCTGAAAGACTGCTCGTACGAGTCGCCGAACGGCCCGCGCGTGGACGGTAACTGGAATCCGCAGATCAACCTCGACCTGCAGACCGGCTCGACCGCGCTCGGCCCCGACGTGCGCGAGGTCGTGCTCACCGTCACGGTCTCCGCCAAGCAGGGCGAGGCGACGGTCTTCCTGGTGGAAGTGAAGCAGGCGGGACTGTTCGTGATCCGCAACATCCCCGAGGCGGAGCTGAAGCGCGCCATCAGCACGGTGTGTCCCGGCATACTATTCCCCTATGCGCGCTGCGCCATCTCGCAGCTGGTGAGCCAGGGGGGCTTTCCGCAGTTCCTGCTGCCGCCGGTGAACTTCGAAGCGCTGTACGCCGCGCAGACGCAGTCGCCGACCGTCACCAACTGATCGCAGCAGTATGACCGCACGCGCAAATGACGTGCCGGTCACCGTGCTGGGGGCAGGCTCCTGGGGCACGGCGCTCGCCGTGCAGTTCGCGCGCAGCGGCCGCAGCGTGCGGTTGTGGGGGCGCGACCGCGAGCGCCTGGCGACGCTGGCGGCGAGCCGCCGCAACGAGCGCTACCTGCCCGGCGTGTCCTTCCCCGATGCGCTCCGGATCGAGCCGCAACTGCCCGCCGCGGTCAGCGGCGCGCGCGACGTGCTGCTGGTGGTGCCGAGCCACGCGCTGCGTGCGCTGCTCAGCGAGCTGGCGCCGCACCTCTCGCCCACCATGCACGTCGCCTGGGCGACCAAGGGCTTCGAGCAGGGGAGCCTGAAGCTGCCGCACCAGGTCGCGCGCGAGGTGCTCGGTCCCGGGCGGCGCATCGCGGTGCTGTCGGGCCCGACGTTCGCGCGCGAGGTCGGCGCCGGACTGCCGACCGCCATGACGGTCGCCTCCCCGGACGCGCACTACGCGCAGTCCCTGGCGCGCGAGCTGTCGGGCGCCAACTTTCGCGCCTACAGCTCCGGCGACATCATGGGTGTCGAGATCGGCGGCGCGGTGAAGAACGCACTCGCGGTCGGCGCGGGGCTGTCCGACGGGCTCGGATTCGGCGCCAACACCCGCGTCGCGCTCATCACGCGCGGACTGAAGGAGATGACGCGCTTAGGGGTAGCGCTCGGGGCGAGCGCCGAGACCTTCATGGGGCTCGCAGGACTTGGCGACCTGGTGCTCACCTGCACCGACGATCAGTCGCGCAACCGCCGCTTCGGGCTGCTGCTCGCCGCCGGCAGCACGCCGCCGCTCGCGCTCGCGGCGATCGGCCAGGCGGTGGAAGGTTACGCCGCGGCGGCCGCGATCCAGGCGGTCGCCGCCACGGCGCGCGTCGAGATGCCGCTGTGCGCCATGGTGTACCGGGTGCTGTACGAGGGGCTGCCGCCGGAAGATGCGGTGCGCTCTCTCATGAGCCGCCCGATCAAGGCGGAAGCCGAGTAGCGCCATGGCGCCAGCACGCGGATAGCCGATCAGCAGCGAGGCTTAGGGTTTGGCGCGCTCGGCGGTCACCGACGCCTCTGCTCCTCGAAGCGCTGCGCGAGTCTTTTTGGCGCAGTGAGGCAGTAGCTCAGCTCGAGAAGATTGCCGACTTCCGTCCAGTTGATACGGCCGCGGTCGAGGCGCAGTCCGAACCAGCCGCGCGCCCCGATGTACGCCGGCAGGTAGAAGCGCTCCGGATCGCTGCCGACCCGGTCGACGTTCTCGCCCAGTTGTGATTTGCAGCACACCGAGATGATCCCGTCGCCGTGGTGATTGTTGAGGAAGTAGGCAAAGACCTTCTGCCGCACGCGAAAATCCGCGTGATCACCGCGCACCGCGCGCACCGTCTCGGGCAGTGCCGCACACAGCTCGGTGATCTTCGTCAGCCGGAAATCTTCGTCACCGGTAGCAGCCATGACATCCTCGACTCGTGCGAGCGCCTGCCCGGCGGCGGCCGGGCGGTGCGCGCTATTTTGCGTAGTGCTGCGCGCCGCTGAAATGCAGCGACACGTAGGGCACATCTCCCACCACCCAGCTGTCGTGCGGCACCGCGGGGATGAAGAAGAGCTCGCCGGCGCGCAGCTCGATGACGCTGCCGTCGTCGAATGCGGCCGTGCCGGTGCCGGCGAGCACCATTCCCACGTGCGCCACCGTGCAACGCGACTGACCCAGCGCCTTGCCCACGTGCTCGGACCACTTCCACCCGGGCTGGTAGGTCGCGCGGCCGATGGTCATGCCGCCGATGTGCACCAGCTCGAACACGCCGCGCTCGAGCCGGCGGGTTTCGTCCGGGGACTCGAAGCGCTTGAGAATAACACCCGTGTCCAGCATTGCCGCAGCACTCACCTCACGAAATGACCGGTTGCCTGCCACGCTGCTCATCATGCGCCGGGTGAGGCGCGCACCGTCGCCGACACTTCGCAGCTCTTCGCGCCCGGCGGAGCCGAGCCGGCCAGGTCATAAGTGCGGCCGGGCTGCACATCGATGCTGAGCTCACCGGGAAGAAAACTGTCGCCCTCGCACATGACCGCGATGCGATGCTGACCCGGAGTGATCGTCACCCGGGTGCCCAGAGCTCCCTGGTGGGCCCAGAGTATCTCGCCGCCATCGACCTGCTTGATGAACACGCGCGCCCCGGCGGCAGTGTCGCCGATCAGCGTGGCGTTGCGCGCCGCCGCGGCGGGCGGGGGCTGCGCAGCGCAACCGATCGCCAACGCACTGATCAGCGCCGGGAAGAGAGATCGCAGTGACATGATCCGCTCCTTGTGAGGTCCCGACCCGCTTGCGCATCAGCGACCGTCGGTGCAGTGGTTGCGGCCCACCGCGCCGCCGCTCTCAGGCAAAGCGCATCGAGACAATGAGTATCAGGTTCGCCGCAAACAACAGGTGAAAGCATACGTGCAGCAGGTTTGGCCGCGGATTGTCGCCACGCGCCGGCAGGATCTGCCGCGTGCCCGCATACATCTTCGCGTAGAGCTGCTTGCGGCGCTGGCTGCAGCCGAACAGGTACGGGAGGTACCACATGATCGCCGCCGCAAGCGCCGTAATGGCGCAATAGACCGCCCAGTAGTCGATCACTGCCTCCGGCTTGGGCTTTCGCCAGTAGTAGAGCGCCAGAGCGACCGCCGTGCCCGGGAAGACCGCATTCACCAGCGTGGCGAGGCGCAACTGCGCGCGGCCGACGACCGACTGGACCTGATGGCCGTGCGTCCACCCAGGGATCTCCAGCCAGTCGTGAAGGACAATGACTGCAAATTGCACCGCGATGAGGACGGTAAACAGTGTTTCCATGCGGCCCAGGCGTGGAACGCTACGTCGGAAAAATCCGCCTGTGTATCTTACGCCGCGCTGGCGCCAAGCCAAAGCAGGCGCTGCTTGCGGCTTGCCCGCCACGGGATCATGCGCTGGCGGAGCGCGGGCTGCGCGAGCCTGTTGATGACGCGCTGCCGGAAACGCGGGCGTCCGGCGCGACTCGCGCGAGCCTTTGCATCCACGCGCGCCGTTGGTGCACGATCGCTTCCCTAAGTGCGGTCCGCAGGCCGACACCGGGAGACGAGGACATGATCAAGGTAAGCGTGATGTATCCCAATACAAAGGGCGCGAGATTCAACCACGAGTACTACCGCGACAAGCACATGCCGCTGGTGAAGGCGCGCATGGGCGAGAAGTGCAAGCACTACACCGTCGACAAGGGTATTGCCGGCGGCACGCCGGATGCACCGGCGACCTATATCGCCATGTGCCATCTGTTCTGCGATTCCGTGGAGAGCTTCCAGGCCGGTTTCGGCCCGCACGCCAAGGAGATCATGGCCGACATACCGAAGTACACCGACCTGTCGCCGGTGATTCAGATCAGCGAGGTCGTCGTCGGCTGAAAGCTCACTGCCGGGATGCAGGCGCGCACGATGGCGGGCGCGGGCATTCGCGATCATCGCTCCGACGTCGTGAGAGTCGATGCCGGCGATGAAGCGCTGCGCGATCTGCGTGGCGGTGAGCAGGGTGTGCGATCTCGGGCACTCATTTGATGTAGTAACCGCTGACGCGCCAGCGCCCGTCGGGGTCCTTCATCAGCGCCAGCGTTTCCGTTGCCGCAGGGTTGTTCCTGAATCTGGTCGCGAACTGAATGACAGCGTGCTCCCCGTCCGGACCGTCGGCCGCAGAGTGCGCAAACGTGACCGACCATACGGTACGCCGCTTCAGTGCTCCGACGGAACTGCGTACCTGGGACACCCTCGACACCCATTGCCACTGCTCGAGGGACTTCTGGAAGGAGTCGGCCGACATCACCCAGCTCTGCGCATAGCCACCGTCATCCACCAGGCTGAGCCAGTTGCGCGCGGCCTGCTCCACCGCGTGCTCGGGCGTGTCTTCTGCGCAACCGGGCGGGGAAGCGGTCATGAGAACCACCAGAGTCGCAAGTCCTGCTAATGCCTTCATATGAGTCCCCGTGTCACCCCGTCTCAGGCGGACGGTTTCGGAAAGTCCACCCGTCAATTCGCCAGAGCGTGCAGCTTGAGGACGGTTGCCCAGTTTCTCGTCGTGGCCGACTTGCCCACCTTGCCGAGGAGAGCTACGCCGGCCTTGCTTTCCAGGATGCCAGCGGCGCACAGCAGGTACGCGGCATGCTTGCCCATGGCAAAGCGCTCGGGAGGCACCACGAGCGGCTCGAGGGCGGCAAGACCCGCCAGCGCTTTGCTGTCCTGAACGAACGCCACGAGCAAGCGCGGATGCTCATTCGCCGGAGGCTTGATCGGATTCTCCGCGATGATGGCTGCCAGTTCGCCTGCCGACTTGACGATGACCGGCACGTCAACCTTGAGTTGAGTGCAGATCGCGGCAGCAATGTCGAGCGAATGCTTCGCGGGCGTGCCGCGCGGGGCACGGAAGACGGCGTTGCCGCTGTTGAGCAGGGTAGACACACCCGTGTAGCCCAGCGCGCAGAGCAGAGCCCGCAGCTCGCCCATCGGTACACGCTTGCCTTTGCCGACATTGGCGCCGCGCAGCAGGGCTACGAACGCAGGCACCGGCGACGCCTAATGGTGAAGCTGTGCGGGCGGCCGCCACGGCCGGACCAGCGCCGCCGGCGCACGCTGTCTTGCAGCGCTCGCGGCGTTCAAACACCCGCACCTCACGGTTCGCTCCAACGGCTGTCAGGCTGCGGCCCCGAAAAGCAGCAGCTCTTCGGCGCCTGTGGCGAGGCGAACTGTACGTTCAAGCGTGAATCCAAGCTTCTCGAGTAGCCTGCGCGAGGCGTCATTCTTCGGGGAAATGATAGCCACGATGCGGACCAGGCCGAACGCGCTCCTGCCGTAGGACATCACCGCTGCCGCCGATTCGTAGGCATAGCCGTTGCCCCAAAACGACGGCAGCAGTGCGAACCCGAGATCCACGTCATCCAGCGTTTCCCGCTTCAAGAAACCACACATGCCAATTGGCTCGTCTTTGTTCTTCAGGCAAACGAGGTACAGGCCAAATCCCAGACGTCCGTACATCTCGACCGGACCCGTCTCGATGTAACGCTCCGCATCAGCCACTGTCCGCACGCCTTTGTCCCCGATGTTCTCCAACCAGGACGGCTCATTGAGGAGTCGGAGAATGAACGGCGCATCGCTGACATCCAGCTGCCGCAGGATGAGCCGTTGCGTTTGCAGCACTGGCAACCGCCCCTGGCTCACCGCCCGCCCCGCCGATGGTTAGTCGGCGCCATTGACGATCTGGGCATACCCGCGCCCTGTGGTGCTTCAGTCCCAACGATTGGCGTTCTTCGGGAACCCGGGACGCTGCACCCTGACGACGCAGAACCGCTGACCAGTGGGCGCCTGCATCACTATCCAACGCTCCAGGCGATTTACCACCCTGGCGCCGAGTTTCTCCAGGCGAGCCACCTCGGCAGGAATGTCGTCGCTCTCGATGTCTATGTGGACGCGACTCTCGTGGTCGACACGCTGGATCTGCACGATAGGCTCGTCGGGCGGGGTCTGCAGCATGCGGTAATTGCCGCGGCTGCCCGCATGCTCCAGGTCCACCGCCCTACCGAGTGCCTCGCCCCAGAAGTGGGCAGCCTCGTCCACGTCGGACGTCTGGCAGTCGATCAGCACGGCGCAGAGACGGGAATGGTGCATAGCGGTTCCTCTGCGGTGCGGCCTTACCGGCACCGTCACTCGATAACGTCGAAGTGCCTGACGCGCCGATCATACTCAATCATCATCGCCGCGGCCTCGGCGGGCACTACTGCTGCTTCCGGGTCGGCACCCGCAAAGCCCGCAATGGCGTCCAATGAATCCCACTGCGTGACGACAAGGAATTCGACTCCAGCGCCGAGGCGGCGCGAGAGGATTGTGGCGCTGACGAAGCCAGGGAGTTTGCGCAGCGCAGGAAAGGTTTCAGTGCGAAGGTGCTGCAGGTAGTTCTGCGCCTGGGTTGCCTGGGCCAAACCGCGCCACTGCCTCGAAATCATGGTGACCTCCGATGCCAGGTGACTCGCGCCTCAGCGGAGCTCGCCTTCAAAATGCACCTTCGCGAGCCATAGCAGCGCGAACACGAAACACCCCACGCTGAGCCCGAGCACGATGACAATCGTCTGGCGAAGCCGAAACTCCCAGTCACGGTCGACGAGGTACGCGGAAACGGCTGCCATCAGGTAAACGTATCCGACGACCGTTAGAGGAAGCAGCGCCAAGGTAAAAACCGCGCCAAAGTTTCCGGCAATGCGCGGACGCAGCAGTGCGAACCAACAGATTTCTGCGACCAGCACCGCCCCGCCCCACAGGCGCCACCTTCGAAGCGCTGGAATATCAGGAGTAATGCGCATATCGAGATCTACCGCAGAGGCTGAGCGACGCTGCGCGGAGGCGGCCACCGCCGGGCGTGACTGATTGTCATTCGACGCCTGCGACAATGCGCAAGTCCCGATCAACGGCGTTCCCAAGTACGCGCAGCGCCTGCTGATACCCAGGACTGTCATGCGCAGCAATCGCTTGCGCCACGCTATCAAACTCAATGAGGACGATGCGCTGATCAAGCCCATCTTCATAGACGCGCGCAGGCAGGCCACGCGCCAGGAAACGGCCGCCCGCGGCTTGAAGCGCCGGGCCAGCGAGCTTGGCGTACGCAGCGAGAGCGTCTTGATCATGTACCGAGCGGTACGCAGAAACCCAATATGCTTTAGCCATAGTTTTGATAAGTGTCCGTTTGAACGTCAACCGTATTGGAGGGGTGTCGCTCTCAACGCGACGCGCCAGAATTGATGCACACGCATCGGCCGGGAACGCAGGGCACTGATCTGCTTCTGCAATCTCCCCAATTGAGTACCTGACCCCCATCTGAATTCATGCGTGCCCTCCCTCGCCCGAGGGCTGTACCCGCGGCAGGCCGTCACTACAGTGGCTTGGTACGCCACCCGGGACAGGTGTTCTCATGAAGTTCCTACTCGTTGACATAGGCATGGCGCTCGCGGCATCGCTGGGATACTGGACCGTTGCCGTTCTGGCACTGCATCGGGCCGAGGTTGTGACGCTCGCGCGTGCGGTCAAGGTACGCCCGCATGCCGACCGAACGCACAAGCATGAGGCGCGAACGAACAGGCGTGTAGGCACACCGCAGCCTCGCGTGACATACCTTGACATCTCCGGGGTCGATCCTCGTCGGCTCGTCAATCTGCGCTAGTGTTTGCCGGCCGCCACCGCTCCAACGATGGTTAGTCCCTCGCTGCAACGCGGCATGCCTCGATATTTCCCAATAACCATTGCAGTCCGGCCAGGTGCTGATGGTCGTGGCTACACAGATAGTGCACCAGGCTGCGAAGAGTAAGGGAGCGGCCCTCGAACTGCGCAGTGCGCGCGAGCTCCTGGGAAGACAGCTTTGAGATGAGCTCGATTGTCCTGGCACGAGCCAGCCGGAATGCAGTGAAGACTTCAGCAGCGTTGGCCGCGGCATAGCGGCGCTCCCGGGCAAGGCTTTCACCGTCAAGCGTCATCAGTTCTGGGTTGGGCTCCTGCAACGTTCGGCGGAAGCGCACGTGGTATCCATCGACCTCGATGTCGCGTACGTGGCAGACCTGCTCGATGGGCGTGAAGGGTTCACTGGGAATGCCCTCCCAGGATGACGGGCGCCAATTCTTGAAGTCGGCTGGAACCTGTGCGTAGTAGGCCTCCAGCTGTCGAGGAAAATCACTGAGGGAAGCCAGGGTGGTCGGATCCATCGTATCGATACCTTGTAGGGCTCTCGGTGAGACGGCCCGCTCTAACGATTGCCAGACCTCGGCCTCACTTCAGTGGTATCCCCATGACCGTTTCGTCGTCCCTTTCCGTGAGCCACAGTGAAAGACCCGGGCGCGTAATGCCCGCCGGGCGGTTCTCGCCCCTGCGATTTAAGTAGTGAAGCAGTTCTGCTCGAGCCTCGGCAATCGCGGCATCCAGCCCCGGCAATGTGGGATTCGCGACGGCCGAACCAAAGTAGCTGACGATAAATCCGTCCGACGTCTCATACACAAGAGCGATGAGGGCGTCGTCGGGTTGGGTCGACGGTCGCAGGATTCTTGCCTCGGTTCGACAGGCCTCGAGGTTTCCACAGAATTGAATATAGAAACCGTGTGTCATAGCAGCGCCCAAACGAAGGCAGCCACGCGATGGTCAGGGCGCTTTACCACTGGTGCCCGCATTGTCTCTACCAGGATGAACCGGGTGCCCCACATTAGCGAACCCTGTTTAAAGACACGAGCAGCGAGTTAGTGCTGCCTTTCACAACTATTTCCCGCGAAGCATAGCCGTCGGCGGCAACAACCAGGGTGCCGTCAGGCGCAAGTGATTCGTAAGGAGCCAGTACGAAAATACGTGTCTTGCGCGTAGCGGGCACCAAGACGAATTGTCCGTCGGAGTTCGTCTGGGCAAACAAGCCTGGGTGGCCGTCCACCGAGATGGCAGCTCCCTGAATGGGCTTTTGCGAGGCGGCGTCAATTACCGTGCCCGACACAGAGGGCGAGACATACGTGGTTGTCTCGATGCAGCCGCTGAGCGAGATAAGAAACGGGAGAGCCACCGCGTACCGCCATGTGCTCATATGCGCTCTAACGGTGAAGGTTAGTGGCCGCGCGAAGGCTCATCCGGCGCCACGCGATCGCCTACCGCACTTCCCGGCCCCCTGCAAGGATTGTTACGCGCCGCATCGCGCAGTGGATCAATCGAGCAACCTCCACGATACAGCGCCATCAAGATGTCGGATTCGCGCACCGACAAGTGCAGAAGGGGGGAAGTTCGCCGCGTTCACGGCCATTGTCCTGTTGCGCTGCCGACCTCGATACGTGTAGTGAGTAACGCAACCACATCGCTTGCACCGGTGGTAGTCGCGAATCCTCCGGTTCCACGAGTACTTCGAGAGACCATCCTTCGGAGCTTCAATGGTAACCGAAGTCGGCCGGTAGTACGCCCAGAGTGCACCGTAGCGACGGCAGATCGAGCAATTGCAGCTCATTACCGTGCGGGGCAGCTGCCGAACATGAAGCCGAATCGCGCCACAGTGGCAGGTGGCGACAGGTACGGCGGTGCGGTGAGCCATGGTGCCTAACAGTGACGTCGAGGCGGCGCACGATCACGCCCAATTGGCGCCGCGGGCGCATACTTTCCTGCCGGGCCCGCGGCGCACGGCCACCCACGCATCACGGTCCGCTCCATCGATTGTCAGGCGCCATACGAGCCCAATGCCACAAACTCGCCCTCGAGGCGACCGGCAGGCTGCCCATCGTACTCGAGGACGCAGGAAACGGTGAGCCTCGCCCTACCCTTCCGCTTGAGCATCAGAACGAATGGGTCCCAGGCAGCCGGTATCTGAATGAATGATCGAGCTGTGAAGGAGCCCGCAATCGCAAGGTCGTAGGTCATGGTGCTGCGTTGAATGACCAGGCGGCGGGAGAGGCCCGCCCCCGCGAGGCGAGTGTGCAAGAGTGACCATCCCGCCAGGATTGCCACGGCCGAAGAGCTGCCACCAAAGACCGTAGCCTGGTGATTGACGTTAGGCGCCAACGGCGCACAGAGAGTTACGCCTTCGGCGTCAACACTGACGACTGAGATTTGCATCGCCTTCGACAAGGGGATGTGCTCGTGGAGGTACCGCTCAAGCTCCAGGGCGTTCACGATGACAGTGGTGGCGCCTAACGGTGAAGTTGAGTCGCTGCCCATTGGCGCCAGATTAGCGCCGCGGGCGCACGCTGTCTTCCAGCGCCCGCGGCGCACAACCGCTTACGCATCACGGCCCGCTCCAGCCATTGTCAGGCCGCAGAGAGCGCACTGATCGTGACGTAATACCCGTCCGGATCTCGCAGTGAGAACTCGGGAGTGCCAGTGTTCTGGTTCACGTGGGGCTCCTCCTCGAGTCGAGCGACGAGCGCGCGTGCCCTTGGCAGCGCCCTGGCGAAATCATCGACACGGAAAAACAACAGGAGGCCATTGCCAGGCTGCGCGTGATCGGGGCTCATCAAGGAGGGATGCTCATGGGCACCCCACTCGTGAAGGCAGAGCAACACCGTCCCATCCGAGTCGAGGAGTTGACCGAAGTAGTCATGGCCAGGAGTCGTCTCCGGCAGGCCAAGCAGCGATTGGTACCACTTGAAGCTGCGAGGCACATCGCCAACGCCAATGATCGTCCACGTGCGTCTCATGGGATATTCTCCCGCGGCCTGAGTTGAGGGGCCGGACACCTAAGGGCGACTCGACAAAAGAAGACCGCGCAGACGCAAGAACGATAGCTTGTCCCAATAACCGCGTTGGAAGGTAATTTGTCCCTGCACCACATGGAAGAACCCGCAGCCTCCCAACCCACTAGGGTCTCGCCACTCAAGAATAGCCCACTGTCCGTCCTCAAAGAGATCCTCGACGATGCAATGCATCTGCGCTGAAGCAAACTCGGAGGCGAACATTTGCCGGATGTTGTCTCTACCGCACACCGGCGTCTCAGCTACCTGATGATTTACCGCGTCTGCAGTGTAGAAGGCCGCCAACGCATCTACGTCGGCGCGGTTAAACGCCTCCACCCACGCCTGAACCAGCTGCCGCGGCGACATGCTCTCTAACGGTGAAGTTGAGCGGCCGCACAGGAGCACCAACCAGGCGCCGCGAGCCCACACTCTCTGGCGGCGCTAGTCCGCAGGCGCATCACGGCCCACTGCAACGATTGTTGGACGACCTCACGCGAGCGCTCATGTCTGCGAATTTCCAAAGGTTGCCCACCCGTCGCAGATGCCTCCATGAGGACTCAACAGCTCATTGAGCTCGGCCTTGACTGCCACCACACCTTCGTAAGTGGCGAGCATCGACTTCGAGCAGTACACGCTCCAAGAGTCAGAGTTTTCGGAGATTGACGGATCGAACCCGCGAGCCGCAACAACTTCAGCGACGCGACGAGCCGTGCCCTCATCCGGCACTTCGACCGAGAAGTCGATGATCATTGGACGTGACATGTCCGCGCCGCTTTCCGCAACGTTGCGCAGTGCATCGCCATCAGAGTCGTTCGGGTAGGAGTTGGACATGTCATCTAACGCTGAAGTTGAGGGATCGGAGGACCGTGCCGAACAGGCGACGCGGGCGCGTACTCACCCCAGGCGCCCGCGGCGCCACACTGCTCACGCATCGCGGCCACCGATTGTCAGGCGCGTTGTCACATTCTGACAAAGTATGGGATAGCAATAAGCGCCAGTCCCAGTACGACCAGCAGAATGGTGTTGGAGACGAAATACGGGAAGATCATTAGTGCAAGGCCGCAGGCGAATGGCACGACCGTCTTCTGCCGTTTGCCGTACACGAAAAAGCCTAACCCAATTGAGCCGAACAGCAACCCCCAAAGAAGAGATGACGTGTCCAAAAAGCTCCTAACGGTGAGCTTGGGCGGCCGCGTGCCACCCCTTACCCAGCGACGCGAGCGCCCAATCGTCCCGCGCTCGTGGCGCAATCTGACCCGGTGTCACGGTCGCTCCAAGCGATTGTTAGACCGCACCCGTGTCGTCATCGACCACGGCATCGGCTTCGATCTCAACCAGCCAGTCCCGATCAATAAGGCCCGAGACCTCCACCACCGTGCACGCCGGCCGTATGCTCCGAAAATACTCGCCGTGAACACCGGCCACCACCGGCCAGTCCTCAATGCGAGTGAGCAGAATCCTTGTTCGCACCACATGGCGCAGCGATGCGCCCGCGTCTTCGAGGGCAGCTGCGATAATTTCGAGGCAGCGACGTGCCTGCGCAGCTGCGTCGCCCCGACCGACAGTGCTGCCGTCTGCTCCGATAGGTGCGGTACCCGCAACGGCTACGAGCGTGCCGGCGCGCACCGCCCGTGAAAAGCCAACTCTGGCCTCATAAGGGCTACCACTTGAGACGAGCTTGCGCATGGGCTACTCCCGGGGTGCAGTCTAACGGTGAGCTCGAGCGGCCGCGCGCAGGTGCACGCAGCGCGGCGCGTACCCACCGACGCGTCACGGTCCGCTCCAAAGATTCTTCGCAGGCAGCAGCAATTCCGAATTGGTGAGCAACATATAAGCCATGACCGCCACCATGATCACGCCCAAAACCACCACTGTGCGAACGAGCCTGCCCAGAACTCTGGATCGAGAGTTATCAGCACATCGCCAGAGAACTATAGTCTGCAACACTCCCAGAGCAGCACCTACCAGCAGGTAAACGGTGTCCTCAACCGGGTTTTGTATGTCGATGAGCAACCCGATGAGGGAGTACACAATGGATATGCCCAGGCCGTAGACCCAGAAGGCGCGCGACAGCGAGACCTTGCCACTCAGCGCGTCAGCTAACCACCGATGCCGCACGGCTGCCTCCTAACGGTGAAGTTGAGGGGCCCGCGCACTGCGCCCGACTCGCGCCGCCGGCGCACAATCTCTCCCGGCGCCTGTGCGGCGCCAATCAGACCCCGCCTCACGGCCCCCTCCCATTGTCAGGCGCTCGTTCACGACCGCAAGCCAGCAATCACCGTCGTACCAACGTAGAACCCCAGCCCGACCAGCAGTATCGGGCCGAATCGGCGCCGACGCGCGGCAATATCGTATTCGCCGTCACCAAACTCTGGAGCGACAAGGCCAGCGATTCCGATAGAAAGCATTACGAATCCAGCAAAGCATAGCCAAGCGAGAGGCCCGTGAAGGTGCACGCCGTTGCCGCTGGATTTCGATAGGGACACCAGTAGGTCGTCGCGCCACAAGCCGATGGCGCCGTACACCACGAGGTACACGGCCCCAATTATCCCTACAGCGCGAATCCACACTGACGGGGCTTTGCCATCGGTCCCGTCAGTCAATGAATGTCCCTCGGCGGTCCTAGCGAAGCGCGATCGCGGCGCGCCACGACCCACGCCTCACGGCCCGCTCCAAGCTCGGCGGCGAATCATCTACCTGAGACATTTGATGTTGAGCCATGAGACGACCCTACGACTTGCCCTTCACCGTCTTAACCTTCCCTCGTTCCTTGATTCGAGCTTCAACGATCTTGGTAATGAGCGCGTACGGGATGGGCTCCGACAGCGGGAACTGCAGATTTCCTTTAGGTCCCGCGTATCTGGCAACGAGCAGCCTTAACGACTTGTCACGCATCGGCGGATAGAAGCCAACGTGCTTTTTATGTGCCGCAAAATAGACGAGGATTCCGCCAAGAAAGTATGCCGGCATGCGATAGCTGATTCGCTCCTCGGCCGAAGGCGCGGCGTTGCGTACTGTAGTGCGGATCGCTTCCAAGATGGGTCGCACCTCAGGAGGCGATGATGCAATGTACGCGTCTACAGATTTTGGAGCATCCATGAGCACACAGTTCGATCTAAAGCTGTCGCCGCCTAACGATGAGCTTGAGTGGTCGCGCGTAGGTGCATCCACCCACGCCTCACGGCCCGCTCAAAGCGAGGGTTAGACCGCGTCACCTCAGCGCGGCCACGTTGAAGTGAGGGTTCTCGATGATCCCGAAGCGATTGCCGAAGGGGTCCACCACCGCGGCAACCTTGATGCTGCTACCCACATCGGTGATGGGCTCCAATGGTGAAGCTCCCAGCCGAATCAAGCGTGAGTGAGCCGAGGCGATGTCTGCCACACCCCAAAGCGGCTGAGGGCCCGCAGTGCCTGGCGTAGCATCAGGCAACAGACCCAACTCAAAGCCGCCGATGGAAAAGCCCACATAAAACGGCTCATCGAAGTACGGAGCCACCCCAAGCATTTCTGTATACCACCGCTTCGCTGCCGCAAGGTCCGGCACAGGGTAAATGGCTGTTCTTAAACCTAGGACCATACCCACTGCTCCTGACCCTGGAATAACGCAAGTCTGATAGGGCGTCGGACCGCGATCTAACGGTGAAGTTGAAGGGCCGCGCGAGGTTGCTGAGCGCGTGCTGCGCGTAGAGAACGTTCACTGTCCAGCCGGTGGCTGCCAGAGCTCGACCTTGTTGCCTTCAGGGTCGATGACCCACCCAAACTTCCCGTACTCGGAGTCGTCTGACTTTTCAAGCACGTTGCAGCCCTCTTCGCGCAGTGCTTGAAGCAGGGCGGCCAAGTCCTCGACTCGATAGTTGACCATGAAGGTCGACTTGCTAGGTGCGAAGTGATTGCCGTCTGCTGCACCGATGGACCAGACGGTGGTTCCATTGGCCGGGTTTCCTGCGGCATCGGTCCAGGTGAAGGCTGTACCGCCCCAGTCCTGGACGTCAATCCCCAGGTGCTTCTTGTACCAAGCACACAGCGCCTTCGGATCCTTGGCCTTGAAGAAGATGCCGCCGATGCCCGTGACTCTCCGCATTTCGACCTCCGAAGTGGGCAAGGAACCGAGCGTAGCGCATCCGCCGTCTAACTGTGAAGCTGAGCGGCCGCACGATGCATCGGATCAGCGCCACGGGCTCGTACCTTTTTTAGCGCCCGTGGCGCAAGACTACCGGCGTATCACGGCCCCTCCAACGATTGTTATGGGGCACGGTCCGACGGGTGATGCACGCCGTCGCCGGTTGGTATCTGCCCGAGAGCAAATGGGTTCACTCCTTCAAGGCAGCCTACGTTATAGCCGTACTCGTCGGGATTGGACCGGCGTTGATGGTGAGTGTGGATGCCACACGTTGAGCAGAAGTAATGCTTGGCCGTCATCGTGTTGAACTGATAGAGCTTTAAGACATCGTGCCCCATAACGATACGAAGACCCAATAGCGGTACAGAAGCAACGATAGTGCCTTTTCTGCGGCAAATTGAGCAGTCGCAGCGGCGCGGGTTGACAATACCGTCGGGCAGGGACAACTCCAGTACTACGGCACCGCAGTGGCATGACGCTCGGTGCCTGTCCAGGATAACCGTTGAGCCAACGTGCTTAATCACGGCACTGACCTCAACCGTACCCCATAACGGTGCAGTTGAGGGGCCGCGTAGCAGCGCCCGACAGGCGACACGGGCGCACAATCTGTTCCAGCGCCTGCGGCGCTAAGCCGCGAGCCCATCACGGCTCGCTGCAACGATTGTTAGAAGGCAGCGGGGCAAGCATCCGAGCTAAAACCGACGACGCCAAATCCGGTGCCAGTGCCAGGCAAGCAGTGCACACAAAATGGCCCCCAAAATGAAGAAGATCAACTCCCTGCGCATCGTCGTCTGTGAGATCAGGTCGCCACGATAGTTCATCCATACCTTATGTGACCACAGCGCTCTACCAACCTGCACGGCCCCCACAGTGAAGCCGAGCGCGAACGCCCACAGCAATCCACTAGCGATGCGTGCGAACCCCTGCCGGCGCTGCTCGAGCGGTTGGTCTTCGCGAAGGCGCTTAGGTAATCTCATGCCTTCTAACGGGGAAGTTGAGGGGCCGCACGAGCACGCCGGATGAGCGCCCCGGGCGCACACCGTCCCCAGGCGCCCGCGGCGCCAAACCGCTCACGCCTCACGGCCCCCTCTAACGATTGTTGGATGCCGCATCAAGCCTCGACCAGATTCACAGCTGCGTTCCAACCGATCACTGCCCCGGCATTGTCTCGAATATGGTGAGCCCCGCCGGCAGCGGGACCCAATCCGGTTTGTCGCGCAGGAAAAGCGCGATCGTCGGATGAAACAGCGCGGGCTCATCGAGCGAGCCCGCGTAGATCGTATGATTGCTGTCCCTGCCGAAAATTCCACCGAATACGAGCCCTCCGCACTTCGCGCAATGGTTGCGCACGGCGTCCCCGCCGCGTAACGACTTCGCGATCGAGTGTCTCGTTTCGCCACTGACGCGCACCGAATTCGCCGGGAAGAAGAGAAATGGGACGAAACCGGACCCCGAAGCTTTGCGGCAATCTCCGCAGAAGCAATAGCCTTGGGACTTGGGGTCGCCCCGCGCTTCATAGCGAACCGCGCCACAGAGGCACCCGCCGACATAAACCTTCGTGTTACTCATGTCCCAAGTTACCAAGTCGACCGCTGCACCAGAGGGCCCCTCCAACGATTGTTACAGCTCACACCTCGTTAGACGATCACCGCGGCATTGGTACTAGGCAGCAGGCTTGTATAGCAATCCGATCACGATTCCAACTACGCACCATTCTATGAAATATGCGATCGCCGAAAATGTCGTGAGCCTCAAGCCAATGTTGAGGTTTGCATAGTTGTGCAGCACAAACGCGCCAACGACAAATAACCCAATCAATGCTCCAAAACTCGCGCCCGCACCTACTCCCGATCCCCCTCTGTAGAGTTTCGCGTATAGGACCGTAAGCACAATTATGGACAAGAGCATCGCCACCATTGCTATTGGGAAGTGGCTCATCTGTCCTTCATGCGAGCGATATACCGCCGGATACTTCAAGAACTCCTTCCTGAGGGACGGTAGTGCGGCGAATGTGAGTGCGCCGATAGCCATGTACGCAACAAATGCCCCGACCGAGGCAAGACCAAGTCGGACGTAGTTCATGTGGAAAGCCCTCGCTCTGAAACATTGTATGGCCCAGGACCACTTTCGAACTTCGGCGACGCGACCTGTACTGCCCCCACGGGCGTATCACGGACCGCTCCAGCGTTTGTTAGGCGGCATCGAATCGCTCCTGATGCCGCCCAGCAGCACCACGTTCGCTAAGAGCAGAGTGCCCGCCGCAGCTTCGGCCCAAATCGTCACGTTCATCAGCGTTGAGTGGTGAGCCATCGACGCCCGAGTGTAGTGAAGGAGTCCAGCGAAACCGAGGGCCGCGTACAACCCCAGGATCGTCAGCCCGATATTGCGCTGTCCGAGGGCGTAGAGCCCATAGCCGATCAGGCCCAGCGCCATGACACAGCACCACGCAGCGTATACCTCAACCCGTGACCAGGACCTGGGAAGATTTGGATACTGAGCCAGATACTCCGCGTTGTGTGCAAAGTGCAGGAGAGTCGCACCGGCGTACAGTGCGAAGAGCCAAGGCAAAACGGCACTGCCGCGCTCGATGGTGCCACTGGCGCTCACCAGCAATGCCGCCTAACGATGAGGTGGAGCGGCCGCGCGGAAGCGGCCGCCTAGCGCCGCGGGCGCACAATGTCTTCCAGCGCCCGCGGCGCCCAGAAACAAGTGTGTCACGGACCGCTCCAGCGATTGTTACATAGCAGCATGAGAGAGCTAGTCGTCTGAGTCTCCCCAGCGCCACCGTGGAGGTGGGCCCTTTAGGTAGCAGATAAGAAACTGCAGGACGGTCAAACCTCCGACGTAAACCAAGTACATCCATATGCGGTCAGGCCGCAGGAAGAAGGGCGCCGGCCCCAGCATCGCGGCGATGAGCAGCGCCAGGACCACCCATCCGTGCCAACTAGTGGGCGGGCCCCAGCCCCAACCGTAGCGTTTCGCGGCGTACCAGTACTGAGGCTTGTCCGACACGCTGCTGTCTAACGGCGAAGTTGAGCGGTTCACGGACCCCTCCAACGATTGTTAAGCGCCCCACAGCCATGCCAGGTCCCTATGGGGCGATTGGTCCCCGCATTTCCCTGATGCGCACAAGTTGAGCCGCAGGGAACTGCTCATGAACAATCTGCATGACTTGCTGCGCGAACTGTTGGGTGCTCGGTGACGGCACTGTCGGGCTCCCGGAACGCAATTCGTTAATCTCCACTAGGATGCGTCGCCGATGAAGGTGCGCAAAAATAACCACATTTCGTGGAGGGTTGCGCTCGTCATTGTCGAGCGTCACGGCGCATTGATACGGACTCGGCTGTACCTGTAGATTTAGCTTTGCCGTCAGCGCGTCTGTTAGGTTGACGCAATCGCTCTCGGACGGCCGCTCATTAAACAACGCGTCGTAATAGATGCCGGGGAGCTCTACGCACCCGCCGACGAGGCCTGCGCTTAAACCAATTGCCACTCGCAAACTATAGAGACACCAGAGAGCGCGAACCATACGGGGACGCCAGCGCAGGCGCATCCAGCGTAACACCTTACGCCTCACGGCCCGCTCCAAGCGATGGTTAGACGCCCGCACTCTCAGCGCTCGAGCTCAGCGAGCTTCTGTCTCAGGTAGGCCTCCGACGAGACTACGCGTCCGTCAGCGAACCTAATCTGGTAAGGAATTCCCGAGAGTGATGAAACAGAGGCGCAGAGTCGAATAAAGTCCTCAGCTGTCACAACTCGAGACCCGGCGTTTCGAAGCTTCAGACGTAGATGGTCCGCGGCGTGCTTCGCGTCATAGGCGGTGCCATTGCGTATGAATTGAGCGCCCTGCAACGTCTCGATCGAGGCTATTAGATACTCGATCTTCCGGCTCTCCACCGACATGGAGTCGGCCGCGTGCGCAAGCACACCGATTGAGAGGATGAGCAGGCAGATGACAGCGCGCATAGGCCGATCCGGGCGTCTAACGGTGAAGTTGGGGGGCCGCGCGACGACACTACAGTGCTTCACGGCCGCCTCCAATGATTGTTAGACGGACCGCCGCACATTGGCCGACGTTCCGATCATCCACCCAAGAACAACCCCAAGCAGTGGAGACATTGCGCTCCCGAGGTAGACAGCACTGAGAGCGTCGAATCGTAAACGCAGTTGAGGCACCGATACGAACAGAGCGGCAAGCCAAGCGAGGAACCAGCCAGCGGACACAAGGGCGCATGCGCAGAAGGCGAGGCGCGTCGGGGCGAGCCGTGGAAGTATCCAACCCACAACGAAGGACAGCAGGAGCAAGACGGCCACCACGAGGTAACTGTCGAGTGACACATGGCGGATGTGAGCTGCTGCACCTGAGGCACCATGGTGGTGAGGCCAAGTTGCGCGAGTGCGCCGAGGACGATTGCCGCCGCCGGAGCCAGGATGCTGAGTACGACGATCTTCACTGGCGTTGACACCGGCCGTCTAACGGTGAAGTTGAGGGGCCGGGCACCTACGCCGGCGAGGCGACAACCACCACGCATCACGGCCCCCTCCAACGATTTTAGAGCACACGCGCCGCCACCCAATGAGCAAGCGCCTGAAGAATCGTCACAGTGCCCGTCACCGCACACACGGCAACTGCAATAACCAGAGGCGGCCACCAGGTTTGACGGCGAAGTGGTAGCAGCTCTTCCACGGGCGAGTCGCCCTTGATGTGGAACGAGAGACGAAAGTCGCGCACGTCTTTGTATGGACCCACTACGCTTGGGCTTGCAACCTGCAGCGGCCAACCTGGCGCTACGCGTGCCTCGGACGGCACCGCACTTTGCAGCTGCCTCCCTAGCGCTTCCAAGGCGTCGCGGTCACCAATTACCATTAGCCCGTTCTCGCGCCCGGAGTAGGCATGGAGCCAAAGCGAAAACGACTTAGTGTCCATATGTACTCTGAGCGCCTCCGCAACGATGGCCGAGCCCATACGGGCCTCTATCTACACGGCCTGTTGGAGTCACATGGCGCCTTAGGACGCCGACTTCCGGCCAGGTTTAGCTGTTCGCAAGGGCTATTTCTTGACGACGCTCGCCCTAGGGCCACGATGGCGCCACGCAGCAGTCCCGAGTTTCCCGGTCGCGATCCAGGTACCGGGCGGCTGGAACAGGTAAGTGCCACCGTCAGCGTACCCATTCGTCGCGCTCAGTGACCAGCGCCCGTTATTGGCAGAAAACGTGCCAGCGTTGGGTGCAACGCCGTCCCCCGCTTCGCTATGAAACCTGTAGGTGCCATCGCGATGAATCTCCAACACCCAAGGTCCACCTTTCTGCGGAAGCTCCCAACTGCCCACGATATTCGGGTCGACGCCGACCGCCTTCGCCGCTGGCCGCTGTTCTGGGGTGCAGGGGCGCAGTGCGTTCTGAGCCAGGTAGCAGGGGTCGTAGGTAGGACCTTGAGGGCGATTGGGTTGACCGCCGGGACCCGCGTTGTTATTGCAATTCATAAGCCACATACAGGGGTCGGCGTAAAAACTGTTCTGGTCCTGCCCCTTGGTCACCGGGGCGCCAAGAACCAAAAGGGCCCCTACGACGCAGGACACCCAGGCCTCCGGAAAGACGGTACGCCAGATGCGAACCTTCAATTCCATGAAGTCTCCCATGTATCGAGCAGTGACAGAGATGATCGGTGCTCGTGCGGCGGATACTCGTTCTCCCTCGATAGCAAGTCAACGTTGTAATCTTGACGGCATTTCTCAAGTCGCGAGGGTTGGCGTGAGAGACCAGTGAACAGCGAGCGCCAAGGCGCGCACATCATGACCTCTAACGATGAAGTTGAGGGGCCGGACGATCACGTCGATCAGGCGCCGCGGGCGCACGCCGTTCCCAGGCATTCGCCGCACTAAACACAGCACGCATCACGGCCCCCTTGCAGTGATCGTTAGCTATCCAAGGATTATTGGAGCCAACCACGAGCGATGGCCTTTCTGCTCAAAAGGACCAGGCCAATTGCGGTAGCAAGTACAAGTCCCTGAAGGACAATATTGGCTGGTCCTGCAAGGGTCGCACCGTGAGCCAAGATAAACAGTCCGTAGTCCTGCACTAAAATGCCGACCAATGAGACGATGAACAAAGGCAGTGCCCAACTCTTGGAAAGTAACAGGCCGATACAGCCCAACGCGCCTCCCAAGACTGCGAGTGCTGTGCTTGCGACGGCCCAGCCCGGACGAGCGTTGTACAGGGCTTGCTGAGCTTTAGACAGGTGTGCCACGTCCTCTGGTGAGAGACGGAGATCTGAGACGAAGGCAAAACACCCCAGCAGGTTCCAAAGAAGCGCGACGACAGCGATAACCTTGAACCATTTAGGTGGACTGTTCATCGAATCTCCCAATTCGTTGAGTTGCTGATTTGGACAGCTAACGGTGAACTTGAGGGGCCTCGTGCAGGCGCATGCCGCGCGACTTCGAGCCCAAGATAGCGAAGCGCGCTCGCGGCGCGCCTCCACCCACGTGTCACGGCCCGCTCCAGCGATTGTTAGACGCCAGCCACTGCAGTGCTGATCTCAATTCTGGCGACGGCGTTATCACCTCCACACCAATCAAGCGCCCGAAGTTATCCATTTCCAAGTAAGCATGGTGCGAGCCTGAGAGCGGAACTCCCCCACCAGCCTTCTCGCCGATAGCGTTTCGTTCAACGACGTTTAATTCCCGAGGTGGCTCCAAGGCGATGAGGCCAGCGTCGGCGTCGGGGTCGAAAGTGACGGCCCTGACCGTCGCGGCTTCCAACTCCACCGCGAGATCAGCGCGACCTGTTGCGCGGAGCTGCGAGGCCAGATCGGAGGCGAGTTCTGGGAGGAGGCTGGCGAAGGAGTGCTGCATGCTGGCGTCTAACGGTGAAGTTGAGGGGCCGGACACACGCGTCCAATCAGCGTCGCCGGCGCAAGCTGTCTTTCAGCGCCGGCGGCGCGCAACCACCGACGCATCACGACCCCCTCCATCGATTGTTAGACGGGATCCGCATACGGCCTATATGAATAATACTTAGGTTCATTTTCGATGCGAACATGCAGCCACGCGACGCCTCCGCCGGCTGTGCTAATCCATTGGGGCACCGCAGAGAGTTGATGCTGCGCAGTCTCGGCCACACACCGCCAAAGAGCGTGTGCCTGATGGGAAGGAGCGCCTCTGAGGAAACGGGCGAAGTGCGTGTAAGTTGCAGCCTCGTCGAGCTGACGAGGCACTACCAGAGTAGCGGTCTTGCTGAGGTTCGGAATGGCGAGCACCGCGGCGTTTGCGTTTGCGCCGGCGAAATACGAGGCGAAGACCCCGGGTTCGGGCCGTGTGTCCAGATGCGGATCGTTGGTCAGAACAAACTCAAATGGGCGGTCGAGATTAGTTTCCGAGATCGGTGGGGTTTCCCACCGGAAGGCGGCGTTCGTGCTGCCAGCGAGTAGCTGCGTTAAGTACTCCCGAAATGACGCATCTCGATCAAGGAGACGCAGTGCTTCTCCGAAAGACAGGGGCGTGCCATTCGACGACAGTGTGGCCCTCTGCACCCAACCAAGCCGGATGCTCTCTAGGTGGTGTGTCCACATGAAGGATGGCGTCTAGCGGTGAAGTTGAGGGGTCGGACGATCACGCCGGATGCGCGCCGCAGGCGCACAATTTATTCCAGCGCCCGCAGCGCTAAGGGACCACGCATCACGGCCCGTCCAACGATTGTTAGACGAGCCATAGTTCCTACTTTGTCGTTCCGTTGAATGCCGCGGCCACTAAGGACGACGGCGCAACGTTCTTCCAAGCCGCCTCAAGCGCCGGACGCAGGATCGCCACGGTCGCGACGCGAAGTTTCACGTTTGTGGCACCTTTGAGCCCCCACCCGCCCCTAACAGGCGTGAACACGGTTGGGTGCGCGCGTACGAACGATTGCTGCTGAGCTGGCGTTAGTTTAACCATACCCCAGGCAACGTCTGGGTAAGCCAGAGTCGCGAATATTCTCTTCCTTACGCGGAAGTCAGGGTGGCCAACGTGCGAGGACTGACAAGCCTCGGGAAGGCTAAGTGCGAGCTTCCGAAAGGTAGCGGGCGTCACAGCGTGTTCAACCTGGCAGGAACGTCACTGGCTCGTCTAACGGTGAAGTTGAGGGGCCGCCCAGAAGCACCCAACATGCACCGCAAGCGCACAATGTCCTCCAGCGCCCGCGGCGCGTAACCACCCACCGTTCACGGACCCCTCCAACGATTGTTAGGCCGCAACGAGAGTCTACGATGACGGCACCTCACGAAGTCGACGTTGACAGCACGGGAGCTAGGGAATCCATGTAATCGCGCCAGCGGACAATCTTACGATCTTCAATGGTGGCAATCGAACAGAAACGGTTGTCATAGGCTCTTCCGGTCGATGGGGCTGTGCCATGAACTTCGTACTCGAGAACGACCACGCGAGGATCTCGGGTCAAATGGACTACCAGCCCGTCAGCGCTATGCAGATGCATGCCGTAACTCTCCATCGCCGTCATGTACGCAGCTCGGCTCTCAAGGCGTTCGGGCCAGCCTGGAAAACGATAGAGAAACTCAAAGACCGCCTCGTCGGCAACGGCGTCCCAGAAATGGTCGCCATCGACAAGCCCGTCCAGCCCCTCCATGACGATGTTAAAGAAGGGGTCTAGGGCTTTGAACTTGTCATACTTCGATGTGTCCACGTCGCCTCTTCGATGTTGTTGAGTGCGGCCTAACGGTGAAGTTGAAGGGCCGCACGACCATGTCGGACAGGCGACGCGGGCGCACACTGTCTTTTAGCGCCCGCGGCGACACTACCGTGCATCACGGCCCCCTCCAACGATTGTTAGCCGGCATCACACCCAAGAGCGATATGCCAAAACCAACCGACATAATGCCCGTTACGATCTGAAGAAGAACCAAGAATGACTTTATCTCCGCGATCTCGTGTCCCTCGCGTAGGACTACACGTTGAAAAGCCGTGGAGGTTCGCGTGGCGGTCGCGGCGCAGAAAACCAGTACCAGGGCGATAAAAGAGAAGAGCCCGGGCGGTTGGGGCCGCCACCCGGCAAGTGCTCTATCGAGAAGGAAGAGACCGTTCCACAAAACCAAGGCCATCAATACGGCGCTCCAGCGCAGGGGAAATCCCGATGGGCGTTCAATCGGTTGACCAGAGGGACGAAACCCGGTGCTCGCAATTTCCTGGAGAACTGCGCTTCTGCGACCCATGCACCAGAAGATCATGTTCTTCGGATAGTCCCTTCGGTTGTGGTTAATCCGAATCCCGCTTGCGAGGATCGGGATTGAGCCGTATGGCTCAAGAGCTACCACTTCTGAAGGCGTGAAGGTGTACGTGCCGAGACTCGACAGTGTAAGAGTGTTCCCGTTGGCGGCGAGTGTTGCAAAGGGCCATGAGGCGTTCACCCAACCGACTTTCGCACCCCCGCGGAAAGACGCGTCAATCACTGCGGCACTTCCTGATGACGGCTAACGGTGACGTTGAGGGGCTGCATGCAGGCGCCCGATCAGAGCCGCGGGTGCACACTGTCTTCCAGCACCCGCGGCGACACTACCGACTTTCAGGGCCCCCTCCAACGATTGTTAGACGGCTGGCAACACAGTCCGTACGAGATCGTGATCAAGACCGGACAGAACAATCGATTGTATGCGCGGAACGAAACCGCCCTTGAATAGGCGACAAGGGCGACGTATCCCAAACGAGAAGCCAGGTTACATGCGAACGCCGCTGGGTGAAGCGTTTCGGGAGCGAGGTCGAATAGCGCTCGCAGCTGTAATGCAAACAGGATACCGACAACCTCAAAGCCAAGTGCGTTCGTGAAAAACAACAGAGCGCGAAGTTCGGGGTTGACGATAAACGCGAGCGCCGCAAGGATCAGAAGCGCCTGCACGACGCGGTTTAACGGACGTTTTGCTGGAGCGGTCATACGTGCGGCAGCCGTCTAACGGTGAAGTTGAGGGGCCGGACGGCCGCGTCGGGTGGCGCCGAGGGCGCACAATTTCTCAGCGCCCGAGGCGCCAAGCCGCAGGCGCATCACGGACCCCTCCAACGATTGTTAGGCCGCTGAATCGCCTGCATCGTGCGCTAGCTCTTTGAGCGTGCACAGCGTTAGGTACCCGCCGTAAAGCATAAATAGAACGAACGCATGAACCCCGAGCGCTATCCAGTCGCGTAGAACGAAGCTTACGAGGGTGTCCGCTGCGTAAGCGAACATGCCAACAACGTACCAGCGCATGCTGAACCGCCGTGCACGCAGTCCAACCACGACCATGAGCGCTACCGCTCCCAGGGCGAACGTCATCCGTACGGCTTGCCCAAGTGGGAGGAAGCCCTCCGGTAACTGGGTGACACCCAAGCCAAGAACGGTCCGATAGCCGAAGCCTAGCGCATCAGAGGTGCAGTTTATGAGCGAAAAGCCAGCCAGCCCCCAGAACCACCAAAGGGAGCGGCGCACAGCAACTTTGGCGTTCGCAATGGATACCGGCTTACCGGTCAGAGTGACCAACTTGCGTTTCGGAGGCGGGGCGGGGGTGCGCGTCATGAAGAGCCCATGATGAAGCGGCCTAACGATGAGCTTGAGCGGCCGCACGCAGGCGCATCCAGCGCGACGCGAGCGCAAAATAGCGAAGCGCGCTCGTGGCGCGCCACCACCCACGCCTCACGGTCCGCTCCAAGCGAGGGTTAGGTGGCCCACTCAGCGACCCGGACGGGTTACGCGCGCTTGCGCAGAAAGACGTGAGTCGCACGTTCGCCCGCCACATACTTGGCGCATTCATAGCCCAAAGCACTCATATCGATGTCGTTCAAGAGATGCTCTCCGGAACCAAGCAAGACGGGTCGGATGGCGAGATGCAGCTCGTCAATCAGGCCGGCGCGCAGAAACTGCCGAATGGTGGATACGCCACCACCCAAGCGGACGTCGCGACCGCCCGCTGCGGCAGTCGCCTGTTCCATAGCGGCATGAATGCCTTCGGTGACAAAGCGAAACTCCGTGCCTCCCGCCATCCTAAGCGGCGCCCGCGGGTGATGCGTCAGCACGAAGACGGGCGTGTGATATGGCGGCTCATCGCCCCACCACCCCTTCCAGCTCTCGTCCGGCCACGGGCCTCGGACAGGACCGAACATGTTGCGCCCAAGAATCCAAGCACCAATTCCGGCAAAGCCTTGCTCCGCGATTCCGTTATCGACTCCCGTCTCTCCATCATTAGAGCCGTGCATCCTCCGCCATACGTGCGTGTGGAAGAACCACTCCATCAATTCCGGGCCCCTGACGCCGAGCGGATTCTGGAGACATTGGTTGGGTCCAGCACCGTAACCGTCGATGGAAATCGCGAAGCTTTTGACACGGAGTTTCGACACTACATTCCTCGCTGCTTTGGTCAGTGGCAGGGCCCAGCGGTGGGCCACCTAACGGTGAAGTTGAGGGGCCGCGCAGAAGCGCCGTAAGGCGCCGAGGGCGCACAATCTCTCAGCGCCCGAGGCGCCAAGCCGCAAGCGCTTCACGGACCCCTCCAACGATTGTTAGACCGCATGCCGCGACGCCCTGTAGATCCCCAGCACCCAAAACGCAAGCCCAGATAGTGCTCCATACGGAGCTCCAAACGCGACCGCGACCACGTCCAGTCCGCTGCGCAAGTCCATAATTGCGAGTACCAACCCAGGTAGGCATCCGAGCAGGGCTCCGCCCACGACGTAGTGCCACCAGCGGTCGTTCTGCCGCGTGCGTATCACGAGGAACGTGGGTACCCCGGCAATAAGGGTGACGGCGTAAGCGATCTTCGTGAGACCAGGATCCACCAAGCGGGAAAGCTCTAGCGGAGGTCGAATCGCCGGGGCGGTAAAGGCGAAGTACATGCCGGCGGCAAGAGCAGGAACTGCGGGAGCGAAGCAAAACGCCAGTATGAGCCGAAGCGTCCGCATGCGGTCTAACGGTGAAGCTGAGCGGCCGCGCACCGCGGGCAGACTAGCGCCGCCGGCGCATAGTGTCTTCCAGCGCCGGCGGCGCGCAACCGCGGGAGTGTCACGGCCCGCTCCAGCGATTGTTAGACGCACCCAAACTTACTCGCGGAGTTTCCAAGGAACGCTTACCTAAATGCCACGATCATGAGCGCCATAAAGGCCAGGGCGCCTCCGGTTAGCTTAACCGCCGTGATGGTTGCTTCATCTCGATCGTTAGGCTCCAACCTTGCCGCTCGATCTGGCGTCAGACGGTAGTGCCAGTAGAGACGGAACGATACGAATAGCGCGAGAACAAACGCCACGCAGGACATCCCAAGAAACCAGCGGAGATCGAACCCAGATACGGGGGAGTCCGCAATCCCAGTGGCGCTAACGATGTACCGCAGAAGGCGAACCAGGGGCGCCAGGAGCCCCAGCGCAACGAGGAAAAGGACAATCGACACTTGAGACATACCAAGGATGCAGCACACAGCGGGCGCCTCCGGATGGAGGCGAATTTCGTCCGCGTATTGACGCCAGAACATGCGGTCAAACGCGGCGCGGATCGAGCGGACTACTGAGATCACCGACTTGCCACAGGTATCGCGCCAGGGTGCTGAGCCTACAGTGCGTCTAACGGTGAAGTTGAGGGGCCGCACAGAAGCGCCCCATGGCGCCGAGGGCGCAAAATCTCTCAGCGCCCGAGGCGCCAAGCCGCAGGCACATCACGGACCCCTCCAACGATTGTTAGACGGCATGATGATGTCTTCAACGGATGGCCAGAATCGCGGCATCACGCTTTCGGATCCACAGCGTAAGGTGGTCAGACAGAGCGGGACGGAGTTTGGCCATTTCCTTGGGCCATTCCTTAACAGTGAAGGTGACCCACCAGATGTCGCCCTTATCAACGATTGCGGGCGATGATGAGGCGAAAGTGACTCCTGGGTACTTCTCATGCATCACCAGGGTGCCGAGCTGCTTCGCGAAGTCGGCTGTAACAAAGGGTACACCTGTGTTTTCGACGATCATTGAAACGTCCGGTGAGTCAGGCGACGACGACTGAGCGGACGCGACCACCGGCGGAATGATCGCCAACGGCGCCAAAAGCAAAGCACAGAGGCCGGGAAGTGCGATGACGTTATTCATGCCGTCTAACGGTGAAGTTGAGGGGCCGGACGACCACGCCGGCGAGGCGCCGCGGGAGCACAATTTCTTCCGCGCCCGCGGCGCGAAAGCACAGACCGTTCACGGACCCCTCCAACGATTGTTAGACGGCGCCATGTCTGGGTCATGAGTTCGCCTGACCGCTGCGAAGACGGACCAACGCTGCTCTGTCAAGTTGCGGCAAATCGTCGGCGATTTGAAACCATCGGGACTTGAGCTCGACGAAGATGTGTCGATCCGGACGGAGCTGCGGATCGTCATCCAGAGCACCAGCAGGGACTTCAAACCACGGCGTTTCAGGGTTCGGATTCGGCACAGGTGAGCCGCAGCGACCGCAGAAGTACGTCCGGTACCCCGGCGCAACCTCGCGTACAGGAGCTTCATATGCGCGTATCAATTCCCGACCCGAGGTCAGGCGGAAGTCGTCCCGCCGTACTCCTACCGTGGCAGTAAATGCGGAGCCAGCAGCCTTTCTGCACTTGGTGCAGTGGCACAGCTCGAAGGGACCCACCGCGCGAGTTAACTCGAATTTCACACCGCCGCAAAGACAACTACCGTGGATCATCCCTGGGTCTCCTGTGGGAAGCGGATGGCTCGAAGGGGCGCCGTCTAACGGTGAGCTTGAGCGGCCGCGCGCGGGCCCATCCAGCGCGACGCGAGCGCAAAATAGCGAAGCGCGCTCGCGGCGCGCCACCACCCACGCCTCACGGTCCGCTCCAAGCGAGGGTTAGGCGATTGAGCAAAAGCTTTCAATCCCCATGTTCAACATCCAAGCCCCTTTGCTTTAGAAGGTCGACCACCTTCAATTGCCACTGGTACGGAGGCGCGTCTGGCGGCACCCGGCTGCGTCGAACCACACTCAGTATGGTCTTGTTTCCCTTCCCTTTCGGTACCGTCATCGCGGGATCCGCGCCTGCGTTTAGCATTTCGTACACAAGCTCGTACCTTTGGTTTACCGCGGCTTCGACTAATGGCGTCAGCCCTAGGTGGTCATAGGTGTTTATATCCGCACCCGCAGCGATCAGAGCCCGTACGTTGTCGTCACGGTGAGCCGCTAGCGCGTCAAAGATGGGCGTGTGCTCATTCAATGGGTTGCGAACGTTTACGTCGCCGCCGTGTGTCAAGACTTCTTTCAGAAACCACGGATCTTCCTGCATAGCTGCCAGGGAAGTCGCGGAGGTTCCGTCACGCGCAAATATGATGTTTGGGTTCGCTCCGTGGTCCAACAGCCAGGACACCCCGTTCTTCGATGAATGAGCCATCGCCCAGTAGAGAGCTGTCATCCCGTTGACGCCTTTGGCGTTGATGTCCGCGCCACTCGCTACCAGCATGTCCAACTTGTTGGTCTGACCGGCCGCAGCCGCCTCAGCCAAGGACGTAAGTGCGCCTGGCCCGAAAAAGTCGACAGCGTGCATCTGATTCGCACAAAGCGCGGATACTGAGTTGAGGGTCAGCAACCCGATGAGAATGAATGTGCGCATGATCGCCTAACGGTGAAGTTGAGGGGCCGGCCGCAGGAGTCTGAGAGGCGACCCCGGCGCATAATTTCCCCGCGCCGGCGGCGCCCAACCGCAGGCGCATACCGGCCCCCTCCAACGATTGTTAGGCGTTTCGCCCATCAGTTCGCGCAGCCGTCACGGTGGCACGGAGAATCCCATACATGCGAAACAACCTAGCAGTGCCCCACACGCCCAATATCATCTGCCCCAGAAGTAACAGTGCGGTCAAGGGGTAGTACCACCAAGGCTGTGGTGTGTCGGGCGGCATGACCCTCGGCAGAATGAAAGTCACTAGGAGGTAAAGGATTGCGCACGTCGTGGCGACGGACAGCAAGAAAAAGCACAGCTCCTGGTGGCGGCGCAGAGCCCCGACCTGGAGCCACAACATGACGCCATTCGTTACGAAGAAGGAGATCACCCAAAAGTACGCAAGAGCATGACTCACTGCTGCCGCCTCCAGAAACGCCTAACGGAGAAGTTGAACGGCCGCGTAGAAGTGCCGGCCGGGCGACGCGGGCGCAGACTGTCCCCAGGCGCCCGCGGCGCCTAGCAGCTTGCGTATCACGGACCGTTCCAACGTTTGTTAGAGGACGCCCTCAACCAGCCTACTGTGCGCGCGCGATCCCTGAGGCGCAAACCAAGGGCAGAGGGCCGGCGTTCAAGCGCGCCGCCCGGCGCTGAGCAAAGCCACCGCGGCTCCATTTACCTGCCCCTCAAAGACTACCTGTTGCGGCGCGCGCCCCGATCTCACTCGAAGCTGATCCGCGCGCGCATTCGATGACCTCAAACGGAGGGATGCTTCCGATTCTTATATCTCTTCGAAATCTTCGCTCGGCCGCCTTTTCTCCAATTCTTCCCTCGCTCTACTGAAGTTGAATTCCGCAGCGGACTCTAACGGTGAAGTTAAGGGGCCGCACGCAGGCGCCCGATTGGAGCCGCGGGTGCACACTGTCTTCCCGCACCCGCGGCGACACTACCGAGTCTCACGGCCCCCTCCAACGATTGTTAGGCGCCCCTTGGTCAGCCGCAGCCTCTTGTCGGCGATTGGCAAGAACGAAGCAAGCTACGGCCGCCGACAGCGAAACACCCGCCTCGAGTAAACCGAACCAAGAGCGATTCAAAACAGCCGCCACCGGGCCGAACAGAAAGATGACCCCGCCCAAGCGCAGAAACCAGGGCGAGAACAGGCCGCCGTCACGACGACGTTTCCCTGTGAGAAGCCTTACGCCGACAACGCACAGTCCCAAGCCCAGAGCACCGACGATGCATAGGAAGACCATTATCTGTGGCGAGGGGAGACCACTGCTGAGTCGATACAGGCCAAGGCCAAAGAACCCTAATAAGGCCACGCCCATAACTGTCACGACGACGCCCACCACGATCGACAGAAATCGTGAGGCAGGGGCGGAGTACAGACCGTTTTCCATGGGCGCCTAACGGTGAAGTTGAGGGGCCGGCACATGCCGCAAGCCGCGCTCAGGTCGAACGAAGCTCTTAGGGCGCGACGCGCGCGGCGGGAGATGCGCCGCGGGCGCACACTTTCTTCCAGCGCCCGCGGCGACACCACCGCGTATCACGGCCCCCTCCAACGATTGTTAGACCGCCGTGTAGAAGGGAGGACACACACGCTCAATCTGAGACTCCTGCGCTGAATTAACGTACATCATGTCCAGAGGGCAGTCTGCGCGGAATACCGCGGCGTACGGAACCCGGAGTGCCTCCACTAAGCTGACATCGGAGCCGCGAGTGGAGCGGAGAGCGAGCAGGACATGCACGTCGCTCGATCCGTCATACGATGCCCTTACCAAGAATGCGCGCCTGATCTCCGGTCGTGAAGAGAGTATCGGTACCCACTGCGCCTTGATGGTGCGTTCCACAGGTCCGTCCTGCTCGCCGAGAAACTCAAATGTGGGGGCCGGCAACTGCGTCAGCAGCTTGCGCCGAGGCTTGAACTTGAGCCAGGACGGGAGACTCAACGACATGGCGGTCTAACGGTGAAGTTGAGGGGCCGCACGCAGAGGCCCGATCAGAGACGCGGGCGCATACTTTCTTCCCGCGCCCGCGGCGACACTACCGAGCATCACGGCCCCCTCCAACGATTGTTAGGCAGCGCCATCACAAGTTCAAAAAAACATCCTTACCATGCCAACGAACAAGGCCCCACCGGAGAGCACCAGACCGACCACAGACGCGCCTAGTCCTAGCTTCGCTAGTGTAAGGTGGCGTCGAGTTACATGCGGAGCGCGGCGCCCCGCCCGAATGCCGATCCAAGCAAAGGCGGCGGCCACGCACGAGCAGAATGCGACAACGACGAAGGGGGCGACGCCGGCTATCGCGGCCGGCAGAATTGCCACTGAAAAGAGCAGCGACACCAAGGCGCAGAAGCCGGCGACAGCGCCAAGCGAGGAGTAAACCACTCCTTCGGCAGGGATGCCGCGGCCACTGAGCTCAGCGAGCGAAGACGCTAGAGCTTCGAAAAACTGCGCGAGGATGGACAGCATGGGGCTATGGCGCTGCCTAACGGTGCAGTTGAGGGGCCGGCCTACTGAGCCGATCGAGCGCCGCAGGCGCACAATCTCTTCCCGCGCCTGCGGCGCCTAACCAGCAGCGCAACGCCGGCCCCCTCCAACGATTGTTAGGCGCCATGCGGCACCAGGTGAACCCGGCCATGCCGACCTACCTACTCATCCCTCTGAGGACGACATACGTAACCACAAGTATCCCGTTAGACAAGCCGTGCGATAGAACCGAATACTTTACTGTCTGAGTGACAGCAGCTAGGCGTCCATTTGCGAACGCTGAAAACGCGAGAAAAGTAACCTGCCACGGGTTCTTTGCGATGACAAATCCATGTAAGACGACAAACATGGTTCCAGCGAGGATCTCAGCCCAAAGGGGACCAATCACGTGTTGCAGGCGAAGCTGCAAGGCCCCCCGAACCCCGGCCTCCTCATAGAACGAAGCCATGACGGGGACCGTGAGCGAGACCCCAGCTCGAATGGCGGCCGTGGTTCGATACTGGTCTCCAACGAGCGCAATGCGTCCATGCATAAGAGCATCGTGTGATAGCAGTGCTACGAAGAGCAAGGTAACCACTGCGATCGCTATTCCAATCAACACGCCGGCTAATGCGGATATCGCTGTTGATGGTGGTCGAACTGACGGCAACGGTTCAAACCAGCGACGGCTGCGCCTCAGTACGACCAAAGAAAGCGCAAAGGCGGGGACGATGAACCATGGAACCGTGTCGCCGATTCGAGTGTTCAGATACACCATCATTGCGACGAACACGTCGGTGCCGGCACTGACCACCACGCACCAGATGATCGAGCTCGCAATGGCCTCCGCGGGAACGGGGCTGCTTGACGCTGCCCCCGGCTGCTGGCTTGCCTGCGAATCTGCGCTGTTCACGTTGTAGCGCTAGTGATCAAGACAATGGAGACTAGGACGATGCGCCGCATGGCGCCTAACGGTGAAGTTGAGGGACCGCACGACCACGCCGGACAGGCGACGCGGGCGCACACTGTCTTCCAGCGCCCGCGGCGACACTACCGAGCATCACGGCCCCCTCGAACGATTGTTAGAGCGCCGGTACACAGTGCCGCCGCCTCTGCCGAGCAGGGATTTCATAGCATCCGTGTCTCGGCGGAGATACACGAACCAGCGGGACAAGGTGAACCAAATAAATAGCGCCATGAGTAGCCCGCCACATACCGCGACGAACGCGATCCAGACACCCCAAGAGAATGTAAGCGTACCCTCCGAATAGTTCAGATACACGAAGAGGATAAACATCGGCAACGCAAAGAACAGCTGGAGGAAAACGACATGGCCAACCAGCGAAGAACTGACCCGTTTCAGAAGCATCCGAACCCTACTGAGCTTGGCATGTTGGGAGTGGGGTGCCGCGTTAGCGGCTGTTTGAAGACGCCGCAGCCTTAGGAAGTAGTTCGCGACTACGAGGCTCGAAGTCAAGGTGACTCCCGAGAAGAGGGCCACCCAGCCACCGCGGTATGTCCGAGTGTAGCTGACGAGGAATGTGACGCTAGCAAAGACGCAAAACCAAGCGCCTGCGGCAACAAGTACAAGTCGGGTGACCCTGCCCTTAAACTCCTCGGACGGACCGGACGCATCGTGCGTTGCTGTCGCAAGGCCAGATCGCCACGCCAGTGTGTGGATCAGTATTGGCCAAAGGCGTAGACCGGCAAGAACACCGACGAACGCAAGAAAAGCATAGAGGGGGTACACGGCGCTCTAACGCCGCGCTTGAGCGGCCGCCCAGAAGCGTGTCCAGTGCGACGCGAGCGCATACTTTCTTCCGGCGCTCGCGGCGCACCACCACAGGCATATCACGGCCCGCTCCAAGCAGTGGTTAGAGGGACTGCTGCCGTGCCTCGAGGGCATCCAGGTTACTTGGCACTGACTCACCGCGCGCATGCGCGCAACTCCCACCTCGAACGAAGCCAAGCGTTCAACGAAGCTACCAGAGCAGAATGCTCCCGCGGAGACAGCGGCGCAACGCATGCGTCCGGCGCCGATAGTGCCACGCTCATTCCAGAGTGCCGAGGGTGGCACGGAGAATCCTGCGCCGAAGCTACGGACTCAAACAGCCGCGCAACGAAGGGATTTCCCTGCAGTGCTAAACCGTGCGGCGCCGCCGTGTTTGGCACTTAAACATTTCTCCCGAACCAGTCCCTCTAACGGTGAAGTTGAGGGGCCGGGCACCCACGCCCAATGGCGCCGAGGGCGCACAATCTCTCTGCGCCCGAGGCGCCAACCCAAGAGCATTTCACGGACCCCTCCAACGATTGTTAGAGGTCGCCCAAGAACCGCGGCATCTGCGCTCGCGACGGCCTATCACCGTCCGCTCCGGGGTGTTCGTTGCGACAGGATGAGGAAAAAGCAGCTAGCGAGAAGCGTCAAGGACATGACCAACCGCCCGCGCTGCCCGAACCATCCAAAATCCATGTAGTAGTTTGCGGCGGTGGCAACCAAACAGAGGCCAAAAACAGCTGCCAGAGGTCGAAGCATCCGAGCGAATGATAACCTCGGGAATGCCATAGCGCTCGCGACCTCTAACGAGGAGCTTGAGCGGCCGCGGCACGGCGCCACGCGCGCGTTGGACGCGATGCATACATCTGACGCGCGAAGCGCGCTCCCACCACATCCCTCACGGCCCGCTCCAAGCGAGGGTTAGAAGGCACCCAACAAGTGGCACTGTGCGCGTGCGGCGTTGCGTCGGCAAGCGAAGGCAACATAGTCCAAGCTAAGCGCGCCCAAACCGCAACCGAAGCGGCCCGGGGCTCAAACCCACCTCCGCCTCGAAGCAGCGCACCCGGCGCGCGCCCCGCCTTAAAGCGAAGCTACCCAGCGCCGCACGCGCACGCCGGTTGCGCCAAACAAAGACGCCTGCAGGACGATCGAGTCCGTTGCCGCCGATTCACCGCAGAGCCAAACGAAGGCGGATCCGCGAACTCTTCGCGGCGCTTATCTCCCCTAAGTGCCCTTCTAACGGTGAAGTTGAGGGGCCGCCCAGAAGCGCCCCAAGGCGCCGAGGGCGCACAATTTCCTCGCGCCCGCGGCGCCCAACCACAAGCGCGTCACGGCCCCCTCCAACGATTGTTAGGCGGCAAACTAGCACCTGTGCCTCCTTGCCCAGCGGCGTCCACGGCACGGCATACGAGAGGATACTTCTGTGCTGCCGCTTGCGCCGTCACCGCTTCAGCGACCCGATGCGCTTCCGCCTGCGATGGCAGGGGGAAGAGCGCGCCTCCACGCCAGTGGATGGCAAGCATGCTTCGGGCGGCATCTAGCCGAGTTAGACCAAGATGAGCTTGGAGTACCGAGACGACGAATTCCATGGGTGTGCCGTTATCGTTCAGGATCTCAACCCCGTATCTAAAGCCTGCGGGGACAAATTCCGGCCGGGATAGCAACGAGGTGTCAGGTGGAAAGACAGGCGACATCGGAGTAACCACTCCCAGGAGACGCTGAATGAAACGCCGGAGATAAACTCACTGCTGCTCAGCCGCCTAACGGTGAAGTTGAGGGGCCGGGCACCGACGCCCGATTGGAGCCGCGGGCGCATACTGTCTTCCCGCGCCCGCGGCGACACTACCGCGCCTCACGGACCCGTCCAACGATTGTTAGAAGACGATGCGTTAACGGTATGGTCCATTGGGGCTCACGAGAACCGCCTTGGCTTCCCTAAGGTATTTCAGGCACGAATCGCGAGCACTCGCGACGGCGGCGCCGCTTACTTTAGTCACCGAAGCTATGCGAGCATCTAAATTCGCGACTGCCTTCTGTTGGGTAGGCCAACGAGGATCGTCAATATCCGGAGAGGAACAAACTCCTTCCAATCCAAGTACCGGGGCTACCTTTACGAGGACTTGCCGCGGATTGTGAAGGAGTGCCACCCCCACCGCCGATGTAAGCATCTCCGAAGAGCCGGCGTCAGTGCCGTCATGAAGCTTAACCGCTACCTCAAGCCACTGGCGCTGCCCAGTTTCAATGTGTCCAAGCAGTTCACTCCACTCAGGCTTGTCGAAAACGGCGTTAACAAAGGCGTACGCGCCTCGCGCGTTGATGTCGGCGAGAACCGCTGCTGGGGTAAGCCTACCTGCGGCGCCGGCGGCGCCGGCGAGAAGGAACCACAGCGCTGACAGTGTTCGGAGACGGTTGTCCGAAGTCCTGGAGTACCGCATCGTCTTCTAACGGTGAAGTTGAGGGGCCGCACAGAAGCGCCGGCCCTTGGCGCCGAGGGCGCACAATTTCTTAGCGCCCGAGGCGACAGCCCAGAAGCGCCTCACGGACCCCTCCAACGATCGTTAGAGGACCTAGCCCTAAACGCCACAGTCACCTACCACGTCCAGTGATTTAGAAGAGCCGTCCTTCGTGACTGTAATCTTGGCCCGATACTGCGTGTCCTCGCAATTCTCAGAGTCCGCGGGACAAGCGCCAGTGATGGTTGCGTCAAGAACCACCGAGACATCGTGACCGGTAAAGCGTACCTGTAGCCGATCCCCAACCGAATCGAAGTTCTTCTTCTTGCTCCGCCGCCGCAAATCCACGCGGTCAAGCAGAACCTTCGTCCCGTCAATTCCGATGAGGGCGTGAGTATCATCTCCGCCTTCGTCATTCGTTTGGAATAGGATGTGTGGTGTATCTGAACTCTCACTCGGACTATGGAAGTAGCAGCGAAACCCGCCGGGGTAGTCTTCGACCTTGGTCGGGGTGATCCGCCACGATGGTTCGGCTGCGAGCGCTACGACTGGGACCACGGCGGCGATCCAGCTGATGGAGTTTCGACTAGCCACAGACCCTCCGTGCTAGGTCCTCTAACGGTGAAGTTGAGGGGCCGCACTCAGGCGCCCAATTGGAGCCGCGGGCGCACAATCTCTTCCCGCGCTCGCGGCGACACTACCGACTCTCACGGACCCCTCCAACGATTGTTAGAGCCCATCCACCTGCTTTCGGTTACCACGTACCCAGCCTCTCGCGTTAGCCACGGTGGGCTCGGGTCCTAGTAGCCAGAATAGCCAAAACACTAACGCTGAGGTTGCTCCTTCAGAGCCGAAGATGGCTACTGAGCAGAACTGCGGAATGTGGGGCAGGCCAAGCAGCGCGGCGATGAGGGCCCCAATGACAAAGCCGCCGATCAGCGCAGCCCACCAACGCACGAGGCGCAGACGAGCCAACAACATGAAGATTGGGAAGCCAAATAAAGCGCCTAGGGCCAGTGATAGCACGTAGACGAGAGCGCCAAATCCAAAAACAGTAGCAATTGAGAAGCCCCCAAGCGGCGGTCCTGCTACTGCGCCGCAAATTACCGGGACGACTGCCGCGACGTAGACCCCCGTGGTAGCAGCCATGCGCTGAGTCGAAAAAAACGATGACCTCACGATGGGCTCTAACAATACCTAGATGACCTAAGCGTCGCGTTGTAACACGGCACTTCCGTCGCATAAGCCGTCCGGCACCTCGCTGGCATCTGCATTGCGCGATCCTCAGCCTCGCCGCACGCCACACTCTTCAGGACTGCGCCCCGTCCCGGCCGTTCCACGCCTGCGCGGCCTCGAGCTGAGTCTGACCCTGCGGGCCGTTGCAGCCGCACTTGAGACACTCGACATGGTAGGACGGGTCCGGATCATCTTCCGCGCTCCATCGCTCGACGACCAGCTGGTCGGCGCCGCTGGCGCAGAACGGGCAAGGCTGCGGCTCGGGCGAGTCCTCGATCGGCTGGCCGTCCATGTCGCTGAAGTGATCCGCATTGAAAGGGCTCATGGCTGTGCCTCCCCGCAGGCACCTGGTGCAATGTCAACGGTCATCGCAGGCCCCCGCTTCGGTCCGACGGCTTACGGGCTCGCGTCTGCCGGCCGCGTCGGCGCGCCCGGCTGCGCGGGCGGCGGCCTGCGAATGATGCTGGTCGCCATGGTGACCACGGAGGCGAGGTCGGAGAGATGCCCGGGCACGACGAGCGTCGTGCTCTCTTTGGCCATCTTGCCGAACTGGCGCACGTACTCTTCGCCGATGCGCAGCTGCATCGCTTCGATCCCGCCGCGTTCGCTGAGCGCGCCGCCGACGCGGCGCAGGCCCTCGGCGGTGGCGGTCGCGACCGCGAGAATCGCCGCCGCCTGGCCGTCCGCCTCGTTGATCTGCTGCTGCTTGTTGGCCTCGGACGCTTTGATGACGCGCTGCTTGTCGCCTTCGGCCTGGTTGATCTTCGCGTCGCGCTCGCCCTCGGAGGTCAGCACCACGGCGCGCTTCTCGCGCTCGGCGCGCATCTGCTTCTCCATCGCCGACAGCACGTCCTTGGGCGGGGTGATGTTCTTGATCTCGTAGCGCATCACCTTCACGCCCCACGCCACCGAGGCCTTGTCCAGCTCCGCGACCACGTTGGCGTTGATGATGCCGCGCGCCTCGAAGGTGCGGTCGAGCTCGATCTTGCCGATCTCGCTGCGCAGCGTGGTCTGCGCGAGCTGCGCGATCGCGAAGCCGTAGTTGGTGATGCCGTAGGAGGCCAGGTGCGGATCCAACACCTGCATGTACAGGACCGCGTCGACCCCCACCTGGACGTTGTCACGCGTGATGCAGATCTGCTCGGGCACGTCGAGTGCCTGCTCTTTGAGGCTGTGCCGGTAGGCAACACGCTCGACGAAGGGGATGAGGATGTGGAAACCGGCCTGGATCGTGCGGCTGTACTTGCCGAGGTTCTCGATGACGTAGGCGCTCTGCTGCGGCACGACGGTCGCGGTGCGCCACACCACGATCACGGCGATTACGGCCAGCGCGATGAAGACGTAGGAGGTGTACATGGTGTGTCCCGCGGGCGGTTGGCTTAGACGTCGGGTCGTACGAGGAGCGTGAGATCACGCACGCTGGTGATGCGCGCGCGGGTGCCGGAGGCCATCGGCGTGTCGCTGTCGTTGCGCACTGTCCAGAAGGTGCCGCCGTACTCCGCCTGGCAGCTCTCGCCGGCCGCCAGCGGGGCGCTCAGCGTGATCACTCCGCCGACGGGTCCGGTTTTGACTGCGGGCGACGCGCCGTGGAACCTGCGGTAGATGCGGCTGCGAAACGTCATCATCGAGACGATCGCCAGCACCGCGAACAGCGCCCACTGCAGCCACTCGGCGGGCGCGGTGATCAGGGTCGCGAGGCCGACGAGGATCGCCGCGCTGCCGACGAACACCAGGTAGAACTGCGCGTTGACGAAAGTCAGTTCCGCGCCGAGAAGGATCGCGCCGGCGATTATCCAGCCCCACCAGCTCATCTGGGCGCCTCATGTTGTTGGTGGACGCGCGCCACCGGCCCGGCGCAAATTATATACGAAGGTGCAGTCCGCGCCGCCCGCGGCGGCGACCGCAGGTGCAAGAAATGCGGCAAACGCGCGCCATTTGCCGCTTCCCTCGCCGGCGGACGTCTGCTGTCATCGCCGCACGAGGTGTGCGCTGTGCCGACCTTCCGCAAGCTCCCTGAACGGGCGGCAAGAGCACCCGGACTGCTCGCCGTGGCGCGCGAGCGCATGCGCACGCGCCACCTCGCGCTGCGCACCGAGCAGGCGTACCTGCAGTGGATGCGCCGGTACGTCGCATTCCACCAGCGCCGCCACCCGCGCGAGCTCGGCGCGCCGCACGTCGAGCAATTCCTGACCTTCCTGGCGGTGCGCCGCAAGGTGAGCTCCGCCACGCAGAACCAGGCGCTGCAGGCGCTGCTGTTCCTCTACCGCCAGGTGCTCGGCATCGAGCTGCCGTGGCTCGAGAACATCACGCGCGCCTCGAGCGCCAAGCGGCTGCCGGTGGTGCTGACGCGTGCGGAAGTGGCGGCGCTGCTGGTGCAGCTGCAGGGCACACCGTGGCTGGTGGCGAGTCTCCTCTACGGCAGCGGGCTGCGCCTCATGGAAGTGCTGCGGCTGCGGGTCAAGGATCTCGCGCTCGAGCGCGGCGAGCTCATCGTGCGCGAAGCCAAGGGCGGCAAGGATCGCGTCACCATGCTGCCCGGCGCGCTCGATCTCGCCGTGCGTGCGCACCTCGCGCGGCTGCGCGCCTGGTACCAGGACGAGCGGCGGCGCCAGCAGCCGGGCGTGTCGCTGCCGCGCTCGCTCGGGCGCAAGTTTCCGCGCGCCGGCACGCAGTGGGGCTGGCAGTACCTGTTCCCCGCAGCCACGCTGTGCCGCGATCCCTACACGGGGCTGCCCGTGCGGCACCACCTGCACGAGAAGGCCATCCAGCGCGCCGTCGCGGCGGCGGTGCACAAGGCGCATCTGACACAGCCGGCGAGCTGCCACACGCTGCGCCACTGCTTCGCCACGCACCTGCTGGAAGACGGCTACGACATCCGCACCGTACAGGAGCTGCTCGGCCACGCGGACCTGAAGACCACGATGATGTATACCCACGTCATGGCGAAGGGCGCGAACGGCGTACGCAGCCCGCTCGACCGGCAGGGCGCCGCGGCGCCGGCGCCGCGCCCGGGCGAGTCAGCGCCGCCGCAGCGCGGTGGCCCCTGAGAAGCCGTTCTGCCGCCACGCTTCGTACACGACCAGCGCCACCGCGTTGGCAAGGTTCAGGCTGCGGTTGTGCGGGCGCATCGGGATGGTGAGCTGGCGCGCGCGCGGCACCAGCGCGAGCACCGCCGGCGGCAGGCCGCGCGTCTCGGGGCCGAAGAGCAGCGCATCCCCGGCGCGAAACCTGGCCGCGCTGTAGGTGCGCGTCGCGCCCGTCTCGATGCTGAACAGCCGCGCGCCGGCGAGCGCGGCGCGGCATTCCGCGAGAGTCGCATGCACGCGCAGCTCGGCGAGCTCGCCGTAATCCAGGCCGGCGCGGCGCACCGCCTTGCGCGTGAGCTCGAAGCCGAGCGGCCGCACCAGATGCAGCGTGCTGCCGCAATTGGCCGCCAGGCGCAAGACGTTGCCGGTGTTGGGCGGGATCTGCGGCTGAAAAAGCACAATGTGGAACATGGCTGATGCGATAATGCTCTCGTATGGCGACGGTCACACCACAAGCCCCGGCGCGCGCCGGGCTGGCGGCGCCGGCCGCAAGTCCGCTGCACCTGAAATTCTGCGGCCTGGACTTCGCCTCGCCGATCGTGCTGCTCTCGGGCTGCGTCGGCTTCGGCGAGGAGTACACGCGCATCGAGGGGTTCTCCAACCGCGATGCCGGCGCCATCGTTCTCAAGGGCACCACCGCCAGGGCGCGGCTCGGCAATCCGCCGCACCGGATGTTCGAGACGCCCGGCGGCATGCTGAACGCCATCGGGCTGCAGAACCCGGGTGTGGACGCGGTGGTGCGCGACATCCTGCCGCAGCTCGACTTCAGCGAAACGCGCTTCATCGCCAACGTCTGCGGCTCGACCATCGAGGAATACGTCGAGGTCACGCGGCGCTTCGATGCCTCGCCGATCGACGCCATCGAGATCAACATCTCCTGCCCCAACGTCAAGGAAGGCGGGGTCGCCTTCGGCAACTATCCGGACATGTCAGCGCAGGTGGTGGCCGCCTGCCGGCGCGTGACGCGCAAACCCCTCATCACCAAGCTGTCGCCGAACCAGACGGACATCCGCGAGAACGCGCGCCGCTGCATCGAGGCGGGTACCGATGCGCTCGCGGTGATCAACACCATCATGGGCATGGCGATCGACGTCGCCGCGCGCCGCCCGGTGATCGGCAACGTGCAGGGCGGGCTGTCGGGGCCGGCTATCCGGCCGATCGCGCTCCTGAAGGTGCACCAGGTCTACGAGGTCGCAGCACCGCATCGCATCCCGATCATCGGCCAGGGCGGCATCGTCAGCGCCAACGACGCGCTGGAGTTCCTGCTCGCCGGCGCCAGCGCGGTCGGGATCGGCACGGCGCTCTTCTACGAGCCGCTGGTGTGCAAGAGCATCAACGAGGGGATCAGCGCCTACCTGCGCGCGCAGGGTGTGGCGAGCGTGAGCGAGCTCGTCGGCACGTTGCGCACGGCGCAGGACGTGGCGGACTGCGCGGTCTCGGGCTAGATGACGACCCGCAGCTCCTGGGCGCTGCCCGCTGCGCTCGCCATCGCGATGAGCCTCGCAGTCGTGGCGGGCAGCGCGAGCGCGGACGATCCCGCCGAGGCTTCCGGACGCGCCGTGCAATTGCAGCTCGAGTCGGACGAGCAGGCGCGCGGGCGGCCTGATGCACCGCTCACCCTGGTGGAATTCACCGACTACCAGTGTCCGTACTGCCGCCGCTTCGAGGCGCAGACCTGGCCGCTCATCAAGCGCGACTGGGTGGATACCGGCAGGCTGCGCTTCATCGTGCGCGACCTGCCGCTCGAGTTTCATTCCGCCGCGCGGCCGGCCGCCGAAGCGGTGCACTGTGCCGCCGAGCAGGGCCGCTTCTGGCCCATGCACGATGCGCTGCTCGCGGAGCACGCGGACCTGACCCCGGCCGGGCTGACGCGCGCGGCCCGCTCGCTCGGCGTCGACCCGGCGCGCTTTGCCGCCTGCACTACCGGGCACCGCTACGATGCCGCGATCGCGCACAACGCCGCCGCAGCGCAGGCGCTCGGGCTGCACGGCACACCGGCGTTCGTCATCGGGCGGGTGCGCGACGGGGTGCTGCAGGGATGGGTGCTGCTGGGCGCGCAGCCCTACGAGGACTTCGACGCCGCGCTGCACGAGGTGCTCGCGGCAAAGTGAGCGCGCGCTGCGCGCCGCGCACTGCTGAGGCGGCTTGCCGCTACCCGTGAGGCCGCGCGCTACAGCAGCCGCTGCTGTCCGCTCGCATCCGCTGCGGGCGCCCCCGGCCGGTGCAGCCGCACGGCGCGCGGGGCGACCGCGGAGAAACTTATTTCCATGGCGCGGAAGCGCTCGAGGATGCGCAGGTTGATGCTCTGCTGCGCATCCGCATAGCTCTGGTAGTCGGCGCGCGTGACGTAGTACACAGTCTCGAACTGCAGCGCCGCAGCCGTGCAGCGCAGCAGGTGGCAGCGGTCGAAGCGCGTGTCAGGCGTCGCCTCGATGATCTCGCGCAGGGTGCGCGGCACGGCGGCGAGCGTCGCCACCGGCGTGTCGTAGTGCACGTCGAGCACGAACAGCGCGCGCCGCTCCTGCAGGCGGCCGAAGTTGCGCACCCGCACCTTCACCAGATCGCCGTTGGCGATGATGATCTGCTCGCCATTGATGCTGCGCAGCCGCGTGCTCCTCACGCCGATGTGCTCGACCGTCCCCTGACAGTCGTCGACGCTCAGCGCATCGCCGATGCCGAAGGGCTTGTCAAGCGCAATGGAGAGCGATGCCAAGAGGTCGGCGAGCACCGTCTGCACGGCGAGCGCGAGCGCGATGCCGCCGATGCCGATGCCCGCGAGCAGCGGCTTGATCTCGACCCCGAGGTTGTCGAGCGCGAGCAGCACCGCCACCCCCCACACGAGGAGCCCGGCGACGAACAGGATCACCTCCATCGAGCTCTTGAGCAGGGTGTCGGGACCTTTGGAGCGCTGGCGCCGCGCGTCGATGGCGTAGCGCACGGTCGTCATGGCCCACAGCGCCGCCTGCATCCAGAAGAGCAGCACCAGCGCGACGCTCAGCGCGCGCTCGAGGCGCGGCGGGAAGGTGAGGTCGCGCGAGGCCAGCCACACCGCGACGCCGAGCAGGAATATCCGGCTGGTGCGCTCCACCAGCAGACCCGCGAGCTCGATGGCCTGTATCTGGGGCAGGTGGTGCCGCGAGAGGCGCCGGCGCTGCGCGCTGATGAAGCCCTTGGCGACCGGCAGCAGCGTGAAGGTGACCGCGAACACGAGCAATGCGAACGCCCACGCGCCGAGCGCGTTGCCGAGGAAAGACATCTGCCACAACGCGCGCCAGTCCGACATCCGCTAAGGCTCCCGTGCGCTTCCCCGCTGGATGCGCTTGACCCGCGCGAACCTTACCGCCTTCGCGGCGGGGCGACTATTCGTCCTGGCCGGGGCCACCGTTCATGCCGTGCTCCTTGAGCTTGCGGGTGAGGGTATTGCGCCCCCAGCCCAGCAGCTTCGCCGCCTCCTGGCGGTGGCCCTGGGTGCGCTTGAGCGCCGCGCGGATCAGCACGCGCTCGAACTGCGGCTGCGCCGTGTCGAGCAGCGGCGGACTGCCGCTGAGCAGGTGCCGCTCGGCCCAGCCGCCGAGCACCACGGCCCAGTCGGCCTCGCGACGGGTAGCGATGGGGCCGGCGAGCTCCGCCGGCAGGTCGGCGAGGTGCACCTCGCTTCCCGGGGCGAGCACGGAGAGCCGCCGGCAAAGGTTCACGAGCTCCCGCACGTTGCCCGGCCACTCGTGCGCCGCGAGCCGCTCGAGCGCCTCCGGGGAGAGCGCTTTGGCCTCGACGCCGAGCTCCTGCGCGGCGAGGCGCATGTAGTGGCCCAGCAGGTCCGGGATGTCCTCGGGCCGGGCGCGCAGCGGCGGCAGCTCGATGCGGATCACGTTCAGGCGGTGATACAGGTCCTCGCGGAACAGTCCGCGCGCGACGCGTTCCTGGAGGTTCTGGTGGGTGGCGGCAATCACGCGCACGTCGACGTGGATCGGGGTCTGGCCGCCCACGCGGTAGAACTCGCCCTCCGCCAGCACCCGCAGCAGCCGGGTCTGCAGCGGCATCGACATGTCGCCGATCTCGTCCAGGAACAGCGTGCCGCCGTCGGCCTGCTCGAAGCGCCCGCGCCTGAGCGCATCCGCCCCGGTGAAGGCGCCGCGCTCGTGGCCGAACAGCTCCGACTCGAGCAGGTCCTGGGGGATCGCCGCGGTGTTGAGCGCGATGAAGGTGCGCGCGGCGCGCGGGCTGTGCTGGTGCAGGGCGCGCGCCACCAGTTCCTTGCCGGTGCCGGATTCGCCCGTGATCAGCACCGTCACCGAGGAGCGCGCCAGGCGCCCGATGGCGCGAAACACCTGCTGCATGGCCGGCGCGCGCCCCAGGAGCTCCGGGATGCGCGGCGTCCCCGCCTCGCCGTTGCCGCCGCCGAGCGAGCCGCTCGCCGCCCGGCGCACCAGCGCCACCGCCTGGTCGATGTCGAACGGCTTGGGCAGGTACTCGAACGCCCCGCCCTCGTAGGCCGACACCGCGCTCCCCAGATCCGAGTGCGCGGTCATCACGATCACCGGCAGCGCCGGGCGCGCATCGCGGATGCGCCGCAACAGCTCCAGTCCCGAGGCGCCCGGCATGCGGATGTCGGTGATGAGCACATCGGGGGTGTCGCGCCGCAGCGCATCAAGCGCCGGCTCCGCGGCCTCGAAGGCGCGCGCCGACATGCCGTCGTTGCGCAGCGCGCGCTCGAGCACCCAGCGGATGGAAGCGTCGTCATCGACCAGCCAGACTCGTAGTGCGTTCATGTCTCTTCTCCCAGGGGTAACAGCAGCGTGAACACGGTGCGCCCCACTTCACTGTCGAATTCGATGATGCCGCCGTTGCGCGTCACCAGGTCCTGGGCCACGGCGAGCCCGAGTCCGCTGCCGTTGGCGCGCCCGGTGACCAGCGGATAGAAGATCGAGGAGCGCAGCTGCGGCGGCACGCCCGGGCCGTTGTCCTCCACCTGCACGCTCGCCACCAGCCGATGCATCGCCGAGCCGATACTGACGTGCGAGCGCGCGCGGGTACGCAGCACGATGCGCCCGCGGTCACCTTGCGCCTGCAGCGCGTTGCGCGCCACGTTGAGCAGCGCCTGGATGAGCTGATTGCGATCGAGCATGGCGTTCGGCAGGCTCGGGTCGTAGTCGCGCTCGATCAGCAGCGTCACCGGCGCCTCGGCGCGCAGCAGGTGATAGACGTGCTCGCAGATCTCGTGGATGTTGAGCACCGTCTTGCTCGGGGCGCGGCTCGGACCTGACATGGAGTCGACCAGCGCGGTGAGCCGGTCGGCCTCGCCGATGATCACCTGCGTATATTCCTTGAGCGCCGCGCCGGGCAGCTCGCGCTCGAGCAGCTGCGCCGCGCCGCGCAGCCCGCCCAAGGGGTTTTTGATCTCGTGCGCGAGCTGGCGGACCATCAGGCGGCTGCCGTCGAGGCGCGCCAGCAGGTCGTTCTCGCGCGTGATGCGCTGGCGCTGCGTGGTGTCGGCGAGCTCGAGCAGCAGGTGCCGCCCGGTGAGCCCGTCAAGCGGAGTGAGGGTCACGTCGAGCGTGCGCGCTTCGCGCGGCGCCGCCGCCGGGCGCACCAGCAGCTCGCGGTCGGCGATCCCCTCGCCGCTCATGAGCACGCGGCGCAGGATGCCGCCGAGCGCTTCGGGCGCGTGCAGCAGATCGGTGAACGGGCGGCCGCGCGCCGTCTTCAGGCTGAAGGCGAGCAGGTCCTGCGCGGCGACGTTGGCGTACATCGGGCACAGCTGCGCATCCAGCATGACGATGCCGGTGGCGAGCGCGTCGAGCAGGTCGGCCGGATCGAAATGCGCGAGCGCTGAGGGCGCGCTGTGCTCAACCGCGACCACGGCGCCTCCGGCGCGCGCCGGCGCGTGTCAGTGCGGACGGATCGGGGTGTTGGGGTTGAGCAGCGAGGGCTGATGGATGCTGAAGGTCACGGCGGGCGTCTGGCACAGAATCGTCTCGTCGACGTCGCGCACCTGCGCCTGCAGCGTGTGCGTGCCACGATCGACCGGCGAGAGTGTGAACTGTGCGCCGGTCGGCTTGCCCTCGTTGATCGGCTGGCCGTCGAGGCTCACGAAGATCTGGTCGCCGGGCTTGAGCGCCGGGTCGGTCTGCACGGAGATGGTGAGCGCATCGAGGTTCATGAACTCCTGCTGGTCGGTCGGCCGCACCACGGCGCATCCCTGGTAGGGGCCGCCGGTACGCTGCGCGGCCGGCGGCGGCACATTGCCGGCGGAGGGCGCGACGCCGAGCGAGGAATGCGGGAAGGTCTGCGCGTCCTTCACCTGCAGTTTCTCGGCGTTGGGATGCGGCTGGTCGCTGTAGTGCACGACACCGTTCTCGTCGACCCACTTGTAGACGGTCGCGGCGAGCGCCAGCGAGCACAGCAGCGGCATTAAGGTAAACGCGAGCTTGCGCATACCAATGCAGCATAGCGCCGCGGACGCTCGGCGACAAAAGCGGGCCGCGGCGCGTGGCGCGCGCCGCTGCCCGCATGGTTGGCTCAGCCGCACATGCAGGCGCTCGAGGCGCCTGGGGCGCCGCGGCGTGCACTGCGAGGCTTGGCCGGTACATGGCAATCAGCAGCTGTAGTACAGCTCCAGCTCCACGGGGTGGGTGGACATGCGAAAGCGCGTGATCTCCTGCATCTTCAGTCCCATGTACGCATCGATGACGTCGTTGGTGAACACCCCGCCGCGCGTCAGGAACTCGCGATCCTTGTCGAGGTGCTCGAGCGCCATGTCGAGCGCGTGGCACACGGTCGGGATGTGCGAGGCCTCCTCGGGCTCGAGGTCGTAGAGATCCTTGTCGGCCGGATCGCCGGGATGGATCTTGTTCTGGATGCCGTCGAGCCCGGCGAGCATCATCGCCGCGAAGGCGAAGTAGGGATTGGCGCTCGAGTCCGGGAAGCGCACCTCGATGCGCCGCGCCTTGGGGTTGGACACCCACGGGATGCGGATCGAGGCGGAGCGGTTGCGCGCCGAGTAGGCGAGCATCACCGGCGCCTCGAAGCCCGGCACCAGGCGCTTGTAGCTGTTGGTGCCAGCGTTGGTGAAGGCGTTGAGCGCCTTGGCGTGGCGGATGACGCCGCCGATGTAGTAGAGCGCCAGATCCGACAGCCCGCCGTACTTGTCACCGGCGAACAGCGCGCGGCCTTCCTTCTGCAGCGACTGGTGCACGTGCATGCCGCTGCCGTTGTCGCCGACCAGCGGCTTGGGCATGAAGGTCGCGGTCTTGCCGTAGCCGTGGGCCACGTTGTGCACCGCGTACTTGAGGATCTGCACCTGGTCGGCCTTGATGACCAGCGTGCCCGCGCCGATGCCGATCTCGGACTGTCCGGCGGTCGCCACCTCGTGGTGGTGCACTTCGACCTTCAGTCCCATCTCCTCACACGCCAGACACATCGCCGAGCGAATGTCCTGGAACGCATCCACCGGCGGCACCGGAAAGTAGCCGCCCTTGATGCCGGGGCGGTGGCCCTTGTTGCCGTCGGCATATTCCTTGGGAGAGTTCCAGGCGCCCTGCACCGAGTCGATGGCGTAGAAGCTGCCGTGCATCTCGTTGCCGTAGCGCACGCTGTCGAAGATGAAGAACTCGTTCTCCGGTCCGAACAGTGCGCTGTCGGCGATGCCGGTGGATTTGAGATAGGCTTCGGCGCGCTTGGCGAGCGAGCGCGGATCGCGCTCGTAGCCCTGCATGGTCGTCGGCTCGATCACGTCGCAGCGCAGGTTGACCGTCGTCTCCTCGAAGAACGGATCGATGACGGCCGTGCCCGGTTCAGGCATCAGGATCATGTCCGACTCGTTGATGCCCTTCCATCCGGCGATCGAGGAGCCGTCGAACATCTTGCCGTCGCGGAACAGGTCCTCATCGACCAGCCGTGCCGGGATCGTCACGTGCTGCTCTTTGCCGCGCGTGTCCGTGAAGCGCAGGTCCGCGAACTTCACCTGCTTTTCTTTTATGAGTTTCAGTACGTCACTGGGTGTCATGTCGCCTCCGGAAAAGGGTAGAGATCGCCACTAAGCTCGCAGGTCCCAAATGCTGCGAAGTCGGCGAAGTGGCCTGACGTTGCAGGGCCCGTGCCAGGGTTGGCGGCACGAAGAATCAAGCGCTTAGGGTCATACGGCCGAAGCTTTGCACCATTGGGGTGCATTCTGAGGCCATTATTGCACCGTTTGTGTGCGAAAAGTTAGGCCCTGCGCCGCTTATGTCCGGCGCAGCTTCGGACGGCGCGCGCTTTTGGTGCGCCGGCGGCGAGCGCCCGCAGGATCCGGGAGGCTTCCAAAGCGCCGTATACTCGCGCGCTCTTTGGGGTCGGAAAGAACTCTCATGAAACTCGGCCGCGCGCCGCGCACCTTCCAGGAGCTGATCTTCGCGCTGCAGAGCTACTGGTCGGGGGCCGGGTGCGTCGTGCTCGAGCCCTACGACATGGAGGTCGGCGCCGGCACGTTCCACACCGCCACGTTCCTCGCGGCCGTGGGGCCAGAGCCGTGGCGCGCGGCCTACCTGCAGCCCTCGCGTCGCCCCGCCGACGGCCGCTACGGCGACAACCCGTTCCGTCTGCAGCACTACTACCAGTTCCAGGTGGCGCTCAAACCTTCGCCGCTGCCGATCCTCGAGCTGTACCTCGGGAGTCTCGCCGCCTTAGGCGTGGACCCGCTCGTCCATGACGTGCGCTTCGTCGAGGACAACTGGGAGTCCCCGACGCTCGGCGCCTGGGGCCTGGGGTGGGAGGTATGGCTGAACGGCATGGAGGTCACGCAGTTCACCTACTTCCAGCAGGTCGGCGGCCTCGACTGCCGCCCGGTGACCGGCGAGATTACCTACGGGCTCGAGCGGCTCGCGATGTATCTGCAGGGCGTGGAAAGCATTTACGACATTCTCTGGAGCGACACGCCCGACGGCCCCATCACCTACGGCGACCTGTTCCGCCAGAACGAGGTCGAGCAGTCGGCGTACAACTTCGAGCAGGCCGACGTGTCGGTGCTGCTGCGGCACTTCGAGGACCACGAGCAGGCCTGCCAGCGCCTGCTCGAGGCGAAGCTCGCACTGCCCGCCTACGAGCAGGTGCTGAAGGCCTCGCACAACTTCAACCTGCTCGATGCGCGCCGCGCCATCTCGGTCACCGAGCGGCAGCGCTACCTGTTGCGGGTGCGCACGCTCGCCAGCGCCGTGGCGCGCGCGTATCTGGCGAGCCGCGAGGCACTCGGCTTCCCGCTGCTGAAGGCGCGCGCGCCGTCCGGCGCGCGCGGGCCGGGGAGCAACGCATGAGCACCGGCGCACGCGACTTCCTCGTCGAGATCGGCACCGAGGAACTGCCGCCGAAGGCGCTGCAGCCGCTCGCGCAGGCCCTCGTCGCGGGCCTCACCGCCGGCCTTGCCAGGGCGCAGCTCTCGCACGGCGAGGTCTCAGGCTTCGCCACCCCGCGGCGCCTCGCCGTTCTGGTGCGGCGCCTCGCCGCGCGCGCTCCCGAGCAGCACCTGAAGCGCCGCGGACCGCCGCTGAGCGCCGCCTTCGATGCGAGCGGCGCCCCGACGCGCGCCGCACTCGCCTTCGCCCAAAGCTGCGGCACCCCCGTGGAGGCGCTCGAGCGCATCACGGAAGACAAGGGCACCTTCCTGTATTTCACCGGAACGCGAGCGGGCGAGGAGGCCGTACGGCGGCTGCCGGCACTGGTGCAGGCGGCACTCGATGAGCTGCCCATCCCGCGCCGCATGCGCTGGGGAGAGGGCGAGGCGCTGTTCGTGCGCCCGGTACACTGGGTGGTGATGCTCTTCGGCAAGGACGTCGTTCCCGCGACGCTGCTCGGCGTGGCGGCCGGGCGCCACACGCGCGGCCACCGCTTCCATGCACCCAAGCCGCTCGCGCTCAGCAGTGCCGCGGCCTACGAGCGCACGCTGCGCGAGCGCGGCTACGTGCTCGCAGACTTTGCCCTGCGGCGCGAGCGCATCCGCACCGCGGTGGACGCGGCGGCCGAGGGCGTCAAGGGGCGCGCACTGATCGGCGCGGCACTGCTCGACGAGGTGACCGCGCTCACCGAGTGGCCGGTGGCGCTCGCCGGGTTCTTCGAAGAGCGCTTCCTGTCGCTGCCGCGCGAGGTGCTGATCTCCACGCTCGAGACCCATCAGCGCTACTTCCCGGTGGAGGGTGCGACCGGCGGGCTGCTGCCCGCGTTCATCACGGTCGCCAACATCGAGAGCCGCGAACCGGACAAGGTGCGCGCCGGCAACGAGCGCGTGGTGCGCCCGCGCCTCGCCGATGCGGCCTTCTTCTGGGAGCAGGACCGGCAGCAGCCGCTCGCCGCGCGCCGTCCCGGCCTCGATGCGGTGACCTTCCAGGCGCGACTCGGCTCCCTGGGCGACAAGACGCGCCGCGTGGCGAGGCTCGCCGCCGGGATCGCGCCGGCGGCCGGAGCGGCCCTCGAAGCCACCGAGCGCGCAGCGCTCCTCGCCAAGTGCGATCTGCTCACCGCCATGGTCGGGGAGTTCCCCGAGCTGCAGGGGATCATGGGAACCTATTACGCGCTCGCCGACGGCGAGCCGCACGAGGTCGCCACCGCCATCCGCGAGCACTACCTGCCGCGCTCGGCAGGTGATGCGCTGCCGGCGAGCGCGGTGGGCATCACGCTCGCGATCGCCGACAAGCTCGATACGCTCGCCGGTATCTTCGCGATCGGCGGCAAGCCGAGCGGCGCCAAGGATCCGTTCGGCCTGCGCCGCGCCGGGCTCGGCGTGCAGCGCATCCTGATCGAGAAGGGACTCGACCTCGACCTGCCGGCGCACATCGCGCGCGCACTCGGCGCAGTGCGCGCCGACATCGAGCGCCTCGGCACGCGCGCGCCACCGCCCGCGGCCGGCGCGGCCGACCCGGCGGCGCTCGCCGGGGAGATCTACGACTTCCTGATGGAGCGGCTGCGCGCCTACTACCTGGAGAGCGGTGCCGCGGCGAGCGCGGCACGCCCGGCCGTGACTGCGGAGATGTTCGACGCGGTGCTCGCCGCGCGCCCGGCCTCGCCGCTCGATTTCGATGCGCGCCTCAAGGCGCTCAGCATGTTCCTCGCGCTTCCCGAGGCCGGCAGCCTCACCGCCGCCAACAAGCGCATCAGCAACATCCTGCGCAAAGCCAACACCACCCCGGGGACCGAGGTCGACGTGCGCCAGCTGCGCGAGGACGCCGAGGTGCGCCTCTTCGATGCCATGCGCGCGCTGCGCGATGCGGTCTCCGCCGCCACCGCGCAGCGCGAGTACGCCGGCGCGCTCGGCAGGCTCGCGCAGCTGCGGCCCGCGGTCGATGCGTTCTTCGACCAGGTGATGGTCATGGACGAGGACCTCGCGCTGCGCGCCAATCGCTTGAGCCTGCTCGCCCAGCTGCAGGGTTTGTTCGCAGGGGTCGCGGACCTGTCGCGACTGCCGGGTTGAGCGAGCGCGCGGCAGCGGTGGAGTCGAGCCGGCGCGGGCCGCTGCTGCAGCTCGCCGGCTCGCTGTTCTTCACCGGCTTCCTGTTCCTGTGGACCTTCCTCTACGCGATCTTCTTCGTGCTCGCGTGCCTGATGCTGCCCTTCCCGCGGCGCTTCGCGCTGGCGCGCGCGTACGCGGTGAGCGTGCTGGCGGTGCTGCGCTGGAGCTGCGGCCTCGCCTACCGCATCGAAGGCGAGCCGCTGCCGCAAGGCTGTCACGTCGCGTTGTGGAAGCACTCCTCCTCGTGGGAGACGATCGCGATGATGGTGGTCTTCCCCCGCCAGGTGTGGGTGCTCAAGCGCGAGCTGCTGTGGATCCCGGCGGTGGGCCTGGGGCTGCGGCAGCTGCATGCCATCGCGATCGATCGCCAGGCCGGACACTCCGCCGTCGCGCAGGTGCTCGAGCAGGGCAAGGAGCGCCTCGCGGAAGGTGACTGGATCATTATCTTTCCCGAAGGCACGCGCATGCCCGCCGGCGAGACGCGCCGCTATGGCGTGAGCGGCACGCTGCTGGCGATCGAGACCGATCGGTTCATCGTCCCGGTCGCGCACAACGCCGGACGCTACTGGCCGCGGCGCGGGTTGCTGAAGAAACCGGGCGTGGTGCGCGTCGTGATCGGCCCGGCGGTGCGCGCGGCGGGGCGCGAGGTGCGCGAGCTGAACGAGGAGGTCCAGGGCTGGATCGAGACGACGGTGCGCGAACTTTTCTGAGTGCGGCCGTTCTCGCGCGGGCGTGCGATGATCCTGCGGCGCTTTCGTCCTGCAGGTGCCGACATGACAAGCCTACCGGCCGCACTCGCCTCGCTCGTTGTCGCGCTCGCACTGACACTCGCAGCGCTCACCCCTCCCGCCGCGGCGCAAGCGCCCAGGAGTTTTCTCGGCGTGGGTCTTAAGGATCTGCCCGGCACGGCCGGCGCGGAGGTGGGCGTCATCGCCGCGGGTAGCCCCGCGGCGCAGGCCGGTGTGCAGGTCGGGGACATCATCGTGGCGGTCGGCGGGCGCTCGGCCGCGAATACCGCGGCGGTGGTGAGCGCGCTCGCGGCGCTCGCGCCGGGACAGCGCGCCGAGCTGTCGGTGCTGCGCGCCGGGCGGCCGCTGCAGCTGCACGCGCTCATGGGCGCAGCGCCCGCGGCTCAGCCGGCGGCCGAGGCAGCGCCGCCTGGTCCACCCGCTCCAGCGGTGTCGGCTGCGCCGCTCAAAGTCTCCGGCTACACGACGTTCAGCGATCCTGAGGAGCATGCCTTCACCGTGCAGGTGCCCTCCGGCTGGCACACCGTGGGCGCGCTCACCCGGCGCGGCGCGCTCGAGATCAGCCCGTTCGTGCGGGCGTTGTCACCCGATCGCATGACGTACCTCATGGTGGGCGAGCCCACGCTGCTCTCGTACACGCCGCCCAATGCGACCACGCGGCGCCTTGGCTGGCGCGAGGGCTCGCTGCACGACGCCGGCCTGGGCGGAGTCACCATGCTGCTGCACTACATCGCGGGTGCGCAGTTCGCGCAGCTCTACGGGCAGACGGCGCTTTCCGGACTTTGCCCGCAGCTGCGTTTCGAAGCCGCGCAGCAGCGCAACGACTTCGTCGTCGCGGCGGACCAGCTGATCCCGACCGTGATTCCTTCAACCTCCACCGGCGGGGAGGCCACTTTCAGCTGCCGCCATGGCGGGCAGCCGATGCAGGTGCGCGTCGATGCAGTGACCCGCACCACGCGCGACAACGTGCTGTGGAACGTGATTTTTCTGCGTGCGCTGATCGCCCCAAGCGCTCAGGCGGATGCGGCCTTCGAGGTGCTCAAGCACATGACGGTCACCTTCAAGTACGACCCTGCCTGGGTACAGCAGCAGAACCGGATGAGCCAGGCGGCCGCCGCGGCTATCAATCAGCGGGCGCAGGCCTCGCTGCGCGCGCAGCAGGGGATCATCGCCAGCCTCAACGCCACCGATGAGAACTTCTCCGCGATGGACGACATCGTCTCGGGCTACAGCAACTACCGCGATGAGCGCACCGGCAACGTCTACAAACTGAGCAACACCGATCCGGGCAAGTGGGTGGACGACAGCAGCGGGCGCATCGTCTCGACGCCCGACGACAATCCGCCACCCTGGGCCGCCGGCTACAGCCGCCTGACGCGCGTGCCCTGAGCCCGCTGATTGACTCGCTGTTGAGTCAATGAGCTGATGACAGCGCCATTTTAGCGCGAAAAACCTTAGATATCGAGGTTGGTCACCGACAGCGCGTTCTTCTCGATGAATTCGCGGCGCGGCTCGACCTGATCTCCCATGAGCGTCGTGAAGATGTCGTCCGCTGCGACCGCATCGTCGATCTTCACCTGCAGCAGCCGCCGCGTTTCCGGGTTGATGGTGGTCTCCCAGAGCTGCTCCGGATTCATCTCGCCGAGGCCCTTGTAGCGCTGGATGGTCTGGCCCTTCTTCGCCTGCTCGAACAGCCAGCGCATCGCCTCTTTGAACGAGCCGATCTCGGCGCGCTCGCTGCCGCGGTTGACGTGGGCGCCCTCGCCGATCAGCCCGGCAAGCGTGCGCGCCAGATCCGCGATCCGCTGGTACTCGGCGGACTCGAAGAACTCGCGCGGCAGGTACTTCGAGCTCGGCGTGCCGTGTTCGGTCTTGTGCACGATGATGCGCGCCGCGTGCCCGTCGCTCGCACCGCGCGTCTCGACGCGGTAGGTGCGCGTGCCGTCGGCGAGCGCATTGAGCCGCTCGTTGAGGTCCTGCGCCCACCCCTTCAGCCACTCGGCACGATCGAAGTTCGCCGGCGACACCTCGGGCATGTAGATGAGCTGCTCCAGCAGCCGATCGTCGTAGCGGCGCGACCAGCGTGTGATGATCGCCTGCACCTCCATGTACTTGCGCGCCAGCAGTTCCAGGCTCGTGCCCGACAGCGGCGGCGCGCCGTCATTCACGTGCAGCGCCGCGCCCTCGAGTGCGTCGTTGAGCAGCAGCTGCGACAGGCCCGCCTCGTCCTTGACGTAGGTCTCCTGCCGGCCGCGCTTGATCTTGTAGAGCGGCGGCTGCGCGATGTAGATGTGGCCGCGCTCGATGAGCTCGGGAATCTGCCGGTAGAAGAAGGTGAGCAGCAGCGTGCGGATGTGACTGCCGTCGACGTCGGCATCGCACAACAGCACCACGCGGTGGTAGCGCAGCTTGGCGATGTCGAAATCATCCTTGCCGATGCCGCAGCCGAGCGCGGTGATGAGCGTGCCGACTTCCGCCGAGGACAGCATCTTGTCGAAGCGCGCCTTCTCGACGTTGAGGATCTTGCCCTTGAGCGGCAGGATCGCCTGCGTGCGCCGGTCGCGTCCCTGCTTGGCGGAACCGCCGGCGGAGTCGCCCTCGACGATGAAGATCTCCGAGAGCGCCGGATCCTTCTCCTGACAGTCGGCGAGTTTGCCCGGCAGTCCCGCAATATCGAGCGCACCCTTGCGGCGGGTCATCTCGCGCGCCTTGCGCGCCGCTTCGCGCGCGCGTGCCGCCTCGACCATCTTCGCCACGATCTGGCGCGCCTCCTGCGGATGCTCCAGCAGGAATTCCTGCAGCTTGGTGCCGACCGCGTTCTCGACGATGCCCTTCACCTCGGAGGACACCAGCTTGTCCTTGGTCTGCGAGGAGAACTTCGGATCGGGCAGCTTCACCGACAGGATCGCGGTGAGTCCCTCGCGCGCATCGTCGCCGGTCATGGGGATGCGATCCTTCTTGCCCGACAGCTCCTTCTCGACGTAATCGTTCAGCGTGCGCGTCAGCGCACTGCGAAAGCCGGCGAGATGCGTGCCGCCGTCCTTCTGCGGGATGTTGTTGGTGTAGCAGAACATGCTCTCGAGATACGAGTCGTTCCACTGCATCGCCACTTCGACCGACACCGGCCCGTCCTGCGAGCGAAACCACACCACCGTCTCGTGGATTGGCGTGCGTGTGCGGTTCAGGTATTTGACGAACGCCTTGAGTCCTCCGGCGTGCGCGAACACGTCGGATTTATTTTCGCGCTCGTCGATCAGCTCGATGCGCACGCCGGAATTGAGGAACGACAGCTCGCGCAGTCGCTTGGCGAGGATCTCGTAGTTGAACTGGATGTTGGTGAAGATCGTCGAGCTCGGCCTGAAGCGGATGATCGTGCCGCGATCGTGCGTCTCGCCGACCACCGCCAGCGGCGCCACCGGCTCGCCCAGGTGATATTCCTGGCGATGCAGCTTGCCGTCGCGCGAGATCATGAGCAGCAGGTAGTCCGACAGCGCGTTCACCACCGACACCCCGACCCCGTGCAGGCCGCCGGACACCTTGTACGAGAGGTCGTCGAACTTACCGCCCGAGTGCAGCACGGTCATGATGACCTCGGCCGCCGAGCGCCCCTCCTCGGGGTGGATATCCACAGGAATTCCGCGGCCGTTGTCCGAGACGGTCACCGATTCGTCCGCGTGAATCGTGACGACAATGCGATCGCAGTGGCCGGCTAAGCTCTCGTCGATCGAGTTGTCGACGACCTCGAAAACCATGTGGTGAAGACCGGTGCCGTCATCCGTGTCGCCGATGTACATTCCGGGGCGTTTCCGCACCGCATCAAGACCCTTTAAGACTTTGATTTTACTGGAATCGTAGACGTCGTCTGCGGACATGAAGAGGCTCGGTTTTGTGACGCGACATTATACCGGTTGCACCCTCCCCTGTACCACGCGGAACTCCCGCTCCGGCGCACCAAAAAGTCGGGATTCCGGGTGCAGCGAAGTCACCACGAGCTGACATCGAAGACGCATGACCTGGGCGATGAATCGCTGCAGATACTCACCGTCGAGCTCCGCGGCCGGATCATCGAGAAGTAGCGTCGGATGGATCTGCGTGAGCTCCTTGAGGAGCCGCAGCTGCGCCACCGTCATCGCCACCGCAACGAGTTTCTGCTGCCCGCGCGAGAGCGCCTCGCGTGCTGCGCGTCCATGCAGCCGCAGCGTGATGTCCGCGCGGTGAGGACCGGAGTGCGTGACGGCCCGCGCCCGGTCCCGCGCGCGCGAGCTCTCGAGCGCCTCGGCGAGCGTGTGCTCCTGGGTCCACCCCCGCTGGTAGCCGAGCTCCACCGGCACACCGGCGAGCGCCGCGAGCTCCTCGCGCCAGTACGGCTGCAACCGTCCGACGAGCTCCTCGCGGGAGTGCGAGATGGACTCGCCGAGGCGGGCGAGCTCGGGTTCCCACAGCTGCGGATCGGCGCCGGACCTCAGCGCCGCATTGCGCTGCTTCAGCGCCCGCGTGTAGCGAAGCCACGTGTCGATGAACTGAGGTTCCACGTGGAACACGGACCAGTCGAGCCAGCGACGCCGCCGGTAACCACCCTCCTCAACCAGCCGGTGCACTCCCGGATCGATCACCTGCACGGCAAACGCCCGTGAGAGCTCTGCCAGGGACTCGGCACTGCGCCCGCCGATACGGGCCGTTGTCGCCGTGCGGGTCACCTCGAAGCCGATGGTCTCGGGGACGCCGTCCTCCCGGCATGTTCTGCCAATGACTCTTAAATGATCCTGTCCATAGCGAATAAGGCGCTCACTGTTCCTCGTACGAAACGATCGGCCGCGTCCGAGCATGAAGGCGGCCTCGAGGATTGATGTCTTGCCCGATCCGTTGGGGCCGCAGATGAGCGCAAGTCCGGGCGGGATGTCGAGTGTCGCCTGCTCGATGCAGCGGACGTTGGCGATCGTGAGCTGACTGAGGCTCATGCTCTGAAGATCGTGCAGCAGGCGTGCAGGCGAGATCTCTGGTCGTGCGGAGCAAGGCACGCCACCATCGCCATTCCACCCCCACGTGACTGGTCCACCCGCATCACCTGTGACCAGCGCGCGGTCGCTCGCTGGTTTGCCATTCCCCACCCCGCCCCAAAGTTGCGGCGTCATTCTGCCTGAGTGCGCGGCGGTTTCGCGGAAGGTGTTGCCGCGTTGGCAGCCGCCCGAGCGCTCAAAGCAGCGCGGACTCAGGGGTGCTTTTGGCCCCCGGTGAAGCAGCCTGTGCGGCAGCGGCGATGGCTGTCGGCGACCCGACGGACCGGTGGGGTGCTGTGCCCGGTGAGCCTCGGCGAGGAGCGCTCGCGAGCAACCCTGGCGCGTGTTCCACGTGGAAGCGATTCTCGGGGTGAAGCGGTGTTCCACATGGAACCCACTCCTGGGGTGGAAGCGATGTTCCACGTGGAACGATCCTGAAGTCTGGCGACCGTGTAGCCGACCGCCATGTTCCACGTGGAACCGCTCTCCCGGTTGAAGACGAGCGCTCCACATGAGACGTCGCGACGCGGAGGCGTTCCACGTGGAACAACCTGAAGCGACCCGTACGGGCAGCGATGACGCGACGGCTCCCGTGAGCGAGCCAGGCAGGATCGAGCGCACCTCAGTCGCCGTCGCCACCGCGCGCGTCCAACCGCTGGCCGACGGTCAGCGCAACGCCGGTGAACACACGGCGATCCACAGGACGCTTGTCCGCACCGCGCGAGTACCAGCGCGAGCGCCCCCAGGATGCACACGCTCACCGAGACCTATCCACCTCACCCTTGCAGGCGCGTCGATATTTTCCGTTCAGCGCAGGGGGCGTCGCCATCGGATGGCGACGGGGCGACTTTCGCACGGCGCGACCGCTCGAGCAGGATCTTGGTGTTTGCTGAAATCGCCTTACGCAGCGGCAGCTGCTTTTCCGGAGGCCGTACAACGCAGGTCATGCCGGCGCGGCGAAGCGCCGGGGGAAAAGCCCGGCGAGGGAAAATCCCGGTGGTCGAGGGCGAGCGGCCTACAGCCGCATCGGCATGACGACGTAGCGCGTGTGCGTCGTGCCCGGCGCGTGGATCAGGCAGCTGCTGTTGGAATCGGTGAGCCCGATCTCGACCTTGTCGCCCTCAATGGCGCCCAGCGCGTCGAGCAGGTAATTCACGTTGAAGCCGATCTCGACTTCCTCGCCCTTGTAGGAGACCTCAACCTGGTCCTCGGCTTCCTCCTGCTCCGGGTTGTGCGCCTGGAGCGTCAGGAGATCGGGACGTGCCGTGAGGCGGATGCCGCGGTATTTCTCGTTGGAGAGGATCGCCGTGCGCTGCAACGCCTGCCGGAGCGTCTCGCGATCCGCTTCGACGCGGCGTGGCGGACTTGCGGGGATCACTCGCGAGTACTCCGGGAAACGACCATCGATCAGCTTCGAAGTGAAGCGAATGTCGCCGATCTTGGCGCGAACGTGATTTGTGCCAACGGCCAGCTCGATGTCCCCCTCGGTGCCGAGGATCCTCTGCAGCTCCAGTACCCCTTTGCGCGGCACGATCACCTGGTGGGTCGAGCGGGCCTGGCCGCTCGCCAGCTCCATCTCGGCGAGCGCCAGGCGATGACCGTCGGTGGCCACGGCGCGCAGCGCCTTGCCGTCGGTCTCGAGCAGCAGCCCGTTCAGGTAATAGCGCACGTCCTGCTGCGCCATCGAGAAATGTGTCTTGTCGATCAGGCGGCGGAATTCTCCCTGCGCGAGGTTGAGGGTCTGCTGCGCGTTGATCTCTTCGACCACTGGAAACTCCGCCGCCGGCAGGCTCGAGAGCGTGAAGCGGCTGCGCCCGGCGCGCACCGAGACGCGCTCCCCGTCGGTGCTCAAGGTCACACTCGCCTTGTCCGGCAGGGAGCGGAAAATATCGAGCAGCTTGCGGCCCGGCACGGTGATGTCCCCGGGCTGCTGCACGCTCGCCGTGCTGGTCGCCACGAGTTCCACTTCGAGATCGGTCCCCGTGACGTTCAGGTGATTGTCGCGTGCAGCGAGCAGCACGTTCGCGAGCACCGGCATGGTCTGCCGGCGCTCTACGACACCGATGACACTTTGCAGTGGAGCGAGCAGGTCTTCGCGCGTGGCGGTGAGCTTCATGGAGTTCGACTCTCTTCAGGAGACATCTGTATCAGACAGAAGATTCTCTTATTGTTAAGACTATAGAGCGTGATGGTAACGGGTATAAGAAAACTTTCCATGCGCTATCAGACAGCTGCAGCGCTTTTGCTCGGGCACAAAGCCGCGAACGAGCTGACCAACTGCTGTGTGCCGCCTGTGGATAACTTTATCCACAGCTTCGTGCACAGCAAATGCGCGTCTCTACACACATCAACCCGCCAGGGTTCTCAACAGGTTTGAGTAATCTTCCTTGATGCGCTGCTCGCTGTCGCGCAGGCTCTTGATGCGCTTGCAGGCATGCAGCACGGTGGTGTGATCGCGCCCGCCGAAAGCATCGCCGATTTCCGGCAGGCTGTGGCTGGTGAGCTCCTTGGCGAGCGCCATCGCCACCTGCCGCGGCCGCGCCACCGAGCGGCTGCGCCGCTTGGACAGCAGGTCCGCCATGCGCACCTTGTAGTAATCCGCAACGGTCTTCTGGATGTTGTCGATGGTGACGAGTTTCGCCTGCAGCGACAGCAGGTCCTTGAGCGCTTCCTTGGTGAATTCCAGTGTGATCACGTGCCCGGTGAAGCGCGAGTTGGCGATCACCCGGCGCAGCGCGCCCTCGAGCTCGCGCACGTTGGAGCGGATGCGCTTGGCGATGAAGAACGCCACTTCCTCCGGCAGGAGGACGCCGACGGCCTGCGCCTTGGTCATGAGGATCGCCACGCAGGTCTCGAGCTCCGGCGGCTCGATCGCCACGGTGAGTCCCCAGCCGAAACGCGATTTGAGCCGCTCCTCCAGGCCCTCGACCTCCTTCGGGTAACGGTCGCAGGTGAGGATCACCTGGTGCTGCCCCTCGAGCAGCTCGTTGAAGGTGTGGAAGAACTCCTCCTGCGAGCGCTCCTTGCCGGCAAAAAACTGGATGTCGTCGATCAGCAGTGCATCGAGCGAGCGGTAGGCGGTCTTGAACTCGTTCATCGAGTTGTGCTGCAGCGCGCGCACCATGTCGCCGACGAAGCGCTCGGAGTGCACGTAGGCGATGCGCGCCTCGGCGTCGCGCTGCTTGATGTGGTGCGCGATGGCGTGCATCAGGTGCGTCTTGCCGAGGCCGACGCCGCCGTACAGGAACAGCGGGTTATAGGCGCTGCCGGGATTCTCCGCGACCTGCACCGCCGCCGCCTTGGCCAGCTGGTTGCTCTTGCCCTCGACGAACGAGGCGAAGGTGAAATCCGCGTTGAGCCGCGCGCCGACCACCAGGCCTTCCGCGCGCCGCGGCGGCAGCGCCGCGGCCGGCGCACCGCGCAGCGGCGTGCTGCGCGAGCCGACCTCGACGGTGACGATGGGCGTATCGCCGGTGCTCTCATCGCGCAGCAGCTCGCCGATGCGCGGCAGCAGGTTGGCGTTGATCCAGTCGACCACGAAGCGGTTGGGGGCGAGCAGCTTGAGCGCGCCGTTGCCCTCCATGGCCTGCAGCGGCCGCACCCAGGTGTTGAACTGCTGCTCCGGAAGCTCCGCCTCCAACGCGCCCATGCAGCGAGTCCAAAGCGACGCTTCCACGCGCGTTGCCTCCGCGACGTTTCTTGTGAACGTTAAGGAATGGGGCCGCGCAGTCTATACCGATCGCGCCGCGCGCTGAAGCCGCCACGCGCGTGCGCTTCGCGTGCGCTTTGTATTGACACCTTGATGCTCAACGGCTTAGCCTTGCCGCCCTTTTTTTGACAGCAGCACATTGCCCACGGAGCCGACGCGATGAAGCGGACCTACCAGCCGAGCAAGGTGCGTCGCAAGCGCACTCACGGGTTCCGTGCGCGCATGGCCACTAAGGGCGGCCGCAGAGTGCTGGCGCGCCGGCGCGCCAAGGGCCGGCGCAAGCTGATACCCTAGCGCCGTACTGATGCGCTTGCGCCCGAGAGCGGCGCAGCGTCATCGCAGCAACCCTTAAATTTCGCGCGATGCCTGGGCGGCTCACACTGCCGGCGCGACTTCGCCTGCGGCGCAAGCGCGATTTCGATGCCGCCTACGCGCGCGGACGGCGCATGAGTGACGGATTTTTCGCAGTGACGGCGAGTTCGAACCAAGCGGGCGCCCCGCGCCTGGGACTGGCGGTGGCGGTGCGCGCGGCCGGTGGCGCGGTCGGCCGCAACCGCCTGCGCCGCATCATCCGCGAGTCCTTCCGCTTGCATCAGCGCGAGCTGCCGGCGGTGGATCTGGTGGTGAGTGCGCGGTCGGCGGCCCGCGGCGCGAGCGGCCCGGCGCTGCGCGCCAGCCTCGAGGCGCTGTGGAGAAAAGTAGGCGAACAATGCGCCACGTCGCAGTCTTCCTGATCCGCCTTTACCAATGGACCGTGAGCCCGCTTCTCGGGCCGCGCTGCCGCTTCTACCCGAGCTGCTCGCACTACGCGCTCGAGGCTGTGCAGCGCTTTGGCGTACTGCGCGGCGGCTTCCTGGCGCTGCGGCGGTTGCTGCGCTGTCACCCCTGGCAGCCCGGCGGCTTCGATCCGGTGCCGCAGCGCTTCGTTTCGCTGCTGCGCGCCCCGCATGCCCATGAAGAATAATCTGCGCCTGTACCTGTGGGGCGCGCTCGCGCTGCTGCTGTTCTACGACTACCAGACCTGGATGCGCGACTACGCGCCGCCGCCCGCGCTCAACTCCTCCGCTGAGCAGCACGGCGTCGCGGGCGCGCCCGCGAGCGATCTCGGTAATCGCATCCCGCAGCTGCCGTCCGCAGGCACGGCGGCGGGTGGGGCCGCCGGCACGGCGTCGCCGAGCGCCACCGCGTCGCCGAGCGCCACCGCCGCCCCGGCCGCCGCGGATGCGACCACGGCCGCGCCGGGCGCCGCCGCCCTCGCGGCCCCTGCCGCCGCGGCGCCCGCCGTGCACGTGCGCACCGACGTGCTCGACGTCGACATCAGCACCCAGGGCGGCACCCTCGAGCGGGCGGACCTGCTCGCCTACCCGAGAGTGAAGGGCGAGGTGACGCCGGTGCGTCTGGAGGATCACGACGATCCGCAGTCGCTCTACCTGCTGCAGTCGGGACTCACCGGCCCGGCGCCCGGGGAATACCCGACACACATCGCGACCTACACCAGCGAGCGCAGCGACTACGTGCTCGACGGTGCCAGTGAGCTCAGGGTGCCGCTGCGCTGGAGCGCGGATGGCATCACGGTCACCAAGACCTTCGTGTTCCGGCGCGGGCGCTACAACATCGGCCTCGACTACCAGGTGGAGAACCACGGCAGCACGCCGTGGAGCGCGCATCCCTACGTGCAGATCCTGCGCAACGACCCGCCCACCAAGCGCTCGTACTTCAACGTCACGAGCTACGCGTTCCACGGCCCGGCGCTCTGGGACGGCACCAAGTACCGCAAGCTCAGCACCACCGATGCGCAGGACAGCCATCTGTCGCTCGACGTGCGCGACGGCTGGGTGGCGGCGCTGCAGCATCATTTCGTCACCGCCCTGGTGCCGCCGCCCGGCGCGCCGTGGCACTTCGGCCTGGAGGTCGCGGGCGACCAGTACCTCTTGTCCGTGGAAGGTCCTGCGCAGAGCGTGCCGGCCGGCGGCAGCGCGCAGTTCGATGCGACGCTGTTCGTGGGGCCGAAGCTGCAGGCGCAGCTGGAGCAAACCGCGCACGATCTCGGGCGCGTCGCCGACTACGGCCGCCTGACGATGCTGGCGATGCCGCTGTTCTGGTTGCTCGCGAAGGTGTACGCGCTCACCGGCAACTGGGGGGTGTCCATCATCCTCGTGACCTTCCTCCTGAAGCTGCTCTTCTACCCGCTGTCGGAGGCGAGCGGCCGCTCCATGGCCAAGATGAAAGCGCTGCAGCCGCGCATCAAGAACCTGCAGGAGACCTACGCCGACGATCGCGAGAAGCTCGGCCGCGCCATGATGGAGCTGTACAAGCGCGAGAAGATCAACCCGCTCGCGAGCTGCCTGCCGGTCGTCATCCAGATCCCGGTGTTCCTCGCCTTCTACTGGGTGCTGCTCGAGAGCGTGGAGATGCGCCAGGCGCCGTTCGCGTTGTGGATCCACGACCTGTCGGCGCGCGATCCGCTGTTCATCCTGCCGATCATCATGGCGGGTGCGATGTTCGTGCAGTACAAGTTGAATCCCGCACCGCCCGACCCGGTGCAGGCCAAGGTGTTCATGATCATGCCGCTGGTCATGTCGGCCACCTTCGCGTTCTTCCCGGCGGGACTGGTGCTCTACTGGGTGACCAACACCATCCTGTCGATCGCGCAGCAGTGGAACATCAACCGCCGCATCGGCGCGCTCGGCGCGAACAAGTCCTGACGGCGCGCTCTCCGGCGGCGCACCGGCCGGCGGCGCGTCCGCGCGACGTGCACGCGCTTCAGGTGGCCGGGCACTCGTCGCGGTACGAGCCCGGCAGCTCCTCGGGCGGTGCGTCCGGCGGCGGGAAGGTTGCGCGGAACGTGAAGGCCGCAGCCGTCGGTCCGCGGCTGCGCAGGCTCTCGAGCCGCTCGACGGCCTCGGCGATCGGCGGTCGGTGGCCGCGCGGTACCCACCACAGCACCAGGTACGCCTGCGTCATGCGCTCGAACCACTCGCGCCGGCGGCGCATGATCTCGGCGTGCGCGGAAGAGTAGACGTAACGGCGCAGCGACTCCACGTCCTGCCACACCGACATGTTGAGCAGCAGGTTCTCGTTGTCGAACGGGCGCAGCGCGGTGGCATCACCGGCCTCGGTCTGCAGCCGCCAGACGAATCCGGGAGAGGCGTCGGCGAGCGCGTTGATGCGCGCCAGGTTTGCCGCGAATTGCGCCATCAGCGGCGAATCCATCGGCCCCCTGATGATGCCGACGTTGAGTTGTGCGAGCTCGTAAGCGGACATGGCGCCTCCCGCCGCGGATGGCGCAGCATACCCAAGGCTGCGCGTGACGCGACAGCGCGTGCGGCGTTAGCCTTGTTCCCACGACGGCCTGCGGCTGCCGACTCATGACGCACATCGACACCATCGTGGCCGCTGCCACGCCGCCCGGCCGCGGCGGCGTCGGCATCGTGCGCATCTCCGGCCCGAAGGCCCCCGAGCTCGGCGCCATCATGCTCGGGGAGCTGCCCGCGGCGCGCCGCGCGACGCTGGCGCGCTTTCTCGATGCGCAGGGCGAAGCGCTCGATGCCGGCCTGGCGCTGTTCTTTCCGGCGCCGCACTCCTACACCGGCGAGCACGTGCTGGAGCTGCACGGTCACGGCGGGCCGCTGGTGCTCGAAGCGCTCATCGCACGCGCGCTCGAGCTCGGCGCGCGCCGCGCCGCGCCCGGGGAGTTCACGCAGCGCGCCTTCCTCAACGACAAGCTCGATCTCACCCAGGCGGAAGCGGTGGCGGACCTGATCGATGCGGGCTCGCAGCAGGCGCTGCGCGCGGCCATGCGCTCGCTGCAGGGGGAGTTCTCCGCCATGGTGCACGGGCTCACCGAAGGGGTGACTGAGCTGCGCAGCTACGTCGAGGCGGCGATCGATTTTCCGGAGGAAGAGATCGACTTCCTCGCCGACCGCGAGCTCGCCGTGCGCTTTGCGACGCTGCGCGAGCATTTCGCGGCCGTTGAGGACAGCGCGCGCTTAGGACGCCTGCTGCACGAGGGCATGACGGTGGTGATCGCCGGGCCGCCGAACGCCGGCAAGTCGAGCCTGCTGAACCGCCTCGCCGGCTACGATGCCGCGATCGTCACACCGATCGCCGGCACCACGCGCGACGTGCTGCGCGAGCGCATCCATCTCGACGGCATGCCACTGCACGTGCTGGACACCGCGGGGCTGCGCGCCGGCGGCGATGCGGTCGAGGCAGAGGGGGTGCGGCGCGCCTACGCCGAGATGCAGCGCGCCGACCGCGTGCTGTTCGTGATCGATGCCGCCGCCGACCCGAGCGGCGCGGCTTACCGGCAGGAGCTCAGCGCCCTGCCGGCGCAGGTGCCCGTCACGCTGCTGTTCAACAAGTGCGATCTCGTCCCGGAGCTTGGCCTCAGCGCTGCCGGCGGCGCGCCGCCGCGCCTCGCGCTGTCGGCGCTCACCGGGGCGGGACTGCCGGAGCTGCGCGCGCACCTCAAAAGCTGCATGGGATACCAGGGCGATGCCGGCGGGGCCGTCAGCGCGCGCCGCCGCCACCTGGAGGCGCTCGGGCGCGCCCGCGAGTGCGTCGAGGAGGCCGCGCGGCAGCTCACCGAGCGGCGTGCCGGGGAGCTGGTGGCCGAGGAGCTGCGCGCTGCGCAGCAACACTTGAGCGAGATCACCGGGGAGTTCACCAGCGAGGATCTGCTGGCGCGCATCTTCGCGGGGTTCTGCATAGGCAAGTAGCGCGGCGCAGCAATGCGAATCGACCTCAGGCACTTAACATAGTTCCCGTTACCTTCATCCTCTTACAACAACTCCGCGCTAACATCACGAGGTCCGAAAGGGAGGACACCATGAGAACCACGAAAACACAGGGCATGTTCAATCACCTGGGACTGGCCGGCGCATTCGCAGGCCTGGCGCTTGCTGCCACGGCGCTCGCCGATGATGCCGGGCAGTGGGATCACAAGCCGATGGAGCTCAGCAGCAGCACGTTCACCGACGGCGGCGTGCTGCCGATCAGCATGATTTTTGAATCGGCCACCACGTCCGGCACCAACGCCTGCTCGGTTGATGGCAGCACCGGAGGCAACACCTCGCCGCAGCTTTCCTGGCGGCATGCGCCGCCAGGTACCCGGACGTTCGCGGTGGTCATGTATGACACCACCGCGTCGTTCACTCACTGGGGGATCTACAACATCTCGCGTGAGGCGCGCGAGTTACCCGCCAATGCCGGCACTCCGACCAGCACCGACGGACAGCAGATCGAGGACGACTTTTACCTGGGCACCAACGGGTACAACGGGCCATGTCCGCCCGCGGAACAGCCGTACGTCCATCACTACGTGTTTACGGTCTATGCGCTCGATAAGGCGCTGCAGCTCCCGGCCTCGACGAACTTTCCGCCGGTCGCCGAGACGCTGTTTCAGGCGCTGATCCGAGCGGGTCAGGAAGGCCACATCCTCGCGAGCGCGAGCATTACGGGGTTGTATTCGATCGTTCCAGGCGCGGACTAGACGAGCTGCAGTGCGCCGCGCTCAGCGCCCGGTACCGGCGAGCCCGAGGTCCTTGCTGTAGACGACGTTCATGACGTTGTCGTACCAGCCCTGGACCTCGGGCTTGACGAGGTGCTTGTTCACGTAGAAGTAGATCGGCAGCAGCGGGTGATCGTTGAGCATCACGCGCTCGGCTTCCTCCAGCAGCGCGCTGCGCGCCAGCGGATCCTGCTGCCGCGCCGCGCTGCGCAGCAGCGCGTCATAGCTCGGGCTGCTGTAGTGCGGCAGGTTCACGCCGAAATCGCTCTTCAGGTACTGGGCGAAAGTGTAGGCATCGTTGTAGTCGCCCACCCAGCTCGAGCGGAACATCTGCACGTCGCCGCGATCGATGTCCTGCAGCAGTGATTTGAACTCCACCTGCGTAAGCCGTACGTCGACGCCGAGCGCCTCCTTCCACATTGAGGCGATGGCGAGTGCCAGCTTGGTGTGCACCTCGCCGGCGTTGTAGCGCAGCTCGAAGGCGAGCGGCTTGTCGTGCGAGTATCCGGCCGCCCGGTAGAGCCGCTGCGCCTCGGCGATGCGTGCGCTCATCGGCAGCTCGCGGTAGTCGAACGACTGCGAGGTATAGCCGTCGATCCCCGGTGGCACCCAGCCGTAGGCGGGCAGCTCACCGACGCGCAGCACGAGCTGCGCGAGCTTCTCACGGTCGATCACCAGCGACAGCGCGCGGCGCAGGCCTAAGCTGTCCTTGAAGGGCGCGCGGCGCAGGTTGAAACCGTAGTAATAGGTGGTGAGCTGCGGCGACACGTGCAGCTCATTGCGCAGGTGTTCGCGGATCCAGTCGTACTGGCCGCGCGGCACGACGAAGGTGATCTGCAGCTCGCCGCCGCGGTAGCGGGCGAGCTCGGCATTCTCGTCGGGGATCAAGAGGTACTTGACCCCGTCGAGGCGCATCGCCGCCGCGTTCCAGTAGTAGCGGTTGCGCAGCGCCAGCACGTACGCACCCTGCACCCACTCCTTGAGCACGAAGGCGCCGTTCGACACCATCACGCCGGGCCGCGCGAAGCCGTCCGGGTGGCTGCGCAGCGTCGGGCGGTGCACCGGGCAGGTGCTCGGGTGCGACAGCAGCGTCGGCAGGTACGGCGCAGGCGTCGCGAGCGTGATCACCACGGTCGAGTCGTCGGGGGCGGCGACGCCGAGCGTCTGCGGGGGCTTGCGGCCGGCGACGATGTCGTCCGCGTTGGCGACCACGTCGATGTACTGCGCATAGCCGGAAGCGGTCGCCGGATTCACCAGGCGCTGCAGGCCCGCCACGAAGTCCTGCGCGACCACGCGCTCGCCGTTCGACCAGCGCGCATCCGCACGCAGGTCGAAGGTGTAGGTGAGGCCGTCGCCGCTCACGCTCCACTGCGCCGCAACCCCGGGCGCAACGGCGGCGTGCGCGTCGAGCGTGGTGAGTCCCTCGCACAGGTCGCGCACGATGCTCTGGGCCTCGAAGCCGCGCACCTTCTGTGGATCGAGCGAGTCGGGGTCGGGGCCGCCGCCGCGCACCAGGATCGCTTGCCCCGCGGGCGGGGCGTGGGAGCCGCACGCCGCGAGCAGCAGCGCCGCCACCGCCGTGAGCGCCGCCCATCCCGCCGCGGCGCGGCGCGGCCTGGTGCGCGCGGCGGATTCCCGGTGGGAGCTCATGCCTGCGGCCGGTGGCGCGCGGCGTTCATCTGCCGGCGCAGCGACTCGGCCGCCGTGCGGCAGGCCTGCGCGAAGTCTGCGCCGGAGGAGGCGTAGAGCAGGGCGCGCGAGGAGCTGACGATGAGTCCGGTGCCGGCGCGCGTCTGCCCCTGCTGCACCACCTGCGCCGCATCGCCTCCCTGGGCGCCGACCCCCGGGACCAGCAGCGGCATGTCGCCGACCAGCGCGCGCACCTCGGCGAGCTCGCGCGGGTAGGTCGCTCCGACCACCAGCGCGCAGTTGCCGCGCCCGTTCCAGCGCTCAGCGGCGAGCTGCGCCACCACCTGGTAGAGCTTGCGGCCGTCGACCATCAGGTCCTGCACCTCGCCGGCGCCGGGATTGGAGGTGCGGCACAGGATCACCACGCCCTTGTCGGCGTGGCGCAGGAAGGGCTCGAGCGCATCACCGCCCAGATAGGGATTCACCGTCACCGCGTCCGCCGCGTAGCGCTCGAAGGCCTCGATGGCGTAGCGCTCGGCGGTGTTGCCGACGTCGCCGCGCTTGGCATCGAGGATCACCACCACCTCCGGGTGGGTACGGTGGATGTACTCGATGGTGCGCTCGAGCTGGTCCTCCGCCTCGTAGGCGGCGTAGTGCGCGAACTGCGGCTTGTAGGCGCACACCAGGTCGCCGGTGGCGTCGATGATGGCGCGGTTGAACTGGAAGATCGGCGAGGCCTCGGCCGCGATCTGGCGCGGGAAGCGCTCGATCTCGGGGTCCAGCCCGATGCATAGCAGCGAGTCGCTCTTTTCCCAGGCCTTGCCGAGCCTGGCCATGAAGCCGCTCATGCGACCTTGGGCGCGCCCGCCGCGCGCTTCTTCAGGTGCACCAGCAGGATCGACACCGCCGCCGGCGTTACCCCGGGGATGCGCGCCGCCTGCCCGAGGGTGGCGGGGCGCACTGCCGTGAGCTGCTGGCGCACCTCGTGCGAGAGACCGTGGATCAGCGCGTAGTCGAGCGCCTGCGGCAGCGCGGTCTCCTCGTGGCGCCGCGCCCGTTCGATCTCCTCCTGCTGGCGCTCGATGTAGCCGGCATAGCGGGCGTGGGCCTCGATCTGCGTGCGCACCTGCGCGGCAATGCGCTCGTCCGCAAGATCCGCCCGCTCGAGCCAGGCGGGGGGACCGGCGATCTCGAGCAGCGACTCGTAGCTGACTTCCGGTCGTCGCAGCAGCTCGAAGGCGGTCGCATCGCGGCTGAGCGGGGCGTGCAGCACGCGCTGCGCCCATGCGGCGGGCACCGCGGCAGCCTTCAGGCGCAGTGCCTTGAGGCGTGTGAGCTCGAGTGCGGCCGCCGCCTGCTTGGCCTCGAAGAGCGCCCAGCGTTCCTCGTCCACCAGCCCGAGCTCCCGGCCGGCAGGGGTGAGGCGCAGGTCCGCGTTGTCCTCGCGCAGGATCAGCCGATGCTCGGCGCGGCTGGTGAACATGCGATAGGGCTCGCGCGTGCCGCGCGTGACCAGATCATCGATCAGCACTCCGAGGTAGGCCTCGCTGCGCTTGGGCGTCCAGGGCGGCGCGCCGCGCACGCGCCGCGCCGCATTGATGCCGGCGATGAGCCCCTGCGCGGCGGCCTCCTCGTAGCCGGTCGTGCCGTTGATCTGGCCGGCGAAGTACAGGCCTTCGAGACAGCGCGTCTCGAGGGAGGGCGACAGATCGCGCGGATCGAAGAAGTCGTACTCGATGGCGTAGCCCGGACGCGTCAGGTGCGCGCGCTCGAAGCCGGTGATGGAGTGCACCAGCTCGCACTGCACATCGTAGGGCAGGCTGGTGGAGATGCCGTTCGGGTAGACCTCGTGGGTCGTGAGCCCCTCGGGCTCGACGAACACCTGGTGGGAGGTCTTGTCGGCGAAGCGCACCACCTTGTCCTCGACCGAGGGGCAGTAGCGCGGGCCGACGCCTTCGATCGCGCCGGTGAACATCGGCGAGCGATCGGTAGCCGCGCGAATGATGTCGTGGGTCCGTTCGTTTGTACTAGTAATGAAACAATTTATCTGTTTGGGATGCTCACTGATTCTTCCAAGGAACGAAAACACGGGGCTTGGTTCATCACCCGGCTGAGCGGTCATGGCGGACCAGTCGAGCGTGCGGCCGTCGAGCCGCGGCGGCGTACCGGTCTTGAGCCGCGCCACGGTGAGCGGCAGCTCGCGCAGGCGGGCCGCGAGGCGGTTGGAAGGAGCATCCCCGGCGCGGCCGCCGGCGTAGTGATCGAGGCCCAGGTGGATGCGGCCGCCGAGGAAGGTACCGACCGTGAGCACCACCGCCGGCGCCTCGAAGCGGATGCCGGTGACGGTCACTACACCCTGCACCCGGCCGCCGCTCACGATGAGGTCGGCGACTTCCTGCTGGAAGAGGGCAAGGTTCGGCGCGTTCTCCAGCCGCCGGCGGATGGCCTGGCGGTAGAGCTGCCGGTCCGCCTGGGCGCGCGTCGCCCGCACCGCCGGGCCCTTGCTGGCGTTCAGCGTGCGGAACTGGATGCCCGCCTCGTCGGTGGCGCGCGCCATGGCGCCCCCGAGCGCATCGATCTCGCGCACCAGGTGTCCTTTGCCGATGCCGCCGATCGCGGGATTGCAGCTCATTGCCCCGAGCGTCTCGAGGCTCTGCGTGAGCAGCAGCGTGCGCGCACCGCTGCGCGCGCTGGCGAGTGCGGCCTCCGTGCCGGCATGCCCGCCGCCGACGACGATGACGTCGTAGCCGTTCGCAGGGAGCTCGGGGTCGTTCACGGCCATGGCGAAGAAGGGTAGCGCGCGGGACGCGTATTGTAGGGTGTCGCAGCGCACGAACAAGGCGCGGTTTGCCTTATGCTCCGCGGCCAATGGCTGCCGCCCTGAAGAAGCCGCGCGTGCCACCGGGAGTCGCTGCGTGCGCTTCGGGCCTGCTCGCCCTCGTGGCGCTCGGCGCGCTCGCGGCACACGCCGCCGCGTCCGGGCCGCCTGCCGCCGCCGGCGCACCTGTCGCCGCTGGTGCACCTGTCGCGCCACTGCACTTTCACGCCTGCGAACTCGAGCACCCGCTGCGCCTGACGGTGCTCGCGGCCGAGTGCGCGGTGCTGTCCGTGCCGGAGAATCCGCACGCGCCGGGCGGGCGGCACATCGGCCTGTCCGTCGTGCGCGTGCCGGCCATCAGCCGCCGCAAGGCGCCGGACGCGCTGTTCGTGCTCGCCGGCGGTCCGGGGCAGGCGGCGGGCAGCTTCTACGCCGCCACCGCCGGCGCCTTCGCTCGCATCCTGCGCGAGCGCGACATCGTGCTCGTCGACCAGCGCGGCACGGGCGGCTCCAACCGTCTCGACTGCGTGGACGAGGCGCACGATCCGCACGAGTCGGCCTCGCCGCAAGTGATCGCCGCGAGCACCCGCGCCTGCCTCGCCAGCCTCGCCGGCCGCGCGGATGTTGCCTGGTACACCACGAGTCTTGCGGTTGCGGACCTGGAGAGCGTACGCGCCGCGCTCGGCGCCCCGCGCATCGATCTCTACGGCGCCTCCTACGGCACGCGCGTCGCGCAGCAGTACCTGCGCCGTTATCCGCAGCACACCCGCGCGCTGATCCTCGACGGGGTCGTGCCGGTCGGCCGCGCCGTCGGCGCCGACACGGCGCTGGTGGCGGAAGCGGCGCTGCTCGACATCCTCGCGCGCTGCGCCAGGGATGTGCCCTGCCGCGCCGCCTTCGGCGACCCTGCGCAGGACTACCGCGCGGTGCGTGCCGCGCTCGGCGGCCGCGCGCTGCCGGTGAAGCTGTTGGATCCCGCGACCGGCGCGGCCACGCAGCGCGAATTCGGCGCGGAGGGGCTCGCCAGCGTGCTGCGCCTTTCCACCTATGCGAGTGAATACGCCGCGCTTCTGCCGCTCATGCTGCACGCCGCCGCGGCGCGCGCCGACTACGCGCCGCTCGCCGCGCAGCAGCTGCTGTTCGAGCGCGCCTTCGCGGGCGAGCTCGCCACCGGCATGCACAACAGCGTGGTATGCGCCGAGGACGTGCCGTTTTTCGACGAGCAGAGCCTCGATCGCGCGCATCTGGCGGCGACCTACCTCGGTACGCTGCAGCTCGAGGGCCTTCAGAGCGTGTGCCGCATCTGGCCGCACGGGCCGGTCGATGCGGATCTGCACGCCCCGCTCACAAGCCAGGTGCCGGCGCTGCTGCTGTCCGGGAGTGATGACCCGGTGACCCCGCCCGCCTGGGGTGCCGAGGCGCTGCGCTCCTTTCCCGCCGGCGTCGGCGTCGTTCTCCAAGGGTTCGGTCATGGGCAGCTCACCGCCCCGTGCGTCGATCGGCTGATGGCGCAGTTCCTGGCGCGCGCCTCCGCGCACGGGCTCGACGCTGGCTGCACGCGTCTCGCCCGCCCGATGCCCTTCTTCACCTCGCTCAACGGACCGCCGCCATGATCGAGGCGCTTAGCCTGAGCAAGCGCTTCGGCGCCGTCGAGGCGGTGCGCGAGGTGAGCCTCGCCGCCGCCGACGGGCGCATCACCGGGCTGTTAGGGCCCAACGGCGCCGGCAAGTCCACCACGCTGCGCATGCTCTACACGGTGCTGCGGCCCAACGCCGGGGACGCGCTCATCGACGGCTGCAGCGTGGTGCGCGATCCGCTCGGCGCCGCCGCGCGGCTCGGCGTACTGCCGCACGGCGGCGGCATCTACCCCAACCTCACCGCGCGCGAGAACGTGTTGTATTTCGCCGCGCTTCACGGACTGCCCCGCGCCAGCGCCCGCGCGCGCACCGCCGAGCTGGTGCGGCTCCTCGAGATGGAGGAGTTCGCCGACCGCCGCGCCCGCGGCTTCTCGCAGGGGCAGCGCGTCAAGACCGCGCTGGCGCGTGCGCTGGTCCACCGGCCGCGCAACCTGGTGCTGGACGAGCCGACCAACGGGCTCGACGTGATGGCGGTGCGCGCGCTGCGCTCGCTGCTGCGTCAGCTGCGCGATGAGGGGCACTGCGTGCTGCTCTCGAGCCACGTGATGCAGGAGGTGAGTGCGCTGTGCGATGAGGTGGTGGTGATCGCCGCCGGCGCGGTGCGCGCCAGCGGCACCCCGGAAGTGATCCGTGCGCGCACCGGCACGGCGAGCCTCGAGGAGGCCTTCGTGCATCTCATCGGCGAGCCGTAGCAGCACTGCACCATGCGCGCCATCCTGGTCGTCTTCGCCAAGGAGTTTCGCGAGAACCTGCGCGAGCGGCGCACGCTGTTCACCGCGCTGCTGCTCGGGCCGTTGCTCGCGCCGCTGTTGTTCGCCGGCGCACTGTCGCTGCAGCTGCAGCGCGGCGCGGAGGAGGGCGAGCGGCCGCTCGCGCTCGCGGTGGCGCACGCCGAGCGCGCGCCGAACCTGCTCGCGTTCCTGCGCCAGTACGGCGTCGCGGTCACGCCGGTCGACTACGAGGCGACGCAGGCGCGCGCGGCCGTGCAGGCGCGGATCCAGCCGCGGGTGCTGCTGGTGAGAGCGGACTTCGCCACCCGGCTCGCCGCGGGCGAGCCGGCGCCGCTCGAGCTGTACGCCGACTCTTCGGACATCACCGCCGCGGGCGACGGGGCGCGGCTGCGCGGCCTGCTCGCTCAGTACGCGGGGCTGCTGGCGCGGCTGCGCATCGCGGCGCGCGGCATCGATCCGCTCACTCTCTCGCCGCTGGCGGTGCAGGACATCGACGTCTCGACGCCGGCGACGCGCTCGGTGCTGCTGCTCGGCACGTTGAGCTACCTGGTGCTGCTCACCATGCTGATGGGCGGCATGTACCTGGCGATCGACACCACGGCGGGCGAGCGCGAGCGCGGCTCGCTCGAGCCGCTGCTCACCGTGCCGGTGCGCCGCGAGCAGCTCATCTACGGCAAGATCCTCGCCACCTGCGCCTACATGGCCCTCTCGCTCACCCTCACCGTGAGCGCCTTCGCCGTCACGCTGCGCTTCGCCGGGCTCGAGCGCTTCGGCATGAGCGTGAACTTCGGCCCGAAGGTAGCGCTCGCCGTGATCCTGTGCTGCCTGCCGCTGGTGCCGCTCGGCGCCGCGCTCATGACCATCGTCGCCGCCTACACCAGGAGCTACCGCGAGGCGCAGACCTGGCTGGGACTGGTGCTGCTGGTGCCGACGCTGCCGCTCGCCTTCGCCGGACTCATGGGCCTCAAGGCGCACCTCGCGCTGATGGCGGTGCCATCGCTCAGCCAGCACTTCCTCATCACCAGCCTGCTGCGCGCCGAGCCGTTGCCGGCGGCGTTCGTCGCCATGTCGGTCGGGGGTACGCTCGTGCTCGGCGCGCTGCTCATTGCGGCGGCCGGGCGGCTCTACCGGCGCGAGGCGCTGCTCGGCTGAAGCAGCGCGCGCAGCCGCGCGACGTTCACGTCCGCGAACTGGCGCGCCTCGACCTCGAAACGGTTGTTCCAGTAGCCGCGCCGCAGGCACTCGGCGAGGTAGCGCGGCACGGTGAGCGAGCCTTCCTGCCACTGGTGGATGACGTGGCAGTACTCGTGCAGCATCAGCCAGGGGTCGGCGAAGAACTCCGCGGCGCTGCCGCGCAGGTAGATGCGCCGCCGCCGCGTGGTGGCCACCGCACGCCCGTGCAGCCGGGTGAACCAGGAGTGCTCGATGATCCTGACGTGGGCCACGGGCGCGGCGAACAGCTGCTCGAGCGCCTGCCTGAGGGCTGCGGGCAGCGCGGCTTGCCGGCCCGTCACGGCGCGCGGCTCGTCAGCCGGGGGTGTGTGTATGCACCCAGCCCATGCTCGGACGGAAGCGCAGCGTGCGCGTCGGCCCGCTGGCGACGTCCTCGGGCAGCAGCGCGACCCCGGCATCCTTTAAGTAGTGCTTCACCAGCGTCATCACCGTCTCGCAGGCCGGGCCCGCATGCGGCTCGTGCGCCAGGTGCACCACGATGCGTGCCTGCAGGTGGCGCGCGGCGGGCGCGGAGGCCCGCAGCGACTCGAGGCAGCGGTCGAGCAGCAGCAGCTCGGTGGCGAGCGTGGTGTCGGTGACGTCCACGGGACGGGAGCTGCGCACGATGCAGCGCAGGTGCAGCAGCGCGCCGGCTTCCTCGCTGGCGTCGTAGATGCACACCGCGATCGCCGACTGCAGCTGCGTCACCAGCAGCGCTTCGCCCGAGCTGACCTCGAAGCGATCGGGCGCCACGTGAATTTCCCGGCCGTCCATCCATGTTGTATACCCGGCGCTGCACGCACTGGCGCGCTCTGTCTGGCCAAACTATGAACTGACGCACGCGGCGCGCGTAGAATATGCGAATGCGTTCCGCGGCGTCGCCGGCATGAAACAGCTTTGCGCGTTCCTCGTCTGCGCGGCATTCGGCACGGCCTTCGCCCAGCAGCCGCCGCTACAGCCACCACCGCTACCGCCGCCGCTGTCGTCGATTCGCGTCACCGGCGATGCGCAGGTCAGCGCCCGGCCCGATCGCGTGCAGGTCGAGATCGGCGTCAGCACGCGCGCCGCCAGCTCCCAGGAGGCGGCGGCGCAGAACGCCCGCCAGGTGGACGCGGTGCTGGACGCGGTGCGCAAGGCGACCCCGGCGGCGGTATTGAAGACCATCAGCTACTCGCTCAACCCCAATTACGACTACCACGTGAGCGGCGGCGAGCCGACCATCAACGGCTACAGCGCCGCGAACGTGGTGCAGGTGACGCTCGATGACCTGGACAGGATCGGTAGCGTGATCGACGCCGCCGCGCGCGCCGGCGCCAACCACGTGCAGGGCATCCACTTCACGCTGCGCGACCAGGACACGCTGCGCGCGCAGGCGCTGCGCGAGGCGGCGACCCGGGCGCGCGCCCAGGCGGAGGTGCTGGCGGGGGCCCTCGGGCTCAAGGTGCTGCGGGTGCTCGCCGTCGAGGAGAACAGCCCGCGGCTCACCCCGCTCTACAGCCACCCGGTGGCGCGCGCGGTCGGCCTGTCGGCGAGTGCCGCGCCGACCCCGGTGGAGGCGGGCGCCCTCGAGGTGACTGCCGACGTCACGCTTACCGTGGAAGTCGGCCCCGCCGCGCGCTAGCCTTGAACACTGCGGGAGGGATGAACCATGACCATCGTGCGCCAGCTGCTCGATCGCAAGGGCCGGGCGATCTTTAGCGTCGCTCCCGGGTCGCCCGTGCTGGACGCGATCCGCGCCATGGCCGAGCACCAGGTCGGCGCGCTGCTCGTCATGCAGGATGAGACGCTCGCCGGCATCGTCTCGGAGCGCGATTACGCCCGCAAGGTCATTTTGCTCGGACGCTCCTCGGCCGACACGCCGGTGCGCGACATCATGACGAGCGCGGTGATCACGGTGCAGCCGGACACCACGATCGACAGGTGCATGCAGCTCATGACCGACCGCCACGTGCGCCACCTGCCGGTCGTCGACGGCGGCCGCGTGGTCGGCATGGTGTCGATCGGCGACCTGGTCAAGGCGGTGATCGCCGAGCAGCGCCAGCAGATCGAGCAGCTCGAGAGCTACATCCACAGCTGAAGCGCCACCCATCGACGCTCTGCGCGCAACACGGCTGCTGCGCTTCGCTCCCTGCGGTTGCGCGATCCTGCTCGCCGCCTGCAGCTCGCTCCCGGGGCGCGACTATCCGCGCAGCCCCTCGCCCCCCGTGACCCAGCCGCCCAACCCGGCGCTGCTGCAGCCGTTCGCGGCGGGCGCCGCCAGCCACCCGGCGCAGTCGGGCTTTCGCCTCTTCCCGGTGGGAGTCGACGGCCTGCTGCTGCGCCTGGAGCTCATCGCGCAGGCGCGCGCCTCGATCGACCTGCAGTACTACATCTTCCATGGCGATGAATCGGGCCGCCTGATCACCGAGGCGTTGAGCAAGGCGGCCGCGCGCGGGGTACGCGTGCGCATCCTGGTCGATGACGGCGAGACCAGCGCGGGCGATGAGCAGCTGTTCGCGCTCGCCGGGCAGCCCAACGTCGCCATCCGCGTGTTCAATCCGTTTCGCTATCGCGGGCACAGCGTGCTGCTGCGCGGGGTCGAGTTCGCCTTCAGCCACGGCCGGCTCGACTACCGCATGCACAACAAGCTGTTCGTCGCCGACGGGGCGGTCGCGCTCATCGGCGGGCGCAACATCGGCGACCAGTATTTCCAGGTGGACCCGCAGTCGCAGTTCGCGGACGAGGACGTGTTCGCCAGCGGGCCGGTGGTCGCAGCGCTCAGCGCGACCTTCGAGCAGTACTGGGACAGCCGGCTGGCGATTCCGGCGCAGGCGCTGCTCACCACCCGCCGCGAGGCGGCGGCCGAGGTCGCCCTGCGTCGGACGCTGCCGCAGAAGGCCGCCAGCGCCGGCTTCAACTACCAGCAACAGCTCGCCGCGGACGAGCCGCTGGCGGGCGTGCTGGCGGGCAGCTCGGCGCTTTCCTGGGCCGCCAGCGAGGTGGCCTGCGACCCTCCGGACAAGGGCGCGAAGATCGCCGCGGGCGAGCGGGTGGGCGGGTTGCTGTTCGCGCCGGTGCAGCGCGAGATCCGTGCGACCCGCTCCGAGCTCATCATGGTGACGCCGTATCTGGTACCGACGCGCGCTGAGCTCAAACTGCTCGATGAGCGCCGTGCACAGCAGCGCCGCGTACGCATACTCACTACCTCGCTCGAGGCCAACACCGGCCCGCTGGCGCAGGCGGGCTACATGCACTACCGCGTGCCGCTGCTCGAATCCGGGGTGGAGCTGTTCGAGCTGCGCGCCCGCCCGGAAAGCCGGCGCGGCAGCGGGGAGTCCCGCCGGCTGACTCGCAGCGGCAACTACAGCCTGCACGCGAAGCTCATGGTGTTCGATCGCAGCGGAGTGTTCGTCGGCTCGATGAACTACGACCAGCGCTCGCGCCGGCTCAACACCGAGATCGGCCTGATCATCCATAGTGCGGAGCTCGCCGCCGAGACCGCGCGGCGCTTCGACGCCATGACGCAGCCGCAGAACGCCTACGCCGTGACGCTCGAGGCCGGCGGCAGCGGCGCGCGGCCGCGGCTCACCTGGACGACGCAGGCGGACGGCCGGCCGGTCAGCACCCACCGCGAGCCGGCGCGCAGCCCGTGGCAGCGCCTGGAGGTGCAGGTGCTGTCGCTGCTGCAGATCGATCGGGAGCTGTGAGCGCGCGCTGAGCGCGCTACTTGCGCCAGTACGCCGGCCGGAACAGCACCAGCACGCTGAAGATCTCCAGTCTGCCGAGCAGCATCGCCGCGCTGCAGATCCAGGTCTGCAGCGGCGTGAGCGCATGCAGGTTGTGCACCCCGCCCGGCGGCCCGAAGCCGTGCGCGGTGTTGTTGATCGAGGCCACCACCGCAGCGAAGGCGGCGTCGAACTCCATGCCGGTGAGCAGCAGCGCGAAGGTGAGCAGCGCCCCCGTCATGAAGTACAGGAAGATGAACGCCAGCACCGCGCGGCCCACGCTGTCGGCGATCGGCCGCCCGCCGATGCGCAGCGGCACGACCGCCGCCGGGTGGATCAGCAGCTTCATCTCGCGCCCCGCCTGGCGCGCCAGCAGCAGCGTGCGGAACATCTTGATGCCGCCGCCGGTCGAGCCGGTGCTGCAGAGGATGCACGACAGGAACAGCATCCAGTAGGGCGCGAACACCGGCCAGCGCTGGTAGTCCTGGGTGGTGAGCCCGCTGGTGGTCGCCTGTGAGATGACGTTGAAGGCGGAATGCCGCAGCGCCTGCGCGAAACGCGGGTAGACGCCGTGCGAGTCGAGCAGCAGCGCGATCCCGGCCACCGACAGCGTCAGCACCACGAAGATCGCGCGCGCCTCCGGGTCCTGGCGGTAGGCGGCGAGTGACAGCCGCCGCAGCGCGCTGAAGTGACGCGCGAAGTTGAGCGCGGCGATCACCATCAGCACCATCAGCACCGCCTCGATCGCCGCCGAGTTGAACCAGGCGATGCTCGTGTCGTGGGTGGAGAAACCGCCGAGCCCGACCGCCGAGAACGCGTGGCACACCGCATCGAACCACGACATGCCCGCGATCCTCAGCGCCACGATGCCCGCCGCGGTCAGCAGCGCATACACCAGCCACAGCTGTTTCGCGGTCTCGGTGATGCGCGGCGCGAGGCGCTCCTCCTTGACCGTGCCGGGCGCCTGGCCCTTGTAGAGCTGCATGCCGCCGACGCCGAGCAGCGGCAGCACCGCGAGCGCCATGACGATGATGGAGAGGCCGCCGAACCACTCGAGCGCGTGCCGCCACAGATTCACCGACGGCGGCAGGGCGTCGAGGCCCACCAGCACCGTCGAGCCGGTGGTGGTGAGGCCCGACATGGCCTCGAAGAACGCCGCGGTGAAGCTCAAGTTGGGCAGTGCGAAGAGCAACGGCAATGCCGCAGCCGCCGACAGCAGCAGCCAGCCAAGCGTCACCAGCAGGAAACCGTCGCGCGGCTTGAGCTCGCGGCGAAAGCGCCAGGTCGCCGCGGCGAGCGCCAGACCGACCCCGGCGCTGATCGCGGCGGCGGTGAGGAACTGCACCAGCAGGCCGTCGCCAAACAGCAGCGAGCACCCCACCGGCAGCAGGTAGGCGAGCGCGAAGGTCGCGAGCAGCAGCCCCAGCACGTGCGCGACGGCGAGCACGCGGTAAGCCCTAGCGCGCTACCCGCGTGAACAGCCGCTCGACCGCCTCGAGGTGGCGCCGGTCGGCCAGGAACAGGATGACGTGATCGTCGGCGAGGATGCGCGTGTCGTGATGCGCCATGATCACTTCATCGCCGCGCACCACCGCGCCGATCGAGACGCCCTCGGGCAGCGCGATCTCGGCCACGGTGCGGCCGACGATGCGTGAGCTGCGCTCGTCGCCGTGCACCACCGCCTCGAGCGCCTCGGCGGCGCCGCGCCGCAGCGCGTGCACGCGCACCACGTCGCCGCGGCGCACGTGCGCGAGCAGCGAGCCGATGGTGATGGTCTGCGGCGAGATGGCGACGTCGATGCTGCCCGACTCCACCAGCTCGGTGTATGCGGGGCGGTTGATGAGCGCCATCACCTTGCGGGCGCCGAGGCGCTTGGCGAGCATCGCCGCCAGGATGTTGGTTTCCTCCGAGTTGCTGAGCGCGGCGAACACGTCGGTGCTGTCGATGTTCTCCTCGATGAGCAGCTGCTCGTCGGCCGCATCACCGTGCAGCACGATGGCCTTCTCCAGCAGCTCCGACACCGCGCGCGCGCGGCGCGCATCGCGCTCGATCACTTTCACCTGGTTGTGCAGCTCGAGCTTCTTCGCCAGGCGGAAGCCGATGTTGCCGCCGCCGGCGATCACGATGCGCCGCGCTTCGCTCTCGCCGTGGCGCAGCTCCGCCATGACGCGGCGGATGTCGTCGCGCGCGGCGAGGAAGAACACCTCGTCGCCCTCGGCGAGCAGCGTGTCGCCCTCCGGCGCGACGCAGCGGCCGTCGCGGAAGATCGCCACCACGCGCACCTCGACCTTCGGCAGGTGGCGTGCGAGCTCGCGCAGGCTCTGGCCCACCAGCAGGCCGTCGCGCCGCGCGCGCACGCCCACCAGCCGCACGCGGCCGTCGGCGAAGTCGAGCACCTGCAGCGTGCCGGGATAGTGGATGAGGCGCTCGACGTACTCGGTCACCAGCTGCTCGGGGCTGATGAACACGTCGACCGACAGGCCGTCGCCGCCGAACAGCGCCGCGCGGCTGGTGTACTCGGCGGCACGGATGCGGGCGATCTTGGTGGGGGTGCGGAACAGCGTGAACGCCACCTCGCAGGCCATCATGTTGACTTCGTCGCTGGAGGTGAGCGCGACCAGCACGTCCGCTTCGGCCGCTCCGGCGGACTCGAGCACGTTGGGGTAGGCGGCGTTGCCGGCCACGGTGCGCACGTCGAGCCGGTCCTGCAGCTCGCGCAGCACCTCCTCGTTCACGTCCACCACCGTGACCTCGTTGGCTTCCTCGCGCGACAGGTGCTGTGCGGCGGTGCGCCCGACCTGCCCGGCGCCGAGGATCAGGATCTTCACGGCGCACCCGGCGCGCGCCGCGGCGCCGCACCGCGGGCGCTACAGCGGCTCGAGGTTGGCATACTGCACCATCAGCCACTTGGTACCCTGGCGCTCGAAGCTCACCTGTACGCGCGCGTGCGCGCCCGCGCCCTCGACGTTCAGCACCACGCCTTCGCCAAACTTGCCGTGGCGCACGCGCGCACCGAGGCGCACTCCGCCCACCGCCGGCTCCTCGGGCCGGAAGCGCCCCACCGCCAGCGGGCGCGACACCTGCACCTTCGGGCGCACCTCCTCGATGAGCTCTTCGGGGATCTCGCGCACGAAGCGCGACACCTGCCCGTAGCTGTCCACGCCGTGCAGCCGGCGCTGCTCGGCGTAGCTCAGGTACAGGCGGCGCATGGCGCGCGTCATGCCGACGTAGCACAGCCGCCGCTCCTCCTCCAGGCCGTCGAGGTCGGCGAGCGAGCGCTGGTGCGGAAACAGTCCCTCCTCCATGCCGGCGAGGAACACCACCGGGAACTCGAGCCCCTTGGCGCTGTGCAGCGTCATCATCTGCACGCAGTCCTCCCACGCCGCCGCCTGGCCTTCGCCGGATTCGAGCGCGGCGTGCGCCAGGAACGCTTCCAGCGGTGCAAGCTCCGATCCTTCCGGCGTGAAGCCGCGCGCCGCGCTCACCAGCTCATCGAGGTTCTCGACACGCGCCTCGCCCCGGTCGGCCTTCTCGCGGCGGTAGTGCTCGACCAGCCCGCTCGCTTTGAGCACCTGGTCGACCTGCTCGTGCAGCGCGAGCGATGCGGTCGCGGCGGCGAGGCGCTCGATGAGCGCCATGAAGCCCGCGAGCGCCGCAGCGGCGCGCGCGCCGAGCGTGTCGGCCGTGCTCGCCGCAGCCCCCGCCTGCCACAGCGAGCCGCCGGCGGCGCGCGCCTGTGCGCGCAGCAGCTCCACGCTCTTCGCGCCGATGCCGCGCGCCGGCAGGTTGACCACGCGCTCGAAGGAGGCGTCGTCCTGGCGGTTGGCGATCAGGCGCAGGTACGCGAGCGCGTCCTTGATCTCCGCGCGCTCGAAGAAGCGCAGTCCGCCGTACACGCGGTACGGCATGCGCGTCGACAGGAACGCTTCCTCGAAGACGCGCGACTGCGCGTTCGAGCGATACAGGATCGCCACCTCGCGCCGCAGCCCGCCCTGGGCGACGTGCTCGCGGATGCGGTGCGTCACGAACTCCGCCTCGTCGCGCTCGTTGTAGGCGTCGTACAGGCGGATCGGCTCACCGCGCGCCCCGGCGGTCCACAACTTCTTGCCCAGGCGCCCGGCGTTGTGGCCGATGAGTCCGTTGGCCGCCTCCAGGATGGTGGCGGTGGAGCGGTAGTTCTGCTCGAGGCGGAACAACGCGCCGCGCGGGTAATCGCGGCGGAACTGCTGCAGGTTCTCCGCGCGCGCCCCGCGGAAGCGGTAGATGGAATTGTGCGTGACCACACCGTTGGCGATGAAGTTATGCGTGCGGGCAACGTTCAGATCATAGACCGCGCCCTGGAAGTCCTCGTGCTCCACGCGTTCGACGACATCAAACTCTGCCGCCTCTGTCGCGACCACCATCCCGGGACGGATGGCAGCTGCAGCGATAAAGGGAAGCGAGCGTCCCAGCATCCGTCCCTTCAGCACGAAGCGCCCGCCAAGCTCATCGCGTATGCGCTTCGCGATCGACATCAGCTCGCCAAAGTCGCCGCGCACGGTCTCGAAGCGCCAGCTCCTGCTGTTGCTCTTGGCCGAACGCACGCTCAGGCCGAGTGCCTCCAAAGTGCCGCGATCAGTTCCATTCACACCGTAAATCGCGATGCCATGCATGGGGGTCGAGCCGCGCCGATCGGCGCAGAGAGTAATGGCGATGTTGCGGCGATTGGAATTTCGGCCGCGGGGGATGTGGTGCGGTCGCTCCGGGTCCAGTCCCGATTCTTCGAGCAGCCGCAGAGCGCCGCCGGACGTGTCCAACGACTTGAAAACTCTGGCAATGTACTGTGGGTCGTGTACCAGACCGTTGGTGGCTTTGCCCTTGCGCGGCGTAAACGGCAATGTCGGCAGTCCGTACCGCAGGGAAGTCAGCATTTCATCCAGCCGTGCTTCGTTCTCGCTTTGATGCGTGCGGATGATCCAGGCGGCATCGGCGTGTTCCTGCACCGCGCGTTGTTTGAAACCGACCTTAGGTTTCACCTGTCCTTTGGTATAGACCTGCGACGTGCCGAGGCGATAGCCGACGCCCTCCTTGTGCATCAGATACAGGAAATACAACTGTGGCGTCTCGCCCAGGAGGTAGCCAGCAAAGTGGGTGTGCTCGGGGGTGCTTCTGAGGATCCTCCCGGAGCGCAGCCTTATGCAGGTCATGCGACCGCGGCGTTGCCGCGCGAACTTGTCAGTGACCGTGGAGGATCTGAACTCGCCGCTGCCGTAGCACGACATCACCTCCTCACCCGCCGATACGTTCTCGATGAGCTTTTTTGAGCCATCGCCCATCGTCACTTCGGTGCCGGCCGCAAGGCACTGATCGTCGTCCCCCACCACGAACGGCTGCGCCACGGCGCGCGCGCCACCGTTCGCCGCCGCCTCGGCCGGCTGCGGCGGGGCGAGCAGCCGCATCCACGCGTACTGGATGGCGTTGGTGTCCTGGAACTCATCCACCAGCACATGCTGGAAGCGCCGCTGGTAGTGCGAGAGCAGTGCGGCGTTGTCGCGCCACAATTCGTAGGCGCGCAGCAGCAGCTCGGCGAAATCCACCACCCCGGAGCGCGTGCACGCTTCCTCGTACGCCGCGTACAGCCGGATGAGCTGGCTGCGGGTCGGGTCGTCGCCGTCCTTGAGGTGCTTGGGCCGCCGGCCCTCGTCCTTGCTGGAGTTGATGAACCACTGCACCTCGCGCGGCACCCAGCGCGCCTCGTCGAGCTCGGCCGCCTTGATGACCTTTTTGATGAGGCGCTGCTGGTCCTCGGAGTCGAGGATCTGGAAGCCCTGCACGAGCTGCGCATCGCGCCAGTGCAGCCGCAGCAGGCGGTGCGCAATGCCGTGGAAGGTGCCGATCCACAGCGCGCCGGGCGGCACGCCGAGCAGCTGCTCGACGCGCCCACGCATCTCGCCGGCCGCCTTGTTGGTGAAGGTCACGGCGAGTATGCCGTGCGGGGAGGCGCCGAGCGCCTCGATCACCCAGGCGATGCGGTGCGTCAGCACGCGCGTCTTGCCGCTGCCGGCGCCGGCGAGCACCAGCACCGGACCGAGCGGCGCGGTGACCGCGGCGCGCTGCGCGTCGTTCAGCGGATCGAGGACGGGCGACAGATCCATGGGGGGCGCATTCTACGGGAACGCCCCGGCTTTCAGGCGCCGGCGGCAGCGTTCTTCTGCGCGAAGCGCACCAGCGCCACCACGAAGCTCAGCAGCACCGGACCTAAGACCAGTCCGAGGATGCCGAACGCCGCGACACCGCCGATGGCGCCGACGAAAATCGCCAGCGTCGACACCGGCGCATGATGCGCCGTCAGCAGCGGCCGCAGCACGTTCTCCACGATCCACATGCCCGCGGTCCAGCAGGCGAGGAAGATCGCCGCACCCCAGCGCCCGCTCGAGGCGAGATAGATCACCGCGGGGATCAGCACCATGGCGGCCCCGGCCGGGAGGAACGCGGCGATGATGGCGATCACGCCGAACACCACCGGCGAGGGCAGCGACACCAGCGCGAACCCGACGCCGACGATGACGCCCTGCACGAGCGCGGTCACCGTCGAGCCGAACACCACCGCGCGCGTTACGTCGCCGAGGTAGCGCAGCAGCTGCGCGCGGCGCTCGGACTCCACCGGGATCAGGCGCGTAGCGCCCTCTATCATCGCGCGCCCGTCCTGCAGGAAGAAGAACAGCATGAACAGCATCATGAAGAACCCGACCACCGTGCCGAAGACGCCGAGCGCCACGTTGCCGCCGGTGGCGGCGGCGCTCTTCAGCAGCGATTGCGCGCTCTCGGTCATCCAGCCTTGCACCTGCGCGACCGTCACCGCCGTGTTGTCGCGCACCCAGGCCACCCCGCCGCTGATGTAGTGATACTGCTCCAGGCGGTTCAGCAGATCCTCGTAGGAGAAGGAGGCGCCGCGCAGGTAGGCGATCAGTCGCCCCACCTGTCCGGCGAACGCCACGCCGACGATCGACAGCGGCGCGAGCACCAGGAACGGTGTGAGCGCGGTGAGGATGCCGGCCGACAAGGCGTTGCGGCCCCTGAGGCGGCGCGCGAGCCGCTCGTGCAGCGGATAGAGGATGAAGGCGAGCACCGCGGCCCAGCCGATGACGCTGCGCAGCGGCATGAGCAGCGCGTACAGCCCGTAGGCGAGGATCGCGCTGAGCGTGATCATGAAGCAGCGGCGGTAGAAGGTGGAGTACATGGGGCGGCAAGCGTAGCCGGAAGCGCGCGGGGACGCGACCCGCGACCCGCTGCACGCGGCAAGCTTCCCGTGTGCGCTGAGCCGCGGGCTGGTCCGCCTGCCTTGGCTTCAGGGTGGGTTCGCGAAGCGCGCGATGAACGAGGGGTCCGTCAGGCTGTTGAGAAAGGCGATGAGCGCTGCCTGCTCGGTCGCGCTCAACGGCGCGCGCGGCAGGCGTGGGTCGCGCGCCGGGGCCGCTGCGGCGGCGGTGCGCGCGGGGACTCGCGCATAGTGGCCGAGCACCTCGGAGAGCGTCGCGAAGCGCCCGTCGTGCATGTAGGGGGCGCTGAGCGCGACGTTGCGCAGCGTCGGCACGCGCACCGGCTGCTCGCTCGTGCCGTTGCTCGCAAAGCTCGCCTTGCCGGTGGCGCCGTGCGTATCGCGCCAGTTGCCTGCGAAGTTGAACCCGGAGTGGCAGGAAGCGCAGCCGACGCGCGCCGAGAAGAACAGCGCCATGCCGCGCTTGGCCTGTGCCGACAGCGCCGTGTGCTCGCCGCCGAACACGTAGCGATCGAAGGGCGAGCCGCCGGAGATCAGCGTGCGCTCGAAGGCGGCGATCGCCTTGACGATGTGATCGAGGCTCACTGCGGCACCAGTGGCCGTGCCCGCGTCCCCGGGAAAAGCAGCCGCGAACGCCGCGGCGTACTGCGGATCCGCCGCCAGCTGCGCGCACAGCGCACCCTCGCGCCCCAGCACCCCGAGCTCGACCGGATGCGTGTTGAAGAGCGGCACGCGCATCTGCGCTTCCAGCGAGCGCAGTCGCGGGGTCGTCCAGCCGAAGCTGAGGTTATAGGCGACGTTCACCAGCGCCATGGCGTTGTGGGTGAGCTTCGCGCCGGTCGCGCCGAGCGCCACCGGGCGGCCGTCGGAGAAGGCGCGCGCCGGATCGTGGCAGCTGGCGCAGCTGTAGCGGCCGGTCACCCCCAGGCGCGGCTCGAAGAACAGGCGCCGCCCGAGGGCGACCTTCGCCACTGACATGGGGTTGTCCGCAGGGACCGAAGGTGTCGGGAAGCCGCGCGGCAGCTGCCAGCTCCAGCCGGGGGCATCCTGGGCGAACGTGGCGGGTGCACCGGGTGCGCCGCAGGGCCAGCCCGCCAGTGCCGCCACCAGCAGCGCGGCGTGGCGCCGCGCGATCACCGCTAGCGCCAGGCGGCGGCGGTACCCGCGCGCGTCAGCGCCGCGGTCTGCCCGGCGATCTGCGTGCGCTCCTGGATCCACTTGTCGAAATCATCGAGGCTCGTGGCTTGCGCCTGCGGCGCATCCGCAGCGCTCGCCCCCACCGTGCTCGCGCCTGCCGTGCTCGCCCCCGCCGCGCCGGCGCCGGCACCGCCGGTGCGCTGTGCCGCGACCCAGCCCTTCATGGCCGTGAGGAGCTTGGCGGCGAGCGCGCGGTTGCCCGCATACAGGTCGAGATAAGCCTGCTGGGCGTCGGGAATGCGGCTAAGACCTAAGTACGCCTCACCGCGATACTCGAGCGCATCCGCATAACCCGGCTTGAGCTCGAGCGCTTTCGCGTAGGCGGCGAGCGCCTCGTCGTAGTTGCCGAGCTTGCGGTGGGTGTAGCCGAGGTAGTTCCAGGCCTCGGGCAGCGTCGCATCGAGCCCGACGGCCTCGCGGAACTTCGCGTTGGCGGAGGCGTATGCGTCGTGCGCCTCGCGTGCCGCCTTGTCCTTGCGGCCGGCGTCGGTCGCAGCGTCCGCGGCCGCCTGCGCCTTGTCGGCCTTCTTCGCGTCGCGCACGCCGTCGTTGTACGCCGTCTGCGCCTTCTGTTGCGGCGTATCGACGCGCGGCATGCTGGGCATGGAGGGCCGGCTCATCATGCCGCCGTTCGCCCACGCCACGGGCGCAAGTCCGACCAGCAGGCAGCCGCAGAGCATGGGCAGGGTTCGCATAAGGGGCTCCTCTTTACCGCTATGCTGCAACGAGGCCGCGCCGGACGGCAACCGCGCGGGCCCGGCCGACCGGCGCCGCGGCGTTCCCGCAGGTCATTCCTTCGCCGGCGGCGCGGAGGACCAGTGGGCGTCGCGGAAGGTCCACTCGCCCCCGTGCCGCTCGGCGACGGCGGTGAAGTAGCCGCGATCAGTGTGGGCCTGCCCCTGCGGATTCACCTGCACTTCGCTGTAGGAGCTCGCCACCACCGCGTAGTGCGCGGTCAGGGGGTCGATGCGCAGATCCTCCCCCCAGGTGAGCTCGATCCGCTGGATCATGGCAGGAAGCGCCGCAATGGCGCGGCCGGCCGTGGCGCTGTCGGCAAACTGCAGTTGCCCGTTGACCGCCATGAAGAAAGACGGCGTGTCGGAGAAGTGCCGCCGCCAGGCGGTCGGGCCGTGGGCGGTGACGTCCTGCGCCACCGCGAGCACGAACCGCCGCACGCTGGCTGCGACCGCAGCGCGCGCTTGCGGTGTCAGCGCCTGCTCCTGGGCGGCGCTCGGTCCGCCCCAGCTGAGGAAGGTGAGCGCGCTGAGCGCGGCGAGTGCGGCGAGCATCACGAGGGGCGTACGTCGTCGCACGGTTACCACCGGTTGCGCAGCTCGCGCAGCTTCACGAACACCGTTTCCGCGTCCGGCCGCTCGTCGAGGTCGGGGAACACCGCGCGCAACCGCGCCAGCAGTTGCGGGTTCTGCAGCCGGAAGAAGCTGTTGACACGCTTCTCCTGCCCGAGCGTCGTGACCACGGCTTGCGCCGGCTCATGGCGGCGCGCCGCCTCGAGCAGCGCCGGTGCGTCGGGGTTGTCCGGCTCGCGGTCGAGGGTGAACTCGAGGTTGCGGGCGAGGTACTCGTGGCCCGGATAGACGCGCGTCGCGTCGGGGAGCCGGGCGAGCTGCGTGGCGAAGGTGCGGTAGAGCGCACGCGGCTCGCCGCCGTTGTAGCAGTTGCCGGCGCCCGCGTTGAACAGCGTATCGCCGCAGAACAGCGCCGGCTGCTCGGTATGCGACAGCAGGCACACGTGCGTCATGGTGTGACCGGGCGTATCGAGGCACTCGAGCTCGACGCTGCGGCCGACGCGGATCACATCGCCGGCGGTGAGTCCGACGTCCACCCCGCCGATGCGCGCGGCCGCCCCGGCGTGCGCCAGCACGCGCGCCTGCGTGGCGTCTTTGAGCCCGGCGTTGCCGCCGGTATGGTCGTGGTGCTCATGGGTGTTGAGTATCTGCGTGATCTGCCAGCCGCGGCGGCGCGCCGCGTCGAGGCACAACCGCCACTCGAGCGGATCGACGGCGAGCGCCTCGCCGCTTTGCGGACAGGCGAGCAGATAGTGGAAATTGCGCAGCGAATTTCCCGACCAGATGCGCTCGATCAACATAACGATGTGGTCCGCCTGGGATTTTCCCGCAACGTACCCCTAAACGGCGGCACGCGCCATAATGACTCCATGAGTCATACGTTTCTGTTTCAGCCCGCGGTGTGGACGGCGGCGGGAACGTTCTGGCGCGCCGACGGCGAGGCGCTGGAGGCGGTGGGACGTACCGAGATTGCGCATCGCCCCGAGTGCTGGCTGCTGTCGGGGACGCTCAAGGTGCTCGGCGCGCCGCCGGCGGAGTTCAAGCATGCCTACTGGATCGAGCCGCCGGCGCCGGGCGGCGGCAGCCTCAAGTGGACGTTCGAGAACGAGATGTTCGGCAAGCTCGAGGGACGCTTCGCCGTCATCGGCCCTTCCATCCTGTCGGTGTACGGCTGCGAGACTTCCGGCTACCACGGCGCGGAGCACTTAGGTCAGCTGGACGATGACACCTACCGCTCGACCGGCATGCTGCTGCTTAAGGACAAGATCGCCTATTCCTGGCAGATGCTGCTGAAGCGCGCGGCTGCCGGCATGGCGTGACTCAGCCGGCGGTCGGCGTCACGCGAACCGCTCACGGCGTCGTGGCGCGCAGCCCCGGCAGGTAATGATCCACGAGCAATGCGGCGAACAGCCACATGAGATAGGTCACCGAGAAGCGGAACACGCGCATCGGCAGCTCCTCGCGCGCACTGATCTTGAGCGCCAGCGCGTGGTAGAGGAAGCGCGCGTTAAGCACCAGCGCGACCGCCAGGTACAGAAGACCGCTCATGCCGGTGAGGAACGGCATGAGCGTCACCACGGTGAGCAGCACGGTGTACAAAAGCACCTGCAGGCGCGTGTAGGCGAGCCCGTGCGTCACCGGCAGCATCGGGATGCCGGCCTTGGCGTACTCGTCGCGGCGCGCGATCGCCAGCGCCCAGAAATGCGGCGGGGTCCACACGAAGATGATGAGGAACAGCAGCAGCGCGTTCGGATCGACGCTGTTGGTGACCGCCGCCCACCCCAGCACAGGCGGCGCCGCGCCCGCCGCCCCGCCGATGACGATGTTCTGCGAGGTCGCGCGCTTCAGCCACACGGTGTAGATCACCGCGTAGCCGATCAGCGAGGCGAAGGTGAGCGCCGCGGTGAGCAGGTTCACCAGGAACGCGAGCATCGCCATGGCGGTGACGCCGAGCAGCGCCGCGAAGGCGAGCGCGTGGCGCTCGCTCAGCGCGCCGCTCGGCAGCGGCCGGCCGCGGGTGCGCGCCATCTGCTCATCGATGCGGCGGTCGAGCACGTGATTGAGCGTGGCGGCGCACGCCGCCGCGAGCGCGATCCCGGCATTGCCCCACAGCAGCGCATCGAGCGGCGGGATGCCCGGGCTCGCCAGCAGCGTGCCGACGATCGCCGTGAAGGTGATGAGCGCCACCACCTTCGGCTTGGTGAGCTCCAGGTAGCGGCGCCACAGCGCGGGCGCGTGGGGGGCGAGCGTCGTCATCGGGCACTCAGTGATCGCAGCAGCGCGAGGGTGGCGAGCAGCAGCAGCGCAGCCCCGGCAGTGTGCAGCGTGGCGAGCCATAGTGGAAAGCCCTTGAGCACCATCGACACGCCGATGGCGAGCTGCAGCGCGAGCGCCGCCAGCAGCGCCCACGCCCACAGGCGCGCAGCGGCGAAACCGCGCCGGCGCACCAGCACATACAGCGCGGCGAGGGTGAGCATGATGGCGGCGAGCAGCGCGCTCAGGCGATGCGCCAGATCGATGGCGACGCGCGAGGGGTTGTCGAGCACGCCGCCTTCGTAGTCGATGTTGAGTCCGTGCCACAGTGCGAAGGCGTGGCGGAAGTCAGCGTGCGGCCACCAGACGCCCTGGCAGGTGGGCAAGTCCGGGCAGGCGATGGCGGCATAGTTGCTGCTGGTCCAGCCGCCGAGCGCGATCTGCAGCACCAGCGCGCCAAATCCGAGCAGCGCGAGCAGGCGGGCGTGTGCCAGCGGCGAGCCGCCCCCGCCGCTGATGACGCGGCTCGCGCTGTGCAGCGCAGTGCTGCCCCAGGAGCCGCGCGGCAGCGACAGCGTCAGCCACCACAAGAGCGCCAGCGTCGTCATGCCGAACAGCAGGTGCGCCGTGACGATGAGGGGCTTGAGCTGCCAGGTGACGGTCAGCATGCCGAGCAGCGCCTGCACCAGCACGGTGGCGAACAGCGCGAGCACCACCGACACGCTCACCACGCGCGCGCGCCGCGCGGCGAGCGCGAGCACCGTGATGAGCGCGATGATCGCGGCGAGCGTACCGGCTGCGTAGCGGTGGATCATCTCGCGCCAGGCCTTGCCGGCATCGAGCGCCCGGCCGGGGTACGCCGGAAGCGCCGCGGCGCTCTGCTCGGCACCCAGCGGCGAGAGGTGGCCGTAGCAGCCCGGCCAATCCGGGCAGCCGAGCCCGGCGGCAGTGAGGCGCACGTAGGCGCCGAGCACCACCACGGCGAAGCACAGCAGCAGCCCTGCCAGGCACAGGCGGCGTATCCAGCGGGCAACGGACATGGTCAGCCGATCTGCGACAGCCTCAGGAGGTTCTTCAGGTCGAGGAGCAACCCGCGAGGATTCTGCCGGGCATCGTAGCTCATCATGAGGTTGCCGAGCGGATCGACGAGGAACAGCGTGTGCTCGCGCGCCGCGCGCGGAAAGGCGCCGAGCAGCCCCTGCGCGGCAGGGGTCGCCGCGTCGAGCAGCGTGAGGCCGGGGTGCTCGCGGCCGAGGAACTCGCGGTCGCAGCACGGAGCGGTGGCGAGGAACACCCGGCTGACGCGCGTCATGTCGGTGCCGAGCGCCAGGCGCGTCTGGCGCATGACCCAAAGCGTCGCGCGGCAGTCGGCGTCGCACTCGCCGGCGCCGATGTAGACCAGCGACCAGTGCCCCTGCCAGGCGTCGGGCACAAAGACCTGCGGCAGCACCACGGGCGGAGTGATCAGCAGGCCATGGTTCACGTGCCGCGCCGGGCGCCAGGGGCTGCCGTAGTAGGTGATGAACGCGAGCAGCAGCGGCAGGAAGAACAGCGCCGCCAGCAGCGCCAGCGTGCGCAGGTTGCGCATGCGCAGCCGCGCGCGCTCCACGCTCGTCGCGCTGGTGTCGGCGCTCACTTAGGTGTGCTCTACCACTAGGTGTGCTCCACCACGCGCCGGCTCGCCATGCCCCAGTAGATGAGCGCGAGCAGCGCGAAGCACCACCACTGGATCGCGTAGGCGAAATGCCGCAGCGGCGACAAGCCCGGCGCCTGCCAGTCGCGCAGGTAGCCTGCGGGGGCGCCGGGGTCGAGCAGCAGGATGCGCGGGCTCAACGCCGTGCCGAGCGCGGCGGCGAGTTGCGCCATGTCCGGGAAGCTGGTGACCTTGGGCCAGCGCGCTCCCGGCTCGGGGGCGGCGCGGCCGCTCTGAAGCCCCGGGCTCGGCAGCATGGCGAGGCGCCCGCTGAGCGTGACGGGGCTCGCGGCGGGGAGGCTCACGTCCGGCAGCTGCGCGCGCGAGCCGCTAAAGGCCACCCAGCCGCGATCGACGAGCAGGGCCGGCTTATCCGCGCGTGCCAGCGGCGTCAGCACCTCGTAGCCGGGACGCCCCTGGTAGCTGCGGTTGTCGAGCAGGAACTGGTGCGCGCCGTCGAGCTCGCCGCTGACGCTCACGCGCTGGAACAGCGGCAGCGCATCCGGCGGGGTCGCGCCCAGGAGCAGCGTGCGCTCGGCGCCGCGGGCGAAGCGCGCCCCTTCCGCGCTGCGCAGCGCGCCCTTGTGCCATTGCCACACGCCGAGCCGCACGCACACCGCGGCGGCGAGCAGTGCCAGCAGCGTGACCCCGGCGGTGGGTGCGAAGCGGCGCCGCCCGCTCAATCGCGGCGCTCCGATGCGCGATTGCTCCACGGCGCGTGCGCGCTACACTGACCCGGCATGCAACATCTCCTCTGGCTCGCGGTGCTGGTGTGTCTCATCGCGATCGTCGCAAGTCTCGGCTCGGCGCTGTTCCATCTGTCGCGCGGTACGGTGGAGGATTCGCGCAAGCTGGCGCGCGCCCTCACGGTGCGCATCGCCCTGTCGATACTGCTGTTCGCGCTGTTGATGCTGGCCTGGTACTTCGGGCTCATCACGCCTCACCAGCTGCAGGCCGCCCCTTAGGCAGCCGTGCAGCTGCCAGCGCTGCGCCGCGCGCAGCGCGCGCGGTGAGTGCTACAGCCAGTAGACGAAGATAAACAGGCCGAGCCACACCACGTCGACGAAGTGCCAGTACCAGGCGACCGCCTCGAAGGCGAAGTGCCGCTCGGGGGTGAAGTGCCCGCGCAGCACGCGCAGCCAGATCACGGAGAGCATGATTGCGCCGATGGTCACGTGCAGCCCGTGGAAGCCGGTCAGCATGAAGAAGGTCGAGCCGTAGATGCCGGTCGACAGGCGCAGGCCCATGTCGCGGTAGGCTTCGCCGTACTCGTGGGCCTGCAGCCCGACGAAGGTGAATCCCAGCAGGAAGGTGAGCGCCAGGAACAGCGTCAGCCGACCGCGGTGGCCGGCGCGCAGCGCGTGGTGTGCGATGGTTACGGTAAGGCCGCTGGTGAGCAGGATCGCGGTGTTGATCGCCGGGATCGGCACCGCCGGCATGGGGCTGAAGGTGCCATTGGCGAGTCCGCCGACGTGCGCCGGGCCGTTGGTCGGCCAGACCGCCTCGAATTGCGGCCAGAGGATGAAGTTGCTGAACACCTTCACGCCCTGTCCGCCGAGCCACGGCACCGACAGCACGCGCGCGTAGAACAGCGCGCCGAAGAAGGCCGCGAAGAACATCACCTCGGAGAAGATGAACCACATCATCCCCATGCGGAAGCTGCGGTCGACCTGCAGGTTGAAGGTGCCGCGCTGGTTCTCGGCGATGACCAGCGAGAACCAGCCGAAGAACAGGTACGCGAGCAGCACCGCTCCGGGCACGAACGACCACGGCCCCGCCCAGTCGTTCAGGTAGGCGATCGCGCCCGCCATGAGGCAGAACAGCGCGATCGAGCCGCGGATCGGCCACGGGCTGTTCTGCGGGATGTAGTAGGGGTTGTCGGCGCTCGCGTGCGCTTCGCTATGGGATGCGTCGGCCATGTTGCTCTTTCGAAGCCTCAGGAACCGGCGCGCTGCGGGCGGAATCCCGTGACGCGCGCCGACTCGTCGTAGAAGGTGTAAGCCAGGGTGATCATGTCGATGTGGCTCGGCAGTGCCGGATCGATGATGAAGCGCACCGGCATGTCACGCGCCTCGTTGACATTGAAATGCTGCGGCGAGAAGCAGAAGCACTCGGTCTTGTGGAAGTAGGCGGCGACCTCGGACGGCGCGATGTTGGGCACCGCCTGCGCCACGGTGTCGCGTCCGGTGAGGTTGTGCGCGTAGAAGCTGGCGGTGAACAGCTGCCCGGGGTGCACCTCGACGGTGCGCACCACCGGGCGGAAGTCGAAGGTGCCCGAGCTCGCCACGTCGGCGAGGAACTGCACGGTCACGGTACGGTTGAGGTCCGGGTGCTCGATCGCCTGCACGCGCTGCAGCAGCTTGGTCTGATCGCCGTAGCCGGTCACCGAGCACAGCACGTTATACAGCGGCACCAGCGCGAAACCGAAGCCGAAGCTGCCGGCGGCGATCGCCAGCAGCTTCCAGGTCATGTTGCGATTCTCGCGCCTGAGGTCGCTCATCGGGAGCCGCGCACCAGCATCATGACGATGAACCCGAGGTAGAAGGCGAGCGCCACCGAGGCCCACAGCAGCGCGCTGCGCCGCACGCGCCGCCGCCGCCCGCCGTCATCTTCCGCGATCATCACGCTGGCCATCAGTGCTCAGCGCCGCGGGCAACCACCGCCTCCGACGGCGGGGTGCTCCAGGAGTGAAACGGCGGCGGCGACGGCAGCTCCCACTCCAGGCCGTGCGCGCCCTCCCAGGCGCGATTGCCGACCGGCGCACCCGCGCGCACGCACTTCCAGATGATGTACGGGAACAGCAGCTGCGACAGCCCGAAACCGAAGCCGCCGATGGAGGACACCATGTTCCAGTCGGTGAACTGCACCGCGTAGTCGGGGATGCGCCGCGGCATGCCGGCAAGTCCCAGGAAGTGCTGCGGGAAGAACAGCACGTTGACGAAGATGGTCGACAGCCAGAAGTGCCAGGTGGCGAGCTTCTGGTCGTACATGTGGCCGGTCCATTTGGGCAGCCAGTAGTAGACCCCCGCCATGATGCCGAAGATGCTGCCCGGCACCAGCACGTAGTGGAAATGCGCCACCACGAAGTAGGTGTCCTGGTACTGGTAGTCGGCCGGCACGATCGCCAGCATCAGCCCGGAGAAGCCGCCGATGCTGAACAGAAACAGGAACGCCAGTGCGAACAGCATCGGCGGTTCGAACGACAGCGAGCCCTTCCACATGGTGGCGGTCCAGTTGAACACCTTCACCCCGGTCGGCACCGCGATCAGCATGGTCGAGAGCATGAAGAACAGCTGCGCGGCGAGCGGCATGCCGACGGTGAACATGTGGTGCGCCCACACGATGAATGACAGGAAGGCGATCGAGGCGATCGCGTACACCATGGCCTCGTAGCCGAACAGGGGCTTCCGCGAGAAGGTGGGGATGATCTCGGAGATGATGCCGAAGGCCGGCAGGATCAGGATGTAGACCTCCGGGTGACCGAAGAACCAGAAGATGTGCTGGAACATCACCGGGTCGCCGCCGCCCGCGGCGGTGAAGAAGGTGGTGCCGAAGAAGTGATCGGTGAGCAGCATGGTGACCGCGCCGGCCAGCACCGGCATCACCGCGATCAGCAGATACGCGGTGATCAGCCAGCTCCACACGAACAGCGGCATGCGCAGCAGCGTCATGCCCGGCGCGCGCATGTTCATGATCGTGACGATGACGTTGATCGCGCCGAGGATGGAGGAGGCGCCCATCAGGTGGATGGAGAACACCAGCATCGGAAACGACGCTCCGGTCTGCAGCACCAGCGGCGGGTACATGGTCCAGCCGCCCGCCGGCGCCCCGCCCGGCACGAAGAACGAGGACAGCAGCAGCGTGAAGGCGAAGGGCAGGATCCAGAAGCTCAGGTTGTTGAGACGCGGCAGCGCCATGTCGGGCGCGCCGACCTGCATCGGGATCATCCAGTTCGCCAGTCCCACCCACGCCGGCATGATCGCGCCGAAGATCATGATGAGGGCGTGCATGGTGGTGAAGGAGTTGAACAGCTGCGGATCGAAGAACTGCAGCCCGGGGTGGAACAGCTCGAGCCTTATCAGCATCGCCAGGAAGCCGCCGACGAAGAACATGGTGCACGCGAAGATCAGGTACATCGTGCCGATGTCCTTGTGATTGGTCGCGTACACCCAGCGCCGCCAGCCGTGCGGCTTGTGGTCGTGGTCGTCGTGCGCGGCGTGTGTCAGGGATTCGGCCATGGCGGTTCTCGCATCTGCTGCGGGTGGCGGGTCTAACCTTAAGAGGCGTGGGTGCCGGCGGGCGGCGCGGGCGCCGCGGCTCCGGTGGCAGGTGCTGCGGCGGGCGGTGCCGCGGCCTGCTTCTGCTCGGCGGCTTTCGCCTTGAGCCAGGCGGCGAAATCCGCCTTGGAGCGCGCATCCACCACGATCGGCATGAAGCCGTGGTCGCGGCCGCACAGCTCCGCGCACTGACCGCGATACAGTCCCGGCTTGTCGGCGTCGATGCGGAACCACGCCTCGTTGACGAAGCCGGGAATGGCGTCCTTCTTCACGCCGAAATCCGGCACCCACCAGGAATGGATGACGTCCGCCCCGGTGATCAGCAGGCGCACCTTGGTGTCGACCGGCACCACGAACGGCTGGTCGACGTTCAGCAGGTAGTGCGGCACGGTGTTGGGATCGAGCGGCGAGAGCAGCTCGCGCGCCGCGTTGCTGCGGCGGTCGAGGTGCGAGAAGTACATGACGCCGTCGTCCAGGTAGTCGTACTGCCAGCCCCACTGGAAGCCGGTCACCTTGATGGTGAGGTCGGTCTTGCTGGTGTCCTCGATCTCCACCAGCGTGCGCGCCGCCGGCACCGCCATGGCGATGAGGATGATCACCGGCACGACAGTCCAGGCGAATTCCACCTTGGTGTTGTGCACCAGGGTGACGTCGGCCACCGCGCCCTGGGATTTGCGGAATTTCACCAGCGACCAGATCATCGCCCCGAACACCACCACGCCGATCGCCACGCACACCCAGAAGATGGTCATGTGCAGGTCGTAGATCTTGCGGCTGATGTCGGTGACGCCGCGGGTCATGTTGAGCTGACTCCAGCCCGAGCCGGGCTCCTCCCCGGCGCGCGCGGCGAGCGGTGCGCCGGCGGCGGCCAGAGTTGCGGCGTAGGAAGCGAGCTTTGCGCGCATCATCATTCGAACCTTACAGCGCCGCACGCGAACCCCGCGGCGGGCAACACCCGTGGAAAGCCAACCCCAAGCGCACCGCCCCCTCAACGCCAGGCGGGCGACTCGTTGACCCGGCCGATGACGCGCTGCAATCGCAGTGCCAGGCCGCACCGTTCCTCCTCCGTGAGGAAGCTGCCCAGCTCGCACTGGCGGCCGGACGACTCGATGGTGAGCCGGCTCGGGTGCAGGCGTGCTGCAGGGCGGCGCAGTTTAACCTGCGCCCAGTGCCGCGGGAACACGACGCACTCGCAGCGGCTGCGTGCGCGCGATTCGACGCTGATCTGCGCCTCGGTGACCGTGATCGTCTGGCGGTGGAAGCGCCGCTCGAGCGAGCTGGTGAGCGCCCACGCCAGCAGCGCCATCTCCAGTCCCGCGAACGGCAGCACCGGCCAGAACCCCTTGTAGGCGAGTACCCCGGCGGTCCCGATGGGCACGACGCACACGGCGGCAAAGAACAGCCGCGCGCCGCGCCCGGTGAGCGAGCAGTTGGGACAGATCTCGATGCGCAGCGGTTCAGGTTCCACGCGCGCACGATGGTAGCGTGCGAGCGCGCTAATTCAAGCCGCCTCAGGTGCTTATCAGCCGCTGCATGAGCCGCGCCAGCGCGTCCTCGAGCACCAGCGAACGCACCGCGGCCGGCGCGTGCGGCACGACCGCGAGCGCCGGCTCACCGAGCAGGCGCTCGAGCGTGCCGAGATTCTCCGCGACGGCGCGCATCTCCGGATCGACGGCGCTCGCCACCCAGCCGGCAAAGCCCACCCCGCGTGCCGCGATGCTCTCGCGTGTGAGCCGCGCGTGGTTCAGGCAGCCGAGCTTGAGGCCCACCACCAGGAGTGCCGGCAACCCGAGCGCGACCGCCAGGTCCTCCATGCTCTCGTGGTCGCTGATCGGAGCGAGCCACCCCCCTGCCCCCTCGACGACGATCCAGTCGGCGGTGGCCGTGAGTCGCCGATAATGTTCCACGATTAGGTCGATATCAATCGTGATCTTGCTGGCTTCTGCGGCGATATGTGGTGAAATTGGTGGTTCGAAGCAATACGGGTTCACATCCGCATAGGCGGCCAGGGTTCGGGAGGCTGCCATGAGGTCGAGGGCATCCTCGTTGCGCAGCCCCGCGGGCATGCGCAGCGCCCCGGAGGCGATCGGCTTCATCACCGTGACCGTGGCACGGCGTGCCAGCAGCGCCCGCACCAGCGCACAGGCGACGATGGTCTTGCCCACGCCGGTGTCCGTGCCGGTGACGAAGAGTCCGTGGACGCTCACCGGCGGCTCCGGCGGATCGATCCGGGCGCGATGTGCGCGATGCCGGAGTGCGCGGGCGCGGCGTGGCGTCCGGCCGCGCCCCAGCTAGCCCCGTAGATTACCTCCCAGGTGGCGGGCAGTCCGGAGGCACGGCGCTCGCGCTCGTACGCCGCCGCCACGCGTGCGAGGCGCCCGCGGCCGGCGAGGTTGCGCGGCCGGCCGGCGGTGACGTTGTGTGCTCCGATCGCTTTCAGATCGCGCATCAGCGCCAGCACGTCCGGGTAGGCGAGCTCGAGCCGGTCGACGTCGAGCACCGGCTCGGTGAGCCCGGCACGCAGCAGCGCATCGCCGACCTCCTGCACTTCGGGAAAGTGATTGACGTGATTGTAGCCGTCGGCCGCGGCCCAGGCGCTGCGCAGCTCGTGCAGCGTCGCGAGCCCGAGGGTGCTGAAGCCGAAGAAGCCGCCCGGTTGCAGTACGCGGCGCACCTCGGCGAGCGCGGCGTCGAGCGGCTGGCACCACTGCAGCATGAGGCTGCTGAAGACCAGGTCGACGCTGCGGTCCCTGAGCGGCAGCCGCAGCGCATCGGCGCACACGCGCGCGAAGCGCCGCCACGGCCGCAGATGCCGCCGGGCCTCGCGCAGCATCGCGTCGGCGATATCGAGCGCCACCACCTGCGCGCGCGGGTAGCGGCGCTTCAGTTCGCGCGTCACGCGCCCGGTGCCGGCACCGAGGTCGAGCACCACGCGCGGCGCGAAGCGAAAGTCGCCGAGGCGCGTGAGCAGCTCGTCCGCCACCTGCACCTGCAGCCGCGCGGCGGCCTCGTAGCCGGCGCTGGCGCGCGCGAACGAGGCGCGCACGCGCGCGCGGTCGAGCTGGAAGGCGGCATCCGGCGCGCTCACGCGAGAAAGCCCTGCAGGTGGTGCAGGAACTGCACCGGGTGCGATAGGAACGGCGCGTGCGCCGCGCCTGCGATCTCGACGTAGCGCGCCTGCGGCAGCGCCCGCGCCAGCTTGCGCGAGGCGACCGCGCGGATGACGCGGTCGCGTTGCCCGGCCATCACCAGGGCCGGCACGCGCACCAGCGGCAGCGCCGCGCGCAGGTCCCCCTCGCGCAGCCGCGCGAGCCCCGCGGCGAGCGCCTCGGGACAGGCTTCGCCGTGCGAACGCAGTGCCGCGCGCAGCTTCGCCAGCACGCGCACCGCGGTGCCCGGCTGGCAGCCGCGCGTCTGCAGCAGCAGGAAATCCTGCACGGCGCGCTCGCCCTCGGCGTGCAGGCGGTGCACCAGGCGCGCCAGCAGCGGGCGCGGCGTGCCGCAGCGCCAGCTGGGTGAAGCGAGGAACTTCGGCGTCGTGGCGATGAGCGCCAGGCGCTCGATCGCCGCCGGCAGCGCCGCGGCGAGATCGAGCGCGAGCTGCCCGCCGAGCGACCAGCCGAGCAGCGCGTAGCGCTCGGTGAGCGGGGCGAGCGTCTCGTGCACGCGCCACGCCTGCGCCGCCGGGGTGGCGGCCTGCGCGTCCCAGCTGCTCGCGCCGTGTCCCGGCAGGTCGACGGCGATGACGCGAAACTGCGGCGCCAGCGCGCGCACCAGGCCGTCCCACACGCGCAGGTTCATGCTCCAGCCGTGCAGCAGCACCAGGTCGCGGCCGCACCCCTCGCCGTGCACCTCGTAGTACAGCGCGCTCACGCGGCCGACTCCGCCGCGGCTCGGGTGCACGCCTCGCCCAGGGCGTCGATCAGCGCGTCGACCTGCGCTTCGCTATGCGCGGCGGACAGCGTCACGCGCAGTCGCGCGCTGCCGGCGGGCACGGTGGGCGGGCGGATGGCGACCACCCACAGCCCCGCCGCCTGCAGCTGCCGCTGCGCGCTGAGCACCGCCGCGGCACTGCCGAGCATCACCGGCTGGATGGGCGTGGTGGACGCGGCGAGCGGCACGCCGGCGGTGAGCGCGCCGGCGCGAAAGCGCGCGGTGAGCGCGTGCACCCGCTCGCGCCGCCAGCCTTCCGCCTGCGCGACCCGCAGCGCCGCGCGCGTGGCCGCCGCGACTCCCTGGGGCAGCGCGGTGGTGTAGATGTAGGGGCGCGCCTTCTGCACCAGCAGCTCGATGAGCGCGGCATCCCCGGCGACGAAGGCGCCGAAGGAGCCGAACGCCTTGCCGAGCGTGCCGATCAGCACCGGCGCCGCCTCGCTATCCAGGCCGAAGTGCTCGAGCACGCCGCGGCCGCTCGCGCCCAGCACGCCCAGGCCGTGCGCATCGTCCACCACCAGCCAGGCCCGCGCGGCCTGCGCGACCGCGGCCAGCGCCGGCAACGGCGCCAGGTCGCCGTCCATGCTGAACACCCCGTCGGTGGCGATGACGCTGGTGGCCTCGGGGTCCTGCGCCAGCAGCCGCTCGGCGGACGCGGCGTCCGCGTGCCCGTAGCGCTTGAGCGTCGCCCCGGCGAGGCGCGCCCCGTCGATGAGCGAGGCGTGGCACAGACGATCGAGCAGTACGCGCTCGTTACGGTCGGCGAGCGAGGCGAGCACCGCGAGATTCGCCATGTAGCCGGTGGAGAACAGCAGCGCCCGCTCGCGCTGCGTGAAGGCGGCCAGCTCCTCCTCGAGGCGCGCATGCTCGCTGCCGTGGCCGCTCACCAGGTGCGAGGCGCCGCTGCCCGCGCCATAGCGCGCGGCGCATTCGCCCTGGGCGGCGGCGGGCAGCGGGTGGCGTGCGAGACCTAAGTAATCGTTGCTGCTGAAGTCGATGAGCTCGCGGCCGCCGGCGATCAGCGAGCGGCCGCCGTGCGCGCCGGGGCCCTCGATCGTGGTGCGGCTGCGCCGCAGCTGCCCCGCGGCGAGCTGCGCCAGCGCCGCCTCAAGCGCCGCGCTGTTCCGTTTCATGGCCCGCGGGCTTCAGCCCGAGCCGCGCCAGCAGTTCGCGGTCGCGCGCCACGTCGGGGTTGCCGGTGGTCAGGAGCCTCTCGCCGTAGAAAATGGAGTTGGCACCGGCGAGGAAGCACAGCGCCTGCAGCTCATCGCTCATCGCCTCGCGGCCGGCCGACAGGCGCACCTGGGCGCGCGGCATCAGCACGCGCGCCACCGCACAGGTGCGCACGAAGTCGAACGGATCGACGTCGGGGGCATCCGCGAGCGGCGTGCCCGGTACGCGCACCAGGCGGTTGATCGGCACGCTCTCCGGGTGGGCCGGCAGGTTGGCGAGCGTGCGCAGCAGCTCGGCGCGGTCGGCGACCGACTCGCCCATGCCGACGATGCCGCCGCAGCAGACCTTCAGTCCCGCCGCGCGCACCGCCGCCAGCGTGTCGAGCCGCTCCTGGTAGGTGCGCGTGGTGATGATCTCGCCGTAGAACTGCGCCGAGGTGTCGAGGTTGTGGTTGTAGTAGTCGAGGCCGGCGTCCTTGAGCGTCACGGCCTGCTCCGCGGTGAGCATGCCGAGGGTCGCGCAGCTCTCCAGTCCCAGCGCGCACACCGCCTGCACCATCTGCGCGATCACTGCCAGATCCTTGGCCTTGGGGGCGCGGTAGGCCGCGCCCATGCAGAAGCGCGTCGCGCCCGCCGCCTTGGCGCGCGCGGCGTGCTCGCGCACCGCCGCCACCTCCATGAGCGCCTCGCGCGACAGCCCGGTGTCGTAGCGCGCGCTCTGCGGGCAGTAGGCGCAGTCCTCGGGGCACGCGCCGGTCTTAATCGACAGCAGCGTGCTCATCTGCACCGTGTTGGCGGCGTGGTGGGCGCGGTGCACGCGCTGCGCGCGCAGCATCAGGTCCATGAACGGCAGCGCGAACAGTGCCCGCACCTCGCCCGCCGACCAGTCATGGCGGATGGGCTGCGCGCCCTCGTCCTCATCGCCGTGTGTCAGCGGCTCATGCATGGTTTGCAGCCTCCCTGGGCGCCAGGCGCCGCCCGCGAACATGCCCGAGGGCTGCCGGCACTGTCAACGCGCCGGCTGTGTTTGAGTCGACAATTGGTCAATTCATGATCAGTTGTACCGCGAGCGCGGCGCCCACCGCGAGCGCGCCGAGCACCGCGACCAGCACCGCCGCGGCGGCGCAGTCCTTGACGATGCGGATCGCGGCACTGTCGTGCGGGTGCAGCGCGTCGGCGAGCTGCTCGATGGCGGTGTTGAGCAGCTCGGCGCTGAGCACCGCGGCGCACGCCGACAACAGCAGCGCCCACCACAGCGGCGCGGGCCGCAGCGCGATGAGCGCCAGCAGCACCGCGACGGCCGCCGCCGCTTGCACCCTGAGGCTCGTCCCGCGGCTCAGGCCGTGGGCGAGGCCGCGCAGCGCGAAGCCGACCCGCAGCAGCAGCGGGCGGTTCTTGTGGGCGCCCACGCCGGCGCGGGCGAGCTCATCGGACATAGGTGAGCTCAGCTGACATAGACGTACTGCAGCAGCAGTCCGGTGAACACCGCGAGTCCCACGTACTGGTTGTTGAGGAAGGCGCGCAGGCAGCCGGCCGGGTCGCGCCTGCGGATCAGCCACTGCTGCCAGGCGAACAGCACCGCGGCGGCCAGCACCCCGCCGCGGTACCACACCCCGTAGTGCATGCTGCGCCCGACGAGCAGCAGCGCATAGAGCATCATGAGCTGCATCACCCCGATCAGCAGCTTGTCCATGTCGGCGAACAGTATGGCGCTCGACTTGACGCCGATCTTCAGGTCGTCCTCGCGGTCGATCATGGCGTAGATGGTGTCGTACATCGCCGCCCAGATGACCGCGGCGATGTACAGCACCCAGGCGACGCGCGGCAGCGCGCCGGTCTGCGCGGCGAACGCCATCGGCACGCTCCAGCCGCCGAAGGAGATGCCGAGATACAGCTGCGGCAGCGGGAAGACGCGCTTGACGAACGGGTAGGAGACGGTCAGCAGCGCGCCGATGCAGGCGAGCTTCACGGTGAGGGCATCGAGGCGCGTCACCAGATAGAGCGCCACCGCGACCAGCAGCGCGAACAGCACCAGCGCTTCCTGCGGCGAGACGCGCCGCGCGGCCAGCGGGCGGTCGCGGGTACGGCGCACGTACGGGTCGATGTCGCGGTCGGCGAAGTCGTTGATGACGCAGCCCGCGGCGCGCATCACGACGACGCCGAGCACGAACACGATCAGCACCCGCGGCGTCGGCCGGCCGGCGCCGGCGATCCACAGCGCCCACAGCGCCGGCCACAACAGCAGCCAGGTGCCCACCGGGCGGTCGAGCCGCATGAGACGGGCGTAGTCGGTCGCGCGACGCGACAGGCGCTGCAGCAGCGGGGCGTCGGCGTATTCCGGCGGCTCGAGTTCGGGGGAGACTGCGGCCATCGGGTGCGTATCATACGCGCCCGCCGCGCAGCGCCCTGCAGCGCGGCTCAGTGCGCGCTGTCGGGCAGCGTCCCCGCTGCGCGCGCACCGTCCCGCCCGCTCACGCTGCTGTCCCGAGCAGCGCCTGCACCTCCGCGGCCGCCGGCATGGCGGAGAAGGCGCCGTGGCGCGTGGTCGCGAGCGCACCGCACGCCGCCGCGTAGCGCAGTGCCTGCTCGAGCTGGCGCGGGGGCGTGAGCCACTCGCGCAGCGTGTCGCGGCGCGCACCCGCTGCGATCAGCGCCTGCAGCCAGCCGCCAACGAAGGCATCACCGGCCGCCGTGGTATCCACCGCGCTCACCGCGAAGGTGCGCAGCGTGCCGCCGGTGGTGCCGCCGCCGGCAGCGCCGCGCGCCAGCCAGCGAAACGGCGCGGCGCCCGCTGTGATCACCACCAGCTGCGCCTGCGCGGCGAACAGCCGCGCGAGCGCTGCCTGCGCCCCGCCGCTGCTGCGCGCGAGAAAGTCGAGCTCCGCCTCGTCGAGCTTCACCAGGTCCGCTTCCACGAGCAGCTGCCACACGCGCAGCGCCGGGTCGACCGCGGCGCCCCACAGCGAGGGCCGCAGGTTCACGTCCACGCTGATGAGGGCGCCCGCGGCGCGCGCCGCGCGCACCCCGGCGAGTGTCGCCGCCGCGATCGGGGCCTCGGTGAGACTGTTGGAGCAGACGTGCAGCACCGCCGCGTCCGCGAAGGCACGCGGCGCAAAGTCCTCGGCGCGAAATAACAGGTCCGCCGCCGGCGGGCGGTAGAAGCTGAAGCTGCGCTCGCCGTGCGCATCGAGCGCCACGAAGGCGAGCGCGGTCTTCGCCTGGCTGGTGCGGCGCGTGCACGAGATATCGACACCGGCACGCTGCAGCTCACCCGCGAGCAGCTCGCCGAACAGGTCCTCGCCCAGCATGCCGACGAAGCGCGCGGCGCCGCCGAGCCGCGCCACGGCGACCGCGACGTTGGCGGGGGCGCCGCCGGCGTAGGCGGTGAAGGTGGGCGGTGTGGCGGGACTGGCGGGCGCTCGCGCCAGCAGGTCTACGAGCGCCTCGCCGAAGCACACGACCGTGGCGGGCGCCACCGCGCTCACGAGGTGGCGGTCACCGCCTGCGCGAGCGGCGCGACCGGCCGCGAGCCGTGCAGCGCGTACCAGGCGATGTACGCGTAGCACAGCACCGGCAGTAAGAACGCCCGCTGCACGCCGAAGTGATCGGCGAGCACGCCCTGCAGGTAGGGGATGAGCGCGCCGCCGACGATCGCCATCACCAGCAGGCTCGAGCCGCGGCTGGTCATGGGACCGAGTCCCTCGATGCCGAGCGTGAAAATGGTGGGGAACATGATGGAGTTGAACAGCCCGATGGCGATGATGCTCCACATGGCGAGGTGGCCGCTGCTGCTGATGGTGGTCGCGAGCAGCGCGAGCACTGCCAGCGCGAACAGGCACAGCAGCCGCCGCGGGTCGATCAGCCGCAGCAGCAGCGAGCCGACAAAGCGGCCGACCATGGCGCCACCCCAGTAGAGGGCGACGTAGCGCGTGGCCGCGGCGGGGGCGATGTCGCCGATACGCGGGTCGGAGATGTAGCTGATGAGGAAGCTGCCGATCGCGACCTCCCCGCCGACGTAGACGAAGATCGCGAGCGCGCCCAGGCGCACGTGGCGGTACCTGAGCACCTCGGCGAAGCGGTGCGGGTGGGGGTCGGCCTGTTCGGTGGCCTCGCTTTGCGCCGGCAGATGGAACATCCACACGAAGCCGGCCAGCAGCAACAGCGCCACCGCGATGGCGAGGTACGGGCTCTGCACCGAGTGCGCCTGCGCGATGCGGTAGGCCTCTTGCTGCGCGGGCGGCAGCTGCCCGAGCGCATCGGGCCCGAGCACCGCCACCGCGAGGATCACTGGCCCGATGAGCCACGGCGCCAGCGTCGTTCCGAGGGAGTTGAGCGCCTGCGCGAGGGTGAGGCGGGCCGAGGCGCGGCGCGGATCCCCGAGCAGGCTGATGTAGGGGTTGGCTGCGACCTGCAGCAGCGTGATGCCGCTCGCCAGCACGAACAGCGCCACGAGAAACAGCAGGTAGGAGGGTACGCCGGCCGCCGGGTAGAAGAGCAGCGCGCCGCCGGCCGCTACCAGCAGACCGATGATGATGCCCTGCTTGTAGCCGGCGTGCGCCACCACGCGCCCGGCGGGGATCGACATGATGAAGTAGGTGCCGAAGAAGGTGAACTGGATCAGCATCGTCTGGGCGTAGTTCATGGCGAACACGGCCTTCAGATGCGGGATCAGCACGTCGTTGAGGCAGGTGAGCGCGCCCCAGGTGAAGAAGATGATCGACAGCACGGCGATGGCCGCCGGGGTGGACAGCGTGCGCCCGTTCATGCTGCTGCAACTCTCTTTCAGGCGGCTTTGGCGCCGGTGCGCGCCGGTGCGGTGGCGCGGTTGCGGCACAATAGCCGATCTTGGGCGGCGTCAGAAATTCGCGAAGGGTCGCCCGCGGCGCGGCGGACGAACACCCTTGGCCGTCTGAGCCTCAGGTGAGCGGAACGAACAGGCGGTGCCAGCGCGGCATGAAGTAATGCTCTGGATCGAATGAGACCACGACGCGGGTGGCGCGACCGACGATGGCGCGCCGCGGCACGAACCCGATGTAACGGGAGTCGGCGCTGTTATCACGGTTGTCGCCGAGCATGAAGTAGCTGCCCTCGGGCACCGTGACGGGCCCGAAGATGCGCTGCGACGTGCGCGCCGGAAGGATCAGGATCTCGTGGGCGATCCCGGCCAGTTCCTCGCTCAGCACGGCCGGTCGCTGCGCCGCCGTTTTCGCCAGCAGCTGCCTTATATGAGTGAGATCTCCGCGGCGATACCTGGCCGGCTGTCCGTTGACGATGAGCTGCTCGCCGTCGAGCTCGAGCGTATCGCCGGGAACGGCGGCCACGCGTTTGACCAGGGATTGGCCGCTGGCCGGGGAGTCGAACACGACGATGTCACCGCGCGCCGGATCGGCACCGCTGCTGATGTGAATGAGGGTGAACGGGATGCGCAGCCCGAACACGTGCTTGTCGACGAGTAGGCGATCACCCTCGAGAATGGTCGGGTTCATCGAGCCGGTGGGCACGGTCACCCAGTCGGCCCAGGCGGACCTGAAGGCGAACATCAGCACCAGGAAGAGCGCGAGGCCGCGATACTCGCGCCACAGGCGCCTCTTTTTCTCGTTGGATGACATAGCAGACCTGCCCACTAACGGCATTCGACCGCCCGACCGGTAGACCGGTTCCCAGCGACCGCGTGCGGCGCTTCAGCCCACCCGCCCATAGCGCTCGTCCGCGCCGATCCAGCGCGCGGCGAGCGCGGCCACCTGCGCGGGCGCGCGCAGCAACAGCCGCTCGGCGCACTGCTGCACCCGTGGCAGCAGATCCGCATCGCGCATGAGATCGGCGACCCGCAGCTGCGCAAGTCCGGTCTGGCGCGTGCCGAGCAGCTCGCCGGGGCCGCGCAGCTCCAGATCCCGGCGCGCGATCTCGAAGCCGTCGCTGCTCGCGCGGATCACCTTGAGGCGCTCGCGCGCCAGCGGCGCGAGCGGCGCGCGGTACAGCAGCACGCAGGTGCTGGCGGCGCTGCCGCGGCCGACCCGCCCGCGCAGCTGGTGCAGCTGCGCCAGTCCCATGCGCTCGGCATTCTCGATCACCATCAGCGTGGCGTTGGGCACGTCCACGCCGACCTCGATCACGGTGGTGGCGACCAGCAGGTGCAGCTTGCCGGCCTTGAAGGCGAGCATCGCCGCATCGCGCGCGGCGGCGGGCATCCTGCCGTGCACCAGCCCGACGCGCACGCCCGGCAGCGCGGCGGTGAGGCGCGCGGCGGTATCCTCCGCGGCCTGCGCGCGCAGCTCGTCCGACTCGTCGATGAGCGGGCAGACCCAGTACGCCTGCCGCCCGGCGCGGCAGGCCTCGACGATGCGCGCCACCACCTCGCTGCGGCGCTCTTCGGGCACCACCACGGTCGTCACCGGCGTGCGGCCCGGCGGCAGCTCGTCGATCACCGAGATGTCGAGATCGGCGTACGCGGTCATCGCCAGGGTGCGCGGGATGGGGGTGGCGGTCATGATGAGCTGGTGCGGCAGGCGGCCGGCGTGGCGGCCTTTCTCGGCAAGCTTGAGACGCTGCTGCACGCCGAAGCGGTGCTGCTCGTCGACGATGACCAGCGCGAGTCCTGCGAACTCGATGCCTTCCTGGAAAAGCGCCTGGGTGCCCACGACCACGCGCACCTCGCCGGCGGCGATCGCCGCGAGCGCGCTGCGGCGTGTGCGCGCCGGCACGCTGCCGGACAGCAGCGCCACCGTCTCGCCAAGCGGGGCGAACCACGTCTGGAAGTTGCGCCAGTGCTGCTCGGCCAGCAGCTCGGTGGGCGCCATGAGCGCGGCCTGCAGGCCGCTGCCGGCCGCCGTCGCCGCCGCCGCGGCGGCCACCACCGTCTTGCCGCAGCCGACATCCCCCTGCAGCAGGCGGATCATCGGCACGCGGCCGGCGAGATCGCGCCGCGCTTCCTCCAGCGCGCGCGCCTGTGCGCGCGTCAGCGCGAAGGGCAGCGACTCGAGGAAACGCAGCGCGAGGCCGCTCGCATCGGCCAGCGGCGGCGCGGGATCGGTCTGCAGCGCCCGCCGCCGCAGCTTCAGCGCCAGGTGATGCGCCAGCAGCTCCTCGAAGGCGAGGCGCCGCTGTGCGGGGTGCCGTCCGCTCGCCAGCTCCGCGAGCCGCGCCGCGCGCGGCGGCGCGTGCACGTAGGCGAGCGCCTGCGACAGCGACGGCAATCCGGCCGGCAGTCCCACCGACGGCGGCAGCAGGTCGGGCAGTTGCGCGCCGTTCGCCTCGGACAGCGCCGCGCGTACCAGGGCGCGCAGCCGCCCCTGCGGTACGCCCTCGGTGGCCGGATAGACGGGCGTGAGGGTGTCTTCGAGCACGGGCGCCTCACCCTCGAGGCGGCGGTATTCCGGGTGCACCATCTCGAGGCCGAGCGGCCCGCGGCGCACTTCACCAAAGCAGCGCAGCCGCGTGCCGCGCGCGAGCTGCTGCTGCTGGCTGGTGGAAAAATAGAAGAAGCGCAGCGTCAGCAGGCCGGTGCCGTCGGAGAGGCGCGTCAGCAGCTGGCGCCGCCCGCGGTACGCGATCTCGGTGAGCTGGATCTCCCCTTCGATCGCCGCGCGCGTGCCGGCGGTGAGCGTGCCGATCCGCTGCAGGCGCGTGCGGTCCTCGTAGCGCAGCGGCAGCAGGAACAGCAGGTCCGCCACGTGCGTCACGCCGAGCTTCGCCAGCCGCGCGGCCAGTGCCGCGCCCACCCCGCGCAGCGCCGTCACCGGCCGCCCGGCCGCGCCGCCCGGCGCCGGAGTTGCGAGGGCGCCCGCGGGGCTCGCCACCCGGCCAGCCTCAGCGGCTCCCGATGCGGCGGCGCGCCGCGGCCCCCTCAGCCGAGGTGCAGGATGCACTCGATCTCCACCTGCGCGCCGCGCGGCAGTTGCGCGACGCCGATCGTGGAGCGCGCCGGGTAGGGCTTGGCGCAGTACAGCGCCATGATCTCGTTGACCTTGGCGAAGTTGGCGAGATCGATGAGAAAGATGGTGAATTTCACCGCCTGCGCGAGCGAGCCGCCGGCGGCCTCGGCGACCGCCTTGAGGTTCTCGAACACGCGCCGTACCTGCGCCTCGAAGTCTGCGCTCACCAGCTGCATGGTGGCCGGATCGAACGGCACCTGGCCGGAGAGATAGACGGTATCCCCGGCGCGCACCGCCTGCGAGTAGGTACCGATCGCCTGCGGCGCGCGCTCGGTATGAATGGTCTGTGAGCTCATCCGCTTGCCTCCTCCTGAAAAATCTGTCTCAGCGCTCACCATCGTCGTCGCCCTGCTGGGACTCGCCTTCGGCATCATCGTCGGCTTCCGCGTCGGCCTCGGCGTCGCTGCCCGGGGCGTGCGTATGGCGCGCGTGCGCGGCGAGGGTGCGCGTCACGCGCGTCACGTCCGCCATGCGGCGGATGATGCGCACCAGGTGCGCCAGGTGTCGCCGGTCGCGCACCCGCAGCTCGAAGGTCAGCACCGCGGTGTCGCTGTCCTGCTCGTCGATGGAGACGTGATCGATGTTGGTTTCGGCGCTGGCGATCGCCGCCGCCACCGCCGCCAGCACGCCGGTGCGGTTGACCACGTACACGCGGATCTCGGTGGCGAACAGCCGGTCGGGCGCGGTCTGCCAGCTGACCGGCAGCCAGTTCTCCGGATGCTTGCGATAGTCCTCGACGTTGACGCAGTTCTCGCGGTGGATCACCACGCCGCGGCCGGCGGACAGGAAGGCGAAGATCGGATCGTAGGGGACCGGGAAGCAGCAGCGCGCGTAGGTGACCAGCAGCCCCTCGGTGCCGGCGATCGCCAGCGGCGCAAGTCCGGCGGGCCCGCTGGCGGTGGGCCCGGCGGGCAGCAGCCGTCGCGCGACCAGCGGCGCCAGGCGCTCGCCGAGCCCGATCTTCTCGTAGAGCTCGTCGAGATCCTTCATGCCGAGCTCGCCGAGCGCGGCGCGGCGCACCTCCTCGGAGACGTCCTCGAATGACAGCGAGAATTCCCCGAGCGCCTGCGCGAGCAGCTTCGCGCCGAGCGCGATCGCCTCGGTGCGCCGCAGGCTCTTCAGGTAGTGGCGGATGGCGCTGCGCGCCTTGGCGGTGACCACGAAGTTGACCCACGAGGGATTGGGGGTCGCGCCCTTGGCGGTGATGATCTCGACTGTCTGGCCGTTGCGCAGCACGGTGCGCAGCGGTATCAGGCGCCGGTCGACCTTGGCCGCCACGCAGCGGTTGCCGACGTCGGTGTGCACGGCGTACGCGAAGTCCACCACCGTGGCGGCGGAGGGCAGGCGCAGGATCTGCCCCTTGGGCGTGAACACGTAGACCTTGTCGGGGAACAGGTCGACCTTGACGCTCTCGAGGAACTCTTCCGAGCTGCCCGCCTCCTGCAGCGACACCAGGCCCGAGAGCCATTCGCGCGTGCGCTCCTGCTGGGTGGAGTCGGTGGCGCCGCCGGTCTTGTACTTCCAGTGCGCGGCGATGCCGGCCTCGGCCACGCGGTGCATGTCGGTGGTGCGGATCTGCACCTCGATGGGCACGCCGTTCGGACCGAACAGCGTGGTGTGCAGCGATTGGTAGCCGTTGACGCGCGGGATGGCGATGTAGTCCTTGAAGCGCCCGGGCATGGGCTTGAACACCGAGTGCACCGCGCCGAGCGCGCGGTAGCAGATGTCGGGGCCGTCGACCACAATGCGGATGCCGTAGACGTCGACGATCTCGTTGAGGATGGCGCGCTTGCGGCGCATCTTGCGGTACACACTGTAGAGGTGCTTCTCGCGCGTTTCGACGTGCGCGGGAATGCCGCTCTTCAACAGCGCCGCGTTCAGCTGCTGCTCGATCTTCTTGAGGAACTCCTTCTGGTTGCCGCGCGTGCGGCGCAGCGCGCGCTCCAGCACGTGGTAGCGGCGCGGATAGAGCGCCTTGAAGCCGAGGTCCTCGAGCTCGAGCTTCATGTTGTAGAGCCCGAGCCGCTCGGCGATCGGCGCGTAGATCTCCAGCGTTTCGCGTGCGATCGCGCGGCGGCGCGCCGGCGCCATCGCCTCGATGGTGCGCATGTTGTGGGTGCGGTCGGCGAGCTTCACCAGGATGACGCGCAGGTCGCGCACCATGGCGAGCAGCATCTTGCGGAAGGACTCCGCCTGCGCCTCCTCGCGGCTCTTGAACTTGATCTGGTCGAGCTTGGTGACGCCGTCGACGATCTCGGCCACGTCGGCGCCGAAGCGTGCCGCGAGCTGATCCTTCGGGGTCGGGGTGTCCTCGATGACGTCGTGCAGGATCGCCGCCACGATGGTGTCGGCGTCGAGGCGCAGGTCGGCGAGGATGGCGGCGGCGGCGACCGGGTGGGCGATGAACGGCTCACCCGACAGGCGCTTCTGCCCCTGGTGGACCGAGGTGCCGAACTCGGCGGCCTCACGGATGCGGCCCACCTGGTCGGCCGGCAGATAATCGCCGACCGCGCCCAGCAGCTCCTTCAACCCCGGTGTGCGTCTTCCGCCGGGCAGCAATCCCAGGAGCGAAGACGCATAGTCCATGGGGGCTGTCTAAGCCGTCAGTCTCCGAGACCGAACTGCGGTGCGCGGAAGCTGGACTGGTTGTCGGCTTCGGCTGCCAGCGGCTCGGGCGCGGGCTCGGGCTCGCGCAGCATTTCCGCGGTCACGTTGCCGGCGGCGATCTCGCGCAGCGCCAGCACGGTCGGCTTGTCGTTCTCGAGCGGCAGCGTCGCCTCGGCGCCGTTCGCCAGGCGGCGCGCGCGCTGCGCGGCGAGCAGCACCAGCTGGAAGAGGTTATCGACGTTCTGCAGGCAGTCTTCTACGGTAATACGGGCCATGGGGTCGCTTAAGAGTTAAAGGGCACCGGAAGAGTGGTGCACGGCCTTTAACTATAAGCGAAAACCCGCGCGGGAGCACCCGCGCGGGTCTTTTCGGATCGCGTACGCTGCGCGCCGGCTGACGAGCAGCGCGGCTCGCTTCAGGCGCGCCGGCGGCGGCGCTGCGCCGCTAGACCCGTGGCGCTCAGGCCCAGCAGCAGCAGCGCGCAGCTGGCCGGCTCGGGCACGCCGGTGGGGGGCGTGGTGCTGGTCGTCGACAGCGTGCCGCAGGCGACGGCCGCCGCAGGACTTTCCGGACAGCCACCCCAGGTGTCCTGCACGCCACCGAAGAACAGACCGATCGTGGCAATCTCGCCGCCGGTGTAACCGATGAGACTCGGGATAGTCGGCTTCACGTCCAGGCCGATGTTGATCAGCCAGTTCGAGCTGCAATCCGCAGACGCACACGCCTCGATGTCGAAGAGGTGCGAGGCCGTCGGGCCCGGTGAGGTTTCAGGGCCGAGCACCGTCAGCGCCGGAACTGACGCCGGCGGAATGAGGGGTGAGCCGAAGATGAGATCGACGCCGTCGATGCTGCCGGTCGCGGTGTTGATGGTCAGCGTTCCGCTCAGCGCATCGCTGGTGTCCGGCGGCCCGTTGCCGGTGATGTTGATCGTGCCGCTGACGTTGAACACGGTATCGCTCGCCACGGCGAGCGAGCACGTTGCGGCGGCGGCGAGTGCGGTGAGCGTGCAGAGAATTTTCATGGGCTTGCCCGTCCCTTTGGCAGGTCTTGTTTGTGCCATTAGGTACTCCTCGCCGAACTTGGCGTCAATTATGGCTGGTGCGTCAATGGCTGGTGCGGCGCAATATGTTAAAGCGGAGCCGCGGCAGTTCGATGCCCGTATGGTCTTGCGCTAGCGGCGCGGGGGTTGCGGCGGCGGCGGTGCATTCGGCTCGACGAAGCCTGCGGCCTTCATTCGCAGCGATGTCTGCGCGTGTGCGGGGCCGAGCAACGTCTCCGTCTCCTCATCAGGCGCATGGCGCAGCTGCCCTAGTTCGGCGCGCGTGACGGTGGGGGAGAAGTCGGCGAACTCCTCCGCCAGGTTGACCATCTGGGCGCCCTGGAGCCACTGCCGCTCGAGCGCCGCCTGGATCCGCTCGATCTCGCTGCTGACCTGCGCCGGACCCAGGTGCGAGGGGTCGGCGTCGGTGAGGTTGTAGCGTTGCGCCTCCACCAGCACGAGGGCCGCCTGATAGCCGTTTTCCCATTCCCGGTTGAGCGCGTTGTACAGGTCGTTGTACCCCTCGATCTCCTCGCGCGGCATCAGCGCGATCACCCCGCTCTCGCGGGCGGCATCCCACACCGCGGTCGAGAAGGCGAGCTCACTGACGTTCCAGAGCAGGACCCCGGGCAGTTTCTCCTGCGGCGTGCCGGGGTGCTGTTGCAGATACTGGAATACCAGCAGGTTGTTTTGCAGCTCGGCCACGGTCCTGTGCCAGGCGCGGGTCTGGGTGGCGAAGGTGCGGCGATTCTCGGCGCGCTCCTGCAGCAGCGCGCGGCGGGTTTCCGCGACCTGATGGCGGTGATGCAGGTACTCCACGGTCTGTTGCAGGCTGATGGCCAGGCCCAGGCCGATGAAGACGATGACGATGTGGATGAAGAAATCCCGCCAACCGGAAATGGTTGCGTGAGCCGGATGTACGTCGAGCATGGGTGCGGGGCGCTCCTGCGAGTGCGGGGCGGGTTGATCGGCGTGAGGCTTACGGTCTGGCGCGGCCGCGGGCGCTGCAGCCGGGCTGTTGATCGCTCCAGGAAGCGGCGGCTCGGGCGCGCTCTCGGTCATGGGCTGAGAATCTTCTAAGGTGTGGCCAACAGGTCTGCGACCAGCGGCGCGAGCGCCGCGCGGTCGCTGCGCAGCCCCTCGCCGTGGCCGGCGATGATGCGCTCGAGCTCGGCCACCGCCTGCTCGAAGTCGTCGTTCACCACCACATAGTCGAACTCGCCGTAGTGCGACATGTCGGCCGCGGCATCGGCAAGGCGTCGCGCGATGACCTCGGCGGAATCGGTGGCGCGGCGCGCCAGGCGCTGGGCGAGCGCGTCGCGCGCCGGCGGCAGCACGAACACGCTCACGCACTGCGGCATGGCCGAGCGCACCTGCCGCGCACCCTGCCAGTCGATCTCCAGCAGCACGTCGTGACCGGCTGCCAGCTGCTGCTCCACGTAGGCGCGCGAGGTGCCGTAGAAGTTGTCGAACACGCGCGCGTGCTCGAGGAACTCTCCCTGCGCGACCAGCCGTTCGAACTCGGGCGCGCTCACGAACTGGTACTCGCGCCCCTCCGCTTCGGTGGGGCGGCGCTTGCGCGTGGTGTGCGACACCGACAGCCGCAGGTCCGGCCGGCGCGCGAGCAGCGCCTTCACCAGCGAGGTCTTGCCGGCGCCCGAGGGCGCGGAGATGACGATCAGCCTGCCGCGCTTCATGGGGCGCGAATATAGCCCGACGTCCCGAGCATCGCGACGAGCGCGCGCAGCGCCTGGCCGCGGTGGCTCGCGGCGTTCTTCGCCGCGGCGGGCAGCTGCGCTGCGGTGCACGGCTCGCCTTCGGGGACGAACACCGGGTCGTAGCCGAAGCCGCCGTGCCCGCGTGGTGCCCGGGCGATGTGCCCGCGCCAGCTGCCGCGGGCCACGAGCGGGGCGGGATCCGCGCCGTCGCGCACGAACACGATGACGCACTGGTAGCACGCCTGGCGCTGTCCGGGCGGCACGCCCTGCAGCTCGGCGAGCAGGCGCTGCAGGTTCTGCGCATCGCTGGCGCCTTCGCCCGCGAAGCGCGCCGAGCGCACGCCGGGGCGGCCGCCGAGCGCTACGACCTCCAGGCCCGAGTCATCGGCGAGCGCCGGCAGCTGCGCGCGCCCCGACGCGTGGCGCGCCTTGAGCAGGGCATTCTCCAGGAAGGTGGCGCCGGTCTCGGGCGGGGACTCGATGCCGAGCTCGGCCTGCGGGATGAGCTCGAGTGACAGCGGGGCGACAAGCGCGCGGAGCTCGCGCAGCTTGCCAGGGTTGGCGCTGGCGAGGACCGTGCGCCTCACGGCGCCGCGAGCGTCTGCGCCTGCAGCGCGAACAGCTCGCCGATGCCGGCGGCGGCGAGGTTCAGCAGCGCATCGAGCTCGTGGCGGCGGAACGCGTGTCCCTCCGCGGTGCCCTGTACCTCGACGAAGCCGCCGCCGTTGTTCATCACCACGTTCATGTCGGTCTCGGCCTGCGAATCCTCGGCGTAATCGAGGTCGAGCACCGCCGCGCCGCCGACGATGCCCACCGAGATCGCCGCCACCTGCCCGTGCAGCGGGCTGGCGGCGATCAGGCGCCGCCGCACCAGCTGCTCGCACGCCTGCGACAGCGCCACGAAGCCGCCGGTGATGGCGGCGGTGCGCGTGCCGCCGTCGGCCTGCAGCACGTCGCAGTCGAGCGTGATGGTGCGCTCGCCAAGGGCCTTGAGATCCGCGACCGCGCGCAGCGAGCGGCCGATGAGGCGCTGGATCTCGAGCGTGCGCCCGCTCTGGCGCCCGCGTGTGGCCTCGCGCGCGGAGCGCGTGTGCGTGGCGCGCGGCAGCATGCCGTACTCGGCGGTGATCCAGCCCTGGCCCTTGCCGCGCAGAAACTGCGGCACGCCCTCCTCCACGCTCGCGGTACACAGCACCTGCGTATCACCGCAGGCGATCAGCACCGCGCCCTCGGCGTGCTTGGCGTGCCGCCGCTCGAAGCTCACGTGCCGCATCTGGTCGGGGGCGCGTCCGGAGGGTCTGCCCACGCGCGCTACTCGCCCAGCCAGCGCAGCGCCGCCGCCGAGGTGTTGTCGCTGCCGCTGCCGGCGCGCTGCACCGCGCGCTCGCCGAGGGCGAGCAGCTTCTCGCGCAGCGGCCCCGGCGCGCCGAGCTCGGCCGCGATCTCGCTATCCTTCAGTCCGCCCCACAAACCGTCGGTGCACACCAGCAGCACGTCGTTGGGCTGCAGCGGGCGGCGCCGCGTCAGCGACATGTCCGGCAGCACCGGGTCGCCGCCCAGACAGCATTCGACGAAGTTGCGCATCGGGTGCGTGTGCGCCTGCTCGGCGTTGATCAGCCCTTCGCGCAGCAGCAGCTCGACGTGGCTGTGGTCGCGGCTGCGCGTCAGCAGCTGCGCGCCGCGCACGTGGTAGAGGCGGCTGTCGCCGACGTGCGCCCACCAGCTGGCGCGCTGCTGCACCAGGCACACCGCGCAGGTGGCGCGCGGCCGCTGCTCGAGCGCCAATTGCGCGCCGAGCTTCACCACTTCCTCGTGCGCGCGCCCGAGGGTGAGGTGCAGGAAGCCGAGCGGATCGAACAGCGGCTGCGGCGAGTGCCAGAACGCTTCCACGATCACCTGCTGGGTCACCTGTGCAGCGCGCGCGCCATGGGCGTGACCGCCCATACCGTCGACCACCACCAGCAGCGCCGCGTGCTCGGCGACCGCCGTGGTGACGCGATCCTGGTTCTCCTCGCGCCCGCCGAGCAGGCTGATGTCCGCATATTCGACCCGCAAGAACCGCACCCAGCCTCTGTTAGACTTGTCGGCGGCTTTATATCACCTGTGACGAGCGCCAGCATGATCGCCAGCATGACCGGCTTCGCGCGTCGCGAGAGCAGCGGCTCGTGGGGCACGCTGGTATGCGAGCTGCGCAGCGTGAACCACCGCTTCCTCGAGGCAGGCTTCCGCCTGCCGGACGAGCTGCGCAGCGCGGAAGGCGAGCTGCGCGCGCGCCTGGCGCAGCAGCTGCGGCGCGGCAAGGTCGACTGCACCTTGAGCTACCGCCGCCCGCAGGGCGCGGGCGGTGCGCTGGAGATCGACAGCGAGGCGCTCGAGCGATTGCGGGCGGCCGTACACGTGCTGGCGCGCGCACTGCCCGCGGGCGCGAGCGTCAACCTGCTCGACGTGCTGCGCTGGCCCGGCGTTTTGCGTGAGGACGGAGGTTGCGGTGAGCAGCTGCTCGGCGCCGCACTGGCGCTGTTCGAAGCGACGCTCGAGGACCTGGCAGCCGCTCGCCGCCGCGAAGGGGCGCGGCTGCGCGAGCTGCTCGAGCAGCGCTGCACTGCTCTCGATGAGCTGATCGCCGACGTGAGCGCGCGGCTTCCCGAAGTGCACACGCGCGTGCGCGCGCGGCTCGCCGAGCGCGTCGCCGAGCTCGCCGTGCAGGTCGATCCCGAACGGCTCGAGCAGGAGCTGGCACTGCTGCTGCAGCGGCTCGACGTCGACGAGGAGATCGAGCGCCTGCGCAGCCACGTGATCGAGGTGCGGCGCGTGATCGGCGCCAACGAGCCCGCCGGGCGTCGGCTCGACTTCCTCATGCAGGAGCTCAATCGCGAGGCGAACACGCTCTCGTCGAAGTCGCAGGACATCGAGACGACGCGCAGCGCGGTCGACCTGAAGGTCGTGATCGAGCAGATGCGCGAGCAGGTGCAGAATGCGGAGTAGGCGGGCGGGGACTTGAGCGGCGAATCAGGCAGCGCCGCGGGCGCCGCGGCCGCGGGGCCGGCAGTCTTTCTCAGCTACGCCTCGGAGGATGCCGCGGCGGCGCAGCGGCTGTGCGACGCGCTGCGCGCCGCCGGCATCGAGATCTGGTTTGACAAGAGCGAGCTGCGCGGCGGGGATGCCTGGGACGCGGCAATCCGCCGCCAGATCAAGGGCTGCGCGCTCTTCATCCCGATCATCTCGACGAACGCGCACGCGCGCACCGAAGGCTACTTCCGCTTCGAATGGAAGCTGGCGGTCGACCGCTCGCACCTGATGGCGCCCGACAAGCCGTTCCTCCTGCCGGTGGCGATCGATGACACGCCGCAGTCGGATGAGCGCATCCCGGACCGCTTCCGCGAGCTGCAGTGGACGCGACTGCCGGGCGGGGAGACCCCGCCCGCCTTTGTCGAGCGGGTGCACCGGCTGCTGTTTCCGGCAGCGGCGCGCGAAGCAGGCAACGCAGCAGCGCGCGGCGCCAGCGGCGCACCGTCGGGCAGTGCGCTGCCGTCCGCTGGCCGCACCGCGGCCGATGCCGCCGCCCGCGCCGGCTCGCGCAGCGCGCTGCGGGCACTCATCTGGGCGGTGGCGCTCATCGTCGTGGTCGCAATCGTCATGTACTACGCCACGCAGTGGACGGCGTCGCATGGCACGGCACAGCCATCCGCCGGCGCACCCGCCGCGCCGGCCGCCGCGGAAGGCAAGTCGGTCGCGGTGCTGCCCTTCACGGACCTGAGTGAGAAGCACGACCAGGAATATTTCTCGGACGGTCTCGCCGAGGAGCTGATCGACACGCTCACCCGGGTGCCCAACCTGCGGGTGCCGGCCCGTACCTCCTCGTTCTCCTTCAAGGGCAAGCCGGCAACCGTGAGCGAGATCGGCCGCGCGCTCGGCGTCACTCACATCCTCGAAGGCAGCGTGCGCAAGTCGGGTGAGCGCTTGCGCATCACCGCGCAGCTGGTGCGTGCCGACAACGGCTTTCACCTTTGGTCGCGGACCTACGACCGCGACGCCCGCGACATCTTCGCGGTACAGGACGACATCGCGCGCGCGGTCTCGGAGCAGCTGCAGAGCACGCTGATGGGCACCCAGGCCGCCGCGCCGCAGCAGTCGACCAGCCCGGAGGCCTACACGCTCTATCTGCAGGCGCGACACCTCGTCACCAACGACACACGCCAGGATCTCGTGCAGGCGGAGACACTCTACCGCCAGACGCTCCAGCTGGATCCCAACTACGCCCCAGCCTGGGTGGGGCTTGCGCTGTGTCTCGGCCGCCAGGTCGCGCAGGGGTTCGCAGGCTCTCCCCCGCAGTGGTACGTCACCCAGCACGCCGAGATCGTCGCCGCCGCCAACCGCGCGGTCGCGCTGAATCCCAATCTGCCGGATGCCTACGTGGCAGCGGCCACCACCTACATCCAGTACGATCTCAACTGGTCGGCGGCCGCCGACGCGCTCGCCAAGGCGCGTGCCCTCGACCCGAACAATGTCGACATGCTGGCCCTCTACGGCCACCTCACCGCGGCTACCGGGCAGCCGGATGAGGCGGCCACCTACTTCCGGCGCGCGATGCAGGGCGATCCGCTGAACCTCCTGCACCGCAAGTACCTGGGCCGCGCGCTGCACTATGCGGGCCGCGCGGGGGAATCGGCCGAGGTGCTGCGGCGGGCGATCGCGCTCGATGCGCACTTCCCGGGGCTGCACTACGAGCTCGGGCGCGCGCTGCTGGTATCGAAGGATGCCGCGGCGGCGAGTGCGGCGTTCGAGGCGGAGCCTGCTGAGAGCTCGGGCTGGCGAGTGCTCGGCCTGCCGCTCGGCTACCACGCCACCGGCGACACTGCGCGGGCGAAGGCGGCGCTGGCGAATCTGCTGGCGCAGTCGCAGGGATCTGAATTCCAGGCGGCCGAGGCGGTGGCCTTCTTTGGCGATCGCGACGGCGCGTTGGAATGGCTGGAGAAGGCGCGCCTCAATCACGACCCGGGGGTCGTGTGGGTACGCCACGATGCGCTGCTCGCATCGATCGCGGGCGATCCGCGCTTCGCGGCTTACCTGAAACGCCTCGGCCAGCCGCCGAATTAGCCTGGCAGATGCGATGAGCACTCTCGTCACTCCGCCGCTCGCGCTCTACGTGCACTTCCCGTGGTGCGTGCGCAAGTGTCCGTATTGCGACTTCAACTCCTACACGCTCGCCGGGGAGCTGGCGGCGCAACCGTATCTGCAGCGCCTGGCGCGCGATCTCGAGGCGCAGGGGCAAAGCGTCCGCGGGCGCGAAGTCATCAGCGTGTTCCTCGGCGGCGGCACGCCGAGTCTGTTCCCGCCGGAGGCGATCGCACGGGTGCTGCAGGCGGCGCGGCGCCATCTCGCGTTCGCCGTCGATGCCGAGGTGACGCTCGAGGCCAACCCCGGCGCGATCGAGCGCGGCGCCTTTCACGAGTACCGCGCTGCCGGTATCACGCGCGTGTCGCTCGGTGCGCAGAGCTTCGATGCACAGGCGCTGAGGGCTCTCGGCCGCATCCATTCGCCCGATGAGACGCGCCGCGCGGCCGCGGAGCTGCACGCCGCCGGCCTCGCCAACTTCAATCTCGACCTGATGTACGCCCTGCCGGGGCAGGACCTCGCCGGCGCGCTCGCGGACGTGCGGCAGGCGCTTGAGCTGGCCCCCGCGCACCTGTCGCATTACCAGCTGACGCTCGAGCCGGGCACGGTGTTCGCCGCGCATCCGCCGCCGCTGCCGCCGGAGGATGCGGCCGCGGCGATGCACGCGCAGTGCACGCAGCTGCTGGCCGGCGCGGGGTTTGCCCGCTACGAGGTGTCCGCGTATGCGCGCGCGGGCGCCCGCTGCCGCCACAACCTCAACTACTGGAACTTCGGCGATTACCTCGGAGTCGGAGCCGGCGCGCACGGCAAGCTCACCTGCTCGCACGACGCGGACATCGTGCGCACCACGCAGCTGCGCGAGCCGCGCCGTTATCTTGCGGCCGCCGACGCGGTGCTGGCACGCCGCAGCATCCCGCTGCACGAGCGGCCGTTCGAATTCATGCTGAATGCGCTGCGCCTCACGCACGGCTTCGACCGCGCGAGCTTCTGCGCGCGCACCGGGCTGCCGTGGGAGAGCGTCGCCGCGGTGCTCGAGCGGCAGCGCCAGCGCGGCCTGCTCGAGGCGAGCGCGGCAGGCTATCGTCCGAGCGCGCAGGGGCTGCTGTTCCTCAACGACCTGCTGCTCGAATTTCTGCCCGAAACGCCGAAGAATTCTGGGCTTTCCGCGTTGTCAATGGCAGCGCTGGAGGTCTCCACGGGCACGTGAAGAACCTTTATTCACAGGTCGGTGCCGCTGCGCCCAAGAATGAGTCAATTACACGCAAAAGCCGTCAAGCCGCTGGACATCATGCCTCTAAGTCATTGATGAAACAGGTAGAAATCGCCTGATCATTATTTGACCAAGGTAACAATTATGCAATGTCGCTGCGAAATCGAAGCGATGCGGTGAGGTGAGTCCACAGACTTGTCCACAGCTTCTGTGGATAAGGAGCCGCGCTCGCAGGGCGTGCGGTTCTACACGGTGCTTGAGGCCGCGAGGGCCTGCCGCTAAACTCCCGCGCCCTTTAAGTCGCACCGCCGCCGCCCCATTGATGGGGCAGCCACCTCCTGAAGCCTGGGAAGTCCGCCATGAAAGCCGCGATCCACCCCGAGTACAAAGAGATCACCGTAACCTGCACCTGCGGCAACACGTTCCGGACGAGCTCGACGCTCGGTCATGATCTGCAGGTCGAGGTGTGCTCGAACTGCCATCCTTTTTATACCGGCAAACAGAAGATCGTCGATACCGCCGGGCGCGTCGACAAGTTCCGCCGCAAGTACGGCGGCGGCGCCACCACCGCGGGCACCAAGTAGGCCCACCGACAAGGCGAAGATCGAGGATCGCGTGCCGCATGGCAGCGCGCGGTGCAGGCGCAGCCGCGCACGTTACCGGCGAGTAGGTACTGTCGGTCCCGCGCCTTGATTCGGCGCACGGACCATGTAAACCTCTTTCGCTCGTGCGCCGCGAGTGGATGACGGCGCCTACCTCCTGTGTCGAGTGGAAACGCGCACCGGGCAAATGACGGACACGACCGGCAAAACCGCCAGGACCTTCGAGCTGACCGATCCGGCGAGCGGACGGCGCACGCAGCTGCCGGTGCGCACCGGCACCATCGGGCCGGCGGCGCTCGACATCGCCTCGCTCCACAAGGACCTCGACGTTTTCACCTACGACCCCGGTTTCGGCATGACCGCCGCGACCGAGAGTCGCATCACCTACATCGACGGCGATGCCGGGGTGCTGCTGTACCGCGGCTACCCCATCGAGCAGCTCGCGCAGAAGAGCTCGTTCATGGAGGTGGCGTATCTGCTGCTGATCGGGGAGTTGCCGACCGCTAAGCAGCTCGCCGAGTTCAGCGGCAGCATCCGTTACCACACGATGCTCAACGAGACGCTGCTGCGTTTCTTCAACGGCTTTCACCACAACGCCCACCCGATGGCGATGGTGTCGGCGGTGGTGGCCTCGATGTCGGCGTTCTACCACGACACGATGGACATCCATAACCCGCGCCACCGCGAGATTTTCGCGCACCGCATCATCGCCAAGCTTCCCACCATGGCGGCGGCGGCCCACAAGTACTCGCTCGGCCAGCCGTTCATCTATCCGCGCAACGACCTCGACTACGCCGCCAACGTGCTGCACATGCTGTTCGCCGTGCCGTGCGAGTCGTACCAGCTCGACCCGGTGGCCTCCGAGGCGCTCGACCTGCTGTTCATCCTGCACGCCGACCACGAGCAGAACGCCAGCACCTCAACCGTGCGCCTCGCCGGCAGCACCGGCGCCAATCCCTATGCCGCCATTTCCGCCGGCGTGTCCGCGCTGTGGGGGCCGGCGCACGGCGGCGCCAACGAGGCGGTGCTGGCGATGCTCGAGCAGATCGGCAACACCGACAACATCCCCAAGTACCTGGCGATGGCCAAGGACAAGTCGAGCCACTTCCGCCTGATGGGCTTCGGTCACCGCGTCTACAAGAACTTCGATCCGCGCGCCCAGATCATCCGCGCCATGTGCCACAAGGTGCTCAAGCAGCTCGGGCGCACCGACAGCCCGCTGTTCGAGCTGGCGCTGCGCCTGGAGGAGATCGCGCTCAAGGACGAGTACTTCATCGAACGCAAGCTCTATCCGAACGTCGACTTCTACTCGGGGGTCATCTACAGCGCCATCGGCATCCCGCGCTCGATGTTCACGGTGATGTTCGCGATCGCGCGCACTGTGGGCTGGGTGGCGAACTGGCAGGAAATGATCTCCGATCCCGAGATGCGCATCGGCCGTCCGCGGCAGCTGTACACCGGCCCCAAGCAGCGCGACTACCTTGAGGTGAAGCGGCGCTGAACCGGCGCGCCGCGCGCCGCGCGCTTACCTCACGGCTGCTGCAGCAGCGCCTCGACCTCGATGGTGTTGGCGCGCCGCATCGGCCGCCCGTCCACCGGACTCACCGGCGCCTGGCGGATGCCGTCGGTGGGGAACACCGTCGCCTCGATGGGCTGCTCCTCCATCTCGAAGCGCACGCCGGGAAAGGCGCGCACCTGCTCGGCGTTGAAGCGCACGCGCTTCTCGGTTACCTCGTGCGCCAGCCCGTCGTCGAGCAGTTTGAGGGTGACCGCCTCGGCGGGCTCGGCGAACAGGTGCAGCTGCACCTGCGAGTGCAGCGTGGTAGTGCCCGAGAGCACCGCTCCCACCAGCCGCGGGGAGAATTCGCGCAGGTAGCGCATCGCCGACAGTGCTGCGCGCCGCTGCGCGTGCAGCGCGCTCTGGTGCGACTCGCCGCCGAACAGCCGCTGGTACTCGGCGAGCGCGCTCTCGATCTCGCTGTTCTTCGGCAGCAGCGCCGCGCCGTCCACCACGCCGAAGCGCTCGGCGGCCTTGCGCTTGGCGATAAGGAAGTCGCGGATGCCGTGCTCGGCCATGATGCGCGCGGCTTCCTGCGCCAGCGCCCGCCGCAGCTGTTCCCCGCGCGTCGGATGTCGCTTCATCCGCCTCGCCCCTAGAAGATCGGCTCGCCGTTGGCCTGAACCTCCGGGCCCTGCACCATGGTGCCGGCCTGCTCGGCCGCGGGCAGGTGACTCACCATGAACATCTCCGGGATCCCCTCCGGGTTCTCGGCGCTCACGAGCGTGCCGGTGTCCGGCGAGATGCGCAAGGTGACCAGCCCCTCAGGCATCGCCCGGGGTTGCTCGGGCACTCCCTTGAGCGCCTCGCCCATGAACTGGATCCAGATCGGCAGCGCGGTGTGCGCGCCTTCCTCGGCCTCGCCGAGCGGCCGCTCCTGGTCGAAGCCTACCCACACCGTGGCGACCAGATTCCTGGTGAAGCCGTTGAACCAGGTGTCCTTGGCCTCGTTGGTGGTGCCGGTCTTGCCGGCGATGTCGCCTCTGTTGAGGCTGCGCGCGCGCACCCCGGTGCCGCGCTTGATCACGTCGGCCATCATGTCGTCCATGAGGTAGGCGTTCTGCGCGCTGATGATGCGCGGCGCGACCTCGGCGGGCGGCAGCGGCGCCGGCTCGCCATGGGTGGCGTCGTTGCGCGCCGCGGCCGCGGCCGCCGGCGCCGGGTCGGACACGCGCACGGCCTGCGCGTTGGCATCCGCCGGGGCGGGCTGCTCGCACTGCGGGCACACCCGGCGTGGCGCGGCGCTCCAGACCACCTTGCCGGCGGCGTCCTCGATGCGATCGATGAAGAAGGGCGCGACGCGAAAGCCGCCGTTGGCGAACACCGCGTAGCCGGCGGCGAGGTCGAGCGGCGTCACCTCGAGCGTGCCGAGGGCCAGTGTCAGGTCGTGCGGCATGGTCTTCGGGTCGAAGCCGAAGTGGCTGATGTAGTCGATCGCGGTGGGGATGCCGATCGCCTTGAGCACGCGGATCGACACCAGGTTGCGCGAGTGCACCAGCGCCTCGCGCAGCCGCGTCGGGCCGCCGAACTGGCGCTCGTTGTTCTCCGGCCGCCACGAGTCCTCGATGCCGGTGCCTTCGAGCACAATCGGCGCATCGAGCAGCTCGGTCGCGGGGGTGAGCCCGTTCTCGAGCGCCGCCGAGTACAGGAAGGGCTTGAAGCCCGATCCCGGCAGGCGCCGCGCCTGGGTGACGCGGTTGTACTTGTTGGTGAAGTAATCGAAGCCGCCGACCAGCGCCACGATGCTGCCGTCGTTGGGATCGAGCGCGACGAGGGCGGCCTGCGCTTCCGGGATCTGGCCGAGCTGCGCGTGCCCGGCGTTGTCGGCGACCACGTACACCACATCGCCACGGCTCAGGACCTGGCTGGCCGCGTGCGGCGCGGGGCCGACGCTGTCGTTGTGCAGCTCGCGACGCGCCCACGACAGGCCGTCCCAGTCGATCTCCACCGCGCCGAGGGACTTGACGTAGGCGCGCGCGCTCTTGTCGGCCACCGCGGTGATTACCGCGGGCGAGAGGTTGCCGATCGGGGCGTACTCATCCACCAGCCCGGCGTAGTCCGGCTCGCCGTGCGCGGGCAGATCCACGTGCCCGGCCGGGCCGCGCCAGCCGTGGCGGCGGTCGTACTCGATGAGCCCGACGCGCACCGCGCGGTTGCCGGCCGCCTGCAGTCGCCCGTCGATGGTGGTGTAGACCTTGTAGCCGGCGGTCTCGGCGCTCGGCCCGAAGCGCTGACGCAGCTCGAGGCGCGCCATCTCCGCGACGTACGGCGCCTCCACGTCGTAGAGCGGCGCGTGCGCGCGTGCCTGCATCGGCTCCTTGTTGGCGGCTTCCGCGGTGGCGGCGTCTATGTAGCCGAGTTCGCGCATGCGCCGCAGTACGTAGGCGCGGCGCATGGTGGCGAGTTGGGGGTTGACGATCGGGTTGTAGCTCGAGGGCGCCTTGGGTACGCCGGCAATGGTGGCCGCTTCGGCGACGTCGAGCTTGTCGAGCGGCTTGCCGAAGAACGCTTCGGCGGCCGCCGCCACGCCGTAGGCGCGCTGGCCGAAGAAAATGACGTTGAGGTACAGCCCGAAGATCTCCTGTTTGGTGAACTCGTGCTCCATGCGATAGGTGACGAAGGTCTCCTGCAGCTTGCGGCGCGCGGTCTTGTCGAGCGTGAGGAACATGTTGCGCGCTGCCTGCATGGTGATGGTGCTGGCGCCCTGGGTCTTGTGGCCGGAGATCAGATCGATGGCCACCGCGCGCACCACGCCGAAGTAATCGATGCCGTGGTGCTCGAAGAAGCGCTCGTCTTCGGCGGCGAGGAAGGCGTGTTTGACCAGCTCGGGGATCTGGTCGTAGCTCGCCGGGATGCGCCGCTGCTCACCGATCTGGGCGATGAGCGCGCCGCTGCGGGTATAGACGCGCAGCGGCACCTGCAGTTCGACGTTGCGCATCGATTCGATCGACGGCAGCGTAGGCACCAGGTACACGTAGCTGCAGGCGAGTGCGTAGGCGCCCAGAAGTGTGACCAACATCACACTGCCGGCGCAGATGGCCAGCAAGCGAAAGTAATTCCATTTCACAAAGAACTCCGTTGCTTGCGCTCCCTGCGACGGCTATGCATAGTACGCGCCGATTCTGAAGGCAAACTCACCGAAAGGTGGGGACGCAAAGCCTCCGGTCTACGGGACGTACGTGCCTATGACAGCGGGGTTGCCGGTTCGAACGTTAGCGCACTCCGAACTTCCGCGGCCATGCTGGGAAGGTGTGTGGAGGCGATCTCGGACCGACCGATCCGGCGCCACCGCCTGGCCATCCCACCGCGAAGCTTTCCACGTCCCCATGCAGGACGCTTGGACAGGACGCACGCGAATTGGTTGATCATGGGCGCGTTGCAGCGAACCCGTGACGGCTTCGGCACTCCGTATGGCCCGCCCTGTGCGAGCATACGGTTCCGTGAGCCGCCTCACGTTCAATTTAACTTTGCGCTGATATATAGTGTCTCCGATTTTGATATAGGGCGGTCATTTTCAGGCGTAATGTCCTGAAAAGGAAAAGAAAATGTTCCTTCTGCAACGCAAATACCGCCCACTCCTGGGACTTGACATAACCACCTCGTCGGTGAAGCTCATCGAGCTCGCCATGGGCGGTGGGACCTATCGTGTCGAGGCCTATGCGGCGGAGCCCACACCCCAGAACGCGATCAACGAGAAGGCGATCGTGGACGCCGACGCGGTCGGCGAGGCCATCCGTCGCGCCGTCAAGCGCGCCGGCGCCAAGAGCGGGGAGGTCGCGGTGGCGATCTCCGGCGACGCGGCGATCACCAAGGTGATCCAGATGCCGCGCTCGCTGCGCACCTCCGATCTGGAGGCGCAGGTCGAGATGCAGGCCGACCAGTACATCCCCTTCCCGATGGACGAAGTCAGCTACGATTTCGAGGTGCTTGGGCCCAACGACAAGGATCCCGACAGCAACGATGTGCTGCTGGTCGCTACGCGCACCGAGAACGTCGAGCAGCGCCAGGCGGCGGTCAAGGCGGCCGGACTGTCGGCGCGGATCGTCGACGTCGAAGCCTTTGCGCTCGAGAACGCCTGCAAGCTCATGACCCATCAGATGCCCGACGGCGGCATCGACCGCACCATCGCAGTGGTCGACTTCGGCGCGAGCAGCACCACCTTCAGCGTGCTGCGCAATCTGAAAGTGGTGTACACGCGCGATTTCGCCTTCGGCGGGCAGCAGCTCACCGAGGAGATCATGCGCACCTACGGGCTGGCGATGGAGGAGGCGGGTCGCGCCAAGAAGGAAGGTGGCCTGCCCGGCAACTATCAGTCCGAGGTGCTCGACCCGTTCATCGACGACATGACGCAGCAGGTGAGCCGCTCGCTGCAGTTCTATCTCGCCTCCGGTTCGGGTCGCGAGCAGCCGGAGAAGATCCTGGTGTGCGGCGGTTGCGCCAACATCCCCGGGGTGGCGGAAGTGATCTCCAGCCGCGTCGGTATCGCCGCCGAGAAGGGTGACCCGCTCGGCCAGATGAAGCTGTCCTCGCGCGCCAAGGCGCAGGCAGTGCAGCGCGACGCTACCGCGCTGTTGACGGCCTGTGGTCTCGCACTGCGGAGTTTCGACTGACATGCCGCGCATAAACCTACTTCCCCACCGCGAAAGCCGGCGCCGCGAGCGCAAGCTGAAGTTCTTCGTGGCGCTTGCGGCCGCGGCAGGTGCCGGCGTGGTCGCCGCGTTTGCCGCCTATCTGATGTACGGCTCGATGATCGAGGGGCAGCAGCACCGTAACGATCGGCTGCGCGCCGAGATCAAGACGCTCGACAAGCAGATCGAGGAGATCAACGACCTCGAGAGCGCCAAGCAGAAATTCATCGCGCGCATGGAGATCATCGAGAAGCTGCAGCGCTCGCGCCCCGAGATCGTGCACGTGTTCGACGAGATCGTGCATGCGCTGCCCGAAGGCGTGTACCTCACCTCGGTGCAGCAGAACGGCAGCAAGCTGAAGTTCGAGGGCGTCGCCCAGTCGAGCACGCGTGTGTCCTCTTTCATGCGCAACATCGACGGCTCACAGTGGCTGCGCAATCCGGAGCTCGAGGTCGTCGAGACCGCCAAGTCCGGCGCCGGTTCGAGCTTTACGCTGTCCGCCGACCAGGTGACGACGTCCTCCGACGACAACGCGCCGCGCGCCGCCGCCAAGATCCGCAAGGCGAGCCTCAGCGGTCCGGGGGTGCGGCAATGAACCTGCTCGAAGAGCTGCGCTCACTCGATCCGCGCGACCCGGGCCGCTGGCCGCTGCCGGTGCTCGCCGGCGCGGTGGCGCTGGCGTTCCTCGCGGTAGCGCTGGTCGGCATGTACCTGCTGGTGTGGAACGAGCAGCGCCCGGAGCTGCAGCGTCGCCAGGACGAGGAGCAGCAGCTGCGCCAGCAGTTCCGCGACAAGCATGCCAAGGCGGTCAACCTCGACATCTACAAGCAGCAGCTCAAGGACATCGAGCGCTCCTTCGGCGCATTGCTGCGGCAGCTGCCCGGTAAGACCGAAGTGCCGAACCTGCTGGTGGACATCTCGCAGACCGGCCTCGCCGCCGGTCTGCAGGAGAAGCTGTTCCAGCCTCAGCCCGAAGTGAAGAAGGATTTCTACGCGGAGCTGCCCATCAAGATCCGCCTCACCGGCAGCTATCACCAGTTCGGCGAGTTCGTCAGCGGCATCGCGGCGCTGCCGCGCATCGTCACGCTGCACGACATCGACATCAAACCGGACAACAAGGACGCGTACGACCAGTTGTCGCTTCAGCTGACTGCCAAGACATACCGCTACCTCGACGAAGAAGAGGTGGCCGCCGCGGAAGCGAACAAGAAGAAAGAAACTACTGTTGCTCACCGCCCGGGTACGACCTGAACCATGAACGCTGCGCTGCCCCAAGTCATGAACCAACCCATCTACCGTCGGCCGGGACTGCTGCTGCTGTGCGTGGCGCTCGTCGGTGGCTGCGTCGGCCTGAGCGCCTGCTCGAGTGCGGATGACGAGCTGGTGCGCTTCATCGAGGACACCAAGAAAGAGCCGGGCGGGCGCGTCGAGCCGCTGCCCGAGATCAAGCCGTATGAGACCTACGTTTACGCGGCGGGCGATCTGCGCTCGCCGTTCCAGCCGAGCAGCCCCGGCTCGGGCGCGGGACTGGCCGGCGTGCGGCCGGACCAGAAGCGCAACCGCGAGTTCCTCGAGCAATACTCGCTCGACACGCTGAAGATGGTCGGCACGCTGCGCCTCGGCGGGCAGATGTTCGGCCTGGTAGAGACCAAGGACGGGCTGGTGCATCGCGTGACCACCGGCAATCACCTGGGGCAGGCGGAAGGCAAGATCACCGAAATCACGCCCTCGAAAATCAGTCTCGTCGAAATCGTTCCGGACAGCCTTGGCGGGTACATGGAGCGTCCCGCCGCGCTCGGTCTGAACGAATAGGGTCCAGCAGGGAGTTTCACCAAATGCATGCGTCCAGCCTGATGAACCGTCTCCTCGGCAGCGCCGCCTGGCTGCTGCTCGCCGGAGTACTTGGCTTAGCTCCCATAGCGCCGGCGCGCGCCGCGGATCAACCCGCGCTGCAAGCCATCGACGTGCAGCCCCTGCCGAACCAGCAGCTGCAGCTCACCCTGCGGCTGTCGGGACCGGCCCCGCAGCCGCTGACGTTCACCATCGACAATCCGGCGCGCATTTCGCTCGACCTGCCGAACACCACGCTGGCGCTGCCTTCGCGGCGCATCGACGTGCACGCTTCCGGGCTCGATACCATCCTTGCGGCCGAGACCAAGGACCGCACCCGCGTCGTGCTGAACCTCGACAAGCTGGTGCCCTACGACACGCATGTCGACGGCAGCAACGTGGTGCTGACTCTCGGCACGGCACATGCCGCGGCCAGCGCCGCGGCCCCGGCCGCGCAGAGCGTGGCCGCTGCCGGCGGCGGGAGCGGCGTGCGCGAGCTGCGCTCCATCGACTTCCGCCGGAGCGCCGACGGCGCGGGGCGCGTGATCGTCAAGCTCTCCGATCCGCACACCCGTATCAACCTGCATCAGGTCGGCAACCAGATCGTCGTCGAGTTCGCCGACGCCGGCGTGCCGGCGAACCTGGCGCGCCGCTACGACGCCACCGATTACGGCACCCCGGTCACCGGCTTCGACGTCACCCGCGCCGGCAACGGCACGCGCATCGAGATCAACGGCAGCGGCGACTTCGACCAGCTCGCTTACCAGTCGGACGATCAGTACGTGGTCGAGGTGGCGCCGCGCCACAAGGCGGCGAACGCCCCGGACGAGAAGCCGGTCTACACCGGTGAGCGCCTCACGCTCAACTTCCAGGACATCGAGACGCGCGCGGTGCTGCAGCTGCTGGCGGACGCCAGCGGCCAGAACATCGTGGTGAGCGACTCGGTGACCGGCAACGTCACGCTGCGCCTGCAGAACGTGCCCTGGGACCAGGCGCTCGACATCGTGCTGCGCACCAAGGGACTGGACAAGCGCAAGCAGGACAACGTCATCATCGTCGCGCCGCAGGCCGAGCTCGCCGCGCGTGAGAAGGCGGAGCTCGCCGCCCACAAGGACGTGCAGGAGCTCGCGCCGTTGCGCTCCGAGTACCTGCAGGTGAACTACGCCAAGGCCGCCGACATGGCCGCCCTCATCAAGGGGCAGACCAACTCGCTGCTCTCGCCCCGCGGCAGCGTCGCGGTCGACGCGCGCACCAACACGCTGTTACTGCAGGACACCGCCGACCGGCTGAGCGACATCCGCCGCCTGGTGGCGACGCTCGACATTCCGGTGCGCCAGGTGCTCATCGAGTCGCGCATCGTCATCGTCAACAACGACTTCGAGCGGCAGATCGGCTCGGTGTTCGGCTGGACCAACGTGCAGCGCAACGGTCAGAACGGCCTGGTGACCACCACCGGCAGTGCCGCCGGCACCGACCAGATCATCGGCTCGGCGCTTACCAGCGGCACCGGTGCCGGCTCGGTCTACCCGCCGATCTCAACGCCGACGGGCTCGAGCGCTGCCAACCGCTACAACGTGAACCTGCCGGTGGGCTCGCCGGCCGGCTCCTGGGCACTCGGCATTCTCGGCAACAACTTCATCGTCGACCTCGAGCTGTCGGCCGCGCAGGCGGAGACGCAGGCGAACATCATTGCCACGCCGCGCGTCATCACCGCCAACCAGAAGCAGGCGATGATCAAGCAGGGTATCGAGATCCCGTACCAGCAGTCCGCCTCCAGCGGCGCCACCACCATCCAGTTCAAGGATGCGGTGCTGTCGCTCCAGGTGACGCCGCAGATCACCCCCGACAACCGTATCATCCTCGACCTCGATGTCCGGGACGACGCCGTCGGCACGGTGGTGGTCGCTTCGGGCGGCGTGAATGTGCCGTCGATCGACACCCGTGAGATCACCACCCAGGTGCTGGTGAACGACGGCCAGACAGTGGTGCTCGGCGGCATCCTGCAGACCACCCAGCGCGAGGACGACACCAAGGTGCCGTATCTGGGCGACATCCCGATCCTCGGACACCTGTTCAAGACCACTGACCACACCGACGACAAGGACGAGCTCATGATCTTCATCACGCCGAAGATCGTGCGCGAGGGCGTCAACGTCTACGACTGAAGCCCCGCCTCCATAAGCGAAGGACGATTGCGCGGCCGCCTACTGGCGGCCGCGTGCTTTTGAGTATCCTTAAGGGGCGTGCTCGGCAGAACCAGCGTATTTCTCATCGGCCCGATGGGCTCGGGCAAGACCGCCGTCGGGCGGCAGCTGGCGCGTGCGCTGCAGCTGCCCTTCCACGACAGTGACGCCGAGATCGAGCGCCGCACCGGGGTCGACATCCCGTTCATCTTCGAGAAGGAGGGCGAGGCGGGGTTCCGGCAGCGCGAGCGCGAGGCGATCGCGGCGCTCACGGCGCTCGAGGGGATCGTGCTCGCCACCGGCGGCGGGGCGGTGCTGCTGCCGGAGAATCGCCGGCACCTGGCCGAACGCGGGCGCGTGGTGTACCTGCAGACCTCGGTGGCGCAGCAGGCCGACCGCGTGCGCCACGGCCGTAACCGACCATTGCTCGCATCCGGGGATCCGGGTATGCGCCTCGGGGAGCTCATGGACGTGCGCGCGCCGCTGTACGCGGAAATCGCCGATATCATCGTCTCGACCGACGCACGCCGCGTGAGCAACGTGGCCGAGCAGGTGCTGCGCGAGCTCGCCGCGGCGGCCGGGCAGCGCTGAGCGCGGCGCGCCGCCGGGGCTAACGTATACTGCCCGCCAGCGCGGCGGGCATCAGCTTCGCCCGCGACGCACCACGTGGAACTGCTCAACGTCGAACTCGGCACTCGCAGCTACCCGATCCTCATCGAGGCGGGATTGCTCGGTCGCCCGGACCTGTTCCGGCAGCACCTGCCGGCACAGGACGTGCTCGTCGTCAGCAACACCACCGTGGCACCGCTGTACCTGCCGGCACTGCGCGCCAGCTTAGGCTCCCGCCGCGTGGTCGAGGTCATTCTTCCCGACGGCGAGGCGCACAAGACTCTCGCCAACAGCGCGCGGGTCATCGACGTGCTGGTCGCCAACCGCTTCGGTCGCGACTGCGCGCTGCTCGCGCTCGGCGGCGGCGTGGTGGGTGATCTGGCCGGGTTTGCGGCCGCCTGCTACCAGCGCGGCGTCGCGTTCGTGCAGGTGCCCACCACGCTGCTCGCGCAGGTCGACTCGGCGGTTGGCGGCAAGACCGGCGTCAACCATCCTGGCGGCAAGAACCTCATCGGCGCCTTCCACCAGCCGACCCTCGTGGTGAGCGATACGCGCACGCTCGCCACGCTGCCGCCGCGGGAACTGCGCGCCGGGCTTGCCGAGGTCATCAAGTACGCGCTCATCTGCGATGCCGCGCTGTTCGACTGGCTGGAGGCGCATCTCGACGCGCTGCTCGCCGGCGAGCCTGGTGCGCTGGCCCACGTCATCAAGCGCTCGTGCGAGATCAAGGCGGCGATCGTCGGGCGCGACGAGCGCGAGCACGGCGAGCGGGCGCTGCTCAACCTCGGCCACAGCTTCGGCCATGCGGCCGAGTCCGCTACGGTCTACCGCCAATGGCTGCACGGCGAGGCGGTCGCTGCCGGGCTGGTGATGGCGGCAGCCATGTCGGTCGAGTGCGGGTTGCTCGACGCGGCAGCGAGTTTGCGGGTGCAACGCCTCGTCGAGCGTGCCGGCCTGCCCACGCGCATCGCTGCCGTGACCCCACAGGCGGCGCTCGAGCACATGCGCATCGACAAGAAGGTACTCGGTGGGCGGCTGCGACTCATATTACTGCGGCGGATCGGCGAGGCACTGGTGAGCGCGGACTACCCGCCCGCGGCACTCACTCACACGCTCGCCGGGCACTTCGGGTGAGGCATTGAACGACGTTGCGGCCGCCGGCCCGGCTCTGGCGCCTTATGCGGCGCACGACGCCGACTCGCGGGGGCGCCGCTACCCTGAGCCGCCACCGCAGTTGCGCAGCGAGTTCCAGCGCGACCGCGACCGTATCATCCATTCGAACGCCTTCCGCCGGCTGGTCTACAAGACCCAGGTGTTCGTCAATCACGAAGGCGACCTGTACCGCACCCGCATCACCCACTCGATCGAGGTGGCGCAGATTGCGCGCTCTGTGGCGCTCGCGCTGCGGCTCAACGAGGCGCTGACCGAGGCGATCTGTCTCGCCCACGACCTCGGCCACACGCCGTTCGGCCACGCCGGGCAGGACGCGCTCAACGAGTGCATGCGCGACTACGGCGGCTTCGAGCACAACCTGCAGTCGCTGCGCGTGGTCGACGAGCTCGAGGAACGCTATGCGGGCTTCCGCGGCCTGAACCTCACCTTCGAGTGCCGCGAGGGCATTCTCAAGCATTGCTCGGTGCGCAACGCCCGCGAGCTGGGAGATCTCGGCGAGCGCTTCATCAAGCGGCGCCAGCCGGGTCTCGAGGCGCAGATCTCCAACCTGGCCGACGAAATCGCCTACAACAACCACGACGTGGACGATGGCATCCGCGCGCAGCTGCTCGACCTCAGTGCGCTGCGTGAGGTACGCATGTTCCGGCGCCAGCATGAGACGGTAACGGCGCTGTATCCCGACCTGAGCGAGCGGCGGCTGGTGCACGAGATCATCCGCCGGATGATCAACCACATCGTCGTGGATCTGATACACACCACCCAGGAGCACCTCGCGCAGGTCAAACCGCGCTCGATCGACGAGGTGCGTGCACACACCAAGCCGCTCGCGGTGCTGAGCGACGCCTGCCGCGAAGAGCACCTGGAACTCAAGGAGTTCCTGCGCGAGCACGTGTACCGGCACTACAAGGTGCTGCGCATGACCTCCAAGGCCCGCCGCGTGCTGCGGCAGCTGTTCGATGCGTTCTTCGAAGACGTGAATCTCATGCCCCCGGAGCATCGCGACCTGGCACTCACGGGTGAAGGCGCTCACGGCGCAACGGGCCGGGCACGCGCGGTGGCGGATTACATTGCCGGCATGACCGATCGCTACGCGATTCTCGAGCACCAGCGACTGTTTGAGCCGGGGGAGAGGACGTGAGGCAGCCCTCCGGTTGAGCCGTCACGATCATCCAGCGATGACGTCGGGAAGATCCGACACCCGTTAACTACCTGTTCCGCTTAAGTTTGTTGCACCACAACAGAGTGCGACACCTGGCGTTGCCATATTTCGTTAATTGACATAAGTATTTGAGTCACATAGAGTTATGTAACAAGACGAAGTATTGAATAATGAATAAATCAGCGGGAGAAAAGGAAGCCGTGCTGAGTGTGTTTGCCGCCTTGGTGCGGCCTCTCATGCGCGTTGCTTTCGAGTACGGCATCTCTGCAAGTGAGATTGCGGGTGTCGTGCGTCGCACCTACATCCAAGCACTCGAAGCCAGGCTCTTAGAGCAGAAGAGAGCGGCTACCGATGCTCGTCTTGCGGTCGTCGCTGGCTTGGCGAAGTCGGACGTAACCGCCCTGCGCGAAGCAACACGAGCTGGCGCGCCGCACAGCCTAAGAGGGACTGTCAGCCTCGACCAGGTTACGAACCTGCTTACCGTTTGGCATACGCACGCGGGCTTTTCTGGTGCTTACGGGTTGGCGCTCGAGTTGGACCTTGTTCCTACATCAAATTCTCCGCGGCGAAGCTTTCACGAACTGGTCTCAGCGGCTTGTCCCGGTGCCGACCAGGAATCCCTGCTAGACGAGCTTGTCGCAGCTGGTTCCGTGGAGGTCATTGACTCTCTGACGGTGCGGTGTCTGTCGCGGGCATATGTGCAGAAGGGAGCCGATTTAAAGCGGATCGAGCGCATGGGAAGGTTCATGGCTGCTATCAGCGGTAATTTTGTGCACAACCTTTTGCGCGTGAGCCCTGAGCCCGTGTACTTCGAACGCGCTGTGATCTCTGATGAGTTTCTTTCAGAATCAGGTCGCGACAAATTTCTGGCTTTAGCTGGTGAACGTGGTCAAGAACTACTCACCGAGTTGGATACATTCCTTACACGGCTTGCGGCGTCCGAGGGTGATGCGTCGGGTAGGAAATATGGTGTTGGCGTGTACTTCTTTGATGACCAGATGACAGATGCGACGGAAGTGCAATCCAAAGAGAGCTCTGACGATAAGCGTGCCCGGGTGACATCACCCCTTGAAGAAATAGACGTATTGGCTGGCTTAGGTCGGAAAAAGTAAGCCTTAAAAATTGGGGAGAGGATCGATGAAGACTTCAGAACGCGTCCTGGCGGCAGCGTTTTTTGCAACTGCCGTAGGTTACGCAGGATTCAGTGTTGCTGGCCCGGCTGGGCACACTGTGCCGAGCCGCGTTATCAGCGGTGTCGGCCTACATGTGTCGGGCATTAGCGGTGGAGGCGGTGCGCTAGTCAGAACCGGAACGCACGGTATTAGCGGCGGGGGCACCAGCGGCATCAGCGGTGGGGGCACCAGCGGCATCAGCGGTGGGGGCACCAGCGGCATCAGCGGTGGGGGCACCAGCGGCATCAGCGGCGGGGGCACCAGCGGCATCAGCGGTGGGGGCACCAGCGGCATCAGCGGTGGGGGCACCAGCGGCATCAGCGGTGGAGGCACCAGCGGCATCAGCGGTGGGGGCA